>Ga0070704_100000008_pt1 | contig 71641 bp, 78 predicted proteins | sample KBSK5252metaG_FD_65467 | JGI IMG/M metagenome (GOLD analysis project Ga0070704, IMG submission 65467) | Corn, switchgrass and miscanthus rhizosphere microbial communities from Kellogg Biological Station, Michigan, USA - KBS K5-25-2 metaG | ecosystem: Host-associated > Plants > Roots >...
GCCGCGCTCGGCCTCGCGTCGCTCGGTGAAGAGCGAAAGGTCGCGCAGGAGCCGACCGATCAGCGTGCTCTTGCCGTCGCCGACGCCGCCCGCCGTTGCGAGACGCAGCGGCCGGGTCACGCTCATGCGCGCTGGTAGGCGGCCGAGAAGGTGGCGAACGCGGCGAGCGCCTCGGCAGGGTCCTCGCCCTCGCGCAGCTCGAAGGCATCGAAGCCCACGCGCTCCATGAAGTACAGGTGATCGCGCGTGATGTGTCCGACGGCGCGCAGCTCGCCGGTGTAGCCGTAGCGGCCGCGCAGCAGCCGGGCGATCGAGAAGCCGCGTCCGTCGCCGAACTTCGGGAAGTTGATCTCGACGCGCGTCACGCCCTCGAGCGCGACCGCGGCCGGATCGTCGCCGGGCTCGAGGCGGACGATCTTGTCGTTACGCGACGGCGAGCTCTCGCTGACGACGCGGCGCCCTTTGATGAGCGTGGCCATAGACGCGTTCCTTGAAAGGTTCGATGCCGATGCGGTGCACCACGTCGACGAAGCGCTCGGCTTCGCTGTCGCGATGCTGCAGGTAGGCATGGATCAGGTTCTCGATGACGTCGGGGATGTCCGCGCGCGCGAAGGATGGGCCGATCACCTTGCCGAGGCGGGCGCCGTGCCCGCCGGGAGGGGTTTCACCGTGCCCGCCAGGACGGGTTTCACCGTCCCCGCGAGGATGGGTGTCACCTTGATTTCCGCCGATCTCGACCTGGTACCACTCCTCGCCGTTCTTGTCGACGCCGAGGATGCCGATGTGGCCGACGTGGTGATGGCCGCAGGCGTTCATGCAGCCCGAGATGTTGAGGTCGAGCTCGCCGATCTCGTGGAGGTAGTCGAGGTCGTCGAAACGCTCCTGGATGGCCTGCGCCACCGGGATCGACTTCGCGTTGGCGAGCGCGCAGAAGTCGCCCCCCGGGCAGCTGATGATGTTGGTGAGCAGGCCGATGTTGGGCGTGGCGAGGCCGAGCGCACGCGCCTCGCGCCATAGCGCCTGCAGGTCGCGCTGCCGCACGTCGGCGAGCACCAGGTTCTGCTCGTGCGACACGCGCAGCTCGCCGAAGGAGTAGCGCTCGGCGAGGCCGGCGATCGCGTCCATCTGGTCGCTCGTCACGTCGCCCGGCGGCACGCCGGTTTTCTTGAGCGACAGGGTCACCGCGGCGTAGCCCGGCACCTTGTGCGGGTGGACGTTGCGCTTGTACCAGCTCAGGAAGCCGGGCTCGACCGCCAACGCCTCGTTCTCGAGCTTCTCGTAGGCGGGGCGCGTGAAGCGCGTCTCGATGCGCTCGATGTCGTCGGAGGTGAGCGTCGCCACGCTGTGCTCGAGGTGCGCCCACTCCGCATCGACTTCCTCGCGGAATTTGTCGATGCCGCGCTCCTTCACCAGGATCTTGATGCGCGCCTTGTGGATGTTGTCGCGCCGGCCGTAGCGGTTGTAGACGCGCAGGATCGCCTCGAGGTAGGTGAGGAGGTGCTGCCACGGCAGGAACTCGCGAATCACCTGCCCGACGATCGGCGTGCGCCCGAGGCCGCCGCCGACGAGGACGCGGAAGCCCAGCTGCTCGCCGTTCTTCACCGCGTGCAGCCCGATGTCGTGCACGCCGACCGCGGCGCGGTCGGCGCGCGCGCCGTTGATCGCGATCTTGAACTTGCGCGGCAGGTACGAGAACTCGGGGTGGAAGGTCGACCACTGGCGCACGATCTCGCACCACACGTACGGGTCGACGAGCTCGTCGGCGGCGACGCCGGCGAAGTGGTCGGTGGTGACGTTGCGGAACGAGTTGCCCGAGGTCTGGATCGCGTGCATCTGCACGCTGGCGAGCTCGGCGAGAATGTCGGGCACCTGCTCGAGCTTGGGCCAGTTGAGCTGCAGGTTCTGGCGCGTCGAGAAATGGCCGTAGCCCCGGTCGTACTTGCGCGCGATGGACGCGAGCTTGCGCAGCTGCCGCGACGACAGCAGGCCGTAGGGAATCGCGATGCGCAGCATCGGCGCATAGCGCTGGATGTAGAGGCCGTTACGCAGGCGCAGCGCCCGGAACTCCTCCTCGCTCAGCTTGCCATCCAGGAAGCGGCGGGTCTGGTCGCGGAACTGCGCCACCCGTTCGTCCACCAGCCGCTGGTCGACCTGGTCGTAGACGTACATGTCAGATGGACGCAGAACAGCGCGTGGAGGTCCCCATGGGATGCCATCCTAGGGCCTGTCGTTATATCCACAAAGACTAATGTGTTAGCATGTTATACGATTTCAGTTATATGACGGTTTCGGCCCTATGAAGCTGCAACAGCTGCGATATCTCACGGAAATCGCCCGTCGCGGCCTCAACGTCTCGGAGGCCGCCGACGCGCTGCACACGTCCCAGCCCGGGGTGTCGAAGCAGATCCGGGCGCTGGAGGAGGAGCTCGGGATCGACGTCTTCGTGCGCCACGGCAAGCGCCTCGTCTCCATCACCGAGCCGGGCAAGGCGGTCATCGCCATCGCCGAGCGCATCCTCTCCGAGGCGAACAACCTGCGCCGCGCCGGCGAGGAGTTCGCCAACGAGAAGCTCGGCACCCTCACCATCGCCGCCACCCATACCCAGGCGCGCTATGCGCTGCCCAAAGCCGTGGCCCAGTTCAAGAAGAAATATCCGAGCGTCCAGCTGCGGATCCACCAGGGCAACCCGACCCAGATCTGCGAGCAGGTGCTCGCCGGCGACGCCGATCTTTGCGTCGCGACGGAAGCCATCGCGCTGTATCCCGAGCTCGTGTCGCTGCCGGTCTATCAGTGGAACCGCTGCGTGGTGGTGCCGCCCAAGCACCCCCTGCTCAAGGTGACTCCGCTCACCCTCGAGGCCCTGGCGCAGTTCCCGATCGTCACCTACGACTTCGCCTTCGCCAACCGCTCGCTGGTGCAGAAGGCCTTCGAAAACCGCGGCCTCGCGCCCAACATCGTGCTCACGGCGCTCGACTCGGACGTGATCAAGACCTACGTCGAGCTCGGCCTTGGGGTCGGCGTCCTGGCCAAGATGGCATTCGACGCGAAGCGCGACGATCACCTGCGCGCAATCGACGCGAGCCATCTCTTCGATGCGAGCACCACCCGGCTGGGCATCAAGCGCGGCGCCTACCTGCGCCGCTACGCCTACGAGTTCATCGAGATGTTCGCGCCGCAGCTTTCACGCTCGATCGTAGAGCGTGCGGTCGCGGGGGAGGAAGGCTCGCGCTACGAGCTATGACTGCGCGCGGATGAAGTCGCGCACCCGCGGATAGATCATCTCGCGCCAGCGCCGGCCCGAGAAAATGCCGTAGTGGCCGACGCCGGGTGCCATGAAATGGCTGCGCCGCTCGCGCGGTATGTTGAGGCACAGCGCGTGCGCGGCCTCGGTCTGGCCGTTGCCGGAAATGTCGTCGAGCTCGCCCTCGACCGTGAGCAGGGCGGTTTCGCGGATCGCCTGGGGCCGCACCAGCTCGCCGCGCACGAACATGCGGCCTTTCGGCAGCGCGAAATCCTGGAACACCGTCTGGATCGTATCGAGGTAGTACTCTGCCGGCAGGTCGAGGACCGCGTTGTATTCGTCGTAGAAGCGCCGGTGCGTTTCGGCCGAGTCGCCGTCGCCCTGCACGAGATGATGGTAGTAGTCCCAGTGGGCGACGAGGTGCCGGTCGGGGTTCATTGCCACGAACCCCATGTGCTGGAGAAATCCGGGGTAGACCCGGCGCATGTAGCCGGGATATTTCGGCGGCACCCGGTGGATCACGTTCTGCTGGAACCACGACAACGGCTTCTTCTGCGCCAGGTTGTTGACCGCGGTCGGGCTGCGCCGGGCATCGATCGGCCCGCCCATCATGGTCATCGAGCGAGGCTGCGGCGCGCCGTTCGCAGCCATGAGCGCCACCGCGGCCAGCACCGGCACCGTCGGCTGGCAGACCGAGATCAGGTGGAGCTCGGGCGACAGCAGCGTGATCCAGTCGCGCACGTAGTCGACGTAGTCGTCGAGGTGAAACGGTCCCGCGGTGAGCGGCACCATTCGCGCGTCGCTCCAGTCGGTCACCCACACGTCGTGCTCGGCGAGCAGCGCGCGGACCGTGTCGCGCACCAGCGTGGCGTGGTGGCCCGAAAGCGGCGCCACGACGAGCACCTTGCGCGGCTTCGGGGCGCCCAGCCGGAAGCGGATCAGGTTGCAAAACGGCTTCTCGAGCACGACTTCGGACTCGGCGTCCCCCAGATTCCACTGCGGCTTCTCGTAGCGATCGGTCACGCGGAGGAAAAGATCGCTCGACGCGGCGAACCGACGCGATAGCGGATGGTGCGCGAACGGGCTGAAGGGATGGCCGAACCAGCCTCGCGTCAGCTCCGCCAGGAACCGGAGCGGCACGAGCGCCGCGTGCTGCGCCTCATACAGCGAATAGAGCATCACCGGCGGTTATAACATTATTACCGCAGTGCGACACGGGCCTGCACGCCGGCCCTTCGACGGACGGCAGCACGCTCCTGATGAGCGGCGTTCCCCCAGGAACTTCAGGCGGCCTTTTTCTCTTCGCGCAAAGCGCGGCGCAGGATCTTGCCGACGTTGGTCTTCGGCAGCTCCGAGCGGAACTCGACGTACTTCGGCCGCTTGTACCCGGTGAGCTCCTTCCTGCAATGCTCGAGCACGTCCTGTTCGGTGAGCTGGGGATCCTTGCGCACGACGTAGACCTTGGGCACCTCGCCGGAGTGCTCGTCGGGCACGCCGATCACCGCGCATTCGAGCACGCCGGGGTGCGTCGCCACCACCTGCTCGATCTCGTTGGGGTACACGTTGAAGCCCGACACCAGGATCATGTCCTTCTTGCGGTCGACGATGCGGACGAATCCCTTGTCGTCCATGATGCCGATGTCGCCGGTGTGCAGGAAGCCGTCCTGACCGAGCACCTTGGCGGTCTCGTCGGGCCGCTGCCAGTAGCCCTTCATCACCTGTGGGCCGCGGATGCAGATTTCCCCGGGCTGGCCGAGCGGGACGCTGCGGTCGTTGTCGTCGCGCAGCTCGACCTCGGTGGACGACATCGGCACGCCGATCGACCCCGTATACTCGGTGGAGTTGAGCGGGTTGGCCGTGGCCGAAGGCGCGGTCTCGGTGAGTCCGTACCCTTCGATCAGCGCCGTGCCGGTCACCTGCTTCCAGCGCTCCGCGACCGCCTTCTGCACCGCCATGCCGCCGCCGAGCGCGAGCTTGAGGTGCGAAAAGTCGAGCTTGGCGAAATCCGGGTGGTTGAGAAGCGCGTTGAAGAGCGTGTTCACTCCCGTGATCATGCTGTATTTGTGCTTCGCGAGCTCCTTCACGAAACCGGCGATGTCGCGCGGGTTCGTGATGAGCACGTTCTCGCCGCCGACGAACATCATCACCAGGCAGTTCACCGTGAGGGAGAAGATGTGATAGAGCGGTAGCGCGGTGATGATGACCGGGCGCTCCACGCCGATGGCGGGACCGAGCCAGGCACGGTACTGGAGCAGCGCCGCGATGATGTTCCGGTGAAGCAGGATGGCGCCCTTGGATACGCCGGTGGTGCCCCCGGTGTACTGGAGAAAGGCGATGTCCTCGTGCCCGAGCGACGGAGCGTCGAGGCGCCTGGCGCTTGCCTCCGCCAGGGCGGCTTTGAAGCGGACCGCGCCGGGCAGCTCGAACGGCGGCACCATCTTCTTCACCCTGCGCACCACGAGGTTCACCACCACGCCCTTCAACCCGAGCATCTCGCCGAGCGAGGTGATCAGGATGTGCTTGAGCGGTGTCCTGGCCCGCACCTGCTGCAGCACCGCGGCGAAGTTCTCCAGGATGACGATCGCCTCGGCGCCCGAGTCGCGCAGCTGGTGCTCGAGCTCGCGCGCGGTGTAGAGGGGATTGACGTTGACCACGGTGCAGCCGGCGCGCAGGGCGCCGAACATCGCGATCGGGTACTGCAGGCAGTTCGGCAGCATGATCGCCACGCGCGCGCCGCGGCCAAGCCCCTTCGCCTGCAGCCACGCGCCGAAGTCGCGCGAGCCCCGCTCGAGGTCGGCGTAGCTGATCGTCCTGCCCATGCTGTGGAACGCAGGCCTGGCGGCGAACTGCTGCACGGCCCTGTCGAACATCTCCACCAGGCTCGTGTATTCCGAGGGATCGATATCCGCCGGCACTCCCGGCGGATAGCTCTTCAGCCAGATGCGCTCCACGTCTCCTCCTAGAGGCGCGTTTTATTCGGATTCATTCTAACCACCAGCGGCGCGGCGAGGCATCCCGCGCCAATCGCGGCATACGCGGTGATCCAGGCGGCGTGTTTCGCCGCCCCGCCCGCCAGGTCGAGCGCCGCGCCGAACAGCACCGGTCCCGCCAGTCCGCCGCCAAAACCCGCGAGCGAATAGAGGCCGAGCGCCGCGCCACGGAGGTCGTTCGGCGCGGCGGCGACCAGACCGGCCGTGAGCGTGCCCGACTCCGCCATCACCAGCATGGAGTAGACGACCAGCAATGCAAGCACTGCGGCCCAGTGCCAGGGGGCCCCGAGGGCGAGCACGATTCCGCTCGTCCCCGACGCGCTCATGACGGCCACGATCCAGCGCCGCCGGCCGAGTCGCAGCGCGACTTCGTTGCCCGCGATCGAAGCCGGCACCGCGATCAGGTTGATCACGGCCGCGATCGCCGCCGCGTGCCACGGGAAGCCGGGCCCGGACTGCACGCTGGCCGAATACCCGAGGAATGCCACCATCCACGCGCGCGAGCCGAAGAGCTCCAAGCAATGCGCCGCGTAGCCGAAGGTGTAGCCGGCCGCCGCGCGGTCTGCAAGCACTCGCCGCCACGCCCCGAGCGGAAACAAGCTCCCGAGCGACAGCGTCCTCGCGCCCGCGGGCCTGCGTCCACGAATGAGCAGCGCCACCGAAAGCGCTGCGAGAAGGGGCCCGAGCGCCGAGACGAGAAAGGCGGCCCGCCAGCCGTAGTGCGGCGCCGCCAGCCCCGCGATGGCGAATGAAAGCGCGGTGCCGATCCCGAAAAAGGAGGTATAGAACGCGATGTAGCGGCTCTGGTTGGGCCCGGAGATGCGATCGGAGAGCAGGCGCAAGCCGGGCATGTACGTGGCCGCGATGCCCGCCCCCAGCACGACCTGGAACAGCACCGCGCTCCAGAAGCCGGAGGCGGCGAGGCCGAAGCCCGCGCTCGCGGCGGCCGCAAGCGAGCCTCCCGCGAGGTAAACCCAGCGCGCATCGACGCGGTCGGTGAGCGCGGTGGAGAGCGATACCGTAGCCACGTAGCCGGCGAAGAACATCCCGCCGACGATGCCCGCCTGCGAGTTCGAGAGCGACCACGCGTCGCGCAGCTCCGGGAGCAGCGCCGCGTAGGTTGAAAAGCCCAGCATCGACAGGATGTGGGCCGCGAGCAGAATGAGCGCGGTGCGGTTTATCGGTTCTTGAACCCGGGCTTGCGCTTCTCGAGGAAGGCCGCCATGCCTTCCTTCTGATCCTCGAGCGCGAACTGCGACTGGAACACGCGGCGCTCGAAAAGCACGCCCTCGGCGAGCGAAGTCTCGTACGCCCGGTTGATCGATTCCTTGATCATCATCACCACCGGCAACGAATAGCCGGCGATCTTCTCCGCGACCGCGAGCGCCTCGTCCACCAGTTTTTCCAAAGGAACAATCCTGGAAACCAGGCCCGCGCGCTCCGCTTCCGGCGCGTCCATCGTGCGGGCGGTGAGGCACAGGTCCATGGCCTTGGCCTTGCTGGTGAAGCGCGGCAGCCGCTGCGTGCCGCCGTACCCGGGCATGATGCCGAGATTGACTTCGGGCTGGCCGAACCTGGCGTTGTCGGCTGCGATCACGATGTCGCACTGCATGGCAAGCTCGTTGCCGCCGCCCAGCGCGTAGCCCGCCACCGCGGCGATCACGGGCTTGCGCACCGCACGGAAATGCTCCCACGCGGTGATGTAGTCGCCCATATAGGCGTCCATGTAGCTGTAGTCCTTCATCTCGGCGATGTCGGCGCCGGCGGCGAACGCCTTTTCGCTGCCGGTGATGACGATCGCGCCGATTGCGTCATCGGCGTCGCATGTTCTGAGCGCCTGGCCAAGCTCGGCCATCAGCTGGGGGCTGAGCGCGTTGAGCTGCTTCGGGCGATTGAGCGTGACGAGGCCGACGCGCCCCCTCTTCTCCACGGAGATGAACTGGTATGTCATCGGTTGCCTGCCTTGAGCTCCCGATTGTAAGCTTTTCCGATGACGCCGATCCTGGTCTCGCGCGACGCGGGGGTTCTCTCGCTGACGCTCAATCGCCCCGACAAGCTGAACGCGTTCAATCCGGAGATGCACCGCCTGCTGCGCGAGGCCCTGGAGGAAGCGCGCGACGAACCCGGCGTGCGCGCGGTGCTGCTCACGGGCTCGGGTCGCGGTTTCTGTGCCGGGCAGGACCTCTCCGAGCGCAACGTCGGCGCGGACGCCGCACCGATCGATCTCTCGGTGAGCCTCGGCTCCAACTACAACCCGCTGGTGCGGCGCCTGCGCGCGCTGCCCAAGCCGGTCGTGTGCGCGGTGAACGGCGTCGCCGCGGGCGCCGGCGCCAACATCGCCCTCGCCTGCGATATCGTGCTGGCGGCTCGCTCGGCGAGCTTCGTGCAGTCGTTCTCCAGGCTCGGCCTGGTGCCCGATTCAGGCGGCACGTACTTCCTGCCGCGGCTCGTGGGCAGCGCGCGCGCCATGGGACTGGCGCTTCTCGGCGAGCGCCTCTCGGCAGAGGAGGCGGAGCGCTGGGGGTTGATCTGGAAGGCGGTCGAAGACGAGCGCCTCGTCGAAGAGGCGACAGGAATCGCGCAGACCCTCGCCGCCGGCCCGACCAAAGGCTATGGCCTGATCAAGCAAGCCATCCAGGCGTCCGCGGGGAACTCGCTCGACGCGCAGCTCGACTTGGAGCGCGACTTGCAGCGCGAGGCCGGGTTCTCGGAGGATTACCGCGAAGGGGTCGCCGCGTTCATGCAGAAGCGCAAGCCGCAGTACAAGGGCAAGTGAAGACTTTTTCGCTCGAGCCGATCGAGACCGCGCGTCCGGCCGCGCTGAGGGCGCTGCAGCTGGAGCGGCTGCAGTGGACGCTGCAGCACGCGTACGACGACGTGCCTCACTACCGGAGAAAGTTCGACGCCGCGGGCGTCAAGCCCGGCGACTGCCGTTCGCTCGAGGACCTGGCGCGGTTTCCGTTCACGACCAAGGCCGACCTGCGCGACACCTACCCGTTCGGCATGTTCGCCGTGCCGATGGACCGGATCGTGCGCATCCACGCCTCGTCCGGGACCACCGGCAAGCCCACGGTGGTGGGCTACACCGCGAAGGACATCGACACCTGGGCGCAGCTGATGGCGCGCTCGATCCGCGCCGCGGGCGCGCGGCCCGGCGACAAGGTGCACGTGGCCTACGGCTACGGCTTGTTCACCGGAGGGCTGGGCGCGCACTACGGCGCCGAGCGGCTCGGCCTCGCCGTCATTCCTCTCGGCGGCGGCATGACCGAGCGGCAGGTCCAGCTCGTCCTGGACTTCGAGCCCGACATCATCATGGTGACGCCGAGCTACATGCTCGCCATCGCCGACGAAATGGAGCGCCAGGGCATCGATCCGCGCGCGTCATCGCTGCGCATCGGAATCTTCGGCGCCGAGCCCTGGAGCGCCGAGATGCGGCGCTCGATCGAGTCCAGGCTGGCGCTCGAAGCGATCGATCTCTACGGCCTGTCCGAGGTGATGGGGCCCGGCGTGGCGCAGGAGTGCATCGAGACGAAGGACGGGCTTACCGTCTGGGAAGATCACTTCTACCCGGAAATCGTCGACCCGGCGAGCGGCGCTCCGCTGGCCGACGGCGAGAACGGCGAGCTGGTGTTCACCTCGCTCACCAAGGAAGCGCTGCCAGTGATCCGGTACCGCACGCGCGACCTCACTCGCCTCCTTCCGCCCACCGCGCGCGCCATGCGGCGCATGGAGCGCATCTCGGGTCGATCCGACGACATGCTGATCATCCGCGGCGTCAACGTGTTTCCGTCGCAGATCGAGGAGCTGATCCTCAAGCAGCCGGGCCTGAGCCCGCACTACGTGCTCGAAGTCTCCAAGGAAGGCCCGCTCGATCATCTCACTGTAGTGGTCGAGGGCGACGCGGGAGCCACCGCCGGCCTCAGGCACAGCATCAAGTCTTACATCGGCGTCAGCGCCGACGTGAAGATCGGCACGATCGAGCGTTCCATCGGCAAGGCAAAGCGCGTCATCGACAAGCGGCCGAAGTAGGAGGTGACCTTTTTCCGCTGAACGGCGCGCGCTCCGTGGTAGAAGTACGCCATGAGATTCGCGCCGATCGTCGCGCTGTTCGCGCTGGCTACGCTGGCGGGCTGCGGCGTCGAGACGATGGGGGCCGCGGCGACGAGCGCCGCGGCCAGGAAGCAGGAGCTCGAGCAGGCGCAGAAAGCCGAGCAGCTCGCGCGACAAAGACTCGACCAGGCCGTCCAGGCCCAGCAGGAGCGTCTCCAAGCAGCTGAGTAGCCTGCGAAATCCGGCGCAAGAAGCGGATAGATGCTGCCGGCCGCGCCCTGTAAAGTGTCGGCATGGACGCTTTCATCGGCAAGGCAAAGGCATACCTCGACTCCAAGCGCGGCGAGCGCGTCACGCTCGGCGAGCTGGCGAGCGCCGTCGGGGCGAGCCCGTTCCATTTGCAGCGGCGCTTCAAGGAAGCGTTCGGCGTGTCGCCTCGCGACTACCAGGATGCGCACCGGGTCGAGGCGGTGAAATCCTCGCTCCAGAACGGGCGCCGCGTGGCCGATGCGGTATTCGACGCGGGCTACGGCTCGGTTTCACGCTTCTACGAAAAACCCCTGCTCGGCATGAACGCGCGGGACTACCGCGCGAAAGGCAAGGGCCAGCGCATCTCCTGCTGCTCCTTCCCCTCATCCCTCGGCAGCGTGCTGATCGCCGCGACGGACAAAGGCCTCTGCTCGGTCAAGCTGGGTGACGACGCCAGGCGCCTCGAGCGACTCCTCGCGGAGGAGTTCAGCGCCGCCGAAATCGTCACGAGCGACCTGAAGGATCTGAAAGCCAAGATCCTCGCCTTCATCGAAGGCGAAGCGAGCCTCGCCCGGCTGCCGCTCGACATCCGCGGTACGGTGTTTCAGCGCCGCGTTTGGGACGAGCTGCGCCGGATTCCGCGCGGCGAGACCCGCACGTATCAGCAGATCGCCCGCGCCATCGGTGCGCCGGCCGCGGTGCGTGCGGTCGGCAGCGCCTGCGGCGCCAACCCGGTGGCGCTCGCCGTGCCCTGCCACCGCGCCGTTCGCACCGACGGCGGCATGGGCGGCTACGCCTGGGGATTGCAGCGCAAGCGGAAGCTCCTGGCGCTGGAAAAGAAGCGCTAGGCATGCGGCGGGCGGACGCGGCGCGACTGCTGCTGCTCGCCGCGATCTGGGGCGCGTCGTTCCTGTTCACCCGCATTACCGCGCCGGTCCTCGGACCGGTATTGACCGCCGAGCTGCGAACGCTGATCGCCGGCATTGCGCTCGCGGCGTATTTCGCCGCGACGGGCTACCAACCCGAGTTGCGGCGCTTCGCCCGCCAGTACGTGATCGTCGGCATCCTGACCTCGGGCCTGCCTTTCCTGCTGTGGGCTTACGCCGCGCTAAGCCTGACCGCCGGACTGATGTCGGTGCTGAACGCCACCTCGCCGATGTGGGGCGCCCTCTGGTCGGTGGTGCTGCTCCGCGAGCGCATGAAAACGGGCCAGGTCCTCGGCTTGGCGATTGGTATCGTGGGAGTGGCGCTGGTGACGCAACCCCAGCCGGGCCAGGCGATTTCCTATGCTGCGGTGTGCGCGGCGCTCGGAGCTGCCTTCTGCTATGGGCTGGCCGGGGGCTACATGAAGCGCTGGGCGAGCGAGGTACCTTCGCGCGGCATGGCGGCCGGCACGCAGCTCGCGGCCGGCATTCTCCTCGCGCCGTTCATCGCACTGTCGCCGCCCACGGCGGCGCCGACGCCGCTTGCCGCGGCGAGCATGCTCGCCCTCGGCCTGGTCTGCGGCGCGATCGCGTATCTGCTGTATTTCCGGCTGGTCACCGACATCGGCGCGACGGGCGCGCTCACCGTCACCTATCTCATCCCGGTGTTCGGCGTGCTGTGGGGCGCGCTGTTCCTCGGCGAAGCGGTCTCGCTGCTCACGCTCGCCGGCGCAGCGCTCGTGATCCTCGGAACGGTGCTCACTCTCGTGCAGCCAGGAGCTGGTACTCGACAAGCTCGTTCGGCGCCTTGAAGTACACCTGCCGGAACTCGGCGGCGCTCGCGTACTTGCGCTGCGGGAGGCGCTTGCACGACAGCTGGATTCGCAGGCGCGGCTCGTCGAACGGGTACGGATCGAACAGCACCCTGCGCTCGCCGGTCGGCCGCATCGTCATGCGCCTGCCCTCGCCGGCGAAGCCGGTTGGAACCGGGTCGATATGGTCTTCATAGGGCTCCTGGCAGCAGAAGTAGAGGCCGAGCAGATCCCACACCTGCATCATGCGGTAGTTGGCCGGAAAGCTCTGGCGTGAGGGTTGGTCGAGCGACTTCAGCGTCTGGTCCTGCCAGGCTTCGTTGCGCTCGATCAGCTGAACGATCCTCGGGTCGAGCTTGTGCAGGTCGTATTTTCCCTTCGGATGCTGCATCGAGCCGTAGCGGCCCTGCCAAAGCCCGGTGCGATGCCGGCTGATGATGAGCGCGGAATAGAGGTCGGTCTTCGCCATCCAGTCGATGCACCACTGGTAGGACTCGAGCTGGCGTTCCTCCAGCGGCAATCCGAGGAAGCGATAAGGGTCGCCGCTTCGCGGATCCACCAGCGGATTGGCCTCGTAGGTCAGCCATCCGTAGTCGTGGTAGATCGCCGCGCGCACCACCGATTCCCAGGGCTCCGGCCGGGCGACCTCGGCGTTTCCCCAGTGCGCCGCGAGCTGCCCGACCAGACGCGAGTGATCGGTCTGGCCGACGACCAGCATTTCGCCGTCCACCGGGTCCCGTATGATCATGCGGCTAGTCTATCCAATCCCGACGCCGCGATGCCCGCTTTCCCGAACCTGTTCCGGCCGCTCGATCTCGGCTTCGTGGTTCTGCCCAACCGCATCGTGATGGGATCGATGCACACGCAGCTCGAGTCCCGGCCCGACGGGCCGGAGCGCCTGGCCGCCTTCTACGCCGAGCGCGCGCGCGGCGGCGCAGCGCTGATCGTGACCGGGGGCTTCTCGCCGAACGCGGCCGGAAACCTGGGCGAGCACCGCGCGCAGTTCTCCACGCGTGGCGACGTCGAGGCGCACCGCATCATCCCGCGCACCGTGCACGACGCGGGCGGCCGCATCGTGCTGCAGCTGCTGCATTCCGGCCGCTACGGCTTCCACCGTGGCATCGTGGCGCCCTCGGCGGTGAAGTCGCCGATCAATCCGCACGCACCTCGCGAGATGACACCGGTGGAGGTCGAGTCGACGCTCGCCGACTTCGTCCGTTCGGCGCAGCTCGCGCGCGAGGCCGGCTACGACGGCGTGGAGATCATGGGATCCGAGGGCTACCTCGTCACGCAGTTTCTCGCCACGCGAACCAACCAGCGTCGTGACGAATGGGGCGGCACGCTCGAGAACCGCATGCGCTTTGCTGCCGAGCTGGTGCGGCGCACCCGCAGCGCCGTCGGTGGGGATTTCATCATCGTGTTCCGCATCTCGACGCTCGATCTGGTCGAGGGCGGCCTGGCGGTGGCGGAGACGCAGATCCTGGCGCGTGCCCTGGAGTCGGCCGGGGCCACGATCCTCAATTCCGGCATCGGCTGGCACGAGGCACGGGTCCCGACGATCGCGCAGGCCGTGCCGCGCGGCGCGTTCGCATGGGCCACGCGGCGCTTGCGCGAAGCGCTGGGCATTCCGGTGGCGGCCTCCAATCGCATCAACGCCCCCGAAATCGCCGAGGAGATTCTCGCGCGCGGCGACGCGGACCTGGTGTCGATGGCGCGCGCCCTGCTCGCCGATCCGGAGTTCGGCAACAAGGCGCAATCCGGCGACCGCGCAGCCATCAACATCTGCATTGCCTGCAATCAGGCCTGCCTCGATCACTACTTCACCGGCGAGCCGGCGAGCTGCGTCGTCAATCCCCGGGCCGGAAGAGAAACACGGCTTGTTTTTATCAAGACAAGGAAAAGAAGGCGCATTGCCGTGGTCGGCGGCGGACCGGCCGGCCTCTCCTGCGCCGCGGTCGCAGCCGAGCGCGGGCACGAAGTGACGCTGTTCGAAAGCGCGCGCGAGCTCGGCGGCCAGTTCAACCTCGCGAAAGTCGTCCCGGGCAAGCAGGAATTCGCCGAGTCGATCGCCTACTACGCCGAGCGGCTACGCCGCTTGAACGTCCGAGTCCTCCTGACTCACCGCGCGGATCATGAGAGTGTAGAAGGCTTCGACGAGGTCGTAATCGCTGCCGGGATCGATCCGCGCCGACCTGCGATCCCCGGAATCGATCATCCCAAGGTCGCGAGCTACGTCGACGTGCTTTCGGGCCGCGTCGAGCCCGGCCGCGAGGTGGCGATCATCGGCATGGGCGGCATCGGATTCGATGTGGCGCTGTACCTGCTCGAACGCTCGGGCCGCGCGCCGCTCGATGCGGCGGCGTTTGCCGAGCATTGGGGCATCCGCGCGGATGGGTCGGTAAGCACGCCCGCGGCAAGAACTCCGCCCCACAGCATCTCGATGCTCAAGCGCTCCACCGGGCCGTTCGGCGAAACCTTGGGGCGGACCACAGGCTGGGTGCACCGCGCCGAGCTGGCACGCAACGGCGTAAGAATGCTGAAAGGCGTTCACTACTCCAAGATCGACGATGCCGGTTTGCATGTGGTGATCGATGGCGCGGACATGGTCATTCCTGCCGATACCATCGTGATCTGTGCCGGCCAGGAGCCGCGCCGCTGGCCGAATGATCGCTTCCACCACATCGGCGGTGCGCGCGAGGCGGGGGAGTTGGACGCCGAGCGCGCCATGCGCGAAGGGGCCGAGCTCGCCGCAGTGCTATGAGGTAAAGATTCCGCACTTGCGCGCCACGACGTTCCGACGGGAATACAATGGTTTTCAATAATGAAGCCGGTGATCCTCGCCGCCGCGATGTTCCTGTTCCCGCTGGTCTGCGCTGCGCAGCCGCTCAATCCGCAGCAGCTCCATCAGCAGGAGATCCAGCGCGCGCTCATCCAGCTCGACCAGCGCGGCGCCGATTTCGCCCGCGGTACGGTTTCGCCGCCGCTCGACCCGTTCGTCGGGCGCCCGCTGCACCCCGACCCGGAGATCGCGCAGCAATTGCGTCCCTACGAGCGCCTGAAGGCCGCCGAGGCGAACGAGCCGCCGGTGCTGCGCCTTCCGCCGCCGGAGGCGCGCAAGGTCGACAAGCCGTTACCGCTGCCAGGCGGGCCGCCCGGCGCCCTCGAGCCCAATCCGATAACGAGTCCGCGCGTCGCCGACTGAGGGGTGCTCCATAGCGGCGAGCGCCGCCACCGCGATGTTGCGCGCGTCGACCTCGAAGAACGCGCGCAGAGCAGCGCGCGTATCGCTGCGTCCGAACCCATCGGTCCCGAGCGCAACGTACTGGCGGCGTGGGACGTACGGCCGGATGAGGTCGGCCACAGCGCCGACGTAGTCGCTCGCGGCGACGACCGGCCCTTTCGTGGGCTTGAGCAACTTTTCAACCCAGGACTCGGCGTCGCCGCCCAGGCGCCGCGTGCGCTCGGCTTCCATTCCGTCCCTGCGCAGCTCGGTGAACGAGGTGACGCTCCAGACGTCCGCCCTCACGCCCCAGTCCTTCTCGAGCAGCTCAGCCGCAGCAAGCACTTCGCGCAAGATCGGGCCGCTTCCCAGAAGCTGAACCGTCGCCCGGCCGGCCTCCTTCAAGCGGTACATCCCCTTGAGGATGCCCTCTGCGGCGCCCTGAGGCATGGCGGGATGCGCATAGTTCTCGTTGGCCACGGTGACGTAATAGAACGCATCTTCCTGCGCCTCGAGCATGCGGCGCGCGCCGTCGTGCACGATGACGGCGAGCTCGTAGCCGAAGCACGGGTCGTAGGCGCGGCAGTTGGGAATCGTCGAGGCGATGAGGTGCGAGGAGCCGTCCTGGTGCTGCAGGCCCTCGCCGGCGAGGGTGGTGCGTCCCGCCGTGCCGCCGAGCAGGAAGCCGCGAGCGCGCGAGTCGGCCGCCGCCCAGATGAGGTCGCCCACGCGCTGGAAGCCGAAGACCGAGTAGTAGATATAGAACGGCAGCATCGCCAGGCCGTGCGTCGAATAGGACGTGGCCGCGGCGAGCCACGACGACAGCGCGCCAGCCTCCGTGATGCCCTCCTCCAGAATCTGTCCATCCTTCGCTTCGCGGTAGTAGAGGAGCTCTTCGTGGTCCTCGGGCTCGTAGAGCTGGCCCACGGCGGAGTAGATCCCCGCCTGCCGGAACAGCGTCTGCATGCCGAAGGTGCGTGCCTCGTCGGCCACGATCGGAACCACGCGCGGCCCGATGGTTTCGTCCTTGAGGAGCTGCGCAAGCAGCTGCACGAACACCATCGTGGTCGACTGGTTCCTCTCGCCGACGGTGAGCAACGGCACCCGGACGGCCGCGGCTTCGGCGCTGCGAGCGGGCAGATGGCCGCCCAGATCGCGCCGCCTCGTCTCCAGATATTTGATCTCCGGGCTGTCGGGTCCGGGATTGAAGAAGCGTAGCTGCGCAACGTCGTCGTCGGAGATCGGCAGGGAGAATCGGTCGCGGAACTCGCGCAGCGCGTCGTCGTCGAGCTTCTTCTGCTGGTGCGTGCCCATCCTGCCCTGTCCCCAGGTCCCCATGCCGTAGCCTTTCTTGGTCTGGGCGAGCACCACGGTGGGCCGTCCGCGGTGGTTCGCCGCGGCGTGGTAGGCAGCGTAGATCTTCAGCGGGTCGTGCCCGCCGCGCTTCAAGCGATCGATATCGGCGTCGCTCATTCCGGCAATGAGCTCGGTAAGCTCGGGATACTTGTTGAAGAACTGCTCGCGGTTGAAGCGCCCGTCGGTGGCGGCGTAGGTCTGGAACTCGCCATCCACGGTCTCGTGCAGCCGCTTGAGCAGGACCCCGTCCGCATCGCGGGCAAAGAGCGGATCCCAGTCCGAGCCCCACAGCAGCTTCACCACGTTCCAGCCGGCGCCGGCGAAGAGGCCCTCGAGCTCCTGCACGATCGAGCCATTGCCGCGCACCGGCCCATCGAGGCGCTGCAAGTTGCAGTTGACGACGAAGATCAGGTTGTCGAGTCCTTCGCGCGCGGCAAGCGACAGGCCGGCGAGCGACTCCGGCTCGTCCATCTCGCCGTCGCCGGCGAACGCCCACACCTTGCGGGCGTCGGTCTTCGCGAGGCCGCGGTGCTCGAGATAGCGCATGAAGCGCGCGGCATAGATCGCGTTGATCGGACCGAGGCCCATCGAACCGGTCGGAAACTGCCAGAACGTCGGCATGAGATACGGGTGGCAATACGAGGACAGGCCTTCGCCCCCGGTTTCACGCCGGTAATGATTCAAATGGTTTTCAGAAAGGCGGCCTTCCAGGAAGGCCCGCGCATACACGCCAGGAGCGGAATGCGGCTGGAAGTACACCAGATCTCCGTGCGGCCCGCCGCGGAAAAAGTGGTTGAAGCCTACCTCGAAGAGATCCGCCGCCGAGGCATAGCTCGCGATATGGCCGCCGAGCTCGGGGTACGCCCGGTTCGCGCGCACCACCATGGCGAGCGCGTTCCAGCGCACGATCGACGAAATGCGCTGCTCCAGCTCCAGGTTGCCCGGAAACTGGGGCTGCTGCGCAAGCTCGATCGAGTTCTTGTAGGGCGTGTTCAGCACCGGCGGCAGCGGCACGCGCCGCACACGCGCATGGTCGAGGAGCTTGCGCAGCAGGAAGGTGGCGCGCTCGCGTCCCTCGGCGGCGATCAGTGCATCGAAGGCCTCCAGCCATTCGCGCGTTTCGACGGGGTCCGCGTCGGGAGGATTGACGCGCCAGAACGCGGAGGAAACGATGTCGGAAAGATTGGCCATTCCGGCATGGTAGCTTGCAACCGCTAGCATGGGGTGTCGTTTTTTGCCGTCGATAGACTTCCAAACGGCATATCATGCTGCAATGGACGCCATCGACCTGCGCATCCTCGCGCGCCTGCAGCAGGATGCGCGCATCTCCAACGTGGAGCTCGCGCGCGCGGTCAATCTCTCGCCGTCGCCCTGCCTCGCGCGAGTGCGTGCGCTCGAGGCTGCGGGCTACATCGACCGCTACGTCACGTTGCTCGATTCCAAAAAGCTCGGGCTCGGCGTGAGCGTGCTGGTGCAGGTGACGCTGGAAAAGCAGATCGAGCCGGCGCTGGACACGTTCGAGCGTGCGGTGCGCGAGCGGCCGGAGGTCATGGAGTGCTATCTCATGACGGGGGACGCCGACTATCTGCTGCGCGTTCTAGTACCGGACGTCCCCGCATTCCAGCGCTTCATCCTGGAATTTCTCTCCAAAGTGCCGGGCGTCGGCAACATCAAATCGAGCTTCGCCCTGAAGCAAGTTAAGTACCAGACTGCGTTGCCGCTTCCGACGAAAACGAGCACAAACAGCACTACAAGAAAATCGAGAAAAAAGTGATATGATCGCCGCGCAGTGATTCATCAGGTAGCGAATTTGCACCTCACCACCGCCGCATTCAGCAGCGCTCGTAGTGGCAGTCAAATCACTTCCTTGATCGTCATGCCCGGCTTTGTCGCGCCCGGAATCGTCGCGGCATTTAGAGGAAGTAGATGAACATGGCAACCGGTACCGTCAAGTGGTTCAACGACTCGAAAGGCTTCGGCTTCATCACCCCGACCGAGGGCGGTGAAGACCTGTTCGCGCACCACACCGCGATCCAGATGAGCGGCTTCAAGACCCTCAAGGAAGGCCAGAAGGTCGAGTTCGAGGTGAAGCGCGGCCCCAAGGGCCTGCAGGCGGCGAACATCAAGCCGCTGTAGAGCGCGAACTTCGCGAACTGAAGCCCGCCGCCCGGCGGGCTTTTTTGTTGGCGCCGCCTATTTGCAGGCGCCCGAGCGCGCGCCGCAGCTCTCGATCGAATCCGGCGTGTTGGAGATGGTGATGCCCACGTGGGGCGGCTCGGCGCAGGCGCTCAGCCAAAGCACGGACAGGACGAGAAGCAGTCTCATGCGAAGTGGTGCCCGTTGTCTGGATTGAACAGACGACCTACCGCTTACAAGGCGGTTGCTCTACCACTGAGCTAAACGGGCACTTCGGAGATTATGCCCCCGCGGGTGCGTCACTTGATCCGGCGCAGGGTGGGCTTGCCGCCCGAGGGTTTCTTGGGCGGCTCGGGCGAGGTGGCGGTGGGCACCGGGAGCTGCGCAGGGGGCTTGAGCGCCGGATGCTTGGGCTCGCGCACCGGCTCGGACTCGGCCTTGGTCTGCAGCCCGCCCTTGGGCCCGTCGACGTCGAAGGTCATGCCGTGCCCGGTCTCGCGGGCGTACAGCGCGTAGACGTTCGCGATCGGCACCGCGAGCTGGCGCGCCACGCCGCCGAAGCGCGCGGAGAACTCGATCAGCTCGTTGCCCATCTGCAGCTTGTGCACCGCGTTGGGGCTGATGTTGAGGGTGATTTCGCCGTTCTTCACGTACTCGAGCGGCACCTGGGTGCGCGAGTCGACCTTCACCGCGAGGTGAGGCGTATAGCCGTTGTCGACGCACCACTCGAAGAGCGCCCGCAGCAGGTACGGCTTGGTCGGAATCTCGCTCAACTTACTTTCGCATTACCTTTTCGGACGGAGTCAGCGCCTCGATGAACGCCGGGCGCGAGAAGATGCGCTCGGCGTACTTCATGAGCGGCGCCGCGGTCTTGCCGAGTTTAATCCCGTAGTGGTCCAGGCGCCACAGCAGCGGGGCAATCGCCACGTCGAGCATGGTGAAGTCGTCGCCGAGCATGTGCTTGGTCCTGGTGAACACCGGCGCGAGCTCGACCAGGCGGTCGGTGACGTGCTGGCGCGCCTTGTCGATCTGCTTCTCCTTGCCCCCTTCGAGCGCGTCGATCTGGGAGAAGAGCTCGACTTCCATGTTGAACAGCATCAGCCGCGCGCGCGCCCGCATCACCGGGTCCGCGGGCATCAGCTGCGGATGCGGAAAGCGCTCGTCGATGTACTCGTTGATGATGTTCGACTCGTACAGGATGAGGTCGCGCTCGACCAGCACCGGCAGGCGGTTGTACGGGTTCATCACCGCGATGTCCTCGGGCTTGTTGTACAGGTCGACGTCGATGACCTGGAAGTCCATGCCCTTCTCGTAGAGCACGAAGCGGCAGCGATGGCTGAAGGGGCAGGTAGTGCCCGAATAGAGTTGCATCATGGTCGTGGTCCGACTGCAAAGACGCCTTAGGTCACGTCTTTCCAGTATTCCTTCTTGAGGAGGTACGTAAGGATGAAAAGAATGCCGAGGCAGAACAGCACCACGATGCCGATCGCCCTGCGATCGGTGGCGGCGGGCTCTCCCGCGTAGGCGAGGAAGTTGACGAGGTCGCGCACCGCAGTGTCGTACTCCACCGGCGACAGCGCGCCCTTGGTGATCTCGCGCCACTCGCGCTTTTCGCGGTCGTAGGCGCGCTCGCCCTGCAGCGTCCACAGCGCGTGCGGCATGCCGACGTTCTCGAACACCGCGTTGTTCCAACCGGTGACCGTCTTGGGGTCGCGGTAGAACGTGCGCAGGTATGTGTACAGCCAGTCGGTGCCGCGCGAGCGCGACACCACGGAAAGGTCCGGCGGCGCCACGCCGAACCACTGCTTGGCGGTCTTCGGGTCCATCGGGCCCTTCATCGGCTCGCCGACCTTCTCGCCGGTGAACAGCAGGTTGTCCTTGATCTGCTGCTCGGTGAGCCCGAGGGCCTCGAGCCCGCCGTAGCGCACGTACTGCATGCTGTGGCAGCCCAGGCAGTAGTTGACGTAGAGCTTGGCGCCGGTCTGCAGGCTGACGAGGTCGGTCGGCTCGTGCGGCGACTTGTCGAGGCGGTAGCCGGTTTCCGCGCCGATCGCCGCAAGCGGCACGAAGAGAACAAACGCTAGGAGGCTTTTCACTGTCGTTCTCAGTGGCGGTAGGTCACGCGCTCGGGGACCGGCTTCACCTTGTCGCGCGCCGTGTACCAGGGCATGAGGAAGAAGAACAGGAAATAGACGATGGTGCAAAGGCGCGCCACCCAGGTGGCGACGTCCTTGGTGTCGAGGAAGAAGGCGTTGAACTTGAACTGGCCCCACACGGTGGTGGGGTTCACGCCGAGGTAACCGAGGATCACGAACACCACCACGAACGCCGCAAGCCAGCTCTTGTAGAGCCCGCCGCGGTAGCGGATCGACTTCACCGGGCTGCGGTCGAGCCAGGGAAGGAAGAAGAAAATGAGCACTCCCACACCCATGGCCAAAACCCCCGGAAACTGGGACGGCGCAATTCCCAGGAGATCAAACCCTATCGGCGGAACCGCCCGCAGGATCGAGTAGTACGGGGTGAAGTACCACACGGGCGCGATGTGCTGCGGGGTCTTCAGCGGGTCGGCCGGAATGAAGTTGTTCGCTTCGAGGCCGTAGCCGCCCATCTCCGGAACGAAAAACATCACGACGCAGAAAATCGCGAGGAACACCACCGCGCCGACCAGATCCTTGACCGTGTAGTAGGGGTGGAAGGGAATGCCGTCGAGCGGTCTTCCGTCCGCGCCCTTCGCCTTCTTGATGTCGACTCCATCGGGATTGTTCGAGCCCACGTCGTGCAGCGCGAGGATGTGCGCGACGATGAGGCCGAGCAGCACGAGCGGGAAGGCGATCACATGCAGGGCGAAGAAGCGGTTGAGCGTGGCGTCGGACACGACGTAGTCGCCGCGGATCCATAGCGCGAGATCCGGGCCGATGAACGGGATCGTGCCGAACAGGTTGACGATGACCTGCGCGCCCCAGTAAGACATCTGGCCCCAGGGCAGGAGGTAGCCGAAGAAGGCCTCGCCCATCAGCGTGAGGTAGATCAGCACGCCGAAGATCCACACCAGCTCTCGCGGCGCGCGGTGCGAACCGTACAGCAGGGCGCGGAACATGTGCAGGTACACCACGATGAAGAACGCCGAGGCGCCTGTCGAGTGGACGTAGCGCAGCAGCCACCCGAAGTGCACGTCGCGCATGATGTACTCGACCGAGCCGAACGCGAGGCTCGCGTCGGGCTTGTAGTTCATCGTGAGGAAGATGCCCGAGACGATCTGGATGATGAGCACCAGCCCCGCGAGCGAGCCGAAGTAGTACCAGAAGTTGAAGTTCTTCGGCGCGTAGTACTGCGAGGCGTGGATGCGCCACTGCTCGGCCGCGGTCGGCATGCGCGAGTCGAACCAGCCCCACAAAGCCTGCAGACGCGACGCCATGCCCTACGCTCCCTTCTTTTCTTTGTCCTCGCCGATCACCAGCGCCACATCGGAGGTGAACTCGTAGGGCGGCACCTCGAGGTTCTTGGGCGCGGGCGAGCCCCGGAAGACGCGCCCGGCAAGATCGAACTTGGAGCCGTGGCAGGGGCAGTAGAAGCCGCCCATCCAGTCGGCGCCCATCTCCGCCTTCGCTTCGGCAGGCCTCATCTGCGGCGAGCAGCCGAGATGCGTGCACACCCCGATCAGCACCATGACGTCCGGCTTCTCGGAACGGTTCTCGTTCTTCGCGTACTTCGGCTGCTCGGAATACTTCGACCCCGGATCGGTGAGGTACGGTTCCACCACTTTCAGCGACTCGAGCATTTCCTTCGAGCGGCGGAACACCCACACGGGCTTGCCGCGCCACTCGTATACGCGCAACTCGCCGGGCTGCAGCGTGGCGACGTCGGCCTCGACCGGCGCGCCGGCGGCCTTGGCACGCTCGGAAGGCCACATGCTGACTGCGAACGGCGCCGCCGCGGCGACGGTGGCGACGCCGCCCGCTACGCTGGTGGCAACCACGAGCGTGCGCCGTGTCTTATCTACTTTTTCTCGATCGTTCATGGAGATGGCGTTGTTATGAGGCTGCAGCGGGGAAGCGCGAAAGTCGGCGATTCTAACGGCGGACCCCGCAAATGTCCACGATTTCGGCCGTAAGCGCTTAAATCTTCGAAGGATTTTCCGTATACTGGCGAACTCCCATGGTGCGTCTCTGGCTGATCTTTGCGCAAGCCGCGACGGTGGCGGTTGCGGTGCTGTTCGTCATCTCCACGTTCCGCCCCGAATGGCTGCCCTCGCGAGCACCGACGGGTCAGCTTTCGGTGGTGCAGCAGGCGCCGGCGACCGGTCCGCTCCCCGCGGTGCCGAGCACCGGCTCTTACAGCGGCGCGGTTCAGCGGGCCACCCCTTCGGTGGTGAATATCTTCACGTCGAAGGACGCGCCGCGCCACCCGCTGCTCAACGACCCGGTGTTCCGGCGCTTCTTCGGCGACCAGGTGCCGGAACGCGCATCGAGCCTCGGCTCCGGCGTCATCGTGAGCAATGCCGGCTACTTGCTTACCAACCATCACGTGGTCGAGGCCGCCGACGAGATCGAAGTCGCGCTGAACGACGGCAGGAAGCTGCTCGCCAAGGTCGTCGGCAACGACCCCGAGACCGACCTCGCCGTGCTGCGCGTCGACGCGGAAAACCTTCCGGCGATCACCTTCGGTTCCTCGGATGCGCTCAAGGTCGGCGACGTGGTGCTCGCCATCGGCAACCCCTTCGGCGTGGGCCAGACCGTCACTGGCGGCATCGTTTCGGCGCTCGGGCGCACGGGTCTCGGCATCAACACCTTCGAGAACTTCATCCAGACCGACGCCGCCATCAACCCCGGCAACTCCGGCGGCGCGCTGGTCGACGTCGGCGGCAACCTGGTTGGAATCAACACCGCGATCTTCACCCGCTCCGGCGGCTCGATGGGGATCGGCTTCGCAATCCCGGTGTCGACCGCCAGGATGGTGCTCGAGCAGATCGTGAAGAACGGCAGCGTCACGCGGGGGTGGATCGGCGTCGAAGTGCAGGAGATCACGCCGCCCGTCGCCGAGTCATTCCGGCTGCAGAGCACGCGCGGCGCGCTCATCGCCGGCGTGCTGCGCGGCGGTCCCGCCGACAAGGCGGGCATCAAGCCCGGCGACGTGCTGTTCGAGGTCGAGGGCCGTCCGGTGGCCGACCCGACCTCGATGCTGAATCTCGTCGCCGCGCTCGCGCCGGGCGATTCCGCGCGGATGAAACTCAAGCGCGCCGGCAAGGATCTCGATGCCAGCGTCACGGTGGGGCGGCGGCCCAAGCCGCAGCCGCGCGGCGAGCGCGGGGACTGATTCCAGGAAGAGCAAGCCATGAAGCGCAGGATCTTTGCAACGGTGGTCGCGCTTTGCCTCGCCGGCTGCGCCGGCACCCCCCAGGCGCCCGCGCCGACGGGCGCCCCCGCTCCTGGTCCCGCGCCCTCGCCCTCGACTACACCGGCGCCCCCTACCCCACCTTCGGCCCCGCCCGCTGCGGAGCCGGCACCTCCGCCAATCTGGCCCACCAAGGTGCTCCACAACCGCTACGACGGCGTAGGCGACGATCTGCTCACAGGCGGACTGGGCAAGACGGGGCTGGGCCAGACGATAGCGCCGGCCATGAGCGATCCGACGAAGTCGAAGGCGGTCGAGCTCCGCAAGCGCGCCATCTACGCCAATTACCGCGCCCTCGCCGACATGTCGGCCGCGGGCGGGTATGGCGTGCTCTACGGGCCGAACATCGATCTGGCCGGCCGCGACACGCTCGGGGAAGGCAAGGTTCCGGGGGACGAGTTCCTCACCTACCTCGACGGCGCCACGCTGATGGTGCAGGTGCCCGACCGGTTCGATCCCAAGGACCCCTGCATCGTCACCGCCACTTCGTCCGGGTCACGCGGCATTTACGGCGCGATCGGCACCTCCGGCGAATGGGGACTGAAGCGCGGCTGCGCAGTCGCGTACACCGACAAGGGCACGGGCACCGGCTTTCACGACCTCGCCACCGACACGGTCAATCTGGTCACCGGCGAGCGCGCGAGCGCCGCGCGCGCCGGAGAGGATTCGCTCTTCACTGCGCGCGTCACCGCTGACGAGCGGGCTCGCTACCTGCGCGAGTATCCGAACCGGGTGGCGGTGAAGCACGCGCACTCGCAGGTCAACACCGAGAAAGACTGGGGCCGGCACACGCTCGCCGCCATCGAGTTTGCGTTCCACGTCCTGAACGGCCTGACGGACCGGCGCGCCGGGCGCTACGCGCCCGAGAACACATTGGTCATCGCCTCGAGCATCTCCAATGGCGCTTATGCCGCGCTCGCCGCCGCCGAACAGGACACGCGCGGGCTGATCGACGGTCTCGCTCTGTCCGAGCCGAACGTGTCGCTCGCGGACGTGCGCTCGACGCTGGACACCTCGACGCTGCTCAACGTCTACCTCCCTTGCGCATCGCTCGCCGACTCCAACCGCGCCGCGCCCTTCAACCCGGTACCGCCGCCGCTGCGCGAGGCGCGCTGCGCCTCGCTGGCGAAGAAAGGCCTGCTGCGCTCGTCGACCTTGGCGCAGCAGGCTGCCGAGAGCCAGCGCATCATCAACGAGTACGGGATCCTTCCCGACGCCAACCTGGTGCTGCCCTCGCACTACAACCTGTCCGTGATGCAGGGCATCGCGGTCACCTATGCGAACAGCTACGGACGCTTCTCCGTCCTGGACAACCTGTGCGGCTACAGCTTCGCCGCAAGCACGTCCTCGGGCGTGGATGCGGGGAATCCCGCCGACGCAGGAAGCCTGGAGAACTCCTTCGCCCTCTCCAACGGCATCCCGCCGACCGCGGGAATCAACCTCATCAACAACCTGTCGCCCGGAGGGGCGAAGGAAGAGCGGTTGTCGGCCTCGCCCTCGACCGGCGCGCGCGACCTTAACCTCGACGGCGCCCTGTGCCTGCGCTCGCTCGCCACCGGCGTCGACGCGGTCAGCGCTCGGCCGCTCGAAGGCGAGCTGGCCGAGCAATCGCGCCGCGTGCGGCGTGGCCTCGAGGAAACCCGCCTGAGCGCCAATCTGCGCGGCAAGCCGGCAGTGATCGTCGATGGACGCGCCGACGGGGTGCTTCCGCCGAACTATGCGTCGCGGGCGTACTACGCACGGAACAAGGCGGTCGAACCCGGCTCGAGGCTCTACTACTACGAAGTCACGCACGCGCACCACCTCGACGTTCTGAACGGCATTGCGGGCTTCGACTCGCGCTATGTGCCGCTCAACGTCTATTTGACGCAAGCGCTCAACCTGATGTGGGACCACCTCAAGAGCGGCCGGCCCCTGCCGCCTTCGCAAGTGGTGCGCACCCGGACGCGCGAGGTCAAGGACGGTCGGCCGGTTCCGCTCTCGCTTGCCAACCTGCCGCCCATCCAGCGCGCACCCGCGCCCAACGCTCGCATCGGACTCGACGCGGAAGGCAGGCTGCGGATTCCGGACTAGCCTGATTCGGCCTTGTAGTCCGACTGCTCCTTGCGCCGCACGCTGATGAAGCGGGCGAGGAACAGGCCCGCCTCGAAGAGCAGGCACATCGGCAGCGCCAGCATGAACTGCGACAGCACGTCGGGCGGAGTCACCACGGCGGCGACCACGAAGGCGCCCACGATGACGTAGGGCCGCGCGGCGCGCAGCCTCTCGACCGACACGATTCCCATGCGCACCAGGACGATCACCACGATCGGGATCTCGAAGGTCACGCCGAAGGCGATGAACATCGTGATGACGAAGCTGAAATAGGCCTCGATGTCCGGCGCCGGCGTGATCGACTTCGGCGCGAAGTCGTGGATGAAGGCGAACACGCGCCCGAACACGATGTAGTAGCAGAACGCCATTCCCGCGACGAACAGCGCGCTGCTCGCCACCACCAGCGGAGCCGCGAGCTTCTTCTCGTGCTCGTAGAGCCCGGGCGCCACGAACGCCCACGCCTGGTACAGCACGTAGGGCAGCGCGACGACGAACGCCGCCAGGGCGGTGACCTTCATCGGCACCATGAAAGGCGTAATCACCCCCGTGGCGATCATCTTTGCTCCCTCGGGCAGCGCCGTCATCAGCGGTGCGGCGAGGAAATCGTAGATCGCGCCCGACCCCGGCCAGAAAATGAAAATCACGAACAGCGCGAGCACCGCGCCGACCGCGCGCACCAGCCGCTGGCGCAGCTCGATCAGATGCGACATGAAGCTTTCCTGGTCGCTCATGCGGCGGGCTTCGTTTCCTCGGGCTTGCTCGCTTCGGCGCTGGCCTCTGCGGGCTTGTCCTTTGCGACGTCCTCGACGGCCTGGTTGAGCTCGGCCGCGGTCTGGTTGAGCTCGGCCTCGGTCTTGCTCACCTCGCTCTGCACCGACGACTGGAAATCGCTTGCTGCCTGCTGCATCGAGTCGCGCATCTTGCGCAGTTCCTCGAGCTCGATCTCGCGGTTGATGTCGGCCTTGACGTCGGCGACGTAGCGCTGCAGCCGCCCCGCCAGCACGCCGACCGTGCGCGCGACCCGCGGCAGCTTCTCGGGGCCGATCACGATGAGCGCCACCACGCCGATCACGAGGAGCTCGGAGAATCCAATGTCGAACATGGCGTAGGGGGAATGCGGCGCGGAGACTAAAAAGGCGCCCGGGGGCGCCTTTTCGTGGAGTCTACCGGGTCAGGCCTTGTGCTCGGTCTTGCTCTTGACCTCGCCTTCGATCGTCTTGCCGGTGACCTGCGGCGCCGGTCCGGAAGCCGCGTCGGCCTTGTCGGAGCCTTCACGCATGCCGTCCTTGAAGCCGCGCACCGCGCCACCGAGATCCGCGCCCATGTTGCGCAGCTTCTTGGTGCCGAAGATCAGCATCACGATCACGAGGACGATCAGCCAGTGCCAGATGCTGAGCGAGCCCATATTTGGTTTCTCCTATTTGCTACTGCACTTAGCCCTGGCTTTTCAGGGCTTTCCTCTGGAGCATCGGTCCCAGCGGCTCGGGTCCGCCCAGGACGTGCATGTGTACATGATACACCTCCTGATGGCCAACACGGCCGGTGTTGATGATGCTGCGGAAGCCGTCGGTCGCGCCCTCCTTGCGTGCGAGCTCGCCCGCGAGCGCGAGCATCCTGCCGAGCGCCTGGTGGTGGCGCATGTCGGCGTCGTACAGGGTCGGCACGTGGACCTTCGGGATGATGAGGAAATGCACGGGCGCCTGCGGCCGCACGTCGTGGAAGGCGAGCACATGCTCGTCTTCGTGCACTTTCTTCGCGGGAATCTCACCGCGCACGATCTTGCAGAAGATGCAATTGGGATCGCTGGTCATGTTCGCTGGTCATGCTTGCGGGCGGCTTTCTCGTCCAGTCCCGAGATGCCCTCGCGGCGGTGCAACTCGGCGAGCACGTCGCCCGGCCCGAGGCCGTGCCGCGCGAGCAGGACCATGCAGTGAAACCAGAGGTCGGCAACTTCGCGCACCAGATGCAGCCGCTCGCCGCTCTTCGCGGCGAGGACTGTCTCGGTGGCCTCCTCGCCGATCTTCTTCAGCACGGCGTCTTCGCCCTGCGACAGGAGCTTCGCCACATACGAAGTCTTCGGGTCCGCTTTCTTGCGGGTTTCGATGAGCGCGGCGATGCGCTCGAGGGTCTCGGCCAGTCCGGTCTTCATTTCCTGTAGATGAGCGAAGGATCCTTGAGCACGGGATCGGTCTCCACCCACCTTCCGTCCTCCAGCTTGCGGTAGAAGCAGCTCTCGCGCCCGGTGTGGCAGGCGATGCCGCCCGCCTGCTCCACCTTGAGGAGCAGCGCGTCGGCGTCGCAATCCAGGCGCAGCTCGACGATCCTCTGCACGTGGCCGGACTCCTCGCCCTTGCGCCACAGGCGCTTGCGCGAGCGCGACCAATAGACCGCCTCGCCGCGCTCGACGCTTTGCCGAAGCGCCTCGCGGTTCATCCACGCGACGGTCAGGACGCGGCTGCTCTTGAAATCCTGCGCCACAACCGCGATCAGACCGGCCTCGTCCCAGGGAACTTCGTCGAGAAAGCTCATAGGCGAACTTCGATGCCGCGCGAACGCATGTGCTCCTTCGCCTGGCGCACGCTGAAGTCGCCGAAATGGAACACGCTCGCGGCCAGCACCGCGTCGGCGCGCCCTTCGATCACGCCGTCGGCCATGTGCTCGAGCTTGCCGACGCCGCCAGAGGCGATCACCGGCACGCCAACGCCGTCGGCGACCGCGCGGGTCAGGGCGAGGTCGAAGCCGTCGCGCGTGCCGTCGCGATCCATGCTGGTGAGCAGGATCTCGCCCGCGCCGGCCGATTCCATGCGCCGCGCCCAGTCGAGCGCGTCGAGGCCCGTGGCCTTGCGTCCGCCATGCGTGAACACTTCCCATGAAGAACCGTTTCTCTTTGCGACCAAAGGATCGACGCGCTTGGCGTCGATGGCCACCACGATGCACTGGCAGCCGACGATCGCGGAGGCCTCCCGCACGAGGTCCGGATTCTGCACCGCGGCGGTGTTGATCGACACCTTGTCGGCGCCCGCGTTGAGCAGGCGCCGCACGTCCTCGACGCGGCGCACGCCACCGCCCACCGTAAGGGGAATGAACACCCGCGAAGCGACGGCCTCGATCACATGCAGCAGGATGTCGCGCTCGTCGGAGCTCGCGGTGATGTCCAGGAATGCGAGCTCGTCCGCGCCCTCGCCGTCGTAGCGCGCGGCGATCTCGACCGGATCGCCGGCGTCGCGCAAGGCGACGAAGTTGACGCCCTTTACCACCCGCCCCGCGGTCACGTCGAGGCAGGGGATGACACGTTTGGCTAGAGGCATGTCAGGCCTTGCCGAGCGCCTTGTCGGCGGCCGCCTGCGCCGCCTTCAGGTCGAGCTTGCCCTCGTACAGCGCGCGCCCCGCGATCGCTCCGATCACCCCCTCGGGAACGAGCTTGGAGCAGATCGCCTGCACGTCGGCGATGCTGTTCAGCCCGCCGGAGGCGATCAGCGGGGTCTTGAGCGCCTGCGCCAGCTTCAGCGTGGCGTCGATGTTGACGCCGCTCATCATCCCGTCGCGGCCGATGTCGGTGTAGATGATCGCTTCGACGCCGTATTCCTCAAACTTCTTCGCCAGGTCCACCACGTCGTGGCCCGTCATCTTGGACCAGCCCTCGACCGCCACCTTGCCGTCCTTGGCGTCGAGACCTGCGATGACGTGGCCGGGAAAGGCATAGCAGGCGTCGGAAAGAAAGCCGGGGTTCTTGACCGCGGCGGTGCCGACGATGACGTAGGTGACGCCGGCATCGATGTAGCTCTCGATCGCATCGAGGTCGCGGATGCCGCCGCCGAGCTGGATCGCGACCTTGTCGCCGACCGCCGCGATCATCTCGCGGATCACCTTTTCGTTCTTCGGCCGCCCGGCGACCGCGCCGTTCAAGTCCACGATGTGCAGGCGCTTCGCGCCCTGAGCGGCCCAGTGCTTCGCCATCGCCACCGGGTCGTCGGAGAACACCGTGGCCGTGCTCATGTCGCCCTGCTTGAGGCGCACGCAGCGCCCGTCCTTCAAGTCGATTGCGGGGATGATGAGCACAGGGCCGGGGGCCGCTCGCGAAGACCGCTCGAAGAAAGAATCAGGGACGCCACCGCACGAAGTTGGAAAGGAGTTGCAGGCCGGCGGACTGGCTTTTTTCGGGGTGGAACTGGACGGCAAAAATATTATCCCGGGCCACCGCGCAGGTAAAGGGCCGCCCGTACACCGTGGTGCCGGCGGTGAGCGCTGGATCGCGCGGCGCGGGATAGTAGCTGTGCACGAAGTAGAACCGGCTCGAATCCGGGATCCCGGCCCACAGCGCGTGGGGCCGGGATTGCGCCACTTCGTTCCAGCCGATGTGTGGAATCTTGAGCCCCGTCAGCCTGAAGCGGGGGACCTCGCCGCCGAGCAGACCCAGCCCGGGGGTGTCGCCCTCCTCGCCATGCTCGAACAGCATCTGCAGGCCGATGCAGATGCCGAGGAAGGGCTTGGCGCGCGCCGCCTCGACCACCGCGTCGCGCGCGCCGCTTGCGGCGAGCTGTCGCATGCAGTCGGGCATGGCTCCCTGGCCCGGCACGACGACCCGGTCAGAGGAAAGAATTTCTTCCGGGCCGGCGGTGACGCGGACCTGCGCCTGCGGCGCGACCCGCTCGATCGCCTTGGAGACCGAACGCAGGTTGCCCATCCCGTAGTCGACGACCGCGATCCTCAAGCTACAGCGAGCCCTTGGTGGAGGGCACCACGCCGGCCGCGCGCGGGTCGGCTTCGGCAGCCATGCGCAGGGCGCGAGCGAACGCCTTGAACATGGTCTCGCACTGGTGGTGCGCGTTGTCGCCGCGCAGGTTGTCGATGTGCAGCGTGACCTGCGCGTGGTTGACGAAACCCTGGAAGAACTCGTGCACCAGGTCGACGTCGAACTCGCCGATGAGCGCGCGGCTGAACTTCACGTGATAGTCGAGCCCGGGCCGCCCGGAGAAATCGATCACCACGCGCGACAGCGCCTCGTCGAGCGGCACGTAGGCATGGCCGAAGCGGCGCACGCCCGACTTGTCGCCGATCGCCTCGGCGATCGCCTGGCCCAGGGTGATGCCGATATCCTCGACCGTGTGGTGCGCATCGATGTGCAGGTCGCCTTTCGCCTCGATGTCGAGATCGAGCATGCCGTGGCGCGCCACCTGGTCGAGCATGTGCTCCAGGAAGGGCAGGCCGGTGGCAAGCCTGGCCGCGCCCCGGCCGTCCAGGTTCACCTTGACCCGGATCTGGGTTTCCTTGGTATTGCGCGTGATTTCGGCCTGTCTCACATTCACTCGGTCATCGCAGCGCTTCCCGCAATGCCGTAAGCAGTATACGGTTTTCGTCCGGCGTGCCGACGTTGATGCGCAAGCAATTGTCGAGCCCCGGGTGGAGATTGCGCACCAGCACGCCTTGGCGCCTGAGCGCCTCGTAGGTTGCCTCGGCGTCGCGCACGCGCACAAGGAAGAAGTTCGCCTCGGACGGAAACACCCGCGTTCCCGGCAGGGCGGCAATGGCCTCGCCGAGCAGCGCGCGATCGGCGCGGATGCGCGCCGCCTGCTCTTCCAGCACCTCGAGCCGCTCGAGGACGAAGAGCGCCGCCGCCTGCGTGAGCACGTTGACGTTGTAGGCCTGGCGCACCTTGTTCAGCTCCCGGATCCACTCGGGGCGGCCGGCCAGGTAGCCGAGGCGGATGCCGGCAAGGCCGAGTTTCGATACGGTGCGCACGACCACGAGGTTCGGGAACTCGGCAAGCCGCGGCATGAACGTCTTGCGAGCGAACACATGGTAGGCCTCGTCCACGACCACGAGGCCCGGGCAGGCTTTGATGATTTCGACAACTTCCTGCTCGGGATAGAGCACCCCTGTCGGGTTGTTGGGATAGGCGATGAATACGAGGGCCGGTTTCTCTACCCGCATGCGCTCGATGAAGGCGCCGGCGTCGAGCGAGAAGTCCGGCCGCAGCGGCACGCCGATTCCCTTCATGCCGGTGAAGACCGCGTTGAGCGAATACATCACGAAGGTCGGCGCCGGGTACATCGCCGCCGCCCCCGGCCGGGCGAGCGCAAGCGAGACGATCTGAATCAAGTCGTCGGAGCCGTTGCCGAGCAGGAGCTCCATGCCCGGCGGGACGTCCATCTTGCGCGCGAGCAGCTCGCGCAGCTTCTTCCCGCTGGGATCGGGATAGCGGTTGAGCTCGACGCGCGCAAGGACCTCGGCGAGCTCGCGGCGCAGCGCAGCCGGCAGCGGATAGGGATTCTCCATCGCATCGAGCTTCACCATGCCGTCGGCGTCGGCGACGTGGTAAGCGCTGAGCGCCTGGATCTCCGGCCGGACGAGCTTCGCCGGGGTCATTTCTTGAACCGCATCTCGGCCGAGCGTGCGTGCGCCTGAAGGCCTTCGCCGGCGGCAAGGACCGCCGCGATGCCCCCCAAGGTGACGGCACCTTTCTCGGAAACCGCAATGATGCTCGAGCGCTTCTGGAAGTCGTAGACGCCGAGCGGCGACGAAAACCGCGCGCTTCCCGCCGTGGGCAGGACGTGGTTCGGCCCCGCGCAGTAATCGCCGATCGCCTCCGAGCTCCAGCGCCCGAGGAAAACCGCGCCCGCGTTGTCGAGCTTGGGCAGCCAGGACTCGGCATCCTCCACCGAGAGCTCGAGGTGCTCGGGCGCGATGCGGTTCGCCACGGCGCACGCCTCGCCGAGATCGCGCGTCTCGATGAGCGCGCCGCGCGCGCCGAGCGAAGCGGCGATGGTGTCGCGCCTGGGCATTGCCGGAAGCAGCCGCTCGATCGCGGATTGCACGGCGTTCAGGTAGCGCACGTCGGGCGAGAGCAGCATCGCCTGCGCCGACTCGTCGTGCTCGGCCTGGGAAAAAAGGTCCATCGCCACCCACTCCGGCGGGGTGCTGCCGTCGCCGATCACCAGGATCTCCGAGGGGCCGGCGAGCATGTCGATGCCGACCTGGCCGAACACCTGGCGCTTCGCTTCGGCGACATAGACGTTTCCCGGACCCACGATCTTGTCGACACGCGGCAGCGACGCGGTGCCATACGCGAGAGCCGCGACCGCCTGCGCGCCGCCGATCGCGATGACGCGGTCCACGCCGACGAGCTCTGCCGCGGCGAGGACCAGCGGATCCGGGTTCGGGCTCACCATGACGAGGCTGCGCACGCCGGCGACCTTGGCGGGAACCGCGTTCATGAGCACGGTGGACGGATACGCCGCCTTGCCGCCCGGCACATAGAGGCCCACGCGCTCGAGCGGCGTGACACGTTGGCCGAGACGGGTTCCGTCAGGCTCGGTATATTCCCAAGAGCTCTGCTGCTGCTTCTCGTGGAAAGCGCGGATGCGCTGATGGGCCGCCCTCAGCGCTTCGAGCTGCGGCCCAGGCACGGCCCGGGCCGCCTCGCACTCGCCAAGTCTCCCAACCGGGATTTCAAGCTCAGAAACGGAGCGAGCGCTTACCTTGTCGAAGCGCTGGGCGTACTCGAGCACGGCAGCGTCGCCGCGGGCGCGCACGTCTGCGATGATCGAGCGGACCGTGGCCTCGACGCGGCCATCCTGCGCCGCTTCATAGCGCGTCAGCGCTGCGAGCTCGGCATCGAAGCCGGCCGATCGAGTCGAAAGCCGGCGCAGCTTCATTTTCCCGCCGCCTTCGCGAACGCTTCGATTAGCGGCTGCAGCGCAGCGCGCTTGGTCTTGAGCGCGGCCTGGTTGACGATGAGGCGCGCCGAAACCGGCATGATCTCCTCGACCGGAACCAGGTCGTTCGCCTTCAGGGTGTGTCCCGTGGAGACGAGGTCGACGATGGCGTCCGCAAGGCCCACCAGCGGGGCGAGCTCCATCGATCCGTACAGCCTGATAAGGTCGACGTGAACACCCTTGGCCGCGAAATGCTCGCGCGTGGTGTTCACGTACTTCGTCGCGACGCGCAGACGCGCTCCCTTGCGCACCGCGCCGTCGTAGTCGAACCCCTTCTTCACCGCCACCATCATGCGACAGACCGCGATGCCGAGGTCCACGGGCTGATAGAGGCCCTCGCCGCCGTGCTCGGCGAGGACGTCGCGCCCGGCGATGCCGAGGTCGGCGCCGCCGTGCTGCACGTAAGTGGGGGTGTCGGAGGCCCGCACGACAATGAGGCGCACGTCCGCCCTCGTGGTCTCGAGGATCAGCTTGCGCGAGCTCTCGCCATTTTCCTTGGGCGTGAGACCCACGCGCGCAAGGAGCGGCGCGGTCTCCTCGAAGATCCGCCCCTTGGATAGCGCGATGCTGATCTCGCCCATGGCAAAAAGGGCGAGATTTTACCGCCGGAACAGGGAGATAGCTACTTTATTCGCTCGACCCTGGCGCCGAGGGCGCCAAGCTTCTTCTCGAGCGCTTCGTAGCCGCGATCGAGGTGGTAGATGCGGTCGATCAGCGTCTGCCCCTCGGCCACCAGGCCGGCGATCACCAGGCCCGCCGATGCGCGCAGATCTGTCGCCATGACAGTGGCGCCCTGCAGGCGTTCCACCCCCGTCACCACGGCGGTGTTTCCCTGGATCGAGATGTCCGCCCCAAGCCGCTGCATCTCCAGCGCGTGCATGAAGCGATTCTCGAAGATGGTCTCCGTGATGAGCGCGGTACCGCGCGCGACGCTGGCGAGGGCCATGAACTGCGCCTGCATGTCGGTCGCGAAGCCAGGGTAGGGAGCCGTGCGCACGCTGACCGCGTGCGGCCGCTCGGCCATCTCGATCTCGATCCAGGAGGGTCCCGTGGCAATCCGCGCCCCGGCTTCGCGCAGCTTCTCCAGCGTGGCATCGAGAGTCTCGGGCGCGACCCGGCTGAGCCGCACGCGGCCTCCGGCAGCCACCGCGGCGGCGAGATAGGTGCCGGTCTCGATGCGGTCGGGCATGACCGCGTGCGCGGTGCGGCCGAGCGCGGCCACGCCATCGATGCGGATGACCGGGGTACCGGCGCCTTCGATCCTGGCGCCCATCGCCGAGAGGCATTTCGCGAGGTCGACGACCTCGGGCTCGCGAGCGGCGTTCTCGATGAGCGTCGTGCCCTCGGCCAGGGTCGCCGCCATCATCAGGTTCTCGGTCCCGGTCACGGTGACGAGATCCATGACGATGCGCGCGCCGCGCAGGCGCTCGGCTTCGGCGTGCATGTAGCCGTGCTCGATGCTGATGGCCGCGCCCATGGCCTGCAGCCCCTTCACGTGCTGGTCGACCGGACGCAACCCGATGGCGCAGCCGCCGGGCAGCGAAACCTTGGCGTGGCCGCAGCGCGCGAGCAGCGGCCCGAGGACGAGGACCGAGGCGCGCATCGTCTTCACCAGGTCGTAGGGGGCGCTCGGGTTGGCGATTTTCTCCGCATTCAATTGGATCGAGGTGGAGGAGCGGTCCACTTCGACGCCCATCTGCGCCAACAGCCGCGCCATGGTGGAGACATCCATCAGCCGTGGCACGTTGGAGAGCGCAAGCGGCTTCGACGTGAGCAGCGCGGCGCACATGATCGGCAGCGCCGCGTTCTTCGCGCCCGATACGGTCACCTCGCCTTCCAGCGGCCCGCCGCCGCTGATCCTGAGCTTATCCACCGGCTTTCCACTCCCCGGGGGTGAGCGTGCGCATCGACAGCGCGTGGATTTCCTCGCGCATGCGCTCGCCGAGCGCAGCGTAGACGAGCTGGTGGCGCTGCACGCGGCTCTTGCCGGCGAACTGCTCGGAGACGATGAGCGCCTGGAAGTGCTGCCCGTCGCCGATTACTTCCACGTGCTCGCAGGCGAGACCATCGTGTATCCCCTGCTTCACGCTGTCCGCAGTCACCATCTCAATGCCTCAGCTTGTAGCCCGACCTCAGGATCGCCAGACAGGCGAAAGATACGGCAACCAGGCTCGCGCTGACCACCGCCAGGCTCGCCGCCGGCGCCACGTCCGAAAGGCCGAAGAAGCCGTAGCGAAAGCCGTCGATCATGTAGAAAAAGGGATTGGCATGCGACAGATGGCGCCAGAATTCCGGCAGGGAATGGATCGAGTAGAACACGCCCGAGAGGAACGTAAGCGGCATGATGACGAAGTTCTGGAACGCGGCCATCTGGTCGATCTTTTCCGACAGGATTCCCGCCAGGAGGCCGAGCGCGCCGAGCAGGCCCGCGCCGAGCAGCGCGAAGACGAGCGCCCAGAGCGGTGCGTGCAGGCGCAGGTCGACGAACCACGCCGTCGCGGCCAGCACCCCCACCCCCACGGTCAGCCCCCGCACCACCGAGGCGAGCACGTACGCGGCGAAGAACTCCAGCCAGGAGATCGGCGCGAGCAGGACAAACACGATGTTGCCGGTGATCTTGGACTGCACCAGGCTCGAGGAGCTGTTGGCGAACGCGTTCTGCAGCACGCTCATCATCACCAGCCCCGGGACCAGGAAATCGGTGTAGGGGACGCTGTCGTAGACGCGCACGCGGCCTTCCAGCGCGTGGGCGAACACGAGAAGATAGAGCACCGCGGTGAGAACCGGCGCGGCCACCGTCTGCACGCTCACCTTCCAGAAGCGCAGCAGCTCCTTGTGGAAGAGCGCCTGGAACCTGCTCATTTTCCAGTCAGGCGCAAGAACACGTCCTCGAGGTCGGGCGGCTGGAGCTCCATCTCGATGATCTTGGCGCCGGCCTCGCGCAAGCGCGCGAGCCCATCCTCCAGTTCGCCGTGGTGCTCGAGGCGCAGGACGAAGAGCCCGCCGTCGCTCGACACCACGCGCCCCGGAAACGGTTGCGGCAGCGCGTCGCGGTCGAGCCTCAGGCGCAGCTCCAGGCCTGAGAACGACTCGAGCAGGTTTCGCGTGGAGTCGAGCGCTGCGATGCGCCCGGCCTTGAGCATGGCGATACGGTTGCAGTGGGTCTCGGCCTCCTCCAGATAGTGGGTGGTGAGAACGATGGTGTGGCCGTCGCGGTTGAGGCGGCGCACGAACTGCCACAGGCCCTGGCGCAGCTCGACGTCGACACCGGCGGTGGGCTCGTCGAGCATGATGACCGGCGGCCGGTGCACGAGCGCCTGCGCCACCAGCACGCGCCGCTTCATGCCGCCCGAGAGGGCGCGCATGTTGACGTCGGCCTTGGCGGCGAGATCGAGGTGCTGCATCACCTCGTCGATCCAGTCGTCGTTGCGGCGGATGCCGAAGTAGCCCGATTGCAGGCGCAGCGTCTCGCGCACCGTGAAGAACGGGTCGAATACCAGCTCCTGCGGCACCACGCCGAGCATGCTGCGGGCGCGGCGGTAGTCTTTCGCAACGTCGGCGCCCATGATGCGCGCCGATCCGGCATCGGCGCGGGCGAGGCCGGCGATCACGTTGATCAGCGTGGTCTTGCCGGCGCCGTTGGGACCGAGGAGGCCGAAGAACTCGCCCTCCTCGACCGCGAGGCTCACGCCGGCGAGCGCCCGCAGGGCGCCGAAGCGCTTCTCCAGGTTCGTGACTTCGATCGCGTTCAGCGGGACGCTGCGGGAATGAGCTCGTCGACGCCGTACAGGCGCGCGATGGTGCGCACCGATTCCGGAATGTTGGCGAACCCGAGCTCGCGTCCGGCGCGCCGCGCGTCGCGCAGCCAGGCAACGATCGCGGCGAGCAGCGACGAATCCATCTCGGTCACCTCGCCGAGATCCACGGTGCGCACGCCCTCTTCGAGATGGCGCCGGCCCTCCTCGAGGACCGCGGCCACGTTGGCGAGCGTGACCGGACCGCTGACGACGATGCGACCGCTCTCGCGGCGGATCACTTCTTCTCCGCCGGCGGCGGCCCCTCGAGCGAGCGGTTCTTCGCCTGCAGGTTCCTGATCAGGCCTTCGATGCCCACCTCCCGCACGCTGGCGTTGAACTCGGTGCGATAGTTGGCGACCAGGCTCACGCCGCCCACCATCACGTCGTAGACCTTCCAGCCTGCGGCCGTCTTCTCCATGCTGTAGTCGATCGGCACCGGCTGCGCGCCCGGCTGGATCACCCGCACGTTCACGGTCACATCGGTGTCGGTGGGCCGCGCGCGCAGCGGCCGGAAATCGAAGCGCTGCTCGCTGTAGGCGGCGAGCGCGCTCGCGTAGGTGCGCACGAGCAGCGTCTTGAACTCCTCGACCAGGCGCTTCTTCTGCTCTGGAGTGGCCTTGTTCCAGTTCTGCCCCATGGCGAGCGCCGTCATCGAGCTGAAGTTGAAGTGCGGCAGGACCTTGGCCTCGATCACCTGGATCAGCTTGGTGCGGTTGCCGGAGCGGATTTCCTTGTCCTTGGTGATGAGATCCACCACCTCGGTAGTGACGTTCTTCACCAGCACGTCGGGCGGCACGTCCTGCGCTTGCGCGCTCGCCAGGACTCCTCCCAGGAGGCCGCCGAGAATCATGTTTAGGATTGTTTTCATAGGGTTATTAACGCGCCAGCGACCGTACGGTTTACTGCCCCTTGGGCTTCGTGGCGGGCTTCGTGGCGGGTTCCGTGGCGGGTTCCGTGGCGGGTTCCTTAGGGGGCTCTTTGGCCGGCACCTCCGGCTCCTCGTCGCGCTGGCGCGGCTCGCGCGGCGGGTTGCCGTCGTAGATCTGGCTGCGGCGGCGCTGCAGGTACGCGTCGCGTTGGAACACGTACTTGTCGAGCGCGGCCTGCTCGAGGATCCGGCTCGCGTCGAGGAGGTCGGCGCGCCTGTTCACGAGACGCAGAGCGTACGCCGAATTGCGCACCGCGATGGGCCGGAAATAGGTCACCGGGTCGCCGGCGAAGATGTCGACTCCCCATCCCACGGTGTCGCGCAGCGTGCTCGAGCTGAGGATCGGCAGGACGATGTAGGGGCCGTCGCCCACGCCCCAGCGCCCGAGCGTCTGGCCGAAATCCTCGTCGCGCTTCTCGATGCCCATGTCGGAGGCGACGTCGTGCAGGCCGAACAGGCCGAACGTGCTGTTGAAGACGAAGCGCATCCCGTCCTCGAAGCCGTCGAAGAACTTGCCCTGCAGCACGTCGTTGACCCCGATCCACAGGTCGCCGAGGTTGGCGAAGAAGTTGCGGATGCGGCCGCGAATCTGTTCGTGCAGGACGTTGCGGTAGGCAGTAGCCACCGGCACTGCCACCCACTCGTCCGCCACCTCGTTGAAGCGGTAGATGGCGCGGTTCATCGGCTCCAGCGGGTCGCGCGGGTCGCGGTCCTCGGTGGTGGCGCAGCCGCCCGCCAGCGCCAGCAGCAGCGGCAGCATGCGCAAGGGCAGGCTCAGCGCGCGCGCCAGCGTCACTTCTTCTCGTCCTTGCCTTCGGCTGCCTTGTTGAAAAGGAACTGGCTGATCAGGTTCTCCAGCACTACCGCCGACTGGGTCAGGCGCACCCGGTCGCCGTTCTTCAGCATCACGCCGTCGCCCCCGGCCTCCAGGCCGATGTACTGCTCGCCGAGGATGCCGGAGGTGAGGATCTTCGCGGTGCTGTCGCGCGGGAATTGATAGTGCTGGTCGAGGTTCATCGAAACCAGCGCCTCGTAGGTCTCGTTGTCGAAGCGGATGTCGGCGACCCTGCCGACGACCACGCCCGCGCTCTTGATCGGCGCCCTGGCCTTCAGGCTGCCGATGTTCACGAAGCGCGCCTGCACGTTGTAGGTTTCGCCGGCGGAGAAGGTGGCGAGATTCCCCACCTTGAGCGCGAGAAACAGCAGCGCCCCGATTCCGATGACGACGAAGATACCCACCCACAGGTCGATGGTGGCGCGGTTCATGCGGGCTTGCCTCCGGTGAACATGAGTGCGGTCAGCACGAAATCAAGCGCGAGGATCGCGAGCGACGAGGTCACCACGGTGCGCGTGGTGGCGCGCGACACGCCCTCGGCGGTGGGCACCGCGTCGTAGCCCTCGAACACGGCGATCCACGTGACCGCGACGCCGAACACCACGCTCTTGATGACGCCGTTCAGGATGTCGTTGCGCAGGTCGACCGCGGCCTGCATCTGCGACCAGAACGCTCCCGCGTCGACGCCGATCAGCTGCACGCCGACGAGATAGCCGCCGAAGATGCCGAGCGCCGAGAACAGCGCGGCGAGCAGCGGCATCGAGATGACCCCGCCCCAGAAGCGCGGCGCCACCACGCGGGCGATTGGATCGACTGCCATCATCTCCATCGCCGAGATCTGCTCGGTGGCCTTCATCAGGCCGATCTCGGCGGTGATCGCGGAGCCGGCGCGGCTCGCGAACAGCAGGCCTGCGACGACCGGGCCGAGCTCGCGCACCAGCGACAGCGCCACGAGCACGCCGAGGGACTCCGAGGCGCCGAAGCGCTGCAGCGTGTCGTAGCCCTGCAGGGCGAGCACCATGCCGACGAACAGCCCCGACACCATGATGATGATGAGCGACAGCACCCCGGCGAAGTAGATCTCGGCGACGGTGAGGCGGAACCGCCGCAGCGCCGTGCCGGAGTGCAGCACGGTGTAGAACAGGAAGCGGCTGGCGAAGCCCAGCCGCCAGACGTGCGAGGTGACTGCATTGCCGAGGCGCTCTAGGCGTCCCCTGGCATGCTCGCGGATCTGCGCCAGCGACATTTCAGTCCCCCGCCAGCTCGAGCTCGGCGGCGTAGCCGGGCGCCGGGTAGTGGAACGGAACCGGCCCGTCGAGCTCGCCGTTCACGAACTGGCGCACGAACGGCTCGCGGCTCGCGCGAATCTCGTCCGGCTTGCCCTCGGCGATCACGCGCCCGTCCGCCATGAAGTAAACATAGTCCACCACGCCGAGCGCCTCCTGCACGTCGTGCGTGACGATGATCGAGGTGGCCCCGAGCGAGTCGTTGAGCTCCCGGATCAGGCGCACGATGACGCCGAAGGAGATCGGGTCGAGGCCGGTGAAGGGCTCGTCGTAAAGGATGAGCTGCGGGTCGAGAGCGATCGAGCGCGCGAGCGCGACGCGCCGCGCCATGCCGCCCGAGAGCTCGGCGGGCATCAGCTGGGCCGCGCCGCGCAGCCCCACCGCCTCGAGCTTCAGCATCACCAGATCGTGGATCAGATCCTCCGGCAGCGCGGTGTGCTCGCGCAGGGGAAAGGCGACGTTCTCGTACACCGACATGTCCGTGAACAGCGCGCCGAACTGGAACAGCATGCCCATCCTGCGGCGCATTCGGTAGAGCGCGTCGCGGTCGAGCTCGAAAGTCGCCTCGCCGAGCACGCGCGCGGTTCCGCTGACAGGCAGGTATTGCGCCGCGATGATCCGCAGCAGCGTGGTCTTGCCGCAGCCCGACTGCCCCATGATGCCGACGACGCTGCCGCGGGCGATCGACAGGCTCACGTCGCGCAGCACCGGACGCGCGGCGTCGTAGCCGAACGCGACGTTCTGGATTTGCACCATCGGACCTTGCTGCACCGGGCGTAATATTACCGCGCCATGGCTGAAGCTCTTGTGAACCCGGCGGTGCGCGTCGACGCGCTACGCAAGCACTACGGCAAGCTGCTCGCCCTGGAAACCGTCGACCTCTCGGTCGCCTCGGGGGAAGCGTTCGGGCTGGTCGGCGCGAACGGCGCCGGCAAGACCACGCTCATCAAGTGCCTGCTCGACCTGTGCGCCTACGAGTCCGGAACCATCCGCATCTTCGGCCTGCCCGGCGGCGAGCCGCAATCGCGCCGCCGCCTCGCCTACGTCCCGGAGCGCTTCATGCCCGCGCACTACCTGCGCTGCCGCGAGTTCATCGAGTTCCTGGCGCGCAGCTTCGGCGAGCGCTACGACGCCGCGCGTGCGCAGGCGATGCTGTCCGAGCTCGAGCTGGAGGCCGCCGTGCTCGAGCGCCCGGTGCGCAGCCTGTCGAAGGGGATGACCCAGAAGCTCGGGCTCGCCGCAGCGTTCCTGCTCGCGCGCGATCTCTACGTGCTCGACGAGCCCATGAGCGGCCTTGACCCTGCCGCCCGCGTCGCGGTGAAATCGGTGCTGCGCAGGCTCGCCGCGGAGGGCAGGACGCTCTTCTTCACCTCCCACGTGCTCGCCGACGTAGAGGAGCTGTGCTCCTCGATCGCGGTGCTGGAGCAGGGGCGCGTGCGCTGGCACGGCAGCCCCGGGGACCTGTGCGCGCAGTATCGCGAAGCGCGCCTGGAGCAGGCCTTCATGAGGTGTGTACGTGAAAAATGAGGTGGCCAATGAGACGCCGGACAAGGCTCAGGCGGCGAAGCCGCAGCTGCTCCTCGTCGACGACGACCCGCTCATCACCGACACGCTCGCCTTCGCCCTGGGCGCGGATTACGAAGTGCTCGCGGTCGAGTCGCGCGGCCGGGCGGTGGAGCTGGTGCGCCAGCTTGCGCCCGTGCCCGGGCTCGCGCTCATCGACCTCGGCCTTCCGCCGACGCCGCACTCTCCGGAAGAGGGCTTCCGCCTGATCGCCGATCTGCTCGCCCATTCGCCGGCGATGAAGATCTTCGTCCTGTCGGGGCAGAACGAAGCGGCGAACGCGCGCCACGCCCGAGCCCTCGGCGCCTGGGAGTTCATCGCCAAGCCGGCCAACCCGCTCACCCTGAAGCGGGCTCTCGACCGCGCCCGGGAACAGGCGGCCCCCGAGGCGGCGGAGCTCATCGGCTCGAGCGCTCCGATGGAAAAGCTGCGCAGCCAGATCGCCCAGTTCGCCGCCTCGCCCTTCCCGGTGCTCATCGAAGGCGAGTCGGGCAGCGGCAAGGAGCTCGTCGCCCATAGCCTGCACCGCCTGTCGAGCCGCGGCGCGCGACCGTACCTCGCGCTCAACTGCGCCGCGCTCGCGCCCACGCTCATCGAGGCGACCCTCTTCGGCTACGCCAAAGGCGCCTTCACCGGCGCTACGGCGGCGAAGGCCGGCTATTTCGAGGACGCCCAGGATGGGACGCTCTTCCTCGACGAGATCGGCGAGCTGCCGCTCGAGATGCAGGCGAAGCTCCTGCGCGTGATCGAGAACGGCGAATTCCAGCGCCTGGGAGAAACCCAGCGCCGGGTATCGCGCGCCCGCGTCATCGCCGCCACCAACCGCGACCTGCGCCAGGCGCTGCGGCAGGGAAGCTTCCGCGCCGACCTGTACCACCGCTTGTCGGTATTGTCGCTGCAGGTCGCGCCGCTACGCGAGCTCGACCGCGACCGGCTCGCGCTGCTCGAGCATTTTCGCCGGCTCTACGCACGCCAATCGGGCGCCGAGCCCTTTGCGCTGGATGACGCCGCCGAGGCGCGCTGGCTGCGCTACGCGTTCCCGGGGAACGTGCGCGAGCTGCGCAACATCGTGATCCGCCTCATCACGAAATACGCCGGCCAGCGGGTGTCCGCGGCCGAGCTCGAGCCCGAGCTCGACCTCGAGGTGGCCGCGGCGGATCCGGGGACGCTCGCGGAGCAGGCTCAGCGCCAGCTCGAGCGCGCGGCCGGCTTCAACCTCGACGAAACGCTGATGGCGTGGGAGCGCGCCTACATCGACGCGGCGCTGCGCATCACGCGGGGCAACATGAGCCAGGCGGCGAAGCTGCTCGGCGTGAACCGGACGACGCTCTACAGCCGGATGGACCCAAAGGAACAGAAGTAGTGGCGCTCTATCTCGAGCACTTCGGCCTGAAGGAACCGCCCTTCCGCATCACCCCGCACACCGACTTCTTCTTCGCCGGCGCCGACCGCGGCGCCACCCTCGAGGCGCTGATCTACGCGGTGCTCCATGACGAGGGCATCGTCAAGGTGTCGGGCGAGGTCGGCAGCGGCAAGACCATGCTGTGCCGCGTGCTGATGGAGCGGCTCCCCTCGCACGTCGACACCATTTATCTCGCCACGCCCTCGCTCGCGCGCGACGAGATCCTGGAGGCGATCGGCGACGAGCTCGGGCTCGCGCTGTCCGGAAAGCGCACCGCGGTGGCGCTGCGCGAGCTGCAGGAGCACCTCATCGGCCGCTACGGCGAGGGCCGCCGCGTCGTCATCCTCATCGACGAAGCGCATGCGATGCCCGAGGAGACGCTCGAGGAAGTGCGCCTGCTGTCCAACCTGGAATCCAACCGGCACAAGCTTCTGCAGATCGTGCTGTTCGGGCAGCCCGAGCTCGACGCCACGCTCGCCCAGGCGCGCCTGCGCCAGCTGCGTGACCGGGTGACCCATGCTTTCCGCATGCGCCCCCTTTCCAAGGCCGAAGCCGCGCGCTACCTGTCGTTCCGCATGCGCGCGGCGGGGTACCGCGGCCCGGAAGTCTTCGCGCCGGGGGCGGTCGGGCTGATCGCAGGCGCCTCGGACGGGCTCACGCGGCGCATCAACATCCTCGCCGACAAGGCGCTGCTCTCGGCTTTCACCGAGAACGGCCACGCCGTCACCCCGAGCCACGTGCGCGCCGCCGTACAGGACTCGGAATTCGCCGCGGTCCAGCCTCGCCGCCGGGCGCGCACGCTCGCCGTGGCGGCGATGGCGCTGGTTGCCGGCCTCGCGCTCGGTCTCGCCGCGCAGTGGATGTGGATGACAAGGCCGCAGCCGGCCGTGGCCGCGGTCGGTGCCGAATCCGTGTCCGCGCCTCCAGCCGCGCCGGTCGCCACGCCCGAGCCGGTGACCGCGAGCGCCACGCCCGCAGCGCCTTCCCCGGTTCCTTCCCATTTGCGGCCGGAGCAGGCCGAACGGCTGGAGCACTATTCGCCGGCCGGTCATCGACTGCTCGCCGAGCGCATCGCAGCCACGCGCGCGGTGCTCGACCGGGCCCCGGACGAGGGGTACTCGATCGAGCTCTTCACTACCGACAACAGCGACCCGGCACGCATGGAGCGCTTCCTCCTCCGAGCGCGCGACTTCGTCCAGCTCGGGGAGCTCTTCGTCATACCGGTGGCGGACGCGGGCCTCTTTCGCCTGCGCGTCGTGTATGGCGAATTCCCCACCCGCGATCAGGCCGCGGCGGCCGAAAAGCGTCTCCCGCCGCGCTATCAGGAGGCCTTCCGGACCGAGCTGCGCAGTTTTGGCGAGCTGCGCAGTCAAATTTAAACGAGAGGATAAAAAATGCCAGCGTGACAGGTGCTTACACCACTTTCCTCAGGCAATACTCATGGTATGCTTGCCGCCCGAGGGAGTTCTCACGATGACGCTGGGGAGACTGGGCGCAGCCGCATTGCTCGCGGCATTCGCAGCGGGCTGCGGCCACACGCCGCCGAAGCCAGCTGCAACGCACATCCGGGCCCCGGAGGCACGCGCCGAAGCCGATATCCCCCCGCCGGTGCAGATCTCGCCGATCCTGCCCAAGCCCAAGCCGGCCGTCCGGCCCGAAACGTACAGCGTGGTAGTGAACAACGTGCGCGTCCAGGAGCTGCTCTTCGCGCTCGCGCGCGACGCGCGCCTCAACGTGGACATTCATCAGGACGTCACCGGCACCGTCACACTCAACGCCATCGACCAGACGCTGCCTCAACTCCTCTCGCGCATCGCGCGGCAGGTCGACATGCGCTACGAGATCCAGGGGGACAACCTGGTGGTGATGCGCGACTCGCCCTACCTGCGGACCTACAAGATCGACTACCTCAGCGCAAGCCGCAACGTGAAGATGCAGTCGACCGCTTCCACGCAGTTCGGCACCGGCGGCACCGCCACCACGCCTACCACGACCACCACCACCGGCGGCACGGCGCAGATCGATGTCATCGCCGAAAACAAGCTGTGGGAGTCGCTGACCCAGAACGTGAAGGACATCCTGCGCGAGACCGACAAGGTCATCCCTGCGGGCACGCAGCTCGCGCAGGCGGCGCCGGCCGCGGCGGCGGCGCCCGCCCTGCCGGGCGCCCCGTCCGCTCAGCCGCCGGCGTTCGGCATCCCGGCGCAACCTACCGCGACCTACCAGGAGGCCGCCTCGGTCATCGGCAACCGCGAGAGCGGCATCCTCTACGTGCGTGCGAGCTCGAAGCAGCACGAACGCGTCCAGGAGTTCCTAGACCAGGTGCTCGCCGGCGCAAAGCGCCAGGTGCTGATCGAAGCGACGGTGGCGGAGGTGCAGCTCAGGAACGAGTACCAGCGCGGCATCGAATGGGCGCGGCTGCGCTCGGGGGTCACCGGCTTCGAGCTGCGCCAGCCGGCGGTTCCGCCGACCACCTCCCTCACGCCGGGCTTCAGCCTGACCCCGTTCACCATCGGCTACGCCGATGCGGGGCGCAACTTCTCGGCCACCCTGAGCCTGCTCGAGCAGTTCGGCGACGTGCGCGTGCTTTCGAGCCCGCGCCTTTCGGTCCTCAACAACCAGACCGCAATCCTGCGCGTCACGCGCGACATCATCTATTTCACGCTGACCCCGTCCACCACGCCGGTCACCGTCGCCGGCGGCACCGCGGTGGTGGCGGCCTCGTTCACCACCACGCCCAACATCGCAGCCGAGGGCTTCATGATGGCGGTGCTGCCCCAGATCAACGATGCCGACGCGGTGGTGCTCAACGTGCGCCCCACCATCCGCCGGCGCGTCGACAGCGTGCGCGACCCGAACCCGGCGCTGCAGGGCCAGAACACCCAGAATGACATCCCGGTGTTCGAAACCCGCGAGTTCGATTCCATCCTGCGCCTGCAAAACGGCGAGATCGCGGTGCTCGCGGGCCTGATGCAGGACTTCGTTCAGAACAACGAGTCCGGCATCCCGGGGCTGCGCAGCATTCCGCTGGTCGGCGAGCTGCTGACGAACCGCGCCGATCTCTCGGCCAAGACCGAGCTTGTGATCTTCCTTCGCGCCACCGTGATCCGGGATCCGAGCCTGGAGGGCGACTACCGGAATTACCGCGACCAGGTGCCGCGGGACGATTTCTTCCGGCGTCCCAACCCGTCGCGCACCGCGCCGCCGCAGATGCCGGGCCAGGACCCGCGCGGCAACCCGCAGATCAACTGACATGAGCCTGCTCCTCGAGGCGCTGAAGAAGGCGGAAAAGGCCAAGGAAGAGGCGCAGCGCCGGGCGAAAGGCGAGCCCGCAGGGCCCGAGTTGCGCATCGAAGGCGACGCGCCGGTCCCCGAGAAGCCGGTGCTCACGCGCGCCGAGCTGCCCGACATCCGGCAGCCCCTCGAGATCCTCAGCGACGAGATCGCCCCGCCCCAGGCCGCAGCACAGGGGCAGGCATTCGAGGAGCCGCAGGCTGCCGACCGCGCCACGGCGCGCAAGGTCTTCGAGGCCAAGTTCAGGGAGCCGAACCCGCGCCTGCAATTCCAGATCGTGCTCGCGTCGCTCGGCGTGGCGGCCATCGGCATCGTCGTTTATTTCTGGTACCAGCTGCGCCCGCCGGCACCGCTCGTGAATCTCAGTCCGCCGCGCGCGGCCCAGCAGGCGGCCGCGCCCGCTCCGGCGCCCGAGACCCGGCCGAGCGCCGCGGCGGCGATCGCCGCCGCCCCCGCCGCGATTCCCGGGTTGCCGCCGGTCGCGGCGGCACCGGCGGCGGCGCCCGCACCGCGCGAGCGTCCGCCTCGCGAAGCCGCGGCCCTCGCGCCCGAGCCCGCCGTCCGGGTTGCGGCGCCGCCGGCGCCGCGCTCCGCGCCGCGCTTCGAGCCGCCGCCTCAGCCGAGGCTCGCCGAGGCCCCGATCACGCAGACGCGCCAGCCGCCGCAGATCGACCCGAAGGTCGCTTCGGGTTACGCCGCCTATGTTGCGGGCGACCTCGCCACCGCGCGCTCGGACTACCAGGCCGCGCTACGGGACGACGCGGGCAACCGCGATGCGCTGCTCGGCCTGGCGGCGACCGATGTTCGCTCCGGGAGATACGAGACGGCGGAAGCCGTCTACCTGCGCCTGCTGCAGAACGATCCGACCGACTCGAACGCCCAGGCGGGTCTCATCGCCCTGCGCGCGAGCCGCCTGGATCCCCTCGCCACCGAGAGCCGCGTCAAGAACCTGCTCGCTGCCGATCCGGGCGCCAACGTGCTGCATTTCACCCTCGGCAACCAGTTCGCGCTGCAGGGCCGCTGGGCCGAGGCGCAGCAGGCCTACTTCAAGGCCATGGCCGCGGATCCGGACAACCCGGACTTCGCGTTCAACCTCGCGGTCAGCCTCGACCACCTGCGCCAGTCCAAGCTCGCAGCCGACTACTACCGACGCGCGGTCGCGCTCGCGGAAAAGCACGGCGCGAGCTTCGACCTCGCCGCCGCGCGCACCCGCGCCGCCCAGCTCGGGAACTGAGCAGGCCAGGCAGGAGAATCGCCTGAATTCGCCCGCCAATCCCCAGGCCAAGCGCCACATCGGGCAGATCCTGATCGACCAGGGAATCCTGACCGAGGACCAGCTGCGCATCGCGCTGCTCGAGCAGACGAAATCGCACGTGCCGGTCGGGCGCCTGCTGGTGCAGCTCGGCTTCGTCTCCGAGGCGACGCTGCGCGACGCCTTGTCCGAGAAACTCGGCATGCAGTCGGTCGACCTCTCGCACATCATCGTCGATCCGGCGGCGCTCAAGCTGCTGCCGCGCGACGTGGCGCGGCGCTACCGCATCTTCCCGGTCGCGGTCGACCGCCAGCACAAGAAATTCATCGTCGCCCTCGCCGACACCAACAACATCGTCGCGGTGGACCAGCTGCGCGCCCACCTGAATGGCGAGTTCGAGATCGAGCTGCGGCTCTCCGGCGAGTCCGAGATCGAGCGGGCGATCGAGCACTACTACGGCCACGAATTCTCGATCGACGGCATCCTGCGCGAGATCGAGACCGGCGAGATCGACTACGCCACCCTCACCGAAGGCGACGAGTACTCGCAGCCGGTGGTGCGCCTCATATCGGCATTGCTGGCCGACGCGGTCGAACGAGCGGCTTCGGACATCCACTTCGAGCCCGAGCAGAATTTCCTGCGCATCCGCTATCGCATCGACGGCGTGCTGCGCCAGATCCGCAGCCTGCACAAGACCTACTGGCCGGCGATGGCGGTGCGCATCAAGGTGATGGCGAAGATGAACATCGCCGAGACGCGCGCGCCGCAGGACGGGCGCATTTCGGCCACCATGTCGGGCCGGGTGGTGGATTTCCGCGTCGCGAGCCTGCCGACCACCCACGGCGAGAACCTGGTGCTGCGGATCCTGGACCGGCAGAAGGGCATCGTGCCGCTCGACAAGCTGAACCTCGAGGAGGCGCAGCTCGAGCTGCTCAAGCTCATGATCACCCGCCCGGAGGGCATCATCCTGGTCACCGGACCGACCGGCAGCGGCAAGACCACCTCGCTGTATTCGATCCTGAACCACATCAACTCCGACGCCGTCAACGTGATGACGCTGGAGGATCCGGTCGAGTATCCGATGACGCTGATCCGGCAGACCTCGGTCGCCGAGGCGGCGAAGCTCGACTTCGCCAACGGCATCCGCGCCATGATGCGCCAGGACCCCGACGTCATCCTGGTGGGCGAGATCCGCGACCGCGAGACCGCCGAGATGGCGTTCCGCGCCGCGATGACCGGGCATCAGGTGTACTCCACGCTCCACACCAACTCGGCGGTGGGCGCGTTTCCGCGCCTGCTCGACATCGGCATCCTGCCCGACATTCTCGCGGGCAACATCATCGGGATCCTGGCGCAGCGCCTGGTGCGGCGCCTGTGCCGCACCTGCCGCCAGTCCTACGATCCCGACGTGAAGGAGCGGCGCCTGCTCGGGTTCTCGCCGACCGAGCCCGCGGCGCTTTATCGCGCGGTCGGCTGCGAGCAGTGCGAGTACCAGGGCTACCGCGGCCGCCAGGCGATCCTGGAGCTGCTCAAGATCGACGCGGCGATCGACGAGCTGGTGGCGCGGCGCGCCACTGCGCGCGAGATTCTCACCGCCGCGCGCGCACAGGGCTTCAAGACCCTGGCCGACGACGGGGTGCGCCTGGCGCGGGCGGGCACCACCAGCCTCGACGAGGTGATGCGCGTGGTCGATCTCACCGACCGGATGAGCTGAGCGGATGGCCTGATGCCACTCTTCGCGTACAGGGCGGTCAATGCGCAGGGCAAGAACGTGGCCGGGCGCGTCGAGGCGGTGAACCTCTTCGACCTCGAGCAGCGTCTCGCGCGCATGGGGCTCGACCTCATCACCGGGGCGCCCACCCAGCAACGCAGCCGCCTCATCGGCGGCGGCCGCGTCGCGCGCCAGGACCTCATCAACTTCTGCTTCCACCTCGAGCAGCTCGCGAAGGCCGGGGTGCCGCTGATCGAGGGGCTCACCGACCTGCGCGAAAGCATCGAGAACGCGCGCTTCCGCGAGGTCGTCTCGGGGCTGATCGAGTCGATCGAGGGCGGCAAGACCCTGTCTTCGTCCCTGGGCGAGTTTCCCGAGGTGTTCAGCAAAGTGTTCGTCAGCCTGATCCGCTCGGGCGAGCAGACCGGAAGGCTCGCCGAGGTGCTCGCCTCGCTGACCGAGTCCCTGAAGTGGGAAGACGAGCTAGCCGCGCAGACCAAGAAGATCGTGATGTACCCGGCGTTCGTCGCGAGCATCGTGGTGCTGGTGTTCTTCTTCCTGATGATCTACCTGGTGCCGCAGATGACCGGGTTCATCCGCAACATGGGGCAGCAGATCCCGCTCCAGACCCGCGTGCTGATGGTGGTGTCGGACTTCTTCGTCTCCTACTGGTGGACGCTGATCGCGGCGCCGATCCTGGCGTGGATCGGCCTGCGCCTCGCGATGAAGAACAACCCCAAGGTCGGCTACATGGTCGATCACCTGAAGATCAGCCTGCCGCTCGTCGGCCCGATCCTGCGCAAGATCATCCTGTCGCGCTTCGCCTCGAGCTTCGCCATGATGTACGGCTCGGGCATCACGGTGCTCGACGCCATCCGCAGCTGCGAGGAGATCGTCGGCAACAAGCCGCTCGAGAACGCGCTGCGCATGGCGGGGCAGCAGATCGCCGACGGCAAGAACACCAGCGCCGCCTTCGCCGACCTGGCGCTGTTCCCGCCGCTCGTGATCCGCATGCTGCGCATCGGCGAGGCCACCGGCGCCCTCGACACGGCGCTGCTCAACGTGAGCTACTTCTACAACCGCGAGGTGCGCGAGGCCATCGGCAAGCTCCAGGCGATGATCGAGCCGGCGCTCACGGTGGTGCTGGGGTTGGTGCTCGGCTGGGTGATGCTGGCCGTGCTGGGGCCGGTCTACGACACGATCTCCAAGATGAAGTTCTGAGCCGCGTGCGCCGGATCCTCTACTTCACCGCGGAAGAGAACCACCTCTACACGGCATCGGGCTCGGCGCTGCGGCTCGAGGCCCGGTTCCAGGCGAGCGAGGCCGGCGTGGCCGAGTTCCGCGACTATCTGCGCGGGCACCGCGGCACGCTGCTCGCGCTGCTCGCCGACGTGCCGGGCGAGGATTTCCACGAAGAGCAGATCCCGTTCCTGCGCGGCGCCGATCGCGACGCGGTGCTGCGCCGGCGCCTCGCGCAGCGCTATCGCGACACGCGCCTCGCCGCGGCGTTTTCGCTCGGCCAGGTGGCGACCGACGAAAGGCGCAACGAGCGCGTGCTGCTCGCCTCGTTCACCAACACGCAGCAGTTCTCGCCCTGGCTGGACGCGCTCGAGGAGGCCGGGGCACGCCTCGCCGGGGTGTATTCGGCGCCGCTGCTCGCGCCGCGGCTCGCCGCCCGGCTCGGGGTGAAGGCCGGCCGCGCCTTCCTGGTCACGGCGGATCGCGCCGGCCTGCGCCAGAGCTTCATCGAGGACGGGAGGCTGCGCTTCGCCCGCCTCGAGCGCACCCTCGACACCGCGCCGCAGGCGCTCGCGCTCTTCGTGCGCTCCGAAACCCACCGCCTGGCCCAGTATCTAGCCACCCTGCGCGCGCTGCCGCGCGACGGCGCGCCGATCCAGGTGCTGGTGGTCGCGCCGCCGGGCGAGCGCCGCACCTTCGAGCAGGTGCTCGGCTCCGACGCCCGCCTGACGTTCCGCACCGTGGATGCCGACGAGGCGGCGCGTGCGGCGGGGCTCAAGTCGCTGCCCCAGGGCGCCGCTGCCGAGGCCTACTACCTTCATCTCGCGGCGAGAAAATCCCCGCGCGAGCAGTTCGCCAACCGCGTAGACCGCCGGCGCTACCAGGTGTGGCAACTGCAGCGCGGCATCGTGGCCGCGGGCGCAGCCGTGTTCTCGCTCTGCGCGCTCACCGCCGGAGCGAGATGGCTCGAGGCGCTGGACGTGCGCGGGCAGGCGGAGAATCAGGGGATCGAGGCGCGACGCGCCGCCGACGATTATCAGCGCATCACCGCAACGTTCCCGGTGACCCAGACCAGCACCGAAAATCTGCGGGCGACGGTGGTGGAGTTCACCCGCATCGCGTCGCGCACTGCCTCGCCCGAGGGCGCATTCGTACACGTCTCCCGGGTCCTGGACCAGTTTCCGCAGTTCGAGCTCGACCGGATCGACTTCAGCGTGGGCCAGCCGGACCGGCGCGATCGCGCGGCGGCGCTGACCCAGCCGAACACCGCCGCCGCCAGGGCGGACCCGCAGGGCGAGAGCGCGGTGCGCATCGAGATCTCGGGCCGCGTGAACGCCACCGAGCGCAACGACTATCGCGCCATTACCGCCCAGGTACGCCGCTTTGCCGCCGCGCTCGGCAGCTCGGGATACGAGCTCGCGCGCACCGACCTGCCTTTCGACGTGGCCCCCGAAGGCACGCTCACGGGCGACATAGGAAGCACCGAAAGCGGCGAGGCGCCGCGCTTCACCATCGTGCTGCTGCGGAGGCTGCCATGACGTTGACGCGCGACGAGCTGAAAAGGCTGGCGCTGCCGTCGCTCGTCGCGCTCATGCTCGTCGCCTTCGGCGCGGTGCTGATCAAGCTGTCGTCCGATTCGCGCCGCGAGGCGAACGAACGGCTGGCGGCTGCGCGCAGCGAGCGCAACCAGAGCGCCGAGCGCCTGGCGCGCATCGCGGAAGAGGAGCGCGAGGTCAAGGCGAAGCTCGACGTGTACCAGCAGCTCAAGCAGCTGCGCGTGCTCGGCGAGGAACGGCGCCTGGAATGGGCCGACGCCATCGCGCGCATCCGCACCCAGCGCGAGCTGCTCGACCTGCGCTACCGGGTCGAGCGGCAGCAGCTCCTCAGCTCGGTGCCGGGCAAGCCGGCGAGCGTCGACTTCTTCGCCAGCACGATGCAGGTGAACATGGCGCTGCTGCACGAAGAAGACCTGCTGCGCTTCATCTCCGACCTGCGCGCCTCCGGCAACGCCTACTACTCGGTGAGGAAGTGCCTGGTCACGCGCAGCGGGCAGCCGGCAACCGGCGCCACGCTCACGCCCCGCCTGCGCGCAGACTGCAGCATCGATCTCATCACCATCCTCGACCGGGCGGCCAAGTCATGACGCGAGCCCTGATCTTCCTTGCCTTCATCGCTTCGATCCCGCCGGCGTCGGCGCAGGAGCTCGGGCGCCTGTTCTTCACCGAGGAGCAGCGCGCGGCGCTCGACGCGCGCCGCAAGGCCCGGATGCCCGATCGGCCCACGAGGCCAGCCGCGGTCGCGTCACCCACCACGCGCGTGGACGGCTATGTGCGGCGCTCGGGCGGTCCGTCGACCGTCTGGGTGAACGGCGAGTCGCTCGGGGTCGAAGGCAGCGACGCCCCGCGCATCGAGTCCGGCCGCCGCGAAGGGCGCGTCTCGGTCCCCGTCGGCGACGCCGCGGTGCGCTTCTCGCTCAAGCCCGGCCAGGTGCTCGACCGCGGCACCGGCGAGATCCGCGACGTCCTCGGGCCGAACGGCGAGATCAGCGTTCGCCCGGCCAAGTGAGCGTGGCGCTTCGCAGTCGTAGCACCCAGCGCGGCCTCGCGATGCTCGCGCTTGTGGCGATTGTGGTAATGGGCAGCCTTTACTGGCTGATGAGCGGCTTGGCGCAACCCGCCAATCGCACCGCGGCGAAGCGCGCCCAGAACGCGAAGGTCCTGCAGAACGCGAAGGCGGCGCTCATCGGCTACGTCGCGATGAACGCAGCCACCCCTGGTGCAACGTTCACGGATGACAACCCTGGGTCATTGCCCTGCCCGGAAGCGCCCGGGAACGTGGGCAATCCCGCCCAGGAAGGCATAGCAGCATCGGTTTGCGGCAGTCTGCCGGCCGTGGGACGCCTGCCTTGGAGGACGCTCGGAATCGACAAGCCGCTCGATGCCTCTTCAGAGCCGCTATGGTACATCGTGTCGCCAGGTTGGGTCAGAACCACACCGAGCGGTCCCGGCGCCAACACCATCATCAACTCGAATACCGCGGGTCAGCTCACGGTGGATGGCATCGAGGCAGTCGCCGTGATCATCGCTCCCGGCGAGCGTCTGAACATCCCTGGCTCGGCGAACTGCGTGGCGCGCAACCAGGCGCGCAGCGCGCCTTCCCCAGCGATCGACTACCGCGACTACCTGGACTGCCACAACGCAACGCCGGCGGATCTCACGTTCATGAGCAGCGATCCGGTCGGCCCGTTCAACGACCAGGTGCTCGCGCTGACGACCGTCGAGATCCTGCCGGTGATCGAGGCCGCGGTGGCGCAGCGCTTCGAAAGGGTGTTCGCGCCGCAGATCGTGGGTGCGTATTCCAATATCGACGGAACCAACGGCGCCTGGCCGACGACCGGTTCCGTGCTGCCTTTCGCGGTCCCGCTGACCGATCCCACTACCAGTAACCTCAAGGGCACCCGTACCAGCTCGGGGGGGCCGGGGACCACTGGAACCTTCCAGGGCCTGCTGCCGCTCAACCGCGTGCGCACGCGCTGCACGCCCGTTTCCCCGGCTACGGAGTGCACGCCGGCCGCCTGTACACCCGGCCAGGGCTGCGATTCGAGCACAGCCTTCATCCGCTGGAGCGGCACGGCGACGATGAGCAGCGCTACGGGGGACATCTACGCACCGAGCTGTACCGTGAATCCGGCGCAGATCGACTGTACTTTCCACGTCAGGGTGCCTCTGCTCGGCGCGCCCCCGCCTAGCGTCAACTTCACGTTGACCGCCACTGCCGACAATGTAGGCATGGGGTTCCGGCAGCTGCAGACGAACGTGCCGATGTCCGGCGTCCTTTCCGCCGGACGCAGCGCGCAAGGCGCGTTGACCGGGACCGGCGCCGCGACCGTCACGCTGACGGCCCAAGCGGACACTTCGGACCTCGGCGGCGGCGGGCTGCTTGGCTTCGTCTTTAACACGGTGTGCGGCCTGCCTGTGATTAGCTTGCTGCTGGGCTGCGCGGAGGACACGATTTCGGTCCCCATCTCCATGATCATCGACCATCCGTTGGTCGACCCGAACGACAACACCTATAACTGGTTTCTCCGCAACAAATGGCACGAAGTGACCTACTACGTCGTCGCGCCGAAAGTCGCCCCGAGCGGCACGGGGGGATGCACCACCGGCTCTGATTGCCTGACTGTGAACTACCGCGGCGACACCTACCGCGGCCTTCTCGCGTTCGGCGGGCGTCGGCTCAGCACGACCGCGCCCGCTCAGACGCGACCCGCGACGAGCGTAACGGATCTCTTCGAAGGCACCAACAGCGCGGTAGGGAACGCGACGCCGCTCGCGCCCTTCGCAGGGCGCGACCCGACCCTCATGGCCAAGCGGACGTTCAACGACCGCATCGCGGTCATCGACAGCAACTGATGCGCACCTGGCGCTTTCCGCGAGGCTTCACCCTCGTCGAGCTGGCGATGGCGCTCTTCGTGATCGCACTGCTGATGGGCACCGTGATGTACACGCTATCGGCCCAGAACGACCAGCGCATGCGCACCGACAGCCTGCGTAACCTCGATGAAGCGAAGGAGCTCCTGATTACCTTCGCGATCGTGAACGGGCGCCTGCCCTGCCCGGCGTCAACGACCACCAATGGAAATGAGGCCGATGCTCCCCTGGGCTCGGGATCGGGAGTCTGCACGAGCGGCTACATCGGCTATCTCCCGGCGCGCGTCATCGGTTTCCAGCCGCAAGACGGCTCGGGTTACGGCCTCGACGCGTGGAACAATCGCATCCGCTACGCCGTTTCCATCACGGTCCCAGTCAACTCGGCAACGCCGCGAGTGTGCCGAGGGGTCCTGCCAAGCAATCTGCCCGCCAACATGCACTTCACCAGCAAGACGAATCTCAAGACGGACGGCATCGACTGTGCACCGACCGACCTCGTCATTTGCTCGAGCTCGACCGGCATTTCCCCCGGTAGCGTTCCACCGAGCTGCGGCGCCGCAACCCCGGTCACGAACCAGAACGTGGTGGCGGCGGTGATCTGGTCGCAGGGGAAGAACTTTGCCAGCTCGCGCTACCTCGGCGTCCAAGGCCAGGCGGGCGACGACGAAAGGGTGAACAACAAGACCGTAGCCAACAGCAACCATCCCATCTTCGTCGCTCATACGCCTTCCCCGCCGGGCGCAGCCGGCGGCGAGTTCGACGATCTGCTGACCTGGATCCCGGCGGGCCAGCTCTATGGCAGGCTGGTCGCAGCTGGTGTCCTGCCCTAGCGGGCCGGACCTTTCAACGCGAAGCAGACTTCGCTGTCGCGATTGGTTTCCAAGCTGAGAGTGAAGCCCGCGGCTTCGGCCTGCCGCGCCGCCTGGTAGAGGCCGATGCCAAGGCCGCCTTGCGAGGCCACCGGGCCGCGCAGGAGGCGCGCGGCGAGCTCGTCGGGGACGGCGCGGCCCGAGTCCTTCACCCGCAGCGCAACCTCGCCGTCGAGCGTGAGCGAGACCACGATCCGCACCGACGTGTCGGCCTCGCGCTTGGCGAGGGCGTTGCGCACGAGGTTGTCCGCGACGCTGTCGAAGAGCGAGCGCGGCAGCCGCACGCCGGTGCGCCCGCGGCCGAGATCGAAGTGCACTCCCTCGGCTCGGTATTGACGCATCAGCCGCTCCCACCAGGCCTGCGCCGCGACAAGGCTTTCGCTCTCCTCCTGGGGCCGCTGCAGCTTCTCCAGGGTGGCCGCGAGCCGCTGGGTGATCGCTGGAAGCTGGCGCCTTACCAGCGCCTGCAGGTCGCGCGAATCGCGGTTGCGCTCCTCGGCAGCGACGGAGCACAGCACGTTCAGCGACTGCAGCAGGTTCTTGATGTCGTGCGTCATGCGCGCGCCGGTCTCGTGCACCGCCTGCAGGTAGCTTTGCTGGCGCAGCTGCTCCTCGCGCAGCTTCGCAATGTAGAACTCGCCGAGCAGCTGGCCGAGGAGGTGCAGGTGCCAGTGCAGCGTCGGGCTCATGCGGAAGCGCGAATAGACGGTGAGGGCGAGCGCGCTGTTCTCGAACTCGACGCCGCTCGGCGTGGTCTCGCCCTGCTCGCCTTGCGACTCGCCGGCGCGCCAGCGCACTCCCGCGACCGAGGGCAGCCGGCGCAGCCCGGCGAGCGCTTCGACGAGAAAACGGTCCGGGCGCGGCTCGAGCTGCGCGAGCTCGGCGAGGAAGTGCAGCCACTTCTCCACCGGCAGCCCGATCGAGAAGAGGTAGCGCACGAAGAAGACGTTCAGGCCGCTGAACCCGCCGCGCGGGTTCCACGCCAGGGCGACGAGCAGCACGGCGCCCGCGGTCATGAACACCGTGTAGGTCAGCGCTTCGAGGTACCCCGTGCGACGCACGGTCATCAGCGCAAAGCTGCCGAGGATCACTACCCCGAGGAGCAGCATGAGAAACACGCTGTAGAAGAAGTCGATCATCTGCGCCTGCTCGGGCGGGTCGGGCTCGACGGGAATCAGCGCGATGAGGACGAAGATGAGCGGCAGCCCGAACTCGGCCGCGGTGTGCACCTCGGGGACGATCTCGCGGCGGGGGGCGATCTCGGGCAGGATCACCACCGCGAGGAGGGCGAGGAGGTACAGCACCACGAGCAGGTAGCAGCGCCGCTGCCAGCGGGTGTGCTGCTGGTACACCTTCCCGCCCACCAGGCCGGCCAGCACCACCACCCAGAAGGCGAGCAGCCACCAGTCGAGCTGCAGCATCACCGTGAACGCCACCAGGGCGAGAATGAAGCCCTGCAGCGGCGACACGCGCTGCTCGGCTCGCAGGAACGGCTGCCAAAGCAGCACGACCCCGAAGTGGGCGAGCAGCAGCGCGCGCGCCCACGGGTCGGCGACGCCGCGGAACACCGCTACGTGCAGGAGCGCGAGCATGGCGACCACGACGAGGCGCCAATAGCGGCGCGTGAAATCCCAGGCCGCGGCTGCGAGCCGGCCGAAGTACGGTGCGGGAAGGCTTTCGGGTTGCATGAGGATTGCGCGGCGGCTAGTCTACAAACGAAACCATGCCCTCCGCCAATCTCGTCCGCCTCGTGCTGCTCGAAGCGCGGCGCGGCGCGCTGCCCTGGCTCGCGCTCACGGCGGTCGCGCTGAGCCTTGGCCTCGCCGCTTTCCTGTCGCAAGTGGCACTCACGGAGAGCCGCAGCCTGCAGGCTGCGATCGTGGCGGCGGTCCTGCGCGCGTGCGCGGTGTTCCTCGTTGCCGCGCACGTCGCCGCCAGCGTGCTGCGCGAGATCAACGACAAAAGCCTGGAGCTGATGCTCTCGCTGCCGCTCGCGCGCTCGGCCCAATACAACGGCCGGTTTCTGGGCTTCGCCTTGTGCGGCGTCCTCCTCGCGCTCTTTTTCGCGCTGCCGCTGCTTTTCTGGGCGTCCCCGGCGGCGGTCGTGCTATGGGGCATCTCACTCGCCTTCGAAGCGGCGCTGATGGCCGCCGCGACGCTCTTCTTCGCCATGTCCCTCGCGCAGCTTCTCCCCGCCATCGCGGCGAGCGCCGGGTTCTACCTCCTCGCACGTACCATGGCGAGCATCCAGGCCATCGCCACGGGGCCGCACCGCGACGAGTCGACCGCGGACCGCATCGCGCGCTGGGCCGTGGACGCCGTCGCGCTGCTTTTCCCGCGGCTCGACGGCGTGACCCGCACCGAGTGGCTGCTCTACGGCGCGCCGCCTGCGGGCACGTACGCCGCCGCCCTTGGCGGGCTCGCCGTCTACGGCGTGCTCCTCATCGCCGCGGGCCTGTTCGACTTCCATCGCCGTAGCGCATGAGCTCGGAGCTGCGTCCGCTTTCCGCGGTCCCGTTCTGGATCTGCGCGCTGCTCGCGCTCACGCTGGGACTGCAGATCGCCTCGCGTCTTTCAGGCCCGGCGCTGCGCGTAAGCGCCGACCTGCCGCCGCCGCCGCGCCCCGAAGCGCTGCGCCTCGCGAGCTTCGCTGAAGAGCCGGCGGCCGCGCGCCTCGCGATGCTGTACCTGCAGGCCTTCGACTATCGCGGCGACAACCGCATCCCCTATCAGAAGCTCGACTACGGCCGGCTGATCGGCTGGCTGGACGCGATCCTTGCGCTCGATCCGCGCAGCGATTACCCGCTGTTTTCGGCGGCCCGGATCTATGCCGAGAACCCCGATGGCGCACGCAGCCGGCAGATGCTCGAATGGGTTTACCGCGCCTTTCTCGACGACCCGAACCGGCGCTGGCCTTGGCTCGCTCACGCAGCCTTGCTCGCGAAGCACCGCCTCAACGATCTGCCGCTTGCGCTGCGCTACGCCCAGGCGGTCGAGCGCTACGCCACCGACCAGAACGTTCCGTCGTGGGCGAAGCAGATGCAGATCTTCATTCTGGAGGACATGAACGAACTGGACGCCGCCCGCACCATGATCGCGAGCCTCCTCGAGAGCGGACGCATCCACGACCCGGCGGAAATCCGCTTTCTCAAAGAGCGACTGCAGGAGCTCGCCGCGCGACGGGCGCGTCGGCGCTGATCTGTCGGAATCCCGACGCAAGCGTTGGATCGCCGACATCGCACTATTAAGATGCATTGATTTCATGGAGCTTTTAGCCTGCCGCGCCTGGTACGGCTATTGCGTCTAAGCAGCCATAACCATTGGCCCAGGGGAGCTGGGCAACAAGGGGACAGCCATGAAAAAGTCGCAAAAAGGCTTCACGCTGGTGGAAATCGCCATCGTGCTCGTAATCATCGGCCTGCTGCTCGGCGGCATCCTGAAGGGCCAGGAGATGATTACCCAAGCGAAGATCAAGAACGTCATCGCCGATGTCACCGGGGTGTCGGCCGCCATGTACGGCTACCAGGACCGCTACCGCGCGCTCCCCGGGGACGACAAGGCCGCAACGACTCGCTGGACTGGACTTCCGGCGAACGGGGCCGGAGCCGGAAACGGCGTAATCGAGGGAACGTATGCGTCGTTGACCGCGACAGATGAGTCACGCCTGTTCTGGGATCATCTGCGTCGCGCCGGCTTTGTCGGCGGCCAGGGCAACGAGAATCCATTCAACGCCGTGTCGGGCAAGATGGGCGTGCAGACTGGCGATGGCTCAAGTGCGACCCCGCCTGGAGTTCTAAGCATCGGAGGCGGTGCGCAGCCGTTCACCGGCCTCATCCTCTGCACGGCGAACCTGCCGGACAAGATTGCCATCTCGGTCGACTCGCAGATGGACGACGGAGTAGGGACCACCGGCAGCGTGCGCGCGCTCAAGGGCGGCGCCAACCCGGCGCTTCCTTCGGGCGGCAATGCCGACACTTACACGGAAGACGGCGTCAGCACCTACGTGGTCTGCCGCCAGATGTAACGGCAAGAAGTTCTCGAGAAAAGCCGGCCTCGCGCCGGCTTTTTTTTCGCCTAGCCGCGGAGCAGCCGGTCCTCGGCGACGGCAAGTTCGTCGGGCTGGCCGAGCAGGACCACCACGTCGCCGGCCTGCAGCGGGCCGGCGTCGGATGCCGAGAGGTTCATGCGCACGCCGCGCCGGCGCACCGCCCTGACCTGCACGGCTCCCAGCCGCAGCCCGCCGAGCGGCCGCCCGACGGCGTGCGCCTGCGCATCGAGCGTGACCGAATGCAGCCGCGCGGGCGCGGCCTCCGCGCCGGGCTCGTCGCTTTCGCCGCGGAAGAGGCCGCGCAGCAGCTCGTAGTGCTCCTCGCGCACCTGCGCCACGCGCCGCATCACCCGGCTGAGCGGCATGCCGAGCCAGACGAGCGTATGCGAGGCGAGCATCACGCCCGACTCGAAGGCCTCGGGCACGACTTCCGACGCGCCCGCCGCGCTCAGGCGCTCGATGTCGGCCTCGTCGCGCGCCCGCACCACGACCGGAACGCGCGCGTTCAGCTCGTGCACGTGCGCGAGCACGCGCACCGCCGCATTCGCATCGGCAAAGGTGATCACCACCGCGGCGGCGCGCGCGATGCCGGCTGCGACGAGCGCCTCGCGCCGCGCGCTGTCGGCGAACACCACCGTGTCGCCGGCGGCGGCGGCCTCGCGCACGCGCTCCGGGTCGAGGTCGAGCGCCACGTAACGCACACCTTCGGACGCGAGCAGCCGCGCGAGACGCTGCCCGTTGCGGCCATAGCCAAGGATGATGACGTGGCGCTCGGCTTCGATCGACTGCACCGCCACGCGGTGCAGGGCGAGCGAGCGCAGCATCCATTCGGAGCGCGACAGCCGCATCACGATGCGGTCGCTCGCCTGGATGAGGAACGGCGTCGCGAGCATCGACAGGATCATCGCGGCGAGCAGGATCTGCAGGAAGCGCTCGGGCACGAACCCGGCGGCGCTGGTGAGCGAGAGCAGGACGAAGCCGAACTCGCCGGCCTGCGCCAGCGCGAGCCCCACTCTGAGCGCCGTCCCGGGCGTGGCGCCGAAGGCGCGCGACAGCGCCGCGATCAGCGCGAACTTGCCCGCCATGAGCGCGGCGAACAGCGCCACCACGAAGACGAGCTCGCGCAGCACTAGGCCGAGGTCGAGCATCATCCCGACGGTGATGAAGAACAGTCCGAGCAGCACGTCGCGGAAGGGCTTGATGTCCTCCTCGACCTGGAAGCGGTACTCGGTCTCCGAGATCAGCATCCCGGCGAGGAACGCGCCGAGCACCATCGAGAGCCCGGCGAGCGCCGTGAGGTACGCCATCACCAGGATGACGAGCAGCACGTTGAGCACGAAAAGCTCGTTCGAGCGCCGGCGCGCCACCACGCCGAGCCAGCCGCGCATCAGGCGCGGGCCGGCGACGATCACGATCGCGAGCGCCGCGACCGCCTTGCCGAAGGCGATCGCGAGCGCGGTGCCGAGCTGCTCGCCCGGCTGCCCGAGCGCCGGCACGACGACGAGCAGCGGCACCACGGCGAGATCCTGGAACAGCAGCACGCCGATGATCTCGCGGCCGTGCGGCGAATCGAGCTCCAGCCTTTCGGCGAGCAGCTTCGACACGATCGCGGTCGACGACATCGCCACGATGCCGCCGAGCGCGAGTCCCGCCTGCCATCCCCATCCGAGCGCCGCCGCGAGCGCCATCACGATGGCGATGGTGGCGGCCACCTGCGCGAGACCCAGGCCGAACACCACGCGGCGCATCGCCATCAGCCGCGACAGGCTGAACTCCAGCCCGATCGAGAACATCAGGAACACCACGCCGATCTCCGCGAGCAGGCGCGTGTCCTCGCGCTCGGGCGACATCAGGTGCAGCGCGTGCGGACCGAGCGCGAGGCCGGTGACGAGATAGCCGATGATCGCCGGCAGGCGCAGGCTCCTGCAGGCGACGACCGCCGCGACCGCGCAGGCGAGCACGATCAGCACCGATGGCAGGGAAACGGCGGCAGGGTCCATGGGCTATACTCAGCGCGCATGATAAGGGCAGCCTCGAAGACGCGGCACGGCCAGTCTGCGAGCGGCGGAGACGCGGCGCTCGAGCTCGCGCGGCGCGTGCTCGCGATCGAGGCCGACGCGGTGCGCGCGCTCATCGAGCGGATCGACGAGCGCTTCCTCGGCGCCGTTTCGCTCATCCTCGAGCGCCGCGGCCGCGTGGTGGTGAGCGGCATCGGCAAGTCCGGCCACATCGCGCGCAAGATCGCCTCCACACTCTCCTCCACCGGCACGCCGGCGGTGTTCCTGCACCCGGCCGAGGCGCTCCACGGCGACCTCGGCATGATCGAGGCCGGCGACGTGTTCATCGCCATCTCGCATTCGGGCGAGAGCGAGGAGCTCCTCGACATCCTTCCGCAGGTGAAGCGCCGCGGCGCCAAGCTGATCGCGCTCACCGGGCGGCGCGATTCGACGCTGGCGAAGGAATCCGACGTGCTGCTCGACGCCGGGGTGGCGCAGGAGGCCTGCCCGCACAATCTCGCGCCCACCGCGAGCACCACCGCCGCGCTCGCCCTGGGCGATGCCCTCGCCGTGGCGCTGCTCGACGCGCGCGGCTTTTCGGCCGACGACTTCGCGCGCTCGCACCCCGGCGGCACGCTCGGCCGGCGCCTGCTCACCCACGTGAGCGACGTGATGCGCAGCGGCGCGGACCTGCCCGCGGTGCCCGAGGGCGCGAGCTTCAAGCAGGCCCTGCTCGAGATCTCGCGCGGCCGCATGGGCATGACCGCGGTGCTCGATGCCGGCCGGCGCGTGCGCGGCATCTTCACCGATGGCGACCTGCGCCGCGCGCTCGAGAAGGGCGTCGACCTCGAGCGCACCACGATCGCCGAAGTAATGACGCCGGGCCCGCGCAGCATCCGGCCCGAGGCGCTCGCGGTCGAGGCGGTGCAGCTCATGGAACGCCACAAGATCAACCAGCTGCTGGTGGTCGACGGCGACGGGTGTCTCGCCGGGGCGCTCAACATGCACGACCTCTTTCGCGCCAAGGTCATCTAGCGCACCGCAGCCGCATGCCATTCTCCGCTCCCGACGCCCTGGAACGGGCCCGGCGCGTGCGCCTCATGATCTTCGACGTCGACGGGGTGCTCACCGACGGCAGACTCTGGTACGGTTCCGGCGGGGAGGAGCTCAAGGTGTTCCATTCCTTCGACGGGCACGGGATGAAGCTGCTCGCGGCGAGCGGCGTCGCCTGCGCGGTGCTCTCCGGACGGCGCTCGGGCGCGGTCGCGGCGCGCTGCGGCGAGCTCGGCGTGGCGCACGTGCTCCAGGGCATCGACGACAAGCTGCCGGCATTCGAGCAGCTGATTTCCGGGCTCGGCCTCGCGGCCGAGGACTGCGGCTACATGGGTGACGAGGTGGTGGACCTGCCGGTGCTCGGGCGCTGCGGCTTCGCCTGCGCGCCGCCCGAGGCGCGCGGGCCGGTGCTGGCACGCGTGCACTACGTGCCCGAGGCGGCCGCCGGCCACGGCGCGGCGCGCGAGGTGTGCGAGTTCGTGATGCGCGCCCAGGGTACCCTCGAGCGCGCGCTGCAGGGCGGGCTCGCATGAGAGTCGGCGCATGAAGTTCAGCACGACGCGGCTTTTCCCGCTGGCGCTGATGCTTTCGCTCGCCCTGCTCACCTTCTACCTCGACCGCATGGTGCGCGAGGACGAGATCGCCCCGAAAAAGCGCCGTCACGACCCCGACTACATCGTCACCGACTTCACCACCACGACCTACGACCGCGAAGGCCGGCCGCTGACCCTGCTCTCGGCGACGCGCATGCTGCACTATCCCGACGACGACACCACCGAGCTCCACGCGCCGCGCATGCTGCAGACGCGGCCGGCCGAGCCGCGCATGTCCGTGACCGCCGAGCGCGGCACGGTGTCGGCCGACGGCGAGGAGATCTTCCTCTACGACAACGTGGTGCTGGTGCGCGAGGCCGACGGCGAGCGTCCGGAGGCGCGGCTCACCACGAGCTTCCTGCACGTGCTGCGCGAGCGCTCGCTCGTGCGCACCGACCGGGAGGTGACGATCGTCGAGGACACGCGCTCGCTCAGCGGCCGCGGCATGGAATACGATGCCGAGTCGCGCGTGTTCACCCTGATGGCGGACGTGCGCGGACGCTTCGAGCCGAAGAACCTTGAGCCGAAGAAATGAGGCGCGCGATTCCACTCGTGGCGGTAGCGCTGGTTGCCGTGTTCCCGGCCTGGGCCGAGAAGGCCGACCGCGACAAGCCTACGCAGATCGAGGCGAACCGCATGAGCGCCGACGACGTCAAGCGCATGACGATCTTCGAGGGCAACGTGATCCTGACCAAGGGGACGATCGCGGTGCGCGCCGAGCGCATCGTCGTGCGGCAGGACGCCGAGGGATTCCAGCTCACCAGCGCCACCGGCGCGCCGGTGCGCTTCAAGCAGAAGCAGGACCCCAAGGAGGGCGAGAAGGAGGGGCGCTGGATGGACGGCGAGGCGCTGCGGGTGGAGATCGACGAGCGCAAGCAGACCATCGAGCTCATCGACAACGCGCGCGTCAACCGCGGCGGCGACGAGGTCGCCGGCGCCTACATCTTCGTCGACCAGCGCTCGGATTTCTTTCAGGTGACCACTGGAAAAGGGGAGAAGGAAGGCCAGACGCCGGGCCGGGTGACGGCGAAGCTCGCGCCCACCAAGCCGCGGGAGGACGCCAAGAAGTGACGGGCCAGACGGCAAATCACGGGCAGGCCATTTCTTTTCGAAGCCCAATCCATTGAGCCAGCTGCGCTCGCAGAGCCTGCGCAAGCGCTACAAGTCGCGCACCGTGGTGCAGGACGTCTCGCTCGAGGTGTCGAGCGGCGAGGTGGTCGGCCTGCTCGGCCCCAACGGCGCGGGCAAGACCACCTGCTTCTACATGATCGTCGGGCTCGTGCCGGTGGACGCGGGCTCGATCCACCTCGACGGCAGCGAGCTCACGCACCTGCCGATCCACCGGCGCGCGCGGCTGGGCATCTCCTACCTGCCGCAGGAGAACTCGGTGTTCCGCCGCCTGACCGTCGAGGAGAACGTGCAGGCGATCCTGGAGCTTCAGGGCCTGCCGGAAGCCGAGATCGAGCCGCGCCTCGCCGAGCTGCTGAAGGACCTGAACATCGCGCATCTGCGCAAGCACACCGCGATCTCGTTGTCGGGAGGCGAGCGGCGCAGGCTGGAGATCGCCCGCGCCCTCGGCACGCGCCCGGCGTTCATCCTGCTCGACGAGCCCTTCGCCGGCGTCGATCCGATCGCCGTGCTCGACATCCAGCGCATCATAAGGTTCCTCAAGGAGCGCGGCATCGGTGTGCTCATAACAGACCATAACGTCCGGGAAACGCTCGGCATCTGCGACCGCGCCTACATTATCAACGAAGGCGCGGTGCTTGCCTCGGGCCATCCCGAGGAGATTGTCTATAATGACAACGTGCGCCGGGTGTATCTTGGAGAGAACTTCCGGATGTAGCCGCCGGATGTGCCTCTTCTCGTAGCTTTGTAACGCGCGGCCCGGCAATCTGCAGATCTAGATGAAGCCCTCGCTGCAGTTCCGCCTATCTCAGCACCTCACGCTGACGCCGCAGCTCCAGCAGTCGATCCGGCTGCTGCAGCTCTCCACGGTCGAGCTCAACCAGGAGATCGACCGCCTCCTCATGGAGAACCCGGCGCTCGAGCGCGAGGACGCGGAAAGCGGGGACCACGAAGCGCCCCCGGCCACCCCCATTTCTTCCAGCACGAGCGCGCCCTCGGAACCGTCTCCGGTCGAGACCGACTGGTCGGCCGACATCGCCTCGACCTGGCGCGGAGCGCCCGACGACGAGGAGGACGGCGACCGCAGCTTCGCCACGCCCGACACGCCCACGCTGCGCGACCATCTCCTGTCGCAGCTCAGCCTGACGAAACTTGACGAGCGCGACCGCGCTTTCGTGATGGTGCTGATCGACGCGCTGGACGAAGATGGCTACCTGACGCTGCCGCTCGAGGAGATTGCCGCGCTGCTGCCGCCTGAAGCCGAGGCCGGGATGGAGGATCTCGCCATCGCGCTGCGCCACCTGCAGCACTTCGAGCCCGCCGGCGTCGGCGCGCGCTCTCCTGGCGAATGTCTTTGTCTTCAACTAAAAACATTGGAAGATGATGCGGTGCGAGGCTTAGCGCTCGGGATCGCCGAAAAGCATCTCGATCTGCTGGCGAGCCGCGACTACACGCGGCTGAAGAGCGTCACCGGCGCGGGCGACGAAACGCTGCGTGCCGCGCAGCGCCTGATCCAGAGCCTCAACCCCCGGCCCGGCGCCGCGTTCGCCAAGGTGGAAGCGCGCTACGTCATCCCGGACGTGATCGTGAAGAAGACCCGCAACGTCTGGCGCGCGAGCCTCAACCCGGACGCCATGCCGCGCCTGCGCATCAACCGCCTGTACGCCGAGCTCGCCGCGGGCGCCCGCGCCGGCGGCGCCGGCATCTCGTCGCAGCTCCAGGAGGCGCGCTGGCTGATCAAGAACGTGCAGCAGCGCTTCGACACCATCCTGCGCGTGTCGCAGGCGATCGTCGAGCGCCAGCGCCACTTCCTCGAGCACGGCGAGGTGGCGATGCGCCCCCTGGTGCTGCGTGAGATCGCGCAGGCGCTCAGCCTCCACGAGAGCACGATCTCCCGCGTCACGACGCAGAAATACATGGCGACGCCGCGGGGCACCTTCGAGCTCAAGTACTTCTTCGGCAGCCACGTCGCCACCGAGGCCGGCGGCGCCGCGTCCTCGACCGCGATCCGCGCGCTGATCAAGCAGCTCGTGTCCGCGGAGGATGCCAAGGCGCCGCTCTCCGACGCGCGCATCTCGCAGATTCTCGGCGAGCAGGGCATCGTGGTGGCCCGGCGGACTATTGCGAAGTATCGCGAGTCCCTTCAAATTCCTCCCGTCAACCAGCGCAAGGCACTTTAAGGAGACGCGATGAACCTGAGCGTGAGCGGCCATCACCTCGACGTGACCCCGGCGATCCGCACCTACGTGCATTCCAAGATCGAGCGGGTGTCGCGGCATTTCGACCACGTGATCGATGCCCACGTCATCCTCACCGTCGACAAGCAGCGGCAGAAGGCCGAGGTGACGCTGCACGTGCGCGGCAAGGACCTGCACTGCGAGTGCGAGGACGCCGACCTCTACGCCGCGATCGATCTCCTTGCCGACAAGCTCGACCGCCAGGTCCTGCGCTACAAGGACAAGCGCTACGACAAAAGAGTATGATGCCGCGCCGCTCATGACCCTTGTCTCGAAGCTGCTGTCGCCGGCCGACGTGGTGCTCGACCTCCAGGTGTCGAGCAAGAAGCGCCTGTTCGAGCAGGTGGGGCTCATGTTCGAGAACCAGCACGCGATCGCGCGCAGCGTGGTGTTCGACAGCCTGTTCGCCCGCGAGCGCCTGGGGTCCACCGGCCTCGGCCAGGGGGTCGCCATCCCGCACGGGCGCATCAAGGGCCTGAAGGAAGCCCTGGGCGCGTTCATCCGCGTGGCCCAGCCGGTGCCGTTCGATGCGCCCGACGGCAACCCGGTCACGCTGGTGTTCGTGCTCCTGGTGCCCGAGAAGGCGACCGAGAAGCACCTGCAGCTCCTCTCGGAGCTCGCGCAGATGTTCAGCGACAAGGCGCTGCGCGAAGCCATGAGCCGGGCGCCCGACGCGGCAGCCCTGCACCAGCTCGTCACAGCTTGGCAGCCGGATGCTGCAGGTCAACGTCGCGCGGCTGCATGACGACACGCGCGAGGCGCTGGCGCTCGCCTGGATAGCGGGCCGCGAAGGCGGCACCGCCGTGCGGCGCGAAGCCGCGCAGGCCGCCTCCCTCATCGGCCACCTCAACCTCACCCATCCCAACAGCATCCAGGTCATCGGCGCCTACGAGGCGGGCACCCTCGGCGCTCACGTAGGGCGGCTGTTCGAGGCCCATCCCGCCGCGGTCATCGTCGCCGACGCCGTGGCCCCGCCGCAGGCGCTGATCGAAGGCGCGGCGCGCACCCACACGCCGCTCTTCACTTCGCCGCTGCCGGCCCCGCGTGTGATCGAAGTGCTGGCGCGATACCTCGCGAAAGCGCTCGCCGAGACCACCGAGCGCCACGGCGTGCTGATGGACGTGCTGGGCCTGGGCGTGCTCATCACCGGCGAGTCCGGCGTGGGCAAGAGCGAGCTCGGCCTCGAGCTGATCAGCCGCGGCCACGGCCTGGTCGCCGACGACGTGGTGGAGATCTCGCGCATCGCGGTAAATACGCTCGAAGGGCGCTGTCCGCCCATGCTGAAGGACTTCCTCGAGGTGCGGGGCCTGGGTCTCCTCAACATCCGCACCATCTTCGGCGAGACCGCGGTACGGCGGAAGATGAAGCTGCGCCTGGTGGCTCACCTCGAGCGCCAGGCCCTGGGGCGCGACCCGACCGAGCGCCTGCCGCTCGCGGCGCTCTCCGAGGACATCCTCGGCGTGACCGTCGGCAAGGTGATCATCCCGGTCGCCGCCGGACGCAACCTCGCGGTGCTGGTGGAGGCGGCGGTGCGCAACCAGATCCTCAAGCTGCGCGGCATCGACTCGATGGCCGAATTCGTCGCCCGCCAGAGCCGCGAGCTGCAGAACGTCGACGACGACGACGATCTTTAATGCAGCTCATACTCGTAAGCGGTCTTTCCGGGTCCGGCAAGAGCATCGCGCTGCACGTTCTCGAAGACGCCGGCTACTACTGCGTCGACAACCTTCCCGCGACGCTGCTCCTGGAGGTCGCGGATTTCCTGACCGTAGCCGGCCAGGAGAAAGCCGCGATCAGCGTCGACGCGCGCAGCGCAGCGCTCGCCTCGTTGCCTGCGCATATCGAAGCGCTGAAAGGCCGCGGGGTCGACTGCAGCGTGCTCTACCTCGAGGCGAGCACGCCCACGCTGCTCCGCCGCTTCTCCGAAACGCGCCGCAAGCACCCGCTCCTGGGTACCGACCTCTCCCTTCCCGAGGCCATCGAGCACGAGCGCAGCCTCCTCGCGAGCGTCGCCCTGCTCGGCCACCGCATCGACACCAGCGACCTGCAGGCCCGCGTGCTGCAGAACTGGATCCGCGACCTCCTCGGCATCGGGCCGGGGGCGCTCACGCTGCTGTTCGAGTCCTTTGCCTACCGCGACGGCATCCCGCTCGACGCCGACTGGGTGCTCGACGCGCGCATGCTCCCCAACCCGCACTACGACCCGAAGCTTCGACCCTTCACCGGACGCGACAGCCAAGTGATCGAGTTCCTCGGCCGCGATCCCTCGGTCGAACGCTGGCTCGAGGACGTGCGCGGCCTGCTCGCGCGCTGGCTGCCCGAGATCGTGCGCGAGAACCGCAGCTCGGTGACGGTGGCGATCGGCTGCACCGGCGGACGCCACCGCTCGGTGTACCTCGTCGAGCGCCTCGCCGAGGCCTTCCGCAAGGACTGGAGCGTGCTCGTGCGCCACCGCGGCCTCGCGCGCGAAGACGCCCCCTAGTGAACGACATTCCGCTTTTCCCGCTCAACACCGTGCTCTTCCCTGGCGGCCGGCTGCCGCTGCGCATCTTCGAGCAGCGCTACATGGACATGGCCAAGGCCTGCCTGCGCGAGCGCACCCCTTTCGGCGTGTGCCTCATCCGCGAGGGCCGCGAAGTGGGCACGCCCGCCATTCCCGCCGATATCGGCACCCTCGCCCGTATCGCTGCGTGGGACATGCCGCAGCTCGGCGTGCTGCAGGTCACGGCGCTCGGCGAGCAGCGCTTCCGCATCCTCGAGCGCCGCGTCCAGGCCGACGGCCTCGCTCGCGCTTCCATAGAAATCACAGGAGTGGATCAGGATTCTGCAATCCCAGAAAGCTGCGCCGGCTGCGTCAAGCTCCTCGAACGGGTGATCGAGCAGCAGGCCGGTCTCTTCGAGCCGCCGCACCGCCTGGATTCCGCCTCGTGGGTGAGCTCGCGCCTCGCCGAGCTCCTCCCGCTGCCGCTCCAGGCCAAGCAGGAGCTCCTGGAGCTCGACAGCGCCCGCATCCGCATCGAGCGGCTGAGCGAGCTTCTGCGTCCGCCGACCGGGGCTCCAGGCGAGCGCTAGCTGGCAACGCCGTCCCGTGGCGGAAGCCGGAAGAACTTGAACTCGCCGTTGCCGTTCAATTCCCGCAGGGAATTGAGGACGCCAAGCTCATCGTTGGAATCCCGCCACGAGCTCACCAGCGCCAGAAGGAGCGGATCGGCGCCAAGGCCGCTGAGCGCGCGGCAAACGTCGGGTCGCGGACCACAGGCAATCTGTCCTGCTTCGGCGACGCTCGCGCCCAGGCCGACCGCGGCCCTAGCAATCTCCTGGCGGATTGCATGATCGAGCTGCATGGGCAGACCACCCGCAGGCGTCGTGCCGGCCCAAGAAGTATTCCGTTCTTTCCTTATGCAATGTTCAGGCGGCTGACGAGTGTTCTGACAGCCGCTCGACAACGCGCGCATCCGGATCGAGCGGCTGAACCAGCTCCTTCGCCCGCCGCCGGAAGTTTAGCCAGTCGCGTGGCGAGGAGACGTACAAGGGGGGTTCGCGCCGCTGGCCTTCAGGCTAGGGGGCTTCGAGCGTGTTGCACGGGCTGGTGGGACCTTTGCGCTGTTGCAGGAGTGGCATTGTGAGTTGCCATGACAGCCGACAATCTGTTCAAGGACCCTTTGTGTTCCGAAGCCAAGTGGCAGGAAATTCCAATTTTGACCAGCCCACCAGAACGGTAAGTGCTGGCACCGCTATGAACCATTTCCAGTCTTCAGTAAGGATGTAAGCGATTATCGCCACAGTTGTCCCAAGGACCAGT
>Ga0070704_100000010_pt1 | contig 67082 bp, 116 predicted proteins | sample KBSK5252metaG_FD_65467 | JGI IMG/M metagenome (GOLD analysis project Ga0070704, IMG submission 65467) | Corn, switchgrass and miscanthus rhizosphere microbial communities from Kellogg Biological Station, Michigan, USA - KBS K5-25-2 metaG | ecosystem: Host-associated > Plants > Roots >...
GCACAAACCTGAGTGAACCGATCATGCCTGAAGAGATCCGGAGCTGCATTGCAGCCGATCCAGAGCAGACGGTTCGGAATCTTATGGCAGCCTTTATTATCCTTCGACCGTTCAAAGCACCGGATGTGATCCTGACCAATGGCGAAGGAGTGTCGCCCAGCAAATGAGCGGACCAATCACAAGCTGTTGTGCTTTTTCCGTTGCTATCCTTGAGCATCACACTATACCTGAGGGACGTAATGCGGAAACATCGGCATAAGAAGCAGGGACTTGTCACCAATGTAACGGCCCCCACAGAGAAGCAAGAGATCGTTACTCTTACGCTCAACCTGCTCCCCAAAGCTTGCCGAGTGGACAATCTCGAAGGCCAGGAATATACCGTGATTCCGATGGTTATCCTCACGGAAGGGGTTCATGCCGGATCGATGGGACCGCTTTACTACCCCAAGGATGAGCTAGCCAAGACGCCTCAATGCTGGAATCACAAACCCATTGTGGTCTACCACCCGACCATGAACGGTGTGGGAGTGTCCGCCTGCGACCCGATAGTGATCAACTCGCGCAAGGTCGGGCTGATGATGAACACGAAGTTTCAGGGCGGGAAGCTCAAGAGTGAGGCTTGGATTCGCAAGGACCGGGCTGAAACCGTGGACAACCGGATTATGGCCGCCGTCAATTCTGGCGAGATGATGGAGCTTTCAACGGGGGTTTTCGTCGATGTTGAGGAAACTGATGGGACCTACTACGGCGAGGAATACGGTGGGATAGCCAGGAACTATCGCCCGGATCACCTCGCACTTTTGCCCGATCAGATCGGGGCCTGTTCTATTGCGGACGGCGCGGGGTTCCTCCGCAATCAAGCCATGAAAAGCGAGGCGGACGGCAAGCACCCGGCCTCACATTACCTCGTGGTCCAGGACGCAGCCGAGTCATCCAGCTGGCACCTGCGCGTGCGCGGGAAGGACGGCAAACCTGATCACCGGCTCATGGGGGCCGCGTGGGCCGCCCTGCACAAAGGTTTCCGAGGCAATAAATATTCCGGCCCGGCGAAAGAATCGGCTCTGAAGAAGCTGAAGGGCCTCTATAACGCCGAGGAATTGGCTCTGCCCACGGATAACGAGTTGCTGGCGGACAATGAGCTGAGTTTCGACGCGATTCGTTCGGCGCTTTACATGGAATTGCAGGAGCGGTTCCCGCAGCCAATGATTCCAGGGGACACTTACGCTCAGTCGCCGTGTTACATCGAGGGCGTTTACTCCAATTTCTTCATCTTCGAAAAGAACGGAACACTCTATCGCCTGGGCTATACCGCCAATGATACGGACGTTGAGTTGAGCGAGGATGAACCGGTCGAGGTGGTTAGAGTGTCGGAATACCGCACAGTTGAAAATCAAATCGAAAACATTATGGACAAAGAACTTAAGACTCTCGTCGATAGCATCATCGGCAACGCTACCTGGACCAAAGAAGATCAGGACAAACTCGGCAAACTCCCCAAGGAGCAGCTTCAGACGCTGGCCGCGCTCAAGAAAGCCGATCCGAACTTCCAAGTCACCCTTTCGTCAACAAACCCCGCCAAAGCGAGCGACAATCTCCCCCAACCCGCCGCTGTGCTGACCCTAACTCCGGCATCGGTTTCTGCTCCAGTGCCTGCTACGAATCAGCAGATTGGCGGGGCTTCCTCGAAGCCGGTCACGGTCAATGATTACATTGCTGCCGCGCCTCGCGAATTTCAGGAGGTTTTGAACAACAGCATGGCCGTCTACAACGAAGAGAAGGCTGGACTCGTGGCCGCCATCGCTGCCAACGAAAACAACGCTTTCACCCCAGAGGAATTGAATGCTCGCGCTTTGCCCGAGCTGCGCAAGATGGCTCGCCTCATGGGGGCCAAGCCTCAGGCCGCAGCCGAAGGCCGGGCCGCCAGTTACGCTGGACAGGCTCCCGTGGCCGACAACTCAACGCAAGAAGAGGCATTGGTGATGCCTACGATTAATTTCGACCGCAAGACCGCCTAAGGCGTCTGACAACAACAACAACGAAAGATAAACGATATGGCAACTTCAACAGGAACGCCTTCCCGGATTCAGCTCAAAGGCAATAGCGGATGCTACGAGGAATACCTGGCGGCTGGAGTAATTAAGCCCGGTCATTTGATTCGGGTTCAACTCAATGGCTTTGTGATTCCGCATGACTTCGAACGCGGGCAAGCCGAGCGCATGTTCGCACTCGAAGATGCTTTGCAGGGTCGCGGGATCGAAACGGCTTACGCTTCCGGCGAGCGAGTCTTTTGTTACCTGGCTGTGCCGGGCGAACAGATTTACGCCTGGCTAGCCTTCGGGCAGTCGGTGCAGATTGGCGACTTTCTGGCCTCGGACGGCAACGGGAACCTGGCGGCTATCGCTGAATCTGGCGGGGCTACATTCCAACGGGATTCCGTAGCTGTCGCTATGGAAGCGGTGGACAACAACGACTCAGGAGACAACAACGCCCGAATCAAGGTCCGTATCCTGTAATCAATCACAACACACTGAAAGAGACACTATTATGGACTTTATTCTGAACGGCCAGGCTCAAGGGAATGTCGCAACGACCCTACTTGCCAACGGCTTTGATATCGGTGCGCTTCGCCCCTGGGTTGGCAAAGACGGCCGCTCTTACATTACCCAGAATCGTGCGGGCAAGATGGTGGCCTGCCCTGTGCCGGTGGCTAACGCCACCTTGCGCCATGAGGAATGGAAGGTTTTGGACGAAGCTATCGTCATGGCCGCCAAGGAACGATTGCGGGTCATTGCGGATCTGCGCGGCGCGGGGCTCGTTTACAACCTTCCCAACGGCATGGGCAAGACCGTGTTGGAGACTGAGAGCATGAGTGATATCACTCCGGCGACGATCAGCATGGACCCGGTGCGCGAGAGTGAGAACGACCGGCCTGAAATCGACCTGGTGAACCTTCCGCTACCGGTGATTCACAAAGACTTCTTTTTCTCGGCGCGCCAAGTGGCCACCAGCCGAAACATTGGAGCCGGTATCGATGTGACCACCGCCCAGCTGGCCGCTCGCCGCGTGGCTGAGGAAGCGGAGAAACTGGTTTTGGGTGTTAGCCCATCCTTTAGTTACGGTGGTGGAAGCATTTACGGTTACACAAATTTCCCATCACGGATCACGCGGACTATCACGGCACCCACGGGAAGCAACCAAGCGACGACCGTGCAACAGGTTCTGGCGATGCGGCAGGACTCGATTGACGCCTTCCACTACGGGCCTTGGGTCCTCTACACATCACCGGCCTGGAGCCAATATTTGGACGATGATTACTCTACCGCCAAGGGCGACAACACTCTGCGCCAACGGTTACAGTCCATTGATGGGATCACCGATGTTCGAACGGCGGACTTTTTGAGCCCAACTGCATTCATCCTGATCCTGGTGCAACAGACGGCTGATGTAGCGCGCCTGGTCATGGGGATGGATATCACCACAGTTCAATGGGAAACCCACGGCGGCATGCGGTTACATTTCAAGGTCATGGCCATTATGGTCCCGCAAGTGAGAGCGGATTTTAACGGCAACACGGGCATCGTGCATGGTGCAACTGCGTAAGTTTTGCTGCCAGCGGCGGGGTCTTGTGGCCAGTGCTCCATGAGCCCCGCCATTTCAAAAAACCGATATCATGAAACAGTTTGAAGTCTTATCCGGTCAACATATCGAGCCTCTTGGGCTTCGAGAGAAGAAGACCTACACCAAAGGCCAGATCGTCCTGAGCGAGAAAAACTTGACCGCAATGTTTCCGCTGAAGTTCAAGGATTTGGGACTGGCTCCTGAGCACGCACGCGAAGCAGAAGCTGAATCGGAACCAGTGTTGGCCGCTGGTGGCGTTCTTAGCGACGAAGCTGTAGCAACTTCTTCACGCGGCAAGCGGGGCAAAGCCAGCCTTACCCCCAATGAGTAATGCCTATCCGCACAACCGAGGAAGCTGTTGCTGGCATCATCGAGGTTGACAGTTCCATTAGCCTCACGCCGTTCATCGAGACGGCCTCGAACCTAACAGACCGCGTTGCAGCGGGAGATTTCCCGGTTACTCTCACCACGCTTGAGCTTATCGAGCGGTGGCTTTCGGCTCACTTCTACGCCCAACGTGACCCACGGGTTACTTCTGAGCGCGCAGGTTCGGTTGGAGCCAGCTACCAGAGCGCGGTCAAAACAGGCTTCAAGAATACCCACTACGGTCAGATGGCTCTTGCCTTGGACCCCACCGGCATCCTCGCGAGCTTAACTGAGGGCACGCGCCTGGCCAGAGTGGATTGGCTGGGCACCGAATCGCAGCGGGGTGCCGTGGGCGACGCAGCGGAGGAATGAACGATGCTATGGACCCCCGAACGCTGCTGGGAGGGCCAGGACGCCTTTGTCATTGGCGGGGGCGCTTCGCTCAAGGACTTTGATTGGGACCGGCTTCGGGGCCGGAACACGATTGGCTGCAATGACGCCTTCCGGTTGGGGCCGGAGATTTCTAAGGTCTGCCTGTTCGGGGACCAGTCTTGGTGGCAGAAGACCAAGCACGAGCTGGAGCACTTCACGGGGCCGATCTTCCACATTGCCCCATCGCTGGCCAAGCTAGACCTGAAAGGGATCACTGGGCTTACCAGGAAGCCGACCGGTCTTCATGAGGGCAGGAACTGCGGGTGGAACTTTTCAACCGGTGCCTCGGCCGTCAACCTGGTGATCAACATGGGGGCCAAACGGATCTTTCTGCTTGGGATCGATCTTGGCTTGGTGGGCGGCAAGTCCCATTGGCACGATTACCGGCCACGAGTTACGCAAGGCGAGATTTTGCAGCGGTTCTTGAAGGGGTTCAAGTTCATTGGCGACGGGCTCAAGCTTCCGCAGTATCAAGGCGTTCAGGTCATTCACGTAAGCGACGGCCCGGTTGTGATGCCGTTCTTCATGAAGATGCCTTTTGCTGAGCTTTACACTATCATTCCCAAGCCTGAGGCGGTGTCGGCGTGAGATTCAACCGTCAGATCAAAATCTGCCCGAAGTGTCAGTTGCGAGATACAAAACCGCTTCATGGATATTGCTACGAATGCAGCGCGGAATACATGCGCAATTGGCGTAAAACGCACAGACTCAATGGAGAGGCGAGGAAGCGTTCTAATGCCAGGAGCTACACTAGGATTTACATCAAACGTGGAAATATAGTTCCATTACCATGTTGTGTCTGTGGGGCGCAACCTGCTCAACCGCATCACTTTGATTACGATGACCCGTTGGATGTCGGTTGGTTTTGCAGAAAGCACCATCTCGGCCTCCATGGCAAAACCCATCGCAGGAAATTCCACAAACATTCCAGATAAGGCGCTGAATGTGGATCATGGAACAATTTTAAAATGAGCATCATCAAGAAGATGCGCAAACAGCATGCCGTTCTATGGATTCGTTCCGATGCTCCGGACCGGTTCGGCCGTTTCAGCTACGGGAGCCCGGCTCAGATCAAATGCCGCTGGGAAGATGTTGTGCAAGAGTTTCGCGACAGCCAAGGGCAAGCCACGGTTTCAAGATCGATTGTTTACGTGGACCGGATCATCAAAGCGGGGGACATGCTCAAACGCGGCGAGCTAGAAAGCGATACGCCGAGCGATCCACGGGACGAGCCTGAACTTGCCTGGGAAGTGCGCCGATTTGATCAGCTGCCCAAGCTCAACAACAAAGAAACGCTCCTGACTGCCTACCTCTGATGCCAGCACTCGTTACAGGCGCGAAAGAGATCCTTTCGAACATGAAGAAGCACCAGAAACTGCTCGGGCTTGGCGTCGCAGCTGGGCTCAAGGCTGCCGGTCTCGCGTTGCAACGGGAGAGTCAGCAGTTGGTCCCGGTCGATACCGGGAACCTCAAGGCATCGGCATTCACGCGGGCCGAAGGAAGCGGGCTAAACACGGCCGTCACGGTCGGCTACACGGCCGCCTACGCGCTTTTCGTTCATGAACTGATCGGTATGAAGCTGGAGGGCCAGCCCCGTCCTGGGGGCAGGGGGCGCTACTGGGACCCGGCTGGGCGGGGTCGGGCTAAGTTCCTAGAAGAACCAGCGCGGCGCATGGCTCCGCAGCTGGTGGCCATCGTGAAGAAGTTCGCCAAGATATGAACAGCGCCGCTGAGGTCATTTACCAGTTTCTGCTCGATGCAGGGCTTGCGGATGATTCAGGAGGTGGGTGGCCGCTGCACATCTCCTTCATGCCGAACCTGCCCAATGTGGCCATTTGCGTTTATGACACAGCAGGCGAGAAAGATGGCCGGATCATGCAAGGGTCGACCATCGAGCATCACGGCATCCAAGTTGTGATTCGAAACCCGCTTTACGATGAAGGCTGGCGCAAGGCGCGAGCGATTGCCGATGCTTTTGATAACCAGGTCAAGACCAGCGTTGCGGTGGACAGTGCCTCTCTCTACACTTTGCACGACGTGTCCCGGCGCGGGTTAATCATCCCGGTCGGGGTCGATGAGCAAGACGGTCAGCGCCGTCACTATTTTACGATCAACGCCGTGGTAACATACGCCCAAGTAACTACCGATTCTGTCGATCCTGTTCCGGAGCTGGAACCCCCTGCTCCTGGTGTTTGGTATCGGGCGGACTTCGGCGTTACGCTGTTAGGGGTTCAAGCTGTTAATGGTGGGCTGGTCGATCAATGGAACGATAAAAGTGGGAACGGCTATGAGGCTGTTCAGGCTAGTGCCGCTCAGCAACCAACCTATAACACGAATGTCCTTAATGGGCATCCTGTCTTGCATTTCCCGCGCACGACGAATCAGTTGCTGACGATTCCGAGCAGTGCCGCATTGTTGCCGCCAACCAATCAGGCGTTTTCGTTGTTCGCAGTGTTAAGGCCAACGAACTTCGCAAATGCGATTGTCCTTTTCGAAGGCGATACGGGCGGAGGTTTCGTGCAATGGTATCTTGACAGCTCAACTGGCAAGCAGGTTTTTTCAGATGGAAATCCAAGTGTCGCATCTACCACCGGATTGACTGCGGGAGCTTGGAACCGGATCGGAGTGCGGGTGCCCACACGGGGCAGCGGCAACACGAATTATTATTTGAACGGGGTTGCCAATGGAGTTCAGTCGCAAGGCATCAGTGGCATTGTCGGATCGATGGTGACATCGCTTATGGGGGATCGGCCGCCGTTCGTGTTTCCTCTCATTGGTGACATAGCAGAGTTCCTTTTCTATGCACGGGATGTGACTGCTGGCGAAATAGCTGATATTGATGCTTACTTTGTGGACCGTTACGCGCTCTAAAATAAATGGCTGCCTACACAACATCCTTAGGGATAAGTGAGCTGGACCCATTCGGGTCAGCTGAGCTGCTGAACTGGGCAGGAGACTTGTTCGAGGTCTACAACCTGGACGCGGAGCTTGGGAGGCGGAATCAGAACATCTCAATGCATCAGATGTTCAAGGACCTGATGACCTTCTCGGACGCGGGTCACATCGTTCTTGAGGGCGGCGATACGGTCAGAGTTGATGCCAACAGCCGCAGCGTTTCGATGGTGGGCGGCACAGCCAAGGCGAGCGGTGCTTACCTGGAAGTGTTTGGGGACTCACACGCCACGACGCCAGGGCAAGTTGAAGCGCGGATCAAGGGCACGGGTTCATTCAAGGTGACGACGACGGTTTTCGGATCCACGACGCCTACGACGGTTGTTGCAGTCAACTCCAGCGGCACGGTGGCAATTACTCAGGGGACCATTACCGCAGATCACCCGGCTATCGACGCGAGCGTCACTTGGAATAATGTGGCGACTACGTTCACGGGCTGGAAGCTGAACGTTACCGATTCGGCTGCCGCAACCGCGTCCATGCTGCTGGACATCCAATACAACTCGGCCACGATGCTGAATCTGCGCAAGGATGGGCGGCTGGTCCTGGCAGGCCGGGCCAGTTTCCTGACGACCAGCTCAATAGGACATGGCTTCGCCGTCTCGGATACGAACACAGTTTCCTCGGTGATTGTAGCGGCTCTCACGCATAACCTCAGCTCAGGGACTCCAGCCGCTGGAATGGGCATCCATTTTGACTGGAATATTGATTCAACGACAACGGCCAGCACGCGAGCGGCGCGTTGGACCACGGCTTGGACAAATGCAACGCATGCGACGCGGAGCGCAACGACGACGATCAATACTTTCGTGAGCGGGACGGAGTCACCACATCTTGTGATTGGTGGTAATCAGATCGGAGGGCCAGTAGGGACGGCGCTATTGCCGAGCTGGGTCAACCGGAACGATACGACTACGGGCATTTGGTATCCGGCAGCCAGCACGATTGCGTGGAGCTTGGGTGCGGTGGAAGCGATGCGGTTAGATTCTACCGGATTGGGAATTGGAAGAGCGGCTACGGTAAATCTGGATATTTATACCACCACAACCGTGACAAGTGCATTGATTGAAACATCCACGGCTGGAATATCATATATCGAGTTTAAGAATTCAAACGGTAGGTTTTTGGTAGGCAAGGCCAGGACCACGTCCAACGGAGGTTTGATTGGCGGTGGTTTGGTTAATGCGGGCGTAATAACTACCGTTGGGGCTCAGCCACTGCAATTTGGGACGGCTGGCGGAGCCCGAATGACTATTCTGGGTAGTGGAACGATGGGTGTCGGAATAGGGACAGACTCGCCAGATGGGATTCTGCATGTTGCTAGTAGTGTTTCAGGGGCCGCACAATTTTTATACGAGCAAGCATGCGATACCATTGATGGTGCAGACATTGTATTTCAAAAGGCTCGTGGGAGTGTGGGGGCTGGGAATCGAACTACGATTTTCACAGGCGATGAGCTTGGCGGTTTTTTTTGGCAGGGGCATGATGGCACCACATACAGGAATGCTGCCGGGGTTCGTGTTAAGACGACTGGAACGATAGCAACCAATCAGATCCCAGGCGTGATGATCTTATCTACCAGCACGAGCGGTGGAGTGCTTACGGATCGAATGACTCTCGATCAGCAAGCCCGAGTCGGCCTAGGCCCGTCCCTGACCCCCTGCTCCAATCTCTGCGTCAACAACTCGACCACCGCCACCGTCTCCAACTTCTACGAGACTACAGATGGCCTCGCTTCTCCGGTCGATTACCGCCGCTTCACCATTACGACCCAAGCAGGCAACACGCTTCTCCGCACCGAAGCTGGCGGCACGGGGGCCAGTGCATTGAGCGGGCTGCCGCGTATCTTGCAGGTGGGCACGGGGCCGTCGGTTGGAGCGGACATCAACGGGCAGAATGTTATTTGGCACTCTGGAGCTGGTACGGGCTCTGGGACGGGAGGCTCGCACCTTTTTCAAGTGAGCGCGCCAGGCGCATCGGCCTCAACGGAGCGAGCATTGGCGACGAGGCTAACGTTGAATACGACGGACCTCACCATCGCGACTGCGGTGCGCTTAGCTGTTGCTAGTGGCACAAATCAGCGTGCTGGCGATGCAACTTTGGTTGGAGGAACTGTTACGGTTAGCAACACGACCGTGACGGCGAACACAAGAGTGTTTGTCACGCGAAAGACTGCGGGAGGAACGATTGGATTTGCAGTGACCTACACCGTCAGTGCCGGGACAAGCTTCACCCTGACAAGCGACAACGTTCTTGATACGAGCGTCTACTCTTACATCTTAATCGAGGTGCCTTAGCGATGAAAAACAAAAGGATTTTATGGTAGTCTTTAGCGCACTTACCTATACGGGGGTCGCGGACCAGCTAGAGATTTTGGCTGCCGACTTCGCGATCACCGCCGCCAATACATTGATCACCGCCGAGAACGCCCGCCGCGCCGCCCTCGTGCCCCCCGGTACCCCGCTGGCTCTGTGGCCCAACAGCACCAACGCCGAAAAGAAAGCCAGCTACCTCGGTATCCTGCTCCAAGGCGTTACCAATACGCACGCGAGCTATGTCCAGCAGGCGTCCAGCCCGCAGGAGTTTGAAAACTGGTTCACACAACCGGAACGGCAGCAGATTCGAGCTAATTTCATCACACGCCGCAAAGCGGGCGAGACTGGAGCTTCATTGGTAACCGATTCCGCCGCGTAAATGAAACTAGCTAATCGCAACCAGACCAATTAGAACTGCAAACGATGAAACGCATCCTAGACCTGAACTTCCCGTGCCTGAATCTCGATGGCGAGCCCTACACCATGAAGAGCAAGGAAAGCAAGGAGCCCGAGACCGTTGGGAGGTTCATAGCAAACTTCCTAGTCCAATCACCCAAGGGCGACGTGCTCAAGCACTACGACTGGGCCTTGGCTCTCAACAAAGGGAAGCCCATCGAGCTGGACGAGTCGGACTGGAACACGTTCAAGGAATGGCTCAAGACTCACGAGACCATGATCCCGCTCTTCAAGGCTCCAGCTTACCGCGCCATGCTTGACGCCGAGAAAGACCGCGAAAAAGACAACGGCGCGCCCAACCGCAGCGCATCCTTTGAAGCCGAAAAACCAGCCACCATTTAACAAAAAGGACACACCATGCCAGCCGCTAACCAGCTCCGTCTCGATGACGGGTTCGCAACATTCATCACATTCGAAAATCTCCCGAACATCAAACTGTTCGAGAAAGAGGTAAACCCGCCCGGCATCTCGGCTAACGGTCCTATTGACACGACCACGATGCGAAACACGGCTTGGCGCACCATGGCCCCGAAGGCTCTGCGCACCATGCCGCAGATCACGGCTACCGTTGCATATGCGACAGATGCCATTGAACTGCTCTATCAGCAGGTGGGAGTCAATCAGCCGATTATCGTAACGATGCCGGATGGGTCCACGATTCATTTCTGGGGCTGGATCGAGGAGTTCGTGCCGGGGGCCAACGTGGAAGGGGAGCAGCCGACAGCTACCCTCACGATTCAACCGAGTCTGCGCAACACGGCGGGTGCGGAAGTGTCGCCTGCGTATCTGGAGCCTGATGCTGTTTCGGCGTAATCGGGGAGCTGAATGAAAGAAATCACGCTCGAATGCAAACGGGAGACCTACAAGCTCAACTTGCCAGGTGGCACGCATCGGATGGTTGAACTGCGCGAGATGACAGCGGCCGTTCGGGACAAGCATATGGATGGGCTTAGGGGCAGGATGGATGCCGACAATGGTATCATCAAGTTCGATGAGATGGAGGCCGACCTGCTTTGCCGGTGTCTTTACGACGTAGCAAGCGACAAGCTTATCCCGCTCTCAGAGATTCAATCCTGGCCAGCTTCCTCCGTGCATTTTCTATACACCGAAGCCAATGAGATGCACAAGATAGTGCCGGGCGGAGAAACGCCAAAAAACGGATGACGGGTGAGAGGCTGGCTTGGTTCAGGGTTGCCTCTCATCTAAAGCTCACGATTGGTGAATTGCGTGAGCGTATCACAGCGACTGAGTTCCTTGGCTGGTTGCAGTTCCTGGATTGGGAAGAGCGTCGTGAAACCAAGCAAGATTACTACCTTGCTCAGATAGCAGCGGAGACACGGCGTGGCAATGTGAAGCATCCGAATCGCATCAAAGTGAAAGACCTGCTCCTCAAATTCGAGAACGGCAAGGAAGGAAATTGCGAACGGAGTAAATCGATTTGGCTGAACGCGGTAGGATTGAAACCGGCAAAGAAATGATATGCCTGTAGCACAAACAGCACTTCTCGGCACGCTGGGCATCCGTTTGACGGCCGACGCAATCTCCTTGTTGCACGGGATGGCTGAGGCCGAGTTTGCGGTCATTTCCAGCAGCCAGAAAATGCTAAGGCAGGCAGGCTTGCTTGGTGCCGGTCTTGCGACTGCGTTTGCTGGAATTGCAGGAGCTGGAGTTCGTGCGTTCGCTCAGTTCGATAAGGCAATGACGGATTCTGTATCCATCATGGGCGATGTGAGCGCGGAGATGCGTAAGGAGTTGGAAACTACCGCTCGTGTCCTCGCGACTGATACCACCAAGAGCGCGAAGGAATTAGCTGAAGCCTACCAGTTCTTGGCCTCTGCTGGATTCGACGCCAAAGAATCCCAGGTGGCTTTAGCGACTGTTACCAAGTTTTCTATTGCTGGAAAATTCGGCTTGGAAAAAGCAACCACGTTGTTAGCCGATTCCACAACTGCGCTCGGTTTGCGTTCGAAGGATGCCGAGCAAAACATGCTCAACATGACGCGGGTTTCGGATGTGTTGACCAAGGCAAACATCATTGCCAGTGGGACGACCGAGGACTTTGCGGAAGCGTTGACAAACGGACCCGCCGCCGCGCTGCGATTGGCGCACAAGGACCTGGAAGAAGGCGTTGCTGTTCTGGCTGCTTTGGCTTCTCAGAATATAAAGGGCGCTGAAGCTGGGACTCAGTTTTCAATTGTGATGCGGGATTTGCAGACCAAGGCCATCAAAAATCGGGAAGAATTTGCTCACTTCGGTATCGAGGTTTCTGATGCTGGCGGTAAAATGAACAATCTGGCGGATATTATCGGCCAGCTTGAGGCGGCTCTTGGAACGATGACCCCGCAGCAACAGAAGGCTAACCTTTTACTTCTCGGGTTCAGCGACAGGAGTTTGAAATCGATTCAATCTTTGATCGGAATGTCGCAGCAGATTCGAGATTATGAGACAGCCTTGAGAGGGGCAGGCGGCACTACGAAGGATGTCTCGGACAAGGTGATGACTTCATTTTCTGATCGTCTTACGAATCTCAAGAATAATGTCAATGAGCTACTTCTCTCCGTTGGCGAAGGATTAACTCCGACGCTTGTTGCACTCACGCAGACGATAAAAGATTTCTTGAAGAGCAATGACGAGGCTAGCTCGACGATCAAAAGCAACATGGAGGCTGTCGGCGCTGCCTTTGTTGGAGTTGCTAAAGCGGCTGCCTTTGTTTTCAACGGCCTGATGAACTTCATGCGGACGGTGGGGATCGTGATCCTCGGCGTAACCAATGACATCATTGCTGGCATCAAGGAGGCCGTTGGATTCATCAACAAGCTAATCGGCATGGCCAACAAGGTCAGAGCCCATTTCGGCGGTGAACTGCTTGAACCCATTGATATCAATTTCACGGTTGGTGGGCAGACCATGGATCAATGGATGACTACGGTTGAAGGAGCCCAGAAAGAGCTTTGGGCTGATTTGGAAAAGGGAGCATTCAAAACTGCTGAGGTTGTCCCTAAAGCCGTTCGTGACGCGGTGAGAGGCGTTACCCAAGAAGTGACTGCTGTGGTATCTGATACTGCGGACCAGATCAAACAGATGTCAGACATTGCGATGACATCCATTGACGCGATGCGAGCTAGGGACAGAGAGCTGGGCATCCAATCCCCGGCAGATGCAAAAAGGGCGCGTGGCCAAGCCGCCAATGCTGCGATTGCTAACCCAGACGTTGAGCTTCAAAAAGGTTTCCAGGAGGAGATTCAGCGCATGAAGGATAACCTCGCTGAATTGGAGGCTGTAGGGAATGCCGAAGTTGAGCTAACCCAAGAAGTGCAAGCCGAAAAACTCAAAGCCATCCAAGAGTATAACGACCGGCTAAGGGCGCTTCAAATGGCACAGGCCAGAATCCAACTCGATGCAGCTAGCCAGACATTTGAGTCCTTGGCCAATATCACCGAGAGCTTCGGTGCCCGTCAATCCGGAGTGTTCAAGGCAATGTTTGCGGCCAGCAAAGCCTTCGCCATCGCCGACGCTACAATCAGTATCGCGCAGGGCTTATCCAAGGCCGCGAGTCTCGGTTTCCCTGCGGGGATCATTGGTATGGCTCAAGTGGCCGCTGCTACCTCAACAATCGTTTCCTCGATCCAAGCCGTGCAATTAGAGTTCGCCGGAGGTCGAGCCGCGGGTGGCCCGGTGATGCCTGGCAAAGCGTTTCTGGTTGGCGAGCGCGGCCCGGAGCTGTTCAGCCCAGGCTCTGCAGGCAACATCACACCCAACGACCGGCTCGGCGGCAAGGTCAATATCGTGGTGAACAATTTCACTGATGCGCAAGCCGAAGTCCGCACAACCGACAACGGCGACGAGAAAACGGTCGAGATCATCATTGCCCGCACCAAGAACAGCATCGCCTCGGACATCCGCCAAGGCACCGGGGACGTGAACCGGTCCATGCAATCCAGCTTCGGTCTGAAACGAGCGGGCCGGTAACCATGTCACGGGCCGTCAACGTTACCAACGAGTGGCCAGCTACCCTCCCGCTTCCTTACATCGACTTCAGCGGCGGTGCTGATGTAGCAACGCTGTTCTCGCCCGATGATGCGGCCGTCATCAAACGCAGGAGCAGACAGACTCAAACTTTTGCCACAATTGGAATCGTCTGGAAGTTCACCCCGGAACAATTCACCGAGTTCAAAGAGTTTTGGGAGGACAACCTAGGCGTGGGAGCGGCTGTGTTCGCCATTGAACTGCGTTACCCGAAAATCTCGGAGCTGAACACTTGGCTGGTCAAGATGGTTTCAGAGCTGTCTATTGAGGACACGGACCACGAGATTTACGAAGTGACGGCTCGGGTTCAGGTCCTGAGCCTCGCTACCGTGGACGATAAAGCACCCATCGTCACAGTTGCCGGGATCGTGCGCCTCTTGGATGACACGATATTCAAGCGCCTCTTGGATGACACGGCTCACTTTCGGCTTTTGGAATAGCTATGGCGAGCGCACCCATCTACTGGCCAGCTGATTTGCCGCTGCCGCTCATGGCTCCAGCGCGGGAGTATCGACCCCGGCACGAGATTCACCGGATGGAAAGCAAGCGCGTGCGCGTGCGTAGATACTTTCCGGATTTCTTCACTGTTTACGACTTTGAATGGAACTTTACCCAAGACGAGTTTGACGCCTTCAAAACGTTTTTCCAAGACGCACTGGACAACGGCGCGGAAGCGTTCCGGATTCAGATGCTGGACCCAGACGACTCTGGCCAGCTATCCATTATCGACTACGCCTTTTTTGAGGCTGGCTACCAGTTCACTTACACGGACGGAGTTTTCAAAGTAACGGCCACAGTCATCATCGAGGAGGAGCAGCTGGAACCGTTCCCGGAACCGCCGCCCAGGAGCCTCTGTGAGGTGGACATCTTTCCAGAGGTCAGCGATGGGATCGGAGGGGGAACTACTTTCGAGTGTTACGACGTGGGCAATTATTCGGATGAAGTCTTCGACACAGAAGGCTCTTATCTTACCTCCATTCGACACGGCGGAGGCGAGTTTGGTTTCCAGGGTGGGGAGGATTTTGATGCGTTCCCAGTAGGAGCTTTGTTTGCAGGATCGCCTTCAATAGGTTCCAATTTGGTGCTGATGTTTTTTGGCACAGCTGATACAGGGTTCGCTGGATATGGCGAAACCTTTGAAGATGAGGCCCTGGGCGCTTACGTGCCAGCTTCTCAAGAGTTGGATGAAAACGGAGTGATAGATACCTTTGCAGGAGACGGGCCTTGATATGAGCACAGTCATTGAAACAGTAACTATCGGGACGGCAGACAAAAGGCTTCTTTTGGGCAACGCGCATTGGGCAGCTACCATTTCAGCTGGCACGAGCTGGACCCGGCTACGCATCGCGGCGCGAATGGCATTGGATGATACGTCGGGGGACATCACGGGCACGCCGCGTCTTTACTTGGGGATGCTGGCTTCGCCGGCGGTTGGGCTTACCAACGGCCCGTTGAATGCCGCATGCAGTCATTTCGTTGGGTTCATTTCCGCTTCAACCGACTTCAGTCGCATCGCGGCTCCGACACCGGTTGCTTACGCAATGAGTTCTCAACTCTTGGGTAAAAAGATCGGTGCATCCATTACCATGGCCGGGACCAGTCAAGGGCACAGGATTTCTGCGGCTCCAACGACGGCTCGGCAAGTGACGATGGTTGAGATTGAAAAGGGCAGCCCTAACTTTACGCTGAGGTGCGGATTGTTCGCGGCGGCTCCAGCGGACATTTCTGAAACGGTTTTGATCTCGTCTCTCGAAAATTCAACCTTTACCAGTGCTGTGGGAGGCACGATGAGCCAGAGCCCGCACAGCACGACTTTGGCCGTCACGGAAGCTGTAGCTGGATTCTTAAACGCAATCTGCATCGGCTGGGACCGATCCTCCTCAAAGCTTCACGTCTCGGAGATGTATTACGCCATCTACGCATGAACACGTCGCTCTCAGATGCGATTCGCGAAGCTTACGCGATTTGTCCAACGACCAAGACCGTTATCAACACGTTGGAGATCCGGCAGACCGGAGTCCAAACTGCTATCTTTATTTCACAGACTCGCACTGGCATCAATGCTTTCGATGAGGACGGCGACGAGCACACCTTCCAAGCGTGTGGGTTTCAGTTCACCCTGCCGCCCTCGGATGAGGACGGGTTCAAATCGCTCACGGTAGCGGTGGACAATATCAACCGAGTTGCTTCGGACTTCATCGAAACGGCTCGCCAATCGGTCGTCCCGGTAGAAGTGGTTTACCGGCCATACATGAGCGATAACCTTTCGGCCCCGGCCATGGACCCGCCGCTAATTCTCTATCTTAAGGATGTTCAGATCACCACGTTTCAAGTTGTTGGAAAATGCACCTTTCAGGATCTAGTAAACAAAAAGTTCCCGAGCGATCTGTATCTGCGCTCCCGGTTTCCGAGCCTGGGCTGATGCATTGGCATTGGGCGACGGCCTACGTCGGGAAACCGTATCGGCACGGAGCGACCGGGCCGGAAGCTTACGATTGCTGGGGCCTTCTCTGGCACGTTTACTTGCACCAGTTCGGAATTGAGCTGCCGCTGATGCCAGGAATTTCGGAAGCATCGGCGGCTTGCATCATTCGTGAAATTGATTCGGCAGCGCGGGAACAATGGGCCGAGAGGCAGCATCCAAAGGAAGGCTACGCCGTGGCTATGTCGCAGCGAACGGCCTTTCATCATGTGGGTGTGTGCGTGCGCGTGAATGGCGGTCTTTCGATCCTTCACGCTATGGACGGAGAGCAAGTCTTTGTTGAGAGCCTTCGTCGTTTAAAGCTTCGCGGCATCAAACGAATCGCCTACTTTCGGCATTGGTTATGGCCTACATCATAGAAACGCCCAACCCGTTCAAGCCGCTGACCGATATCAAGCGGCATACGGTTCAACCGGGGCAGACCATCAGCCAATGGTTAAGCTTTCGCTTCGCTGGCTTTGTTGAGTTTGAGACTCCGACAATTTGCGTCGTCAATGGAGCGGGGTTGCTCCGTAAAGATTGGCCGACCTACACGATTCAACCTAATGACGTGATCAACTTCGTGGCGGTTCCTGGGACCGTTCCGCTCCTGATCATTTCCATCGTGTTGGCACTGGCTTCTGTTGCTGTGACTCTGTTCCTGGGCACACCGCAGCCGGAGACGCCTGGGGAGCAACCAGCTTCTGATCCGGTCTTCACGAGCAAGGGACAGGCGAACGCAATTCGAATCAGTGAGCCCATCGAGTGTCCCTACGGCCGGAATCGCATCTACCCATCCTATGCCTCTCGCCCCTACTTTCAGTATGAGGGCAACGATCAGTTCCAGTATTCGCTATTTTGCATCGGGCAAGGGTTTTACGAGATCGAGACCGTTCAGATTGGGGATACCGACATCAATCTTTTTCAAGAGGTGGAGTATGAAGTTGTCGAGCCGGGCGACGACGTAACCCTGTTTCCAACGAACGTCTACACGGCACCGGAAGCGGGTGGCCAGGAGCTATTCGCGCCGAACGATGATGATTACAGCGGCGATGGATACGTGGGTCCTTTTGCGGCTGCACCGAGCGGCAGCCAGTCCAACGCAATTCAGATCGATTTAGTTTTCCCTAAGGGCCTTTACTACTCGAACAACGACGGCGGCCTTTCCTCTCAGACAGTCATTGTCCAAGCGCAGGCGCGCGAGATTGACGATGATGGATTGCCGTTGACACTGTTTGCCGATATCTTCGGCGGACCGATCACGGTTACTGGTCGAACCACCACGCCGCAGCGCAGAACCTACTCGCAGCCGACTTCGCCCGCTCGTTACGAGGTTCGCGTTCGCCGCACGAACACGCGCCAAGACGGCCACCGGTTCGGCAACCAAGTGGAATGGGAAGGGCTCAGATCCTTTATCTTGGATGATCAAGCTTTCGGAGACGTGACGCTCCTGGCCGTCAAGATCCGCGCCACGAACAACCTGAACGAACGGACACAGCAACGGTTCAACGTCGTTTGCACCCGCAAGCTTCAGATGCATCAGAGCGACGGGTTCACGACTCCTTACGTGGCCACACGTTCTATTGTTTGGGCCTTGGTGGACGTGTTCCGAGCGCAGTATGGGGCGCGCATTACCGAAGATCGGTTTTATGACTGGGACATGCTCTATGAGTTAGAGGCTCTGTACGAGGAGCGCAACGAGCATTTCGATTGGATTTTCAGGGACCCGATAACCGTTTGGGAAGCAGCCAGGGTCATTGCGCGGGCTGGGCGAGCTATCCCTCTGATTGTTGGGTCTCTGATCTCGATGAAGCGAGACGGGCAGCTGGACACGCCCGTGGCGATGTTCGGAAAGGAGAACATCATCGAAGGCAGTTTCTCCTGGGACGTGAAGCTATGGGACCTGGACGAATATGACTCGGCCCGCGTCTCTTACATCGAGCCGGATGCCGGTTACAAAGAGGTGCCTGTTGTTGCCACGCTGCCGGGCGGCGACACTGATACTCCGGAGGACATCCGGCTGCCAGGCGTCCAGGACCGGGACCACGCTTACCATGAGGGCCTCTACATCCGAGCGGTCAGGACGTATCAGCGGGAGAACATCAGCTTTAGCACAGGGATGGAAGGTTACATTCCGACCTTCGGAGACTTGATCATTGTCGCGCATGACGTGCCACGGTGGGCTGCTAATGGTTACGTTGTTCACGGGGAATCGGAGTCGAACGGGGACTTTCATCTATGGCTCTCTGAGCCGGTCGAGTTTGAGTCCAACGAAACTTCGGTTGTGATGCTCAGGAACCATCTGGGCGAGGTGCTTGGACCTTACGAAGCGTTTGAGACCGAAGACCCGAAGCAGATTCGTATCACGGTTACAGGCATCCTGATCGACTTCTTGGAGACGGGCACGACTGAGCCCATGCTGTTCATCTTCGGAACGAGCGGCCAGATCAACAAATATTGTCGGGTGGTTAAAGTCGAACCGCAGGACCGGGAGATCATGCGGATTACAGCCGTGAACGAAGATTCCCGCGTCCATAGCTTCGATGGATTGAGTGCGCCATCGTTCCAAAACGAGGACAGTGTGCCGGTGACTCCGGATTTGCCTGAGGTAATGAACCTGGAGCTGACTCAGCTTAACACAAGTGTCCTTTCTGTTCTGGCTTCCTGGAGCGCGGCCTTTGGAGCGGACTATTACATCGTTCAATACAGCCAGGACGGTGAGAACTGGGACAACGTTGGGACCACGGACAGGACCAGCCTCGAATGGCAAGTGCGGCCGGGCACCCTCTACGTGCGGGTGGCTGGCGTCGGCATTGGACAGGGGCCATGGGCTGAAGCTGTGGTCAGCATCGGGAACCTGGCGGGCTTGGATCTAATCGATGATTTCGACAATGACATTGACTGGACAATTGAATGGTTGGAGCTGCTCAACGCCGAGAGTTATGACGTGCGCGTCTATGACAATTCGAGCCCAACCTTTCCGGTGCTGAAGCGGACAACCAACATTCTGAGCACAGCCGACCGCACCTTTACCTATGATCTAGACGACGCGCTTGCCGATGGAAATGTCAATCGGCACATGCTGGTGAGCGTCACGCCGAAGTTCTCGGACGCAGACGGGACCGCGACAGAGCTGGAGATCGACAACCCGATACCGTCGCCGCCTACGGCGCTCAGCGTCCTGGCTACGCCGCAGGACTCCGACGCTACCGACATGGAATACAAGCTCACCTGGAGCAACCCAGCTGAGGAGGATCTAATTTGTATCTCCGTGTGGCTGGAACCGGTGAGCGGTTTTGACCCGGAAGTTGCGACGCCGTATCTGCACGAGTGCGATTCTGCGGTAGGGTTCGCGGGGCTGATCGAGGAGCTGATTGTTTCGGTGCCGCTGGATTCGTTTGGGGAGCACGGGCCTTACTTTTGGCGGGTGGCTTGCTTTGATGTCTGGGGCCAGGAGATATCAACGAACGTGAGCGAGGAAGGCGAGATACCGGCTACGTCGGGGTGGGTGCCGTAATTTTCCGCTAGACGAGTTGCGGCGAGGTGCTACAGTGTCCGGCGTTAGACCGAACCGAGCCGATTACAAGGGAAAGAAATGACAGTAGCTGGACTCTATAACCAATTTCTTGACGCTAAGACCCAGCAAGGCGCTGACTCTGGTTTTGAACCTCTATGGCTTCCTGATTCTCTATTTCCGTTCCAGCGAAATCTTGTTGAGTGGGCGATTCGTAAGGGCAGGGCGGGCGTATTCGCAGATTGTGGACTTGGGAAGACTTTGCTTCAACTTTGCTGGGCTGAGAATGTGGCCCGCAAAACCGGGAAACGAGTCTTGGTTTTGACTCCGCTGGCCGTGGCGCATCAGACTGTCATGGAGGGGCAAAAGTTCGGGATTGAATGCAGTCAATCCCGCGATGGCAAGATGCCGAGCCAAATTACAGTCACAAATTATCAAAAGCTTCATCACTTTTCTTCCGATGATCTTGCAGGCGTCGTGTGCGATGAATCTGGAATCCTTAAAAACTTCGACGGGGCGATCAAAGCGCAAGTGACCGACTTCATGCGCAAAGTGCCGTATCGAAGTCTTTGGACAGCTACGGCTGCACCAAACGATTACATCGAATTGGGCACATCGAGCGAAGCGTTAGGCGAGCTTGGTTTTCAGGATATGCTCTCTAAGTTCTTCAAGAAGAAACAGGCCACCAGCACGCGCTCCGATGAATATCGGGCTGGAGTCTGGGCCTTCAGAGGGCATGCCGAGCGCGACTTTTGGCGATGGGTGTGCAGCTGGGCGCGGGCGGTCCGGAAGCCGTCCGATCTTGGTTTTGAGGATGGAGACTTTGCCTTGCCGGAGCTTCGAACCGTTGAGCACGTGGTCAGCGCACGCACTCGGCGAGCGGGCTGGCTGTTTGACATGCCAGCCATGGATCTACACGAGCAACGGGAGGAACGAAGGCGAACGATTGTTGAGCGTTGTGAGATGGTTGCGGAGTTGCTCCAGCATGACCGGCCTGCGGTCGCTTGGTGCCATTTGAACGACGAAGGCAAGTTACTAGAGAAACTGATACCGGATGCCGTCGAGGTGGATGGTCATGACAGTGACGATTTCAAAGAGGAAACGTATCTTGCTTTTGCCAAAGGCGAGATTTCCAAAGTCATTAGCAAGCCCATCCTTTCAGGGTATGGGTTAAACTGGCAGCACTGCGCTCACGAAACATTTTTCCCATCGCACAGCTTCGAGCAATGGTATCAAGCCATCCGCCGTTGTTGGAGATTCGGCCAAAAGAATCCAGTGCGAGTGGATATGGTAACATCGGAAGGCGAGCGAGGCGTGTTACAGAACCTGAACCGGAAAGCGGCTGCTGCTGCCGAGATGTCTGCTCAGCTGGTGGCCTTGATGAACGAAGGCTTGAATGTGCGACGAATCGATAAATTGAAGAAAGGAACTGTCCCAGGCTGGCTATGAGTGATCATGTTTTAACCGATAATTACGCGCTGTATCACGGCGACTGTATCGACATTATGGCCGATCTGCCGGATGGGAAAGTTGACATGTCAATTTACAGTCCGCCTTTCGTGGGTTTGTTCAGCTATTCAAGTTCTGTCCGTGACCTGTCCAACTGCCGAAACTACGAAGAGTTTTTTAAGCATTACAAATTCGTGGTGGAACACATCGCACGGCTGACCAAGCCCGGTAGAATCACAGCGGTTCATTGCATGGACATCCCGCGCTCTGGCGCGAACCTGGGGGGCGGGTTGATCGACTTCCCTGGGGATATCATCCGTTTGCATGAGCAATTCGGCTTCAATTACTGCGCCCGGTATCACGTTTGGAAAGAGCCGCTGGGAGTCAGAAATCGGACCATGGCAAAGGGCCTGGCGCATCGTCAAGTTGTGGAGGACTCTTCTTTGTGCGACGTGGCCGCCGCCGATTACCTGCTTATGTTCCGAAAGAAAGGAGTTAACACGATTCCAGTGACGCACCCGACCGGCCTGCACCGTTACGCAGGCGAGCGCAAGGTGCCCCACGAGCTTCACCAATGGCGCGGGCATACCGGCAAACAAACCGAGAACCGTTTTTCGCATTGGATTTGGCGACAATACGCCAGTGCCTTTTGGGATGATGTGCGCATCGAGAGAGTCCTGCCCTACCGGGAGAGCAAAGACCCGGAGGATGAGAAGCATGTTCACCCCCTTCAACTGGATGTTATCGAGCGGGCTTGCGTGCTTTGGACCAATCCTGGGGAGATCGTTTTCACGCCGTTCATGGGTGTAGGCAGCGAAGTTTTTGGTGCAGTTATTAACGGGCGCAAAGGGATCGGAGTTGAGTTAAAAGACTCATACTTCAAGCAGGCTGTGCGCAACTTGGCTGATGCTAAGCCGGAAGCCGAAGGCGATTTGCTGCCATTAGAGAAACATGACTGAAGAATCGAAGAAAGTCGGCCGCCCCACCGTCTTCCGTTGCACCAGCTGCAAGAAATGGGAACTGGAGCCAGGCCGCTGGTTGCCGGTGAACAAGAATCTGAGGACGCTGGACGGCACCAAAGTTATCGACACCTTATGCCCAAAATGCGGATTGCACCAAGAGAGCGACAGGTCTACAACGAAACCATGAAACCCCCGCTCGTAACCATCCAAGGCCGCGAGGTCCGTTTCCCCCGCTGGCCCCGCTTCGATGCCTGGCTTCGGGCAAACGAGGCGACACTGTTGCTGACGCTGAGCCTGTATCTGGGCTCGCTGGTTCTGATCTGGTATCTGCTACCGAGACCTTGAACCTATGCGCAGAATCACATTCCTTTGTTTGCTGCTACTTACCGTGACTAGCCTCGCAGTAATGCCCCGGCTCCGCGTCCGGCTGCCACCACAACAGCCACGAATCAGGATCGTGCTGGGAGATGAAGGTTACCGGAACGTATTGGTGACGGATACAAACGTGGACAACAACATTTATGGGCTCGCTGGGTTAGAGCCGCATCAGTTCGATGATCAAAGCATGACGATTTTGGCGGATGGGCCGGGTGAGCGGTTGCTTAAGTTTAATGTTGTGCTCGTGAACATTGGCGCGGGCAACTTGAACTTCGCAGCTGAGTCGGTCATTCCTGATCCGGTTTACGGCGATGCGATTCCTGTGGTTCACGATTTCTTTAAATTCTCGCTCCTGGACACCAACCGAACGGAGCTACTGGCTGTTTACCGAGATGCGCGGCTCATGAATTGGGATCTTTTCGCGCTTGTTTCGTTCGCTCGTGAAAATCACAGCTGGTTTGCTCCAGGACTTTCAGCGGGCCGAGGTGTCGGTTCACCGGACAATTATACAGCAGGTAACTGGATCGATATTGCATCGGTTGGGAATGGTGAATTTATCCTTGGCATTGAATGCGATCCTCACCGCGAGCATGGGCTGTGGGTTTACGACCGAAAGGATGTCCGAATCCGAATCGAAGCGTTTCAGGTAACCATTCTCGACTTATGATCATTCGAATTCAAACTCGACTTGGGGTAACCATCATCGGCTTGCTTCTCCTTGTTGGATTGGGACTGGCTACGATCTGCGGCTCGCTCTACGTGGCGCGCAAAGCCTTGGCAGCCGGGCAACGCATCCAGGACGCGCACGACGCGGCTCTGAGTAACGCGGTCAGCGTCGTGGAGAAAATGGCCGCGCATCAAAACGAGGATTTGTTCATTGACACACCTGGAGCAGTCTGGACCGAGCTAACGAACGCTCCCGGCTGGTGGAAGGTCGAGATACCCGATGAGGAATACGCTGCCGCGCTGGCTGAGCCGCAGCTGTGGGCTATCCTGGAAGCAACCGAGCTGGCCGGGCCATGGACTGATACCGGCCGCCGCGAGCCTGGCAACGGGGCTTCGGTGCAGCAGCTGCTCCGGGATCAGGTTCGTTACGAGGGGCCGCAAGCGAGCCATGATTTTGGGCCGATGCGGTTTTACCGGCGCGTGTTGCCGAGCGAGGTTCCGCCGCCACTGGAGGAGAAATGATCCAGATCGACCCACGCTCCTGGGAAGTGCGCTTCCCGAACCGGCCCCGGCTGGAACGGGTTGTAAACGGCTATCTGCTGCCGGGAGCACTGTTCGTTCTGTTCCTGGCGTTCTTGCTTTGGTTTTGCAGCCGGTGACGTGGATACTGATCATGAGTAAAAACTAAAAAGGAAACATTATGCCTCTCATCATAATTTACTGCGTGTTGTTAGCCTTCTGGTGTTTCTGCGTGTTCGGTGCCATCACCGTAGCCGCTTGGGTGCCCTTCGCTGCCCTGGCTGGGATGCTGGTGATTCTCGGTTGGAAGATCATGGGGCCGTTGATCAAAGGATGAACTATAACCATGTCACTATCGCAGGCAACCTGACTCGTGATCCGGAGCTGCGCTGGACTCCCAAAGGCATGGCCATCTGCGCGGGCGGGCTGGCCATCAACCGCAAGGTGAAGACTGAAGGTGGCGAGCAAAAAGATGATGTGACGTTTGTTGACTTCACCGCGTTTGGCAAAACCGCCGAGAACATCAATCAATGGTTCTCCAAAGGGAAACCCATCTTTCTGGTGGGCCGTCTCCGCATGGAATCCTGGACTGACAAGGCCAGCGGCCAGAACCGCAGCAAGCTCTCGGTTGTCGTGGATTCCTTCCAGTTTGTTGGCGGCAAGGAGCCGGATGCGGAGCCTGGACCGGCCCCGCCGCCACCGGCAGCGCAGCCGAATCTGCCACCGAGCATGCCGCCGCCGCGAGCCATGGCTGGAGCCGCTAAGGGCGGCAAGGCGGGCGATCCGCAGAACAATGATGATCTTCCATTTTGATCTGTAAAACCGAACTGAGCTGATTATGAAATCATTAGAAGTAACCGCGTCTACGCCGCAGGAGATGGTCCAGAGCCAGAGCAAACTCATTGCTTGGTGCGGGGCCAAGATCACATCGCTCGCAGAAGAGAAAGCCAAGATTGAATCGGATCTTGAGCACGCGAGGAAACACAAGTGGAAGATCGAACCGTTTCAACGAATGGCGCGCAGACTTCAGAAATCAATGGAGTTTTACGGCAAGATGCGCAGCGCGCTGGAACACGGGCTCTGTATCGTCCCGAACTTTCCTTGCGACGTGTTCGCGGTTCGGGTTGCTGGCAGGCCAAAGGGCAAAGCGACAGTAGGTGGCCGGTTTGAACATGCAGGTCAATCATTGCCGGAAGGTGAAGGCGATTGGGTCAATCCATTTCCTTTTACAGGGGAGACAACGATAGTGGAGAAAAATCGCGATGGAACGACCAACACCGTCGAAGCGACTTACCCGCATTCGTGGGACACTGAGATTGATTTCCCGGTTGAAATGGCTCGACCCCACATCATGGATCTGACTACCGCAGCGATGCAGAACAAGTTCTTTGATGAGCTAGGATTCTCTCCAGAACGCAATCGATTGTCTAGAGGTGATCCGATGATTCTGGGCCGCATTTTGATGCCGAAGGCTGGCTGGTCTGCGCGCAAGGCAATCTCGTTTTTAATCGCGTGGCACATTGATACGCGAGAGCTTTGATGCCCGAAGAAGCAATCAAATACGACGGCAGCTATCAATCATTCAAAGACATGATTGCCGATGCCCCCATTACTTGGCTTCCTGGATTGCTCTCGCACATGATCGAAACAGCGCAGACCAAAAACGTCTTTGTCGAGGGCGGTCTTGAGAAATTTACGGCCGATGTTCTTCGGCGCTGGAATGAAAAACAAAATCTCGATATCAAGATTCATAACTCGGGCCAGACCCGCAAAGAAAGCGAATGAAGATGCACCTGCTTCCGATCCTGTTAGCTGCCGCTACTGTTTCCCTCGCCTGGGACCCCAACCCAGAAACCGTTACTGGCTACGAACTGCGCCAAGGCAAAGCTCCCGGCCTCTATGACACAACCAATCAACTCGGCAATGTAACAACAGCGACGGTCGATGGCTTGGAAGCAAGTCAGACCTATTACTTTGTCGTGGCTGCTCAGAACGAGGCGGGTGTTGGCCAGCCGAGCGCCGAGATTACCTATACAGTTTCTGGCCCCGCTACACTGCCGATTCACCGGTTGCAACTGTGGCTGCGCGGGGACGCGGGCATCGAGTTGGCTGGGGAAGGCATTACGCGCTGGCGGGATCAAAGCGGCAACGCCCGAGACGCTGGGCAGGGGACCGGGTTCATGATGCCCAGGCGCGGGACAAATACCGCAGCGACTGTTTTCTTTGATGGGATCAATGATTTCATGGCCTTGCCCCTGCCGATTCTGAACGCCACTGGGCTCACGGTCATCGCAGTCAGTGCCAATTCGATTTACCAAGGGCCGGGCAACGCTGGGCCGGAGCGAGCGGTTATTTACTGGCCATCGACCACCAGCCAGCCAGGAGCGAGCTTGGCGGTCTTCCAGAACTTCATCAGCTTCGGGTTCGGGGACGGGTTCCAGATGACTTCGGCGCGGCCGGAGCCAATCGGACCCGTGCTGACCATGACCACAGCCATCAAGGATGGCCGCGTGGACCGGCTTTACATCGACGGGAAGCTTGTGCGCGTGGAAGGCAGCCGGTCGCCTATGGTGGTAGCCGTTTCCGATGTTGCGACGTTGGGCCGTGGTTACGGCAATAATACGTTCTGGTCCGGGCAACTGGCTGAGCTGCTTGTTTATGATCGGGTCCTGGAAGAAGCAGAGCGGGCCGTCGTCGAGGGTTACCTGCGCAACCGGTATCTGACTGGCGCGGCCACGGCAGATGCGCCGACCTGGACACAGGCGCGGAGCCTGAGCCTGGAGACGGCAACGGCTGGCGGAGCCATCTGGTATGCGCTTGGCGGCGAGGAGCCGACGAATGGGCCGCCGAGCCAGTTGTATGCGATACCGTTTCAGGTTGAGCGAGGCGAGATGGTCAAGGCGCAGACTTTCAAGGACGGGATTAGTGCGAGCCGCGTGACGGTTATCGTGGTTCCATGATTCTGCCTTACTTTTTCTCGTAGTTGGCCGATATACTTCAAATGTTGAACCCGCCGCCAAAATTTAGGAAACCCAGGAAGCCGATTCGCCGTCGCACGCCATTAAAGCGTAGCAGGAAACCGATTCGGAACAGGTCCCGGACTTATGAGAGGCTCATGGCCTATTACCGGTTGCAGGTGCGAATCTGGATCTATGGGAAGCACTGCATCCGTTGCCCGCAAGCTCCGCACCCTGTCAAAGCAACCTGCAACCATCATGTGCGTGGCCGAGTCGGGACGTTGCTACTCGATAAACGATTCTGGGCGCCTTTGTGCCGGACGTGTCATCAGTGGGTGCATTGTAATATTGCCTTGGCGCGGGAAGCCAGGCTGATAGCTTTGCCAGGCGATTGGGGCCGTGCTCCTGATGACTTCCAGACGGCCGAGATTCGGGAAGTGATGCGCAGGCTTAAAGCGGAAATCGGAAGGGCCAGTCAGGACCGTATTGAAGTTTTACGTGCCTGCCCAGCTTATCAGAAAAGTTTGGTTTAATCATGAGCCCCGTTAATTTTCCAGAGGCAAATACGCATTTTGGCCCGCCGCCCGGTTATACAGTCGAGCAAGTGCAGATTGTTCCTGCGTTTGTAGGAAAGATTCTGATGGGGTCTTTGGATGGGGCTGAGGCAATAGTTGTTGCTTGGAAACCGGATGCTCAGGATTTGAAAGCTATTGTCCAAGGTTCACCAGTTTTCTTGATTTGCGTTGGTGGTTTGCCTGCGCACGCGCTGGCAACGGAAGGGCAGTTTCGAATGTCCGGAGGCGGCTAAGAAAGGTTCGAAACCACCTTTACTTTTTGACTTGGGTGGCCGATATAGTTCTTGAAAGTCCGAACTGATTACAAGGGAAAGTTTTTATGGTTATGAGCAACACCAGCAGCAGCGCAGAGAGTCTATGGCATTCGGCATTGGTAGCAATGGGTAAGGTCATGGTTACCGTTAGGAGCGATGTCCGAGCTTCCAAGTATCCTGACACCAAACGTTCTCCGCTATTTCGCGGCAACCCAGAAAAGCCGCCTGTGGTTTACCTGGAGATCGACGGCAAGGAACGGCTTTACAAGATCGAGAATGACCGATGCGCGGAGTTCTTCAGCAACCAACGGAACCGGATCATGATCATCCAAGCGAGTGGGGACCGGGACAAGGCCGCCATCGAGTTTATCCAGGACGTTGCCGCACCGGTCCAGCAGCAGCCCAATAACGGCCACGCTACCGCGCCGCAGAACACAGCACAGCACAGCACAGCACAGCACAGTGCGCCCACAGCGGCCACCAACCCGCCGCCGCGTCCCCAGGAGACTCCGCAACCAGAGCCCGTGAACCCGAGGCAGGCGGCCAATGTGCCGTTAGCTGAAGGACTCAAGGAGCCGGTCATGCCGCCGCCGAGGCAGCCGAATCCTGCGGAGACCGATGCCATCGCCAACCAGCACGCGCACCTGATGCTTGTAGCCTTGGAAAAGAGCCGCGTGATTCAACGGGTCTGGCACCGGAAGACAACGGAGACGCTCCGGGAAGAGGAGTTGCAGGGGATGAAAACCAGCTTGTATTTGGATCTGGTGCGACGCGGCCAGACTCAGAACATGCCGACCACGGAGCCGCAATGAAGTCTGCACAATATTGGTTTCTCGATATGAAGTCGCGCCCGTGTGTTACCGAGAACGATCTTTTAGTCATTATCAAAGAAATTCAAGACGACGCATGCGCTGACTTGCGCGATGAGCTGAAGCAGCTGCAAAAGGAGCATCAAGCCGAGCTGCGGGATGCCGTGGCGGAAGCGCGCTGGTAAGCCAAAGAGGAATCATGATCCCCACCGCTTCCCTCCTCCGCGCCGCTGGCCTCCAAGTGACCACCGGCTACCCTCCGCCCGGCCACCCGAAGCTGTTTGTGCGGTATCCTAGAGCCAGTCACTGGCGGCAGCGGCTGGTCTGGCAGGAGCTGACTCCGGATATGTGGGAGCGGATGCAGGCGGCCGGGATCGTGAGCGGGTTTCTGGAGGGGAGCGGGGAAAGGCCGTCTTTTGAACCGCTGGTAAAGTCCTGAGCCGAGTCTGCCGATAGAGAAGATCCGAACTGAGCTGATTATGAGAATCAAAACCGTGGCCGCCACCGGCCTAAAACTTCCGCACTTCAAACACGACTTGGACGCCGTAACAGTTTTCGTCGGCAAGTCCGAAGCAGGCAAAAGTTGCGTCATGGATGCCATTGCCGTTGCGTTGCTCGGCCGTCACCCGACTCTCAAAGGCCACGGCAACCAAGGGACGTTCAAGCTAGCGCGAGGCTCCAAAATGACTTGCGGCGTTCAATTGGATGACGGCCGCGAATTGATGCGATCCTTCACGAGCGACGGCGAAAAGATTGAAGCCTTGGATTCACCCGACTGTGAAAACTTCCAGATGCCGGAAATGTTGTTCAACTTGGGCAAATATTTCGCGATGACGGAAGCCGAGCGACTGAACCTGATTTTCAGTCTATGCGCCATCGACGCGAACGAAGGCCACGAAAAGATTCTGGCATCACTCCGTAGCATGCTCTTGGAAACGAGCACAGAGTATCACGAGGAAGCCATCAAGGCGGTTGTCGATGAGGCAACAGTGGCGTGGGACCAAGCCCAAGCGGAGCAGGCATCGCTTCAAGATTGGATTGCGCTCCTGCTTAAAGAGCTGGGGGAGCAACTGAAAGCGGCTCGCGCATCGATCAAAGATTTCGGCGGCCTCGTTACCGCCGAAGCCCAGTTACGGGCGGCCCGTGGCGCTGGCTTGGTGGAGAATGTGGAAACCGAGCTGGCCGCCCACCGGGAAGCTTTGGCGGCTTTAGAGTTGGAACTGCAACGGGCCGAGGACGGGCGACAGGTGCGAGCCACGGCGGAAGCGAAGCTAGCAGCGGTGCGGGGGATGTTGGAGCGGGCGTTGCCGAAGGTTTCCTGAACGGAGGTTTCTATGGATGAATTGGAACGACAAAAAAGCATCGCGGCCATCGCTGAGGCTGCTGACACGACGGTTGAAATAATTGAGCAAGCCATTCAGGAGCAATGTCAGGAAATGGGAATGGACTTCGATGAACTGGTTTTGACTCATTTGAATTTTGTCAAAACGAGCCCGCCTGGATTCATGGCTCAACTCAAAGCTCTATACCGCCGATAAAAGGAAAGCATGTCTACCTACGAAACCGAGATTAAGCAGCTGCGCGCTGAACTAGCCACCGCTCAGCAACAGTTCGACGCCGTTACCAAGACATTGGCCGCCCGCACAACTGACCTGGCTTTGCTCCGAGAATCGATCCGCACGGGCGAACTGGAAGCGCACCGGCTGGCTGGCGCAATTAAAGCAGTTGTGGAAAAGGTCGAAGAGGTTGAGCACATGAACCGTTGCCCAACTTGCCAAACGAAAGCAGATGGCTGGCAAGAACCGTGGCTCAAGAAACTCTCAGACGAACAGATACTCGCCGAAGCCGCCGCCCTCAAAGTCGCCCAAACCATCAAAGACTCGCGCGAATCCGAGGCCATGCTCCTCAAAACGATCCAGAACGAAGAGCTGCGGCTGGCCACATTCCGGAAGACGCTCAATGACCTGGCCGATCAAATCGAAGTCAAACAGTTGCTCAACCAAAAGGCCGCCGCCGCCGAACTGGAAGCGCAGAAGCAAAAGACGGCCGCCGAAGCCGCCAAAGTGGAACAGGCTCGGCTCGCTGCCGAACGGCAAGCCGCCGAAACCAAAGCCGCCACCGAACGCGCCGAAGCCGAGTCCAAAGCCAAGGCCGCCCGCGCAGCCCTGGAAGGCCAGGAGCGAGCGTTGCTCGATTCACTGCCTGCGGCGCTCAGCAATGAGGCAATGGACGCTTTACAGGCCAAGGTGCTCACGGCGCGGGGCTACCTGACGCAGCTGGAGACCAAACAAAAGAACTGGCTCAAGGTCAAAGCCGCCGAAGCGACCGTAGCCGCCGCCCAGAAGGAGCGCGGGAAGCTGGAAGCCAAGAAGCTGGTCCTGGATCTGGCGGTCGCAGCGGTGCAGGGGCACCAGGAGCGGTTAGTGGGGGTGGCGGTGGGGGAACTGATGGAAGGCGCGAATATGTTCCTTCGTGGGATTCTCCCAGGCGAGCTGGAGTATCGGGCAGACCTTGGAGACTTTGGTTACTGGGCTGATGGTGTCCAAGGCTTTCGGGAGGGCTGGGTTAGTCACGCTACTTTCTCGGGTACGAGACGTGCCTTGGCATATGTAGGCTTGAGCGTGGCTCTGGCCGCTCAGTCACCGATCCGGCTCGTTCTCCTAGATGAGTTGGGTGTGATGGACCCCGTGACTCGGGCAACCGTGGTGCAGCGGCTCTGTGAGCTGGTAGCGGCGGGCAAAATTGATCAAGCGATTCTCTGCGATTCGAATAAAGAAATGTGGCTGGAGCCGGTCAAGGTGCAGGGGCTGCCGCCGTATGTGGGGCTCAAGGTGATTGAGGTGGCGTCGTGAGTTTTTGGAAAAAGCTGCTCGCGTTCGTGGCAAATCGAGAGCCGCAGCCACAGGTTGCACCTGAGCCAGATCCTGATCTTGGTGTTTTTGGTCATTCGCCGACCTATGTCATGGAAAAGTTCGCAGCGTGTCCAAGATGCGGCTCGAACAAAGTCCGAGTGACTCCCTATGCCTTAGACTTTGGTGCGGAGTGTGGGAACTGCGGCTTCGGAGATAGTCGCGGCATGAGCAGTGGCCAAGCAGCAGCCCGGCTGAACGGCAAGTTTATGGATCTCCAAAAAGAGAAAACGAAAAACCAAACTGATACAAACCAATGATGACCCAACTAACCCTGCGCGACCTAAAACGCATCGAGCCCCTGATCCGCCGCAAGCAACGTTACCTGGACCGGCTGGCTGCCCTGAACCGGCAGCTGGAAACGTTCGGCGGCAGTCGCAGTAACGGCCTCATGTCAAGCGGAAAGATCGGAGGAAATCGGACGAAACCGGACAGGAACGGACACTACAAGCCCGGCAAGTCCGGTTCGCTTATCAACCGCATCAAGGCCACCCTGAAAGCCGCAGGCAAAGCCGGGCTCTCGCTCAAGGAGCTGGCGGCCGCCTGCAAGACCAGCCGCCTGAACATCAGCTCCTCCATCTGCTATGCCCAGAAGCACGGGGGCGGCATCGAACGGATTGGGTGGGGGCGGTATTGGAGCAAGGCGTGAAGTTTGGCTCAAGTTTCTGGCTGTTCGACCGATGATAGAAACATGATAAAAAAGTTCATCATCTATCGCAGCTGGCAGGCGAGCACTCGGAGTCTTCTGATCGTCGAGGCATCCAATTTTGCCCGGTTCGTTGAAACGCCGGAGGACACGTCCTGGCAGGGCTACTTCGAGATCGACGCGAACCTTGACGATTACCTCAGTGGCTTCGCCCGAGGCGTCACGCTGGCCAACGGTGAAAAGATAATAACCAAGCAGGTGATTCAATGACCCCGCTCCTCGCCGCCCTCCTCGTAACCGTGGCCCTGGCTGCGGAGCTGTTGCTGCCGAAACCGGATGGGAAGCGATGACCACTACCGAACAAAAAGCCATCGGCAAAGCCCAAGAGAACTACGAGGAAGCTGCAAGGCATCTATGCAGGTGCGCCGACCTTCACGCTTCCACTTTTGCAACCCGCCCCCACGCCGACGGCCGCCACGACAACTGCCGCCGCTGCTGTCTCCTGGCTCAGGCGCGGGCCATCCTGCGAGGGTTCGGGATCGAGGCTAAAGCCGCAGAGGAACCCAGCCGATAACCTAGCCATGAGTGAAAAAGAATCCGTTCTGGACAAGATCAAGAAGTTGCTCCGGCTCACGTCGTCTAGCAACCAGCACGAATCGCAGCTGGCCATGGAGCGCGCCCAGGAGCTTGCACTAAGGCACGGGATCGATATTTCAGGCGTTGATTCGAAGGAGCCGGATGCTTCGGAGATCATCCAAGAGCAAGCGGATTATCGGCGAACTACGCACGGGAAATTTGCTGGCGCAATCGTGCTCCAGTTCTGGCCGGTTAAGGCCGTCAAAGCCGCGACGGTCCTTTTTTGGATTGGCACACGCGAAGATGTTCAAATGGCGCGCTACGTCTACGAGTTTCTCATGGTCGAGTTTCCGCGCCTCTGGAAGATGCATCAACGAGCTGAGGGCCTCGCTGTCAATTCGCGAGGTGACTACTTCTATGGTTTGTATCGTGGCTTGAGTCAGAAGCTGAAGAAGAACAAGGATCGGATTCTTGCGCAGGAACAGGCAGCCAGAGGCCATGCTGCAATGAACAGTTACGCGCTGGCCGTTCGCAATAAGGATGTCGCGCTGGCCAAAGCGATGCGCAAGTTGCATCCAAATACACGGTCGAGTGGCACCAGTCGCGTTTCGATTCGTAACCATAGCGTCGTCGCCTCCGGCGAGCAGGCTGGCCGCCAGATCAACCTGAACCGGCCCGTCGAAGGCGTCGGGAACCGTAAGCAACTCGGTTAGTCTGCCGATAACAAAGAGATGAGCACCGACACCCTATCCGCCGCCCAGCGCGCCGCCGCCGAAACCGCCGCAAAAAACGTGCTCTGCATCGCAGGCGCCGGGTCGGGCAAGTCCAAAACGCTTTGCGCCCGCATCCGCCACCAAGTAGCCAGCGCCATGGACCCAGCGCAGATCGTGGCCATCACTTTCACGAATCAAGCGGCTCTGGTGCTGAAGCAACGGCTGCCGGACCTGACGCTTGGTCATGTTGGAACGATCCATAGCTGGATTCTCCGCCTCTTGCGCGAGCATGGCCCCGCGCTCCTGGGGCTCCCGAAGCGGCTCACGGTTCTGACGGCCACCCAAGCGGAAGAGTTGCTGGCCGAGGTGCAGGCCGGGTTCGGGGGCAAGGTGGCGAAGCTGAGTGCAACGCGGGTTTCGAATTCGATTAAGAATGAAGCGGTTTTGGCCGGATTCAATAGAGGCGACATGTCCGATCCTGCCAGATTGGTCAACTTTGAATTCCACTCCCGTCTGCTCCGCGACGGGATGCTGAGCTTCGACGCGATTTTGCACTTTGGATTTCTGCTGGCTGAGCGGCTGGCGGCAACCAAGACGCCCGTCTGCCATACGCTTTTGATTGACGAATACCAAGACTGCTCAATTTTGGTTCACCAGATTCTGCTTCTCTTACCGACACTCAGCAAGTTCGCGGTCGGAGATCCAGACCAGAGTATCATGAGCTTCGCGGGCGGCTCCATCCAAGGTATCCTGGGGCTATCGCGCAACCCCTCCTGGGAGACCCACATCCTGGGCGATAACTATCGGTGCGGCCAAGTGATCTGTGACGCGGCCAACCGGCTGATCAGCCACAACAAGGCGCGGGTGCCAAAGGAGATCAAGGCGGCCAGTGGCCACGCTTCATACGTTATGGAATTTTCACGCGCTGACGAGGCGACACAAACCCAATTCATTGTCGATTATCTTAAGCGCATGCCCCCCGACAAAACCGCCATGATCCTAGCCCGCACAAACTTCCAAGTGCGCCAGCTTTCCGACGCCCTCCGCGCTGCCGGTATCCAGCTCCAGGAACGGTTGCAGCCGGACCTGCCCCCTGATTGGGAAGCGGTGCGCCAGTTCGTAGCCTTCCTGGGGCAGCCGGATAACGATTGGCTCGCCTACCGGTTCCTGTGCCAGACGCGGAGTAGGGCTGAGGCGAATTCCTGGCGACAATCATCGGCAGAAGCGATGACATCTATTTGGCATCGGCTTTGTAGCCAGCAACCTGAGTTTCAGCGGCAGTTCTATGGCGACGTGGCAACAACGGCGGCTCGATTCTTCTCTCGGGCCTCCTGCGAACTGCTCCAGCGCATCGTGGCCAGCCAGCCAGGGATACCGGTTGCCGAGCTTGGCTTAGCCCTGGAGGGCGTCGGGACGGTTGGACAGCCAGACGCACGAATTGTCTGCCAGACCGCGCACAAGGCTAAGGGCGGCGAAGCTGACTGGATTTTCGTGGCTGGTCTGACTGCCGACGTTTGGAACGCCAAGCCCGAAGAGACTGAGGAAAATCGACGACTTTTATACGTTTGCCTCACTCGCGCCCGCGAAGCCGTGTTCCTCTCCGCGCCTCGCTACGGCCGCACTGCGGAGTGGCAGCGGCGGCCGAGCGAGCTGGAACCGAGTCAGTTTTTGGGGGAGTTATGACACAAAAGCCTTCCAGGAAAGAGGTTGCCACAATCCGCTCGCTGATTGCTAAGGAGAACAGGCGGCGAAAGAAAAAGCATTTACCTCTGTTGCCGAACGTGACCGCCAAGCAATTAAAAATGGGTTACGAGCGGATCATTGCCGACAACTTGAAAGCAGCCTGGAGAAGGTCAATTAAACGCGCCAAATGAAAACCGAAGCCGAGATCCGGGCTGCGATGGAACAACTCGCCCACTTAAGCCATTTGGCCTGCGAGGAAAACGATCACGAAACAGTCAATAGGCTAGGTTTATTTATCGGCGCGTTTCAATGGGTGATCGGGGACGGCACCGGTAGATTTGAATCATTATTATCCGATCTAAACGCGACCTTCCAGGAACCAAAACCATGAGAACCGAGCCTGAAATCCGGGACCTGCTCCGCGCTATGACCTGCGCCGCAGCCGACATGGAAGCCAACTCAGATGGCCAAGTGATGGCCGTCAACATCGTGCATGCCCTGCAATGGGTTCTCGAAAAGGAATCGTCGCCCGCCTTTGCCGTCATGGTTCAGGAAGCAAAGGGCTTCCTTGCCCGCCGCGCCGCCCGCAGCAACTAGCCTCCCCGAATCCAGAGGCCGCGCAAGGCGGCCCACGACCCCCCACGGTTAGTAGCGCGCCTGGCAACGGCCTCTGGTGCCCCTGAGTCTGCCAGCTGGGCGGCTGGGGCGGTAGCTGGACTTTGGGGTAGGGGAAATCCAGTGAATAAGTTGTGGGCAAGTTCTGACTTTTTGCACTGTTAAATTGAGTTAACACGTGTTTACGTTTGTTTGCATGGCACACGCAAAACTCTTTTCATCTATCACGGATTCTTCGCTCTGGTCCTGCCCAAAAGACGTTCGGCTTCTGTTTATTACGCTGTTAGCCAAAGCGGATGCGACTGGGTTCTTTGAAGCTGCATTGCCTGGATTAGCTCGTGCGGCTAACCTGACAATCGAGGAGACGAGGCCCGCGCTTGAAATCCTGATGGCCCCCGATCCACATTCGAAGGACCTGGACGATCAACCGGAGCTGGAAGGGCGACGAGTCGTTAAGGCCCCAGGGGGATGGATGGTTGTGAATTATCAAAAGTATCGAGCACGCCAGTCTGAGGAGGATAGGCGCGAATACATGCGTGATTACATGAGGGATTATCGGGCCAGTAAACAAACCGTTAACAGTGTTAGCGAAAGTAAAGAATCCCCTTCTGCTTCTGCTTCTGCTTCTGTTCCCTCCCCGAAGGGGGAATCCAAAGGGGGAAGGTTTCAGCCGCCGACGTTGGAAGAGGTGAAGCGTATGGCTAAGGAGATCTCATTGCCGGAACCTGAGGCGTTTAAATTCCACTGCTATTACGAATCGAACGGCTGGAAGGTCGGTCGGAACGCAATGCGGAATTGGCACACCGCCCTGTCAGGCTGGAAATCTAGAATTGAAACTTATGATCGACGACCCACATCAAAAACCAATTCAGGAAACCTTGGAGGAAACTCTAGAGCGCTTGGCCAGTATGCGGACCCAAACCAGTCTGCCAAAACCGCAGCCACCGTTGAACGACTCGCCGCTAGACGACAGGCCGCGAATCGACCTTGCAACCCCGTGGCAACGCAAGTGGTTAGCCCTGTCAGCGTGGCACCCCAAGGTTCAGGAAGCAGCGACGGCCACGGAGCAATGGTGCAGCCGAGCCTGCCGCAACCAACGTAACCAGCCACTGCTCGTTTTGGCCGGACCTACTGGTATCGGGAAAACGCACTCGCTTATGGGTGCATGGCGATTCATGAACGCGGTTCAATTCCAGCTGTTCGAAAACGGAGACTGGATCAAGCGCATTGACGAGGGGACGGTTTCCGTCGAACGAGTCCTTTGGTCGAGGGTAGCAGACGAGATTAAAGAGAATGGATTCAACTTGTTCGAGTCCTTGATGGCCGCTGATATTGCGTTCATCGACGACATTGGGGCTGAGCACGATCCTTGGGGTCAAGTAACGGCCAAGCTTTGCCAAATTCTGACGCGACGTGAGGATAAGTTCACTATGATTACGACGAACTATGGGCCTGTGGATTGGACCGCGAAGTTTGATGCGCGAATTAGTGACCGTCTTTTGCGTGGCAGTGATATCGTCGATCTTGCAGGCGTTGAATCCTGGTCTCAATTGTGATGATTCGCTTGACCCCTCGCCCCATGTGCCCGACACTGCCCCGCAGCAACCGAACTGATCCGAGAATGCGCAAGGAAGCCCGCAGCGAGAACCGCCCCGAAACCCGCAACCAATCGCCCCGCCTAGCCCCGCCCCCAGCTGCCGAAGCCATCCGCAACCTGGTGGAACGCATCCTGTGCGAGCTGGCCAAGCGGCGCGAGTTCCTGTTCGTCACCCTCGACCCGTTCGACGGCGGCTGGTCGATCCACGTCCAGTGCCACGAGTCGGACATGGGCCGGATTCTGGGGACTGGCGGGAAACGGTATGACGCGCTCCTGGAGGTTGTGAAGGCCCTGGGAGTTCGCGCCAAGCTGCGGATGCTGCTCCCTCGCTACCAGCCACCGGTTACGCAGCCAATGGGGCCGAGCTACATGTTCGAGCCTGCCGAGGCACAGGATAGGGTGACGCGGCTCGTCCTGGACCTGCTGAAGGCGTTGGACGACGGCACGGGCACGGTTGGGGTGACCAAAGCCGGGATCGATCTGAGCTTCGATCTGCGCACGGAGGAGCCGGAGCTGTGGGAGCTGATCCTCGAGCATGTATCCACGATCTTCAAAGCCATTGGGTTTGGGACGGGGCTGAATCTTTCCTTGCGCGTCTTGCCGTTGGAACCGGAGCCGACCCCATGAAACTAAACGAATTTGTCCGCATCGTGAGCCACCTGAACCCAGACAACCGTTACCGGATGGAAGAGCGCGCAGCCATCGCGGAGTTCCACGGCAACATGACGCGGGAGCAAGCCGAAGCTCAGACGGCGGCTCAAGCGGAAACGATCATCGTCCGGGACGAAACCTGCCAGCTCTGTGACGGGCGCGGGAAGGTCGGCGAGCAGCCCTGTGCCAATTGCAACGGACAAGGGCGAATCGTGAGTCAAACTGCATCCTAATGACTGAGCTACTCCCATGTCCGTTCTGTGGTGCGCCTGCCAAGATTGGCGGCAGAGCAACCGTGCTGGTTACATGCACGAACTGTTCAGCAACTACCTTTCAAATCTTGGCCGATAAACAGAGCGCAATCGTCGCTTGGAATCGCCGAGCAACCCCTAAAAACCTATGCCATTTTTCGAACGTGGAAACGACAAGTTGCGGGAACTAGCCAACGATCTACTCTGCAAATTCGAGACGCACAAACCCGTGCTGGATGCCAAAGTGAAGATCGATTACGTGTTCGCCTTCTGTGACCGGGACGAAGAAACCGGTGAGCCGCTAAACGACGCTCTGACCAAGAATGGAATGAAATGTCTTGGGCTGACGCGCAAGCTGCCACCCAAAGACCGAGTCATGGGCCGAGGTGACGCGGAGGTTGCCCTGGACGGCGACTGGTGGGCTAAGGCGAACCCGGACGAGCAAGCCGCGCTCCTGGACCATGAGTTGCACCATATCGCACCAAAGCTCAAGAAAGGTGTGCTCCAGGTCGATGCTCAGGGCCGCCCGCAGCTGTTTCTGCGCAAACATGACTTTGAGGTGGGCTGGTTCCACATCATCGCCGCTCGGCACGAAGCCGCCGTTGAACGGCACCAGGCGCGGGGGCTCATGGACGGTTATGGGCAACTGTATTGGCCGGAGCTGGTGGGGCCTGGCAAGGTAACGAAGCTGCCGAAGAGCGCATGAATTTCCCGTTCCCGGACGAGCGATCCGCGTGGTTTCTGAGCATTCATGCAGGTTCTGCGCCGCCATGACTCTGGGGACGGGAAGCTTTCGTTCCGTTGTAGCGACAAATGCCGATTCTCCCTGGAATACGGGTGGTTAGTAGCCATGTCGGCATCGCGGTGACCAGCGGAACGAATACTTTTAAAACGATATGAGTCGATCCGGTTACAACGATGAGGTAGACGATCAATTGCAGTTCGGTCGCTGGCGGGCCATGGTGGCTAGTGCGACGCGAGGCAAGCGTGGGCAGGCGATGTTCAAGGAGTTGCTGGCGGCGTTAGATGCGATGCCAAACAAGCGATTGATTGCGCATGATCTTGAAAAGGAAGGCGAGGTTTGCACGCTAGGAGCCCTTGCAAAAGCCAACCAGATTCCAGTGGCCGGAGTCGATCCTGAGGAGCCGGAGCAGGTGGCGAAGCTGTTCGACATTGCGCCGTGCTTGGCGCAAGAGATCGAATATATGAACGACGAAAACTGGCCGTTCGAAGATTTCCGATCAGATACAAACGAACCGATGACCCCAGAGACGCGCTGGGAGCGGATGCGCGACTGGGTGGCCAAGCAGATCAAAACGTGAGCCAGCGAGCTGACCAACCTTGGGTAGACCGGCACAACGCCCGCGTCGCCCGGCAGCGGGAGGATCGTGAAGCATGGCATCCGTTGCCAGCGAGCGGCATCCGAATCACGCCGCAGGACCTGCACAGTTTCGAAGCAGCCCAGGAAGCCCAGCGGCTGGCCCCCGACGCCGTAGACCTGGAAGAAAAGCTAGCCCAAGACATCATCGGCGAGTGCAACCGTCGCGGCTGGCTCTGGTTCCGAAGCCGAACCGACCTGGCCAGTACGAGGCGGGAAGGCGAATGGGACTTTGAGATCTTGGCCGACGGTGGCCGCACATTCCGGATCGAGTGCAAGCGCCGAGGCGAGAAAGAGCGACCAGAGCAATTGGGCCTGCGTCTCTGGGCCGAGCGGCTCGGGCACCGGGTAGCGGTGGTCTGGAGCTTTCGGCAGTTTCTTGAGGTGATCGATGCGTGACTTTTTAGTGCGGTTTTGGTGCTCGTTTCGTGGGCACGGTGATATGGAACATGTAGCTGGCTGGCCAGGATGGTATAGGCGTTGTAAGAAGTGTGGCAAGATCCTGAATCTGCACTGAGTTGTTTTCTTGTTCCAACCCCTTGCCTTTGTGGGCACTCTGCCACCCATGAAGCGAATCTTTTTCTTCGTGAACGGCATCCGCACCTGGCCCGGCGACGACCGAAACTGGACCGGTCGGGCTGTTACCGCCACTCACACCCGCACCGAGCATAAAGCTGAAAAGGTTGAGTATGTGAGCCTTGCGTTGCTTCGTCCACTAGCTCAAGCGAGGCGCGCTCGAAAGCTGGTCCGCGTCCAGTCGTTCTACAACGGCTGGGAGCGCATCTTGGTAGTCCACTCGAATGGGGCCGATGTGGTTCTGGACGCCCTCGAAAAGCAGCCGTTCGGCATCCATCACTTGATCCTCATTTCGCCCGCTGTGCCCGCCAAGGAAGCCAGCGAGCAGCTACGCCGCCTCATGGAAGCCAAGCTGATCCATACCTGTGAAATCTGGGTAGGCAAAAAGGACTTCCCGTTGCACATGGCTTCCTGGTTCGTGGTGGCCCGGCTTCTGGGCTACGGGACGCTGGGTTTGTCTGGTCCCCTCATCGGTAACTGGGACCCGGCAACACTTTCCCGGTTGAGTGTCCGCACTGTCCCGAAATTTGGACACAGTGACTGGTTCGCAGACGAACACTTCGATGAGACGATGGGCAGGATTTGGCAGGCTGGGCCGACCAAGGAATCTGTAGTGACCACGGCCGAGACAGAGACCGTCCAGAACGTGTCTCCGAGTGCCTAGAAGCTGGAAACGGCCTGGCTGCGCAACGGTTGGCACGCGCTCAGCTATTAGGGTTTCGTGAATGCGAAACTGAGCGAAACAACCGGAACCGAAAAAGTCTTGAACTTCCTGAAGCTGGCCGCCGCGCTGGGTTGCGTGGCGCTGTTTTGTAACGGGATGTTGGCCCGCGCCAAAGCGGTTGCTCCGCTGGCTGTCGAATTGAAGACGACCCTGGTTGCCTGCGCGCAGCACACGAGTGATGCGAACGCTGCCATCGACTTCGCCGCGAATCCTCGCAGCCGCTAAGAAGGCAGTTGACGGAACAAACGAGCGATTGTTAATCTCCTAAGGTCCGAACCAAACTGAGCCGATATCAAGGGTAGCATGAGCTGGAACATCAATTTCGAACGAACGATTCAACTCGAATCCAAACCGGTAACGCTGGCCTTCTGTGCCGACGTGATCCGCGCTTCTGAGACCTGCCACGGCAGCACCGAAGTGCGCGTGGGCCTGGACGACCTGGAAGCCGGGTCCGCTGAAGACAACCTGGTGCTGTGGGAAGCGGCCGAGCGATGGGTGCAAGCCAACGAGCCGGAGCTGGAGCGGGAAGCCTTGGAGCGGTATCGGATGCAGGAGGAGGTTTGGGCGTGAGCGAGGCGATTGTTAGAGACGATTACGCGATCATCCCGCTGCAACGCGGCGAAGGCAAAGAGCCGAACTACTGGGGCACCTACAAGGAGCATCAGATTCACATCAGCCGCGAGAGCCGAAAGACGGATTGGTATATTTGGGTTTATGCGCCATGCGGCAGTCTCTGCTATGATGGTTACTGGAAGGATTCGGAAGGCAAGACGATCAGGCAAGCCGTGCGCGAGGCGATTCGGGGTGCGTGCATTGATGAAAATCCAGAAACTGGACATGTCCACCCAGAAACAGGACACCCGCCGCAGCCGCAGACTCCAGAACCCCAACAAAACCCGCTAGGCACAGACGCTGCTAGTTGACCGGCAGCGAAGCCATGAAACCGAAACCTTTCGAGATTACGATGAGCGCCGAACAGAGATTTATTCTCGCCAGACAAGTTGCCGAGCAGGGTGGCTTATTCTCGGCGATCCGGTTCAATGAGCAGAACCCGGACATTCATTCGTTCCTGTTCAATGAGTGGAAGCGCAGTCAAAAGGACCAATGACCACATGTAAAACTTGCAACGGACGCGGGAAAGTCCAAGACGGTTACGCCGGAGAAGAATTCCGCGATTGTCCGGACTGCGGAAACAATCGCCCAGAACTACGGGCTGAGAGGCTGTCGGCAGCCGAGAATGCCGACAAACCTTTTTGGTGGATGCCGCGTCGAACCGATCCAACCCACCCAGGTTGGTATTACGTTCGCGAGGTGCAGCCTCGATTGTCTATTGGAATCCGTTACTTTGACGACTCAAAAGGTGAATGGTGGGCTGTATCGAAAGACGGAAAGAATGATGGCTCGCTTGTGCCGAACGAAACTTTCCATGACTGGCTGATAATACCAAACATTTCAGACAGACAAACACATTTATGAGCATGACCCTCGAACGAATTGAAGCCATCCGCAACCTAACCGTGCTGGACCCGATGCTGAGTTATACCTGCAAAAACCCAGACGCCAGCGACGGTCCCCGCTACCGAGCCATCGGTGACGGCCAATGGCAGCTGGAGCACTCTGGGCGGGAGACCACCTTTATCATGCGTGAGGACGCGGTTAAGCGGCAGCTGATCGACTGGCGGGCCAAGTGCGGCAGTGTGATGCTGACCGTGTGCAGCAAGTGCGCGGAGCCGGTTTTGTCGGCCGTGGTCAGTAGCATCGGTGGCAGCCACGGGTTTTGTCCTGGGTGCGTAGCGGAGCAGCGGGCGGCGCTGGCGCGGCTGGTGGTGGGTCGGCAATCTTGATACTTTTGGACTTGCTCTCCGACTCGACCACGGGTTGGCAGAAGGCAGCAGGTCCGATTTCGGAGCCCAACTGGACGGGCTCCAGCTTAGCGGTAGATAGCGCCAGCTGCTTTTCAACATGCGGCAGCTGGAAGCCAGGGAACGCTGGGCAACTTTGGGCTCACGGATGAGCCCGCCTCCGGGGCATGGATGCCTCGGGGGATTTGTTTTACCTATATGAAATCAAACAACGATCCATCTAAGTCTAGGCCATTCCGCTGCAACAACGGTTTCTGGGATCTGCCGCCGGAGGAGCGGGCGGCCCGCAAGGAAGCGGCCTGTCGCCGTTTCGGCGTCGATGATTTCAACGACCTGAGTCCAGAGGAGCGTGGCTGGGCTTACGGTTATGATGATGAATAGCCGCTAAAGTTTCCGCTGCTGCTACCGATGATCTATGTATGAGAGCGATCAAATCGAAGTTGGCGGGAAGCAGCGGAGGCCGAATCTTGTTGCACCTGGTTTGCATGGTGCAGAACGGCAAAGTCGCCTGGCATATCGCTGGCATCCGAAGGGAGATCAACCTATGAACCTCGTATCTGTTTACTACACGTCGAACGGGCGAAAATTCACCGGGCACGTTTTGCTTGATTCACCGGAGCCGGATTATACCGTTGCCCGCGAGAGCCGCGAAGCCTACAGAATCGAATGGCGAAAGTGGCGTCGTATCTGTGACCGAGCGACCACCGTTGCAAGTGAATATGGAAAGCTTCAGGAGCTGTCTTTTAAGGGGCTGGCGACATTCGGACCAGCTGAAGCCCGTTGCCTTCAACTCGCTCTTAGACTATCCAAATTTGCCCAGGTCCAATATTCGGATGCCAATCAACGTTACTACCAAAAACCATGAAACTAACCACCCTCGAAGTGTTCCTATTGATTCTGGCTTTGATGCTGGCTGCGATGGACGCCAAGAGCGCCGAACCCGCCCCGCTCGCCTGGACCCAGGAAACGCCGCCCGCGCCTAGGTCCGACTTCGTAGCTACCTGGAGAATCGAATACTGCAACGGCTTCAGCGGCCCCTGGGCCGAGATACCGGGCGGAAGCCCTCCGGGGCGGTTCACTGCCGGGTTCATGAACGGTTACATTCATGAGCTTCTCAACTACGAGCTAGAGAACCATGTGACCGGAAATACGCCGCACAAGTGTTTTCGGTTCGTTCAGATTGGAGACTAGTCGTTATGGAAATCGTCTTTGAAGGCCGCACTATTTGGAAGTTTCCGCTGAGTCAGCATCTGAACCCCAACTCGTTCCCGATGCCCAAAGGCGCGGAGATCCTTACGGTTCAGATGCAAGGCGCGGTCCCTACTATTTGGGCGGTCGTCAACCCGGCTGAGCCGCGAGACTTTTGGAAGACCGTCTACTTTCAGGTCATTGGCACCGGCTGGGGCTTCGATACGCGGCACAAGCGGAAATACATCGGCACGGTTCAGGACGGGCCGCTCGTTTGGCATGTATTCCAGTTGCTAGACGACAATGCCGTCATTGATTGCGCAGAGCCTCAAGGTTTGTTGCCGGATGCATCATGAGCCGCAAAACAAAAATCCGCTGGACCACGCTCCAAGTTGCCGTCAGCCAAGCAGAGAAAAACTTAATGGAGTCCTTGCTCGAATCCGGCCGTTACGGGTTCACGCTGGAGGAAGTTGCCGAGCGGCTGATATCTCAGTCTCTGCGCGAGATTCTGCGCTCAGGGGAAATTATTCAATATTCTGAGCATCGAGCCGATACCTAAGCATGGAAACAAACAAAGACGCCGTGATCAGCGCCCGAATCCTGAACCTCGTTGCCACCGGCACCCCGCTGCGGGAAGCGATGGATGCGGTGCTCGGAGCTGGAACTTTTGACCTGGTGGTGAGCGAGGTATGGGACCAATCGCGAGCAGCTGAAATGGCAGCTAGATACCAAGAGAGTGATAAATGGTTCGCTCAGGCTCAAGCTCTGTTCCCGAGGTAGTCGTTAAAGAATCTGACTGCTGCGCCGATTACAAACCTGTGAAGACAATCCTAATACTGATCCTCGCCTGGCTGACCGTGAACCTTAACGCCCGCGCCGCCGCGCCAGTCGCCGTAACCCCGAAGCAAATTGCCGCCTGGAAGATCCCATGCGAAAAGGTCCCCTGCGGCTGTATCGAATACGCGATTTGCCTCAATTACGTGCTGTTCCAAAAGGGCATCCCGAGCCGGATGGTTGGCTATCATTATGGAGGAGTTGGCGGCCACGTCGTTGTTCTATTCGAGCTGGGCGGCAAGAACTACCTCATAGACAACGAGACCGACAAAGCGCACGTCGTCACCGGTTCCAATGACCTGGAGCGAATCCAGAGCTTCGATTCCGACGCGGTTGGCGTCGTTGTTCCGAACTATGGGCCGGAAGCGGCGCTGTATCTGGAGCATTTGGCTGCGGCTCGTGCTAAGTATGGATTTTGATTTTATGCTGGCCTCAGAGGCTTTCGCCGTTCCCCTAACGGCACCTCCTTGGGTCTTTGGGGCCAGCACCAAACTTTATGAGCAAATGCATACACGTTAGGCTTCTCGCGAAGCGCATGAAATATAATGCTGGGTATCATGATGGCCGCCTCGGTCGTTACCAGAACCAAGACCATGAGCCGTATTACGTCATGGGCCACATCGAAGGGAAGAACGATGCCGAAGCGGGCCTCCCGCACGGCACGAGCAAGGCGGCATGGGACCGGAGCCGGGCGCGAATGAAGGAGGCAGCGTGAGCAAGAAGCGCAAGAAACCATGGCCCAAGCTTCCGAAGATTACCGCTGCTGAGCAGAAGGCACTGGACCAGATTTTTGAGGACCTCAAATTGATAAAAAAGAGAGTCGATAGACTGAACAAGGGCCTCGGCTGCAAGCTCACTGCACAAGACAAACGGTTGCTTGCTCGGATAGCTCGCAAGGCTCGGCGCACAGTCGGCCAGCATCGTATCTTGAGTGAGATGTTGGTGGACTGAACTTTTGAAGACCGCTCCCCGACCGGGGCCGTGTGGCTCCTGTCGCGCTGGTCTCCACGGATAACCTGATTCACTCTCTTGTTATCGTGCGCGTGGAAGCCTGATCAAAAGGTAACTGCGACTAGGGGAGCGGTTTTCTCCAATTGACGCCGTAACGGGCAGCCTGTTACTGTTCCTGGGCAAAGACGGAACCGAACTGATCAAAGGAAAAAGGCATGATAGACACGCATTTCGTATTGGACACTCGTGGCCTCCGTTACCACGCCGTAAATGGGCACGGCTGCGGCTGCGCGGCCTGCGGGGAGCCGTTGCAATGGCAGACGCAACCGTTCTTGCTCACGATCAGCCACGAGCCGGGCATCTTCGTTACGTGGCCGCTGCATCAGAGTTGCGCGAGGCGGCGGATGCTGGTGCCGAGGGTGTGCGGGCGGGAGGTGTGTTCGTGAAAGGCCCACCCAACTACCACATCGAACGCAACGAGAACGGCCGCCCCGTGATGCTCTCCTGGTCGGCCGCCATGGACCGCGCCATCCAAGAGAAGCTGGATGCCGAGCGACGCGAACGGGAGCTGAACCTGGAGCGGTTCCGGGCTCCTATGGCCTCCTATCGCGACTGGTGCAAGGCGCGAGGCTTACCGACTGGGCCCGACCAATGACCATCCTCAAATACCTAATCGCTGCCCTCTGCCTGCTGTTCCTGGTCCAGGCCGCCCAGAGCGGTTACCGGCTGGCGGCTAGCTGCGTGAAGCGGTGGAGGAAGCCGTGAGCGGACCGATTGAAAAGGCTTGGTTCAAATGGGAGGCCATCGTTAAAGATAGGCCAGGCTTCAATCACGTGGCAGAACGGCAGGCATTTTATGCAGGGGCTGTTTATGCCTTACAGGAACTTGATGATTGTCTAACAAAAAGAGCTTTGGTTGATGAGATTGGCCAGTGGTCGGTAGATGAGGTCGAACGGCTAAAGTTTATGCGCCAAACAGCCGAATAACTAAGCATGAGAACGACACTCCTCGCGCTGATCGGATGGATGCTCCTGAATGTGTCGGCTGCCGTGGCCGCGCCGACTCAGGCGCAATATGACCGATTCTTTGAGGCCTTGGGTGCCGTCGAATCCTGTAACCGCGACACGGTTGCAGACGGCGACAGTGGGCGAGCGATTGGACGTTACCAGATTTGGAAGTCGTATTTCGCGGACTCCCGCGTCACTGGTAGCTATGAGCAGTGCCGTAACGGTGACTATGCGCGCCAGGTCGTGGAAGCGTATCTGAAACGGTATGCGGCCAAGGCTTGGGCGAGTGGGGATTGGGAGAGCCTTGCACGTTGCCACAACTCTGGCCCGCGCTGGGCTCAAAAGAAGGCGGCGACTCAGGCTTATTGGAACAAGGTGGCGAAGGAGATGGGGCGGGTGATCATATGACAACGCACGACTTTCGCCACGGGCATTGGGGACACGACATTTTGTTAACGACGTTCGTCAAAGACAGTCATCCGCAATCGTGGGATACAATGGGCGTGGGCTCTGGCATCGGTAACGGGGACGAGGTTGTCCTGGCCCTGAAAGCTGGTGGGGCTCTCGTGTTGAAGGCCAGCCAAGTAAAATACAACGAGAACCCGCCTGACGTGTTCCACTGCGTTCTGACTTTGGATCGTCAATTTGAGGAGCAACCAAAGTGACAGCCGCCTCCCACCGTTGGCTCGATGCCTGCCTCTGGTTCCTGTTCGGAGCCGCCTTCACTGGCATCGGCTTCTGGCTCAGCACGCCGCCCGTGCAGCCGTTCATAGCGCTACTGGCGACGGCTTGCGCGATGCTGTGGACCGGTATCGGGTGCCGGAAGCTGTATCTGATTTTGAAGGAAACGAAAGACTAAACTATGGGCACACGAGCGGATTTCTATATTGGACGCGGCGAGAAAGCTGAGTGGTTAGGCAGCATTGCATTTGATGGCTATCCCGATGGCATCAGCAAAGACAAGTCAGTTTTCAATATTGCCAGTGAGTCGGGCTTTCGCGAACTGGTAGCACAAATCTTGCAATCCAGGAATGATGCGACGCTGCCGAGCCAAGGCTGGCCCTGGCCCTGGGAAGATAGCCGGACCACAGATTACGCTTACGCCTTCGATCAGGGTAAGATATGGGCCAGTAACTTCGGTTACGAATGGTTCGATCCACTACAAGAGGAGCCCGAAGACTCGCTCAAGACTGCTGTTTTCCCAGACATGCGGGCTAGGCAGAAAGTCGCGCTTGGTCCTCGCAGTGGGTTAATTATTATTCACACGAAAACACCAGACCAATGACAAAGGACGCTGTATATACTGAGACAATGACTAGAATTTATAGGGATTCTAACACCCTGAACCAGCTCGGCCGCAAGAACCCGCTCCAGCTGCTTTGGATGGCTCGCGGCTGCGAGGTTCTGCGCGAGTGCGGCTACGACCCGATCCCGCAAGCGGGCTCCTGTTTCTGGCAGATGGATGGTCCTGGCGGAGGCGTCTCCGTGTATCCCGAAGTATTCGACGCGCACGGCAACTTGCCCAAGATTGGCCACAAGATCGAAAACCAGTTACCGGAGATGCATTGCTGGCTATTCGAACGGCAGACCAATTGCCTGATTGATTTCGGTATCGAGCTGCTGAAGACCAAAGCCGAGCGCGCTTTCGGTCCTGGTCACGAGCACCCCATCGCCACCGATTTTCTGTGGCAACCGGTCAATACCATTTGCGGCATTGGCTACCAGCCTTCCGAGCTAGCAGCCAGCATCGCCGCCCGTGTCTGGGCGAAGCTGGTTACGGGGCCGCTTAGACTGATGCTTCAATGCGACTGCGGCCGCGTCCAGCGCCTCGGCTCCTGGAGCAACGGGCTGCCGAGCCCGAACAGCGTGCCGTGGCGGGGGCCACGAGCTTGGGCCGTGTGTCCGAGCTGCAGGACGAGGGGGGTGGCGGCGTGAGCAGTGATGCAGCAAGGTATCTGGCAGGGAAAATAGTTCACGATCTTTTCACGAACGGTATCGGGGATCGAGCTTCCAGGCTTGTGCTGGAGCTGTCGAATGAGAAGCGTGACGGCGGAGGTTGGTCCGAATATGCTGCGAGCATTAGAATTGAGCAGATCATTGATGCTGCATTGCGAGATGGAATTATTTTGTCAGGTCCGAAGTTTTAGCCTCCATACTCCCGAGACGAGTGACTCTGCGACGGCGGGGCTACGGCGTGCTAGGGTCGTGGGGCGAGGGCGCAGCCAGGTGCGCTAGCTGAGAAAGCGGGGGACGCCTCGAGCCTGGATAGTTTCGTAACCAAACGAACAGAGACCCACGGTTCTCGGCGCTGAAAGCGTCGAATGCCACTGCGCTGGTTTTCAGCTTGGCGCAGCAAAGACGAGCCGAGCGCCGTGGGCAGTTTTTTATGACGCAGAGAGTCAACCTAAGACGCCACATGTCGAAGCCAGGAACTGAAAAGGCTTGGGAGTTCTGGCGGCAAAGTGGCCACCGGATCTTCATCCCTAAATCGGTAGTGAGTCACATCTCGCAAACTGGGTTATACGACACGAGCGACTTCTGCGCGGTGCAAGTGGAAGTCGAGGAATGGTTCGCGGAAAAGGAAGGGCTATGAGTGCGGAGAATCATTGGGATGAAACCAACTACGAAAAAGGATGGACCGATGGGTACAACGGCCGCCATGCAAATCCATTCGCCCTCGATTCTTGGGCTGGGCTCGATTACGAAGAAGGTTACAACGATGCGGTCGCTGGCCATATCAATGCCAAGAAGTTTCTAGGAAAGGACTTCATTGAGCCAAAATAAAAAGAAACGCACTCCAGCAACCTGGGGCAGCATCTTTCGTAACGCGGTAGCTCGTGGCGAGGATCACGGTTACGCTGCTTCGCTGGCTGATGCTTGGGAACGACGGCAGGCGAAACGAGACTTTAACAAAACCAAAACGATGCCTCTTGCATCGCCGTCTGAACCGGTGAGAAGCCGTCTGGAGTCAGACCTAGCGGCGAGAAGCCGGGGCGGTGCAAGGGGCTGAAACTCCAATGACCATCCTCGTCTGTGGCGGCCGCGACTACAACGACGCCGAAACCTTCAGAGCCTTCATGGACGCGATCCTGGACAGCTACGGTCCCTTCGAGAAGCTGATCCACGGCGGCCAAGACGGAGCCGATGCCTTGGCCGAAGCCTGGGCCAGCGAGCACGGTATCCCGACGCAACCGTTCCCAGCGGACTGGCAGCAGTTCGGCAAGTCAGCCGGGCCACGGCGCAACGCGGAGATGCTGAAGCTGGGGCAGCCGGATCTGGTGGTCGCGTTTCCTGGCAACCGGGGGACGGAGGACATGGTGGCCAAGGCTACCAGGGCGGGCGTGCGGGTTGTGCGGGTGTGAGTTATGAGCGAAACCAACATCGCATGGACAGATTTTTCGTTCAATATCGTCATCGGTTGCACAAAGATTGATCCCGGCTGCGCTAATTGCTACGCAGAAACGATGTCAAAGCGGATGGGCCGCGATGTGTGGGGGCCGGGCAAACCCAGAGACATTCTCTCGGAGAATTACTGGAATCAGCCGTTGAAATGGAACAAAAAAGCGGCAGCTGGCTACGCAGGAGTATTGGGATTGGGCTATCCGCTCTTGGTTTTTTGCTCTAGCATGGCGGATGTGTGGGAAGACCATGAAACGGTAACGCAGCAGCGAGCGAGGCTATGGCCACTGATTCGAGCCACACCGAATCTGCATTGGCAGCTGCTCACTAAGCGAGCTGATCGTATCGCCGAAAATCTTCCTGAAGACTGGGGCAACGGTTATCTGAACGTATGGTTGGGCGTTTCTGTTTCGGAACCAAAAGGACTCTGGCGAATTATGGACCTACGGAAGATACCGGCTAAGGTTCGTTTTGTCAGCTACGAGCCTTCTCTTGCTGTAATTGGATCGACAATAGATCGACCAAACCTAGCGGGCATTGATTGGGTTATTAGTGGCGGCGAAAGCGGTCCAAATTTTAGGAAGGATGATCCAAGGTGGCATCACTTGATGTGGAATCATTGCTCAGAACAGGGCGTTGCCTATTTCTACAAACAGAGCGCGGCTTTACGTCCCGGTAACCGACCGCTCAATCTGCCCCAACAGTTCCCAAACATTGATGCTGATTCACTGATATGAGCGAACAATCAGATGGTATACCAAAAATTGACGGTCGTGGCAGACATGGAAATCATAGCAAGGGCGCAAACCATTCTAGGTGGCGAGGTGGTAATCCAATTCCAGATCCTGAGAAACGCCGCATTAATGCTCATGCAAGCGCGAAGAGATACCCGCAGAAGGTGCATGCAAGGCAAGCTGTCAAAAGAGCGGTCAAGCTTGGGAGGATACCCGCAGCGAAAGATGCTCTTTGCTTTGACTGCGGAAAGCCAGCTAATCGTTACGATCATTATAATGGTTACGATAAGCCATTAGATGTGCAGCCTGTCTGTTTTAAGTGTGATGGATTGCGAAGTAGGGCGAGGAAAGAGCATTCTGGACCGAGACCTGGGGCACGCGGTCCCCTTGCTCCAAAAACTTCAACAGAACAAATCTGATGCCAGCCCACAAACGCAGCCCCACCGACATCGCCCGCGATGCCATCTGGATCGAGGAGCAATACATTCGTGGCATCCGCAACCCCAAGAAGATTGCCCAGCTGATGGGCAAAACGAACCGCCATTACAAGCTGAGCGGCGATCAGATCAAGAAGGACCTGGACAAGATGCGAGCGGCCTGGCGGGGCCGTTTTGGGGAACAGATGAAAACGGCCGCCGAGCAGACGCTGGCTACGCTGGACCTGCAAGAAGCCGAGCTGTGGGCCGCCTGGGAGCGGAGCAAATCCAACGAGCATACGGAGACCGAGAAAACGAAGCAGATGGCCGTGGTCCAGAACGATGGTATCGGGCAGCTGATGCCAGTCTCTGAAACTGAGCGCGGCAAGAAAGACGTTGGCCAGGTTGGTGACCCGAGTTTCCAGCGGCTGATCCTGGACATTCAGATTCGGCGCTGCCGGTTGCTGGGTCTGGACCGGCCGCAAAAGATGCAGGTCGAGCACGCGGGGGCTATCGCGGCCACGGTGGATATCGACTCCCTGAATTTGGATCTGGAGACTAGGAAAAAACTGCTCGAAGCGGTGCGGGCGTCCAATGGTGCTGGACGAGTTTAACCTCGTTGCGTCGATCACACGAGAGAGCTTCTATGAGTTCGTGCGGGAGTTTTGGGACACGATCATTGCAGAAAAACCTGTCTACAATTGGCACATCAAATATCTGTGCGATGAAGTGCAGTCCATGGCCGAGCGGGTTTTCCGAGGTGAGCCTAAAGCTTACGATCTGATTATCAACTTGCCTCCAGGGTCTTCAAAGTCGTCCGTAGTTTCTCAGATGTTCCCGGCCTGGTGTTGGACGCGGTTTCCGCAAGCTCGGTTCATCTGTGGCAGCTACGCGAAGGATGTAGCCCTCAAGGATTCGATTAAGACTCGCGATATCGTCCAGAGCGAGAAATTCCAAAGGGCCTTTCCAGGTATTCAGCTCCGTGAAGATGAGAACATGAAAGGACTCTTCACCAATACGAAGATGGGTTTCCGTTACTCGGCTGGCGTGGGGGGAGCAGTCACTGGTTACCATGGGCACTTTCTGATTGTCGATGACCCGATCAATCCCAAGGAAGCTTTCAGCAAAGCCGATTTGTTCACGGCCAACAATTGGATGACGAACACGCTCAGTAGTCGAAAAGTAAATAGGGAGGTGTCAGTGACGATCCTGATCCAGCAGCGATTGCATCAGATGGACCCAACTGGAGACTGGCTTGAACGCAATCAAGGCGTCGGCATCAAACACATCTGCTTGCCTGGTGAGCTGCTGAAAGACAAAAACGGAGACGTGCTTTATATCAGTCCGCCAGAGCTGGCAACTTTTTACAAAAATGATTTGTTCGATCCGGTTCGGCTGCCTCGCTCTGTCCTGATCGAAGAAAAGAAAACTCTGGGGGCTTACGGTTACGCGGGGCAGATCCTTCAGCATCCGGTGCCGTTGGACGCTGGGTTCTTTGAAACCGGCAAGATCGAGTTACGCCCTGAAGCGCCCAGGAAATTGGAGCGCATCATTCGCTCCTGGGACAAGGCCGGGACTCAGAACGGTGGCAACTGGAGCGTTGGCGTCAAGATGGGTTTGGACAAGCACGGTTGCTATTGGATCGTTGATGTTGTGCGTGGACAATGGTCGGCCACGAATCGAGAAGCCAATATCAAACAGACCGCCCAGCTGGATGGTAAAGAGGTTGAAATCGAACTGGAAATTGAGGGCGGGAGCGGCGGCAAGGAGTCCGGAGATAACACGGTCAAGATGCTGGCTGGTTACATCGTCCATGTTAGCCATCCGACTGGGGACAAGTCTTCCCGTGCTTATCAGTTTGCGTCGCAGGTCGGGGCGGGCAACGTATTTTGCTTGAATCGACCTTGGACAAAAGATTTCATCGAAGAGTTGCGCTTCTTCGATAAGGGCCTTTACGATGACCAGGTGGACGCATCTAGCGGAGCATTCAATCGGTTGACCAAACCCAGGCAACGGATAGGAGGATGGTAGCTTATGACACTCGTCGAAGAACTAGACGCCTTGCAAAAGCAGAAGGCCGCCTTGGAAGCCGAGCTTGAAGCAGCAAGAGGAATATACCGGGCTCAGGCTGACGCCCTCCAAGCGAAAGCCGACGCGCTCGACGACCGCATCAATCAAATCCGCGCCGCCGCTACCGATGCCAGCGGCCTCAAAACGGACATCGAACGCCGCAGTAACCGACCGCCGCTCCTCCGGAAATCATGACTTGCGGACTTTGGGTTGTGCGGTCACGGTAGCCAGGAAATGAAACAAAGCTGGCTCTGGTCGCTGCTATCGCGGCTGATACCGGCCACCAAAAGCGACATCAACGAACTAAGGAATATTATGGCAACCGTTAAAGAAGCTTTAGATAAGTTCAAAACCGCCGCCGAGGCCCATCAAGCTGCCCAGGAGGAGCAACTGGAGGGCATTAAAACCTCTGTCGAAGGGATTACTGGGGACTTGACCTGGATCAAAAGCGAGCTGGACCGACTTAATAACAGCCCAGGAACGATCAGCGCCGAGGACCAAGCGACCTTGGACGGCATCATTGCGAAGATGGCCAGCTTGAACGCAGGAGGAGCCGATGTTCGCAGCCGGTTGCAAGCTCTGGACAGTATGACCCCGCCCGTGCCTCCGGTAGTCTAACCCTGGCTACGGTCTTAGACATTCCGTTGATGCCAATTGTGCTCGACGGTGAATACCTCGGAGAGAAGGATCTCTTCGAGGTTTCTGTTTTGGTTCATGGCATCGAATACCGCCAGACGTTCACCCCTGAGCAGCTGGCCGCCATGGTTAGCCGCATTGAAACTCGCTTTGAAGTGGCTGGCTTCCTGTTCGTTTACAACCAATACGACAAACGTGACATAGGCCCACGCGCTCGCCGTTCCTTCGTTCAATACTTCACAGCTCTCTTGGCGCAAGGCCGCAAGTAGCCCTTGTTCTATTGGGTTTCTGTCCCTATGGTCAAGGCCATGACCAGCAGATTGGCCGCGAACCAGCTGAACGAGCTGACGACAAATCTCCTCCTTTCTCGGACGGCTTGGCTTCAGCGGCAGCTGGACCCAAGGCGGGACATTGGGGCTGAATGTGGGCATCCGGAGAACATCCTAACGTCTGATTACAACCTGATGTTTGAGCGTGGGGATATCGCTCGCCGCGTGGTCAATCTTTACCCCGAAGAGAGCTGGAGCGAATCCCCCGACGTGGTGGAAGTGGAGACCAAGGCTGAAACCAATTTCGAAAAGGAATGGAAAGCTCTGGAGGATAAGCTGCGCATCTGGAGCGTGCTGCAACGAGTGGACGTGCTTTCCGGGATCGGTCGCTATGGCATCGTTTTGCTCGGCTTCGGCGACGGAAAGCCAATGAACGAGCCCGTTGAAGGGAAGACAAACCAGCTCCTATACCTGCGCCCGTTCGAAGAATTTTACGTCGATGTTTCCACGCTCGAACAGGACGATAAGAACCCCCGTTTCGGGCTCCCGAACGTTTACAACATCCGTTTCGTTGATACTGCTTCCCAGCAGGGAGTGACGCAGCAAGCCAAGGCCATCGCCGCGCACTGGACCCGTGTGATCCACGTCGCGGATAACCGGACAAACTCGGACGTTTACGGCACCCCGCGAATGAAATGGGTTTTCAACCGGCTCTTGGACCTGCGTAAAATCGCTGGGGGCTCCGGTGAGATGTTCTGGAAAGGTGGGTTCCCCGGTATCGCGCTAGAAGCTGCCGTGCCCGGCGAGAACGTGCAGCTGGACAAGGAAGCAACCCAAGCTCAGATCGATGCTTACCAGAACGGGCTCCAACGGTATCTCGCGCTCGTCGGCATGACGGCCAAGAGTCTCGCGCCGCAAGTGGCCGATCCGACTCCGCACATGGAAGCCCAGCTGCGGTTAATTGCGGCGGCTATGAGCTGTCCTTGGCGTGTGTTCATGGGCAGCGAGCAGGGTCAGCTTGCCAGCGGCCAGGATGACAAGACTTGGAACCGCCGCGTGCAACGGAGACGGGAGGAATATGTCACGCCGTTCATCATCCGCCCCTTGTTCGAGCGGCTCATGGAATTTGGCGCGCTCCCGATATCCGAAAACTACGAGGTCAAGTGGTCCGATCCGAATACCCCCTCCGACGAAGAGAAGGCCAGCGTGGCCGAGCGGAAAGCCAATGCGCTGTTTAAGTATGTCACCGGTGGCGTGGACGCGCTCCTGCCGCCGTTCCAATTTCTCACAATGGTGATCGGGCTCACCGATGAGGAGGCCAACGGCGTGCTCAGGGACGCTGGAGACCGGCTCCTGGAGCTGGACGCGCCTACTGAACCGGATACGCCACTAGAACCGCTTCCAGCACCAGCGCGGAGCAACGGCGGCCCAATCTCGCGGAGATAAACACTATGGAAGAACAAACAAAATCCAAAGGCATCGCCGTAACATGGGGCCTGCTCCGTCACATCTTAACCGGTGGCGGCGCGGCTCTGATTCAGTGGGGCATTATGACCCCGGCCCAAGCGGGTGCTCTCACCGATAACTGGGCCATCATTGGCGGCTCGATTTCGGCCATTGCTGGAGTCATTGGCAGCATCGTTTCCAAGGTTCGCAAGAAACCAGCGGCCTAAACAAATCGTCAAAGAGGGTAGCAAGAATGAGTGATCGAACTGGGGCAGGTCCAGTGCATCAGGTTGACACGATTCCTTATGTGACGCTTCGTGAGTTTGAAATTACACGAGAATCTCAAGTCAAACTTGAAGACGAGCGGGCTTTGCGTGTTGCGGAAGCTCGCCTGGCTATGGAGCGGTTGATTGATGCGAGATTGCTGCACTTGAAGGCCGAGGTCGAAGCTAAGTTCACGGCTGAAGACAAGGCGCGGTCATTGGACCGGGCTGACACACAGAAACATTTGGAACAGTTGAACGGTGAGCAGGCCAGATTGCTAGCGGATCGGGAGCGGATGATCTCTCGCGAAAAATATGAAGCTGACCAGCATGGATTGGCCGAGTGGAAGGATTCGGTAAATGGTATTCTTTCGCTCGGGCGCGGGCGCGAAAAAGGGATAAGTTTAGCTTGGGTTGTAATCGTCGGCCTTGCTGGCCTGATATCCACACTCGTTGCGATCTTCAGCCACAAGCCATGAGCAGGTTCAAATTGAAATACTTGGCGAGCGGCGAGATTGTTGGTTACGAATCGCAGCCGCTGGCCATGATTGATCTTTTGGCTGCTTATCCATCAGGAGTTGCCAAGAATCCGCACGGCGAACTGGTGACTCCGCAAACTAAGGATTGGCCGGTGCGCGATGGGCTTATTTTCACCTTCTGGAGATACGCAGGCGAGGTTGACAATCCGCAAGGAATTTTCGCACAGTTCATAGCCCTTTAATGGTCCATCAGCATCTAATCTCCAACGCCAAATTGCTCCGTGCCGACCCGACCCGAACCACCGGCATCGTGCGCCGCTTCGTTGCAGACCTGCGCCGCCGCGCCCGGAAGCTGATCGTAGCCGTGAGCGTGTTCCTGGATACCGAGGATGAGCTGGGGCTCAAGGAGCACACGACGCTGATCCGGATGGCTCGCCGCACGTTCGCGTTTCGGAGCGACGCCGACAAGCTCAAAGCTTTCAACGAATGGTTCGCGCAACAGGTGCAGCTGAACGTGCTGAGCGTCCCGGTCGGCACTGATCCGAGTCGGCCTTGGACTGCCCAGTATGTGGAATCGGCTTACAAGCGCGGGCTGCTGAACGCTTACTTTTCCACCAAGGCAGGTCGGGAGCTGGGCGAGTTCGAACAGAACCAGATCAGTTTCTTGCGGGCGGCTTTTACGAGTCCGGAAGCTGTGTCCAAGATGCGGCTTCTGGCAACCCGATCCTTTGAGGATCTGAAAGGCGTCACGGCTCAGATGTCAGCGTCCATGAGTCGGATTCTGGCGAACGGGATGGCTGAGGGGAGGAACCCGCGAGACATTGCTACGACGATGCGGCAGAACTTGGCTAAGCTGACACAGCAACGGGCTGAGCTGATTGCGAGGACTGAAGTGATCCATGCGCACGCAGACGCGCAGCTAGATGCGTTCACTAAGTTGGGTGTGAAGGAGCTTGGGATTCAAGCCGAACTTTCCACAGCGGGAGATGATAGAGTATGTAGCCAATGTGCGGCTTTAGAAGGTGCAGTTTATCCAATTGAAGAAGCCAGAAATATCATTCCGGTTCATCCGTTGTGCCGTTGTAATTGGACTCCTGTTACCGAACCATGATCGAAGCCCATCCGCCCATCTCGCTCGCCATACCGACCTGGAACCGTTTCGAGATGGTTCAGCGCGCCGTTGCCCAGGTCCTCAATGATTCGCGCATCAACGAAATTTGCATCACCGACGATGCCAGCTCGGACGGAAGTTACGAGAAACTGAAAGATTGGGCGGCCGGTCAGCAGAAGTTCATTAAGGTCATCCAAAACTCAAAGAACCTCGATTGCTACTGCAACAAAGCTCAGGTCCTGCGCGATACGCTCGGCGAATGGGCAATCCTTTTCGACTCGGACAACGTGCTGCCAGTCTCCTACCTGGACGCGCTCTGGGCCTTGCCGCACTGGGACCCGATGACCAGCTACCTTCCCGTGTTTGCTCGGCCGCACTTCGACTACCGCGCCTTCGCAGGCAAGCTGATCAACCGACATAACGTCGCGGGGTTCATGAACGATCCGACGTTTCGCTGCGCTCTGAATACGGCGAACTGCTTCGTGCATCGGCTCACCTATCTGAAGGTGTGGGACCCGAGCGTTGATCCGCACACGGTCGATTCAATGTTCATGAACTACCGGCTTCTGGAGGCCGGATACCGGTTGCAGTTCGTGCCGGGGCTGGAATACGATCACGAGGTGCATGCCCAGAGCCATTACAAGCTGAACTTTCAAAAGACGGGCAGCTTTGCGGGTGTTGTTGAAACCAAACTGAGAGCGCTGAGGTAAGCCATGAAATGTCGAATTGAATTTAACGATGGACGGGTTGTAGATTGCCCGCAGGTGGCGCTTACGATTGCTGACTTGCTGGAAGCTCACCCGAGTGGTCTGGCGTTTGATGGTAATGGCAACAAGGTTGACCGGAGCACTCGTGACAAAGATTACGAGATCAACAATGACTTGGTTGCTGTCATGTTCGAGAACAAGGAGGATGCCGAAGGTAGATTGGAGAAAAATGCCTTTGCGATAATCCGTGGCTTCAATGATTAACCCCAAACTCAACAGCCTAAAAATCGCCCTATCGAGACTGAACCGAAGGCGCGAGCAGGCTTTCGCCCGCAACGGAGCCGGTGAGGACAAACCGCTGCGCCCAAGTGAGCGAGCCGCCCGGCTCTGCGCCGAGGCAAAGAAAATGGGCCTCGCAGGCCCGACAGAGGGCATGATTGCCGCAGCTATTTGCAACGCTGAACTGGACACGCTCGCCTGCTATGAAATTGTCGCTGCGCATCATGGCGGCTGCCGAGACGTGCTGAAGCTTTTACTTAGAAACTTTGCCTCTGAAGAGGACAAAGCTGAGATGTGGCAGCGTTACGTTCAGGAACTGGACAGTCAATAGCATGGTCATCCCGCGCACGTTTGGACGTTTAGGGAACTTTCTTTTCCAAGTGGCTGCTACCATCGGTTACGCCAAGCGCCATGGCTTGGAGTTCTCCGTTCCTACCGAAACCAACGATTCTAAATGGTCACCGGTTTATCTCGGGCACCTGGCGAATGAAAATTATACTCCACACCTTCCTGAAGTTCGTGTTGTCGAACGCGGCCATGCATATCAAGAGATTCCTTTTAAAGAGGAGTGGCGTCGCAAAAACATCGTGTTGGACGGCTACTGGCAGTCTGAGAAATACTTTGCCGATGTCCGCAACGAGATACTCCAGCAGTTTCAGTATCCTTGGCGACTGAACCCAGGAACCGTCTCCGTTCACGTTCGACGCGGGGACTACGTGCAGCTTGCCGCCAAGCATCCGCCACTTTCGGTTGAATGGTATGACGCAGCCATGAGCCGCTTTCCTGGGGCTGTGTTCCAGTTCTTTTCGGATGACATCGCCTATTGCAGAGTCCATTGGGGCAAGCGAAGCGATTGCACGTTTTCAACCTGGCGCACGGAGGAGCAGGATCTGGCGGCCGGTTCCTGGTGCGAGAATCACATTTGCTCTGCCTCAACGTTCTCGTGGTGGCAAGCGTGGCTGAACCAGAACCCGCGCAAACGCATCCTGATTCCGCAGCGGTGGTTTTCGGTGGCCGAGGAGGCTAAGTGTTGCACGAAAGATATAGTGCCAGAAACTTGGGAGAGGTTGTGAATGGATCACGCTGAGCAAATCGCGAAGTTCGAAAACGATCTGGACGCTTTGATTGACCGTTACCGTGTCGAGTTTGATATGACCTATGCGGCCATGGTAGGCTCGCTGTTTATCAAAGTCCATGCGCTCGCCAGTGAAGCAAACGGTGAGGATGAAGAAAGAGATTGAGGCTTATGAAACGATATTTGATTGCGGTTCTTTTGTTCGGGTTAGCTGGCTGCGCCCACATGGACAAAGCCGTCCTAACCGAGGTCAAGACTGCCGACGGCAAAGCCGTCTTAATCCCGAATCCTGTAATTGTTGGAACGACATCGGTAGTCGGGCCTGCTCTTGGTCCCTACGGCGTAGCTGGGTCTGCCGTCATTGTTTCCGGACTCTCGCTCTACGCTGCGCTCCGCAATCGAAAGAGTGAAAACGAACTGGAGAAATGAGGGAGTTTCACAAGCAGATCGACAAGCGAATGTTCGATTTCCAGGGCTTCTATTGGGACATGGCCAATTGGATGCCTAATGAAGCCGTCATTGCTGAAGTTGGCTGCGCCGAGGGAGCCAGCACGGTTTACCTCGCTGAGACGCTCCTTAACCTGGGCAAGACGTTTACATTTTACGCCATCGATAACTTGGCCTACGGGCGCGAAGACCAGTTGCGCGTTCTGATGAAGAACCTTGGGCAAGCGAACCTAGCGCACTTGGTTGAGATCGTGCCAGTCTCCAGCGTCGAAGGGGCCTGCCGGTTTCCTGATTTCCATTTCGATTTTGTCTTCATCGATGCCAGTCACAAGATCGAATGGACCAAGGCGGACATTTTCCTCTGGTATCAGAAGCTGAAACACAATGGGATTCTGGCTGGCCACGATTACAATACCAGAGAAGGGTGGGAGGTTAAGATGGCCGTGGACGCCATCATCCCGAAGTCGATTCCAGATCACACCGATCCAAGTGGAGGAGCCAAAGTTAAGACCATCGAAATCATTCCAACTGAGAAAAGTCACAACGTATGGAAGGTGAAGAAACTCGACCGTCTCCAGCTCCGTCTCTCCTAAACGATTCTTACATCAGCTTCGTCAACTTGAAGCATCGGCAGGATCGATTGCAGAAGATGCTGGAGACGCTGACCAGTCGTAACATGGTTGCAGTTCGGCAAGAGGCCCTTTACCCAGCCGACGTAACCGACAAGATCCAACCTGCTGCTCGGCTCAAGATCATGCAGCAGCGCACGCCCGGTGCGATAGGTTGCCACTTCAGTCAAGTTGCCATCATGGAGGAGGCGCTGAAACAAAAGAAGCATGCCTGGGTCATGGAAGATGATCTGAAAATTTGCGCGGACATTCATGAGCGGCTGGCCTACATAGACCGGTTCATTGCCACGCACCCGTGGGATATTTTATGGATGGGAGGCACATTCCACGTCAACCCACCGCACTGGCACAAAGGGCCGCCATTGAATCGGGATGCCGAATGCACGGACGATCCAAGAATGATGCGAACCTACGGAGCCTTTTGCACCTACTCTTACATTGTGAATCGTGCTTCGATTCCGAAAGTCCTGGAAGGGCTGGATCATTGGCTGGACAAGTCGATGGGAATTGATTGGGCGATGATCATGATGCAGCCGAGTTTGCATACCTACGCTTTTGTGCCGGGTTGTTGCGTTCAATACGACAATCTTTCAGATATCGGAATAGACCGCAAAGGCGTGGCGGCCGTCACAAATTTTAGCGGCTTCAAGCGGCTTGGTCCCTACTGGTTTGCAAATCATATGGGCGATTTCGATCCGACCCGGTTCAATTGGCACGAAGCATCGAAGCGATGAGAACGGCAGTGCTGATAACAGGCGGCGCTTACAATTGCAGATACGCGCTTCCTTCGCTCGCTGCGAATCTCGTGCTGCCCAATGATGCCGACGTGTTCATGTTGCTTAGCCGCTACAACCGTCGCCGAAAAGCGCCTTTTACTGAGGACCGGGTTCCATCCGACCGAATTGATGATTGGATTCAGAAGGTGAAGACGCAAGTCGTAGACGAGAGCCCATTGTCAGACGCGGAAATTGACTTCATCAAGGAAGTGTTCGGAGATCGGCTCAAAGTTTTTCTGTTGTTGGAGGAGATGCCAGCCTATGAGAATTACATCATGAGGCAGCGGGACCTGATGATGCATCTGATCAATCGCTTCCGAAAACAGAGTGTCGAACTAGGCTTGCCCCCTCCATTTGGCGGGGACGTGGCTTTTGGGGACAATGGAAACGTGCGGATCGTCATCGACCAATATCACCATGTCGCAGAATGCTACCGGCAGATGGTGAAGTTTGAGGTGGCAAGTTCAGTGAGATACGATTCAGTGATCCGCATCCGGCCCGATTTCATCGTCGAGAAACCAGCTGTCTTGCAGAGCTTTTACGACAGGCACCGCCATATCGAAGCCCTCTACGTCTGCGGGAGTTTCCGGGAAGATCCAATGGAATGGGCGGATGAGTTTTGTTTCTTTGGCGAGCGGCCGATTGCCGATAAAGTCTTTCCAAACTTGGATCAAATGGGTTTCATGGAGGACCGACGATACGCCACCGTCTACAAAGGCAACGAGTATATGTTCGCTCCCGAGACCCAGTTCTCAATCCTGCTCTGGAAGCTGGAGGTTCCAGTCGTTTCGCTCCCTATCTATCGCTCCTCCTGTTACTCGGACGGAAAGGATGGATGGGATTACCTCAACTACACGATCCCATTAGGAGGTTGATTATGAATCCGACTCTGGTCCGATACCGGCGCGATTTGTGGCAGCTGTTAGGCAATCAATCGATACTTGGCGACGCGGCAGAAGTCGGCACCGCAGAAGGCAACTTCGCTGAGGAAATCCTGCGCTGGCCGGTTGCGTTTCGTCTGGTTTATCTCGTGGACCGATGGAAAAGCATGCCTATGATGCGTGGAGATTCGGCTAAGCCACAAGCGTGGCACGATGCGAATCGAATCCGGGCTGCGTCGCGGGTTGCACGGTTCAAAGATCGGGTTCAGGTTTTGCACATGGAAAGCGTAGCAGCCGCCAGAGTCGTTCCAGATGCGAGCCTCTCCTTCGTGAACGTTGACGCCGATCATTCTTACGAAGGCGTCCGAGCCGATATCCTGGCTTGGTGGCCGAAACTGAAAACGGGTGCTGTCATCTCGTTCCATGATTACGAGCAGCCTTCCTATGGAGTCAAGCGAGCGGTGAGTGAATTTGCTTCGGAGCGTGGTCTGGTGGTCTACGAGTTGCCAGAGGACAAGGAGGAGGACGCGGGCGCGTTCCTGATCAAATGCTGATTCCATTTTCTGAACTTTGGACCCGGCACGGGTTGCGAAACGTTAGCGAAGTTTTGCACTGCGGAGCCAACGAAGGCCAGGAAGCCGAGGAATACAATCGGCTTGGAATTAAGCGGGTCGTCTGGATCGAAGCGCACGAGCCGACATATCAGAAGCTAGTTCATCACATCGCATCATTGAAATATGGGTCAAATCATCTTAAGCGGTTCGATCATGTCCAGCATGACTGCGTGACGTTCCATAACGGTGCGATTCATGTTTGTTTGAATGCCTGCATCAGCGACAAGGACGGCGAGCCGGTTACCTTCCACGTCGCCAACAACGGCAGCCAAAGCTCATCGATTCTGGAGCTAGGCACGCACGCTGAAGAACATCCTAGTGTTAAATACGTTGAAGCAGTGCAGATGAAGACGACGCGGCTGGATACGTTGCTGGCTGGCTTCGTTCCGTTTAATCCTGGGGCGTTATTTAATTGCGACATCCAAGGTGCAGAGTTACTGGCCTTAAAAGGGATCGGAGACATGCTCAAGCAGTTCTCTTGGCTTTACTTGGAGATTAACACTAAACCATTATATGTCGGTTGTTCTTTGGTCGAAGAAATTGATGAATTTTTGGATGAATATGGATTTAAAAGACTTCAGACCAAGTTGACCAATCATGGTTGGGGAGACGCTATCTATGGGCGATCAGCTTAAAAATATTAAAGGCCAAAAGTTCAATCGCTGGACTGTTCTTGAATTTAGTCATAATAATGGGCGTAAATCATTTTGGAAATGCCGCTGTGATTGTGGAACAGAAAGCGTAATAGGCAGTTATTCTTTGAGGTCTGGAGGTAGTAAATCTTGCGGTTGCTTCCGAAGACTCTTAGACAATCAACCTGGGACTATACACGGAATGACTGGCACTCCAACTTTTAAATCATGGTGCCGAATGATTGCGCGTTGTTGTCAGCCAGGATCGACTGGATACAAGCGGTATGGTGGGGCCGGTATCATGGTTTGCGAACGTTGGAAAAAATTTGACAATTTTTTTGCAGACATGGGGCATAGACCATCTGGCAAAAGCTTGGACAGATTTCCAAACAAGGATGGAAACTACGAGCCAGAAAATTGCAGATGGGCTACAGCTAAAGAACAAAATCAAAATCAGAACAAGAACATTAGCATCACAATTGATGGGGTTACAAATGTTCTATCTGAATGGGCAAGACATTTTAAGATTTCTAGAAATACCGTTGTTAATCGAATTTTAAAGGGCTGCGACCCGGAAAAAGCTTTCTATGCACCGGATTTGCGATATTCCCAAAGATATCCCAGAGATTTAGTCGAGAGGCGAATCCCATGAAACCGCTCGGCTACGAATCCATCCCGTTCGATGCCCTGCGCCACAACTTCGTGGCTCCAATCAAGCAGCTGTTCGGCACCGATGCCTTGGACCAGCTGCACGAAGACGGATTCACCGAGCTGTTCAAAGTTGGCGCGGACTCGGCCACTAGTTTTCATAAAAAGTTCTACGACCGCTACCGCGAAGGCTGGCTGGAAATGGAAAGCCTTTACGCTCGTTTCATCAAGGAAGTCGTGGCACCCATGTTCGGCGGCGAGTTCCTGTTTCAGAAGTTCCCGACCTTTCGTGTGCACCTTCGAAACAATGTCGCGGTAGGAGCATTCCACACTGATGCCGAGTTCGGGCACCCGGCTGGCGAGGTTAATTTCATCATCCCGCTCACCAACTCGCAAGGCACCGCCAGCGTCTGGGTCGAATCGGCTCCAGGAGCTAAGGACTACGCTCCTATGGAGCTGGAGGTAGGCACCATGATTCGGTTCCATGGGAACTTGCTCAGCCACGGCAACAAGGTCAACACGACGGCGCGCACCAGAGTCAGCATGGACTTTCGCATCCTGCCTGCGCACTGCTACCATGAGGATGATACGGGCATTTCCGTTACGCTGGGAACCAAGTTTCGCGAGGGTGCATATTATCGGAGGTTCAGACCATGAGCGATGACGACTTCAGGGTTTTGTATGGCTTCGCCGATGTGCCGGATCATGTCTGGTATGCCTTGCTTGAGATGGCTCAATGGATTGATGGGGAATGGTCCTGGCACGCTAGAGCAGGATTCACTGCGGTTCAGACATTGATTTTAGAAAGGACCGGCTTCAAGGGACCAGTCTTGCATCAATGCCCCTCCTCACGACCATAACCAGCTATTGGTCCAGGCCCCAGATGCTGGAGGTGTGGCTCGAAGCCATCCGAAGCTGTAGCATTCCGGAGGTGGAGCATATCCTTTTCAACGTTGGAAATGGGCCGTCAATGCTCACTGCTGCTGAACAGCTTAGAATCGTGCCGATTGCCTCGCTCAAAAGTATCGGCCATGCACATAATTTCGGAGCCAAGCGGGCTACCACTGAATGGATCATGAAGCTGGACGTGGACACGCTGCCGAGTCTGAACTTTTTTAGTGATTTGCTCGATGTTCTCGCCGGAGCAAAAGAGCGCGAATGGTTCAACTGCGGCATGGTCTATTTCCGGCAGGCCATGAGCACCCACTATCTGAGCAAAGACAAAATGCCGCTGAGTCCAGGCTTTGTTGAAAACGTCACAACTCAGTTGCCGACCTACTCGACCGGCAGCTACACGCTTCCTTCGGCCACAAACTTCATTTGCCGCCGCGCCGATTACTTGGCGCTGGGAGGCTGCGATCCGCGCTTCGATGGTTACGGCTGGGAGGATTACCAGCAGATTTACATGCTCGAACGCTACCAGCTCGGCCGCGATCCCTTACTCGGAGTTGTGACGCTGGACAACGTGACGCGCCGCTGCCGTGACGAGATCAGCCGCAAGAAGGCGCGGGAGCTGTTCGAGCGCAACCGGACGCTGTGCCTGTTCCATCGGTGGCATCCGCCAGCCGAAAAGAATCGGGCTAAGGTGGACGCGAATCGGAAGGTTTTGTTCGATTACATTCAAGCCGCACGGGCAAAGGAAAGCTTGCAAAGTCAAGTCGTAATGTCATAGACCTGGGGCTATGACAAAGCTAATCGGCTTCCTATCTCTGGCTCTGGTAATCTTCGCGCTCGGTTGCAAGACCACTGATCCGCTCACGGGCAACAAGGTTTACGATCCAGTCAAGACGGCCAAGATTCATGAGGCGGTCAAACCGATCTTGCAGACGGCCGTGAGCCAAATCATTGCTCGCAACACGAATGATGCCGTAGTAATTTCAGGTTACTTTCGTGGCGTCGCTGAGGTTTTCTGTCAGATGGATCGGGACAAGCAATTCTCGCCGGAGTCCCTCGCGCAACAAGTTGGCGAACGCCTCAACGGGGTGATATCGTCGCTCAAGCCCGATCAACAATTGTGGATTCTGACTGCCAAGAATTTGATCGTTGCTCTCTACGGAATCCGATTTGCCGACCGCAACAATGCCGACATCCCGGAGGATGGTTATCTCTCTTTCTTGAGCAAACTGTTTTGTCAATCGATTGATCAGGGTTTGAAGGATTCCGGGCAGCCTGGCGTTCCGCCCGTAGCCACACCTTGAGTTATGAGATGCATCGCAGAACTTTCTACCTGGAGCGACAAATCGGAAAACGCAAGGCACCCACGCTACCGGAGCGTTCAGGCTGCCGTTGGTGCCATCCTCGCGCATCACCCATATTGCACGGCGCAGGACGGATCAGGGAAGCCCGTGACCATCGAGACGCCAGATTCTAAATACGTCGCTGCCAATGGAATCCTTGCCGTCCTTTGGAAGGACGAGGGTGATCGGGTTAAAGGGGATTTGAGCAAAGCGTTTGCTGTCATCCGCCCGGTTTAATGCTTACCGATGATGACAGATACATCTATGGCTGCATCAGTGCGGGGCTGCCAGCGGAACGGATAGCAGCAAAACTCTGCATCACAGTCGAAGAGGTTCGGCGGAGATTCGAAGCGATCAAGGCGGCTGCAATTTCCCTGGATGAAACGGGCCTTGAAAATCTCGTTCAAGTTTTCAACACCGTCTGTTTGCAACATCAAATGATAGGCGAAGGACTCAAGGTCCTG
>Ga0070704_100000013_pt1 | contig 63143 bp, 90 predicted proteins | sample KBSK5252metaG_FD_65467 | JGI IMG/M metagenome (GOLD analysis project Ga0070704, IMG submission 65467) | Corn, switchgrass and miscanthus rhizosphere microbial communities from Kellogg Biological Station, Michigan, USA - KBS K5-25-2 metaG | ecosystem: Host-associated > Plants > Roots >...
ATAAGATAAACTTCAGGATTAAGGATGGTCACATTCAACTCCAACCAAAGCGGGATAATCGAGCTACAGGGCAGGTTAGGCGAGGCATGAAGAATGTCAAGTAACCCAGACCGCGAACCCCGGCACTCCAGCTACGTCTGCCCCCCGGACGATACCTCGGAAGCCTACCGCTTGGGCTGGGTAGCGGAGGCTACCTCAGAAGGACTTGCTTATCTAAACACCCAGCCGGGCTTCAACCAACTCGACCGTGCTATCGACATCATCTCAGGCCAACTCAACGAGCAGCTACCGGGCAACACCGCTGCTGGCGGCGCTATGTCCAAGATCAGAGCTAACATTGTCAAGAGAGCCTTGAACGAGCAGATCAGCGTTCTCACCGATCTTCGGGACTTCTGGATGTTTGAAACCAGCGACAAGACCCGCTGGGAACATCAGACCACGATTCTCAACAATCTCACCAACGATTGGTATCACAATACGTTCGTTGATCTCTCTATAAAGGAGGCTTTGCAATATGCAGCCGCTCTCGGCAAGGGTTATCTCAGTCCCTTCTGGAAATCCAACGCAAGACGTAGAGGAGTTGGAGACATTGCTCTCCAAAGCTATGGGGCTAGAGACGTTCTACCTATCCAGCTACCGAGCAACCACAACCTCCAAGAAGCCTACGCCGTCATCATTAAAGACGAACTGCCCATCACCGTAGCTTGGAGACAGTGGCCTCATCTACAACATCGCATTACCCCTGATCGAGACTTGCCGACAACCGCCAGCGATAGGGGCCAGTCTATCTGGGCCAAGACAGGCCGGACTCTAATGGATCTCATTGGCTCCCCCAAGAACCGGGAAGACGAAGAAACACCGTTTCCAACCGTTGATGTCAACTATATCTACATCGATGATTTCTCGATAAACACTTCTGGGATGACCCGGCCTATGGGCCAACCGGGGACTTCCTTCTACTACGAAGTACCTTCGCTCGGCAGTGATATTCCTGCTGGGCATACGACCACCAACCAGACTACCTATCGTAAAGCTGAGCGATCTGATTGCCAGCTTTACCCCAACCGTCGCCTGATAATCTGCACCAAGACCTGTATCATCTACGATGGTCCTTCTTATTGGTGGCACGGCCAAGTCCCCCTTGTCAGCTTCTCTATGGACGAGTGGGTCTGGAACTACCTCGGCTTCTCTCTGGTTCTCGAAGTCGCCTCCATTAGCGATAGCTTCAACGAGCATCTTAGGAACATAGATGACAGTGCTTCCGTTCGGCTCAACCCGCCGATGCTCTGGGATAAGAACGCTATCGCGGCTACGGACGCTGATAGGTTCAACACACGTCGCCCTGGCATGAAGATGCGTTATGACAACTTCAAGAACGAGAACCCGATTAAGTTTCCTGTTGCTCCTCAGCAGTACGACGTTCCGCCTTGGATCATCTCTGAATACGTTCCCTTTCTGAAGAACCTCATCGGTGATCTACTAGGTGTGCCTGATCTCAAGTCTCTCGCCAAAGCCAAACAAGTCCCCGGTGGTGATGCAATCGAGAAGCTGATGGAGATGGCTGGTCCAATCGTTCGTGGAATGTCTCGCTCTATGGAACGCTCGCTACGCGGTCTTGGTCAGCAGGTAGGCCCAATGTTCTTCCAGTTCTACGATACTCAGCGGAGAATCTGGGTCATGGGCCAAGACGGGATAACCGAGCAGGACTATGACTTCGATCCCGGTTCAATCATCCCGGCCAACGAGCAGGGCTTCGTTCAAACCCGGATGGAGCGGGCTAGAACGCATATGCACAATTTCAACTTCAGGATAACCCCTGGTTCATTACATCAGCTTAATCAGACCTCTAGGAAGTTGCTGTATCTACAGCTCATGCGCTCAGGTTTTCCAATCGATCCTGAAACCGTTTCAACCGCTCTCGACATCCCGAACTGGGGCCACCTGCAAGGCAACACCGTTCTCGAGAAGTGGGGCCAGTGGAAAGACCTTGAGGCTACGATTGCAGATCAGATGGCCCAAGCCGCGCAGGGTGCCGGTCAAGGCAAAGGCGGCGGTCGTAAACCGTCGTCGCAATCTCTCCCTCGCATACAATCAAAAGATGGAGGGCAGAGAACGACTATTAGTGAGAGCAAATGATGCCGAAGCCTGTATATATTTATACATTGGTTGACCCTCGTAATAGTGAGGTTCGATACGTTGGAATAACCTCTCATCTTGCTCGTAGGATGAGAGAACATCTCAAGAAATCTCATTATACACGTTCTCATAGAGCCCATTGGATACGGGGGCTCCTCCGGTCAGACTTGAAGCCTATAATGCGGGTTATGCTGGTTGCAGAGATGGTAGATGGCCCTGAGTATGAACGCCAGGTGATTCGGTATATGCTGAACGACGGGATAAGGCTGCTCAACAAAACCATAGGTGGAGACGGTCAGATACTACAGGAGTACCGGGATGCCATAGGACGGGCTGCTAAAAAGCGCTGGGAAAATCCAGCATACAGAAAGTGGATGCTGGAACAGTCTCGGAAAGGGGCTGCTGCTACCCGTGAAATAAGAAAGCGTATTCCAGACCCTCGTAAAGGAACTAAATTATCTGATGCCCATAAGATGAGGGTTAGCGAAGGGGTGCGCCGTGCTATGACCCCAGAGTATCGGGCTAAGATGAGTGCCGTAAAGAGGGGCAAGTTGATGTATGCTCAAACTGCTGAGTCTAAGGCCAATATAGCTGTGGGGGTGAAAGCATATTTCTCCAACAATCCCAAGGCCAAAGTTCATCTTCGTGTAAAGACCCTTCAACAATTTGCTGACCCAGTAGCTAGGGCGTATCACAAGAAGGCGTGTGAGAAATGGGCAGCTTCAAGAGAGAAGCCCGTAGTTTGTGCCAAGGGACATGATTTAGCCACCCATAAGTATGTAAGGCCAAGCGGCAGGTTAGAGTGTAGATTGTGTAGCGCTATTACCTTTCGCTTATGGAGGGCATCACACCTAAGGCCCAGCCGTGCCAAAGTACAGAACGAAGGTGATCGTACTACGATCAGCGAAAGTAAATGAGCCAACCAACCCCCCGCCTCCGAAAGCAACCCTGCATCGAGCGCACCCGAGCGTTTGAGCAAACCAGCTATCGCGGTGATCCCCACGAGATCATCGACTACCTTCTGAACCTCCGCGAAAACGGCACCATCCACATCCATGTCAACCAAGGGGTAGCGGTCATAACCGAGTGGGACCACAACCACCAGCGCAATAAACCTGTTGACACTAATCCTGTTTAGCTGTACCGTCAGCTTGTAGTTGCATAAGTAGCTTCCCGGTCCGACGTTAGAAAACGAGGCCACTGACCATCCGGTTGGTGGCCTTTTGCCGTATGCCGTGGTCATCTACAGATGCGAAACGTCACACTCGCAAAGCCAAGTCATCAAAACAACGCCGTCAATGGGCACATGTTGCTAACAGTGTGCTCAGGCGTACTGGTGGCGAAGGCCGAGCCGTCGCTGCTGCGAACTCAGTCTTAAAGAAAGGAGGCAAACCAATGGATCGTCAGAACCGACGCAAAAAGGGTCGAAAGGGCAAACGCCGCTAGACCTGTCTTTCCTGTTCCGCTTAAAGATCGCTCTTATATCAAGGGCTGATCCCCGGCGACAGCAGGGTGGCGTTAAACAGGAGGGACCGTCATGGTTCCTCCACTTTACAAAGTTGGAGGCTCCATCATGGATGAGCCGGAAGACGAGGAGAACATTATGTTGGTAAACGATCAGCGAGAAAAGCGGAAGAAAAAGAGAGGCAAGAAGGCCCGCATAAGCAGGCCGTCGAACTAGGGCTGCCTCGCTATCTCGACGTGAATAGGGATCGGGAGAGGCTGGGCATTTCAACTTGCCTCTCCCGCTAACTCAAATGAGAAAGCAACGAATGAAAAAGAAGCGAACGATCACAACCAAGTACGGGGAAACCGACGAAGGCAAGCCGGTCTATCGCACCGAAGAAGCCGTTCCCCGCCGCAAGATTCGAGGACTCCAACGCCAGCTAAAGAGGCGCTAATTACATAAGGCTATCATGTCAGCAATGCCCCCAATTCCCGGTGCTCAGCCTGCTCAGCAAGCCATGCCTGATCTCTCAGGACTGGCTGCTGGCGGTGCTGCGCCCCAGCCCGATCCTTCCACTCAGTTCATGCAACTGGCCAAGCAGCTTGAAGACCAGGCGATGGCAATCGCATCGGCTCACCCGCAGTTTGCGAAGTCAGCCGAAGCAATCAAGAAAGCCATCCAGCAGGGAACAGTTGAAGTAGTTGGGTCAATGCAGCAACCGGCTTCTCAGAGTCCAGATGCAGGTGTGAACTACAATGGATGACCTTTGAGGCTGTAATCAATAACCCTGAACCGTTCTGACCCTTTCTCGTCAGACAGGAGGAACGCAATGCCGACTAAGAAGTATACGAAGGAAGAACTCGAATCGTGGGTCAATTCTATGGGACTGCCCGACGATAAGAAAGCAACCCTGCTCTCAGCCCTCGGAGACGAAGCCGTGCTGGGTCATGTTGGTGAATCAATCCTGATGCGCCAAGACTACGACCGCAGCTACGGTGAGTTGACCCGAGAGCGGGAGAATCTGCAATCGAAGCAGCAGGAAGTTCTCGACATGGAGAAGCAGCTTGTCGAGTGGCGAGATGAGAACAATCCGAAGTTCTCTCAGGCTCTCGAAGAAAGCGAAAGGTTGAAGAAGGAGTTGAAGACCTTGACGGATGCCTATATTGGAAAGGGTGGCTCTGTTTCAGAACTGTCAACCGGCACGCCACCGCCGCCTGCCAAGCCCGACGACAAGCCTCCCTTCGACACATCCAGCTTCGTCAGCAAAGACGATCTCTCCAAGGTCGTCCCTGCGCTGACCCAGTGGCCGGTTCAGTTCCAACGCATTGCCCAAGAGCACTTCAAGCTAACCGGCGAATACCCCGATGGCGAGAAGATTCTTGCAGAGGTCTACAAGGGCAAATCTGCTCAGCAAGCATGGGAAGATACTCATGGTATCCCAGCCATCCGAGCGCAGAAACAGCAGGAGCATTTCGAGGCCGAACTGAAAGCAGCCCGAGAAGACGAACGAGCAAAAGTCATGACCGAAATGGCCGTTGATCCCGCAGCCCGCAGAGACAACGCCACCGGCAGCTTCAGCTCAGCCCTTGCCCTCGCCAACGAAGACCCCTCGGCAGCAGTCGTTGCCGACCAGAACTCAAGAGCAAAAGCAGCAAAGCTCCTTGAGGGCTTCGATCCCCGGTTGTAGCAGCGGGTACGCAAACTAACGGCGCACAAGCGCCTCTGATTGGAGAACAACCATGCCAGGCTTTTCAGAGCTAACAGCAGTGACGCTTGCGGAGATTTGGCCCCGGAAACTCAGGGACAACTTCTTCCGAACGGCACCGTTTCTAGCGTACCTCCGACGCAACCGATTGAAGTCCTACCCCGGTGGGGCTTTCATGCAGCAACCCGGCTTGTATGCTCCGCTGAAAGGCGGCGCCTACGCGCAAGGGGATACATTCAACCTTGCCAAGCCCCAGACGATCGACGCCACGGCGTTTGATCCGAAATACTACTACGTCAACGTTACCGAGTACCTTGAGGAAATCGGTACTCAGGCCAAAGGGCCGATGAACGTTGTCAACCTTGTTGAAGCTCACTTGGACAACTCGATGAAGACGCTCAACGCTATCCTGAACATCGCGTTGTGGCGTCACGGCCAAGGCTCTGCTTCAACGATCACCGACAACAGAGTCACCCAGATCAACGGGATGTCGGAAGCCCTCAACAACGGCGTTGACAACTCATGGGATGGCAACGTTTTCCCGACCTACGGAACCAAGACCCGAGGCAGCGGCGTTGTTGGAACCGGCCTGAACTCAGTTCCCAAGTGGTTCGGCGACACTGCCGGCAACACCGGCACGATCACCTACAACAACCTGCTTGAGATGTATACCGCAGCGGGTCAGCGTGGGGTGTTCCCTGATCTCGGGATCTCGAACGCCGCTGTCTGGAACTTCATGCTCGAACGCATCCAGCCTCAGCAGAGGTTCATGGAACTCGGAACTGATCCGGTGTTCTGGGGAGCGCAGGCCATCAAGCTGATGACTGTTTCGTTCCTCGTTGACGCCTACGCACCGTCAGCAATCTACGGAATCAACGACCCCGATCTGGGGAACTATCTGACCTCTACCTTCACGTCGGTTGCCTCGCCAACTGCTGCGAGCGGTCTGCCCAGCTCAACCACCGTCACGGTAGGCGAAGTTCTAGCCCTCCTGAACACTCAGCAATGGGACTTCAGGATGAGCGACAACCCGCTCTACCAGTTCGGCTGGACCGGCTTCAAGGTCGCCCAGAATTCAACGATGGTCGCAGGCCAATCACTTGCGGCTGCTAACTTCACTTGCGGGTCGCCTTGGGGCAGTAACGTCGCCTACGGCATCGGCTCGTAACCTGTTGGGGAAAAGGAGATAGAACATTATGCCTACTGGACCTTTCGGTGATATCGCCAAGCTCGATCTCAAATACCTCAACACCGTGAACGACCCCGAGGTAGGATCGAACATCGCGTCGGCTGTCCAGCCCCGTTTCGGCGGACAGCTCGGCAAACTCATAGCAATCAACCATGCTGAGGCCCGGCAACTCAGCGATACTTCTATTGGCACCCTCTATGGGGGCTGGTATCAGTACGTCAAAGCTGTCACTGCGCTTGCGCGGGGAGACATCGTTGCATGGGACGTGGTAGCTAATACCGGGTTGACCGACTATGAAGTCACCCACACCATCGGCGCAACGCTTGAAGGCTACCTTGCCGGAATAGCCCTGAACACCGTGACCATCAATCAGTATTGCTGGATTCAGGTTCAAGGTTTGGCTGGCGTCAAGTACCGATCAACCGTCACCAACAAGACCGCAGGTAACATCGTGCTTCAGGTCACGACAACCGCTACTGCTGATGCAATCGCAGATGCAACCGGAACCTATATCAGCGGCGGCACGCTCGGCTTGAAGAACATCATCGGCTCAGCTTATGAAGCGCCGACCGATGCTGGCGTCAACCTGATCGTGATGAAGAACTTTCATCTAAACTGGTAGGGTCACTAACCCCTTCTGGCCTTGAGCCAGAGAAGGAGAAAAACGTCATGGCCGTAACCTTGACCAAACTGTACGAGGATGTCTGGAGTAAGACCCGAATCGTCGGCGTCCAGATCGCTTTCGACACGAGCTATCCAACGGGGGGCTATGGAGCCTCCCTTGGGCTTTCTGCCCAGAGAATCGGCTTCGCTAAAGCTGGTGACATCTTTGGAGCCCTGCTGATCGGCTTGAACGCCGCAGCTTCGGGTGTAGCCTGGGTAGTTTGGGACTACACCAACAAGAAACTGATGGCGCTACGAGGAGGAACCGGAACTATAACCGGCAACGTCACGGTTGTCGGCGGGGCCATCGGCGAGGCAATCGGGATCAACCCCGATAGCAACGCCGGGGTCTTGTCGAAAGCTGCTGCGACTAATCGCACGATCCCAATCGCTACCTTCCTCGGTGCTTCTCCCTCGGTCACTCAGCAACCATTGGCTGAGGTCAGCAACACTACCAATCTGTCCGCCGTAACCTGTCGAATGGAGTTCCGAGGTAGATAGTGAATGCCCAGTACCTACGATCAACTTTGGAGCGAACTGCTTGCACACCTGCCCCAGCTCCCCGCGCTACTCGCACAGAAGCTCATCAACCGGGCGTGGCGCGATATTCGTGACCATCGCCACTGGTCTTTCCTGATGGCGGAGGGTTGGCTATACAGCCCTCCGTCGCTCAGCGCCGGAACAGCTAATGTAACCCAGTTCAGCCAGTCTGTTACCCTCGACGCTACAGCTTCGGCGGCTCTCGTTGGCTTACCCAACCCAGCTATCACCCTGAGACAGTTCAGGGTCAGCAGTGGGCCGATCTACTCGATAACGGCTGCTGACTTTTCGACTCCAACCGCTGTCGTGTTGACCCTGGATCGTATCTACGTTGAGTCAACCAACACTGCTGCCGCTTACACGATCACTCGGATCTTCTACGGCCCCCCGCTGAACGCAGTTGGTGTAGAGGTCACGGACTTTCTACGCTATCGCAGAGTCTATGATCCAGTGAGCGCCTACAGCCTTGTCCTGAACGTAGCAGCCGAGGAACTAGACAACTCTGACCCCCAGAGGGCATCGAGCGGCCAGCCCTATGTTCTAGCAACCCGCCGAAGCGATAGCAACAACCAGCCTGTTTATGAGATGTGGCCTTCGCCGAACTTCGAGAGAGGCTATCTGGTTGTCTACCAGAAGCGGGGAGTCGATCTCGTCAGCGGTGACAGCCTTCCACCGTCGATCAGCGATGAGCTTGTCATAACCCGTTCGCTGTTCCTCGGCTGTGAGTGGGCCGCAAAGCAACCTGATGTTCGCTACCGAGGCATCAACTGGCCGTTATTCATGCAGCAGCATGATGTTCGTTATAGAGAACTGCTTCGGCTCTGTGAGATTCAGGACGAGGAGCAGATGATCCAGAACCTTTTGATCCCGGAGAGCACTGGATCGTTAATGCCCATAGATAGTGCCTTCTTGCAAAGTCATGCCCCAATTCAATAACAATGCTATAATCCACAACTGAAAGGAGAACTACAGTGGCAAGAAAACACGGTTCAGATTCCCCGATGAAGGACTACCCGAAGCCTCCATCTCCGCGTGGCGGCAGTGGCAGCTTTGGCTCTGGAACTGCTAAAGAGTTCAACAAGCCTCCATCCAGTTATGGACCGATCTCAACGGTCCAGTATGCAACTGGCGTTGGTGGCAAAAGCAAGGGTGGCGGCACCATCATAGGTTCACCGATGGATGAACAGATCACCCCGAGTAAGCCGAAGGGCAGTTAATCCAGCTCCAACGTTAGGAGATTGTTCGACAACAATGTTCTGGGAGATAGGAGAACCTATATGCCTGTGGCCAGAGAGCTTTCTATCATAGACGCACTGCCACGGCCGAGAATCGAGAGCATTCCACGCACAAAGCACGAAAGTAGTACAGAGCACATTGACGCTATGCCACCTGCTCAAGATAAGACCACGGTTCCGAATTGGGCACTCACGACATTCTGTGGCGTGCTTCTGCTGCTACTAGGCTTTGTCTACACCACCGTTGACCGGAGAATAGAAGACAAACAAAGAGAAATGGATAAGCTGGAGATACGGGTTGCCCAACAAGAAACGTACATGAAAAACACGCGGGAGAAGTTGATTGCCAACGGTTGGCAGGTAGATGAAGCCGGAAACATCAACCCTCCCCCTAAACACAAGTGAGAAACCATGCCAAGAGTCCCCGATAAGATTATCATCAACTGCTCGGTGTTCGACGCTGACGCCTACTCGATGCACTCAGCCTTCGAGGATGGTGAAAAGCTGAGTGCCGAGATCATGGAAATAGGCGGCGGAAAGGCCAAAGGCAACCTGCTTCTGAAAGAGGATGCAGATGAGCATTTGGCTAAGCAGGAAGCTATCTGCTCTGCCCTCGATACAGGGATGGCTGATTGCATTAAGCGCCAGCGTGCACTGAACGACAAGCGCAGGAAGTGGCTTGATACTAAGTTGTAGCGAATCGGGAGCCGATGTGGATGGCAAAGCGAAGGAAGCGACAAGGGAACGGCGCGGGCATCGGTGTAGACGCATTCGGTGGTCGCGTAGTCGATCCCACGGAGAACGTGAAGGCGCTTGCCGCTGCGAGCTCCGCTCGGCAAGACGACTTACGCCAACTCAATAATCGCTATATTCGTTCTGAGATCAAGCGGGTTCGGATGCAGGCGTTTCATGTTAAAGAGATCGTCTCACTGCATCAGGTTCATGATTACGCGCTGCACAAAGCCGAAGCTGGTCGCCTGAATGCACTCAGGAAAAACGACCGTGAAGACTTGAGGGTATTGGCGGCTGCAACGACAGCCAAAGCAGAGGCGCTTCAAGTGCAAGTGGCAGCATCGGCGAAAGCACTCGCGGACACGTTTGCGGCTCAGATGTCGGACGTAATTAAGCGGCTGTCGGCTCTTGAGTTGAGTTCATCCGAGGGCAAGGGTAAGGCCACTGTCGAGTCGCCGATGATGACCGAAATGGTATCCGAGTTGAAGGCGTTACGCAGAGAGCAACAGAACGTATCAGGGCAAAAGCAGGGTGCTCTCTCTACTCGTGAGATGATTAGCTGGGTACTGCTTACGCTGATAACACTCTATGCGCTCTATAAGTCAATAAAGCCCGGATGAGCAACAAGAAGGGGTGAAATCATATGCCCGACCAACCAACCAAGCGCGGCAATCAGGACGTTCTACAGGAAATTCTTGCAGTCGTGCAACACATTCAACGAGAAGTCAAACAACTCAGAAAGGAGCAACGGAAAATGGGAACCGAAATAGAAGACCTCAATGCAAAACTCGACGCCCAAGCCGAGGCGCTTACGGCGTTCCAAACCGCGTCAACGGCGGCAACGGATGCAATCGCCAAGGAGATCCAGCAGGTAGCGGCGCTGGTGGCCAATGCTACCAACCTGGATCAACTCAAGGCAGGCGTGACCGCGGCAACCGACCGGATCACCAAGAACAACGACGCAATCGGCGCTGCAACAGCCGCTCTCGTTCAGAGCACGACTGACCTTGCAGCCGACGACCAGCCGGCCTAACCAGATCGGGGTGGATGGCCACCCCTTTCGTTTCTAAGGAGTAGTTTATGTCAACCTTACTTCTACTTAGAGAAGGCGGCGGTCAGATGAGCATCGGTTTCGTCTTCTGGTTTCTGATGCTGGTTTGGCTCATCTTCAGTGGGTGGAGCGGCTATGCTTTACCCGGCCCGGAAAGGGGCCGCTACTACGGTGGAAACCTTCTATGGTTTATCATCGTCTTCCTGCTTGGATGGGCAACCTTTGGGTTCCCGATAGGAGGCTGATGAACACCTTCATCGAACGGCTCATCGATGCCCTCAAGCGGTTGCTGACCTCGGCCAAGGTCATCACGGCTCTGGCCGGAATGCTTGCTGCCTTCGCCGCCAAGCATAACATCGTTCTGGCCCCAGAAGACGTGACTACAATCATCACTATCTTCGGTGTTCTGATCGGTGCCCAAGGCATCACGGATTTTGGAAAGAGTGCAGCGGTCATCAAATCGGTTCAGCCTAGTGATAACGTCCAGCAAACAGTGAATATAGGCACCGATGAAAAGCCCAAATAGGGTATAATGATTTATGCCTAATTACACCTGCCCCACCTGCCAGAGAGTCTTTACTCGCCCTTCCTACTTTGTGACCGTTCCTTATCCTTGCTGTAGCCGCCGTTGTAGCTCAATCAAGAAGACTGGTATGCGCTCAGCTAAGTTGGATCGTAAATTTTTCGATAAGATTGATACTGACAACAAGGCTTATATTCTAGGTATTATGTTTGCGGATGGCTCAATAACAAAATCAAATCAGTGGATACTCGAACTCCACGAGCAGGATGGGAGCCTACTTTATGAGATAGCCACTATTTTGGGCCTGCAAAATGCGAAGCTATGTACTAGCAAGCGATATAGAACTTTACGCCTCAATGTGTCTAGTTTGGAACACGTGGAGCAATTGGCAAGGTATGGTTGTATCAAGAATAAAACCTACGATCATAGGGAGATCATTCTACCAGAACACAAACTATTGCCCTCGTTCTGGCGTGGGTTTTTTGATGGCGATGGCTCAACCACCTGTGATGCAAAGACCGGAATGTACAGAGTGTCATTTGCAATGAGCCATCCCGGATTAAAGCAGGCATTGATGAAACTTGCTGACGAGCTTGGTGCTCGGTATACTGTTCATCATGCTGCTAACATGGCCTCGGTTGTTTTTAGTGGTTCTTATTCTCAGATAATTGCCCGCTATATGTACCAATCTTCCGGCCCACGATTAAAGCGGAAAGAGGAAATTGTAGAACGCCTACTATCGCAGGTTATTCGTTCATGTGTTCGTCGTATGTATGCGCCAGAAGGCCAGCGGTGGTGTTCCCACTGCCTAAAGTTCAAACCGATTATGGAATTTTATAAGCGTGAAAGTCGGTGCATAACCTGTTGTAGATCGCGTGGACTATCTGGATATCATTTACGGAGAGGCTTGAACGACTTTGGCAAAGGCCAAGCCCAGATCAAGGCCGATAACCCGCCACCACCTGATACCGTCCAGAGTCAAGTGGTCAATGTCAACAAGGATGAAACCGCACAAAGGAGAACTCCATGAGAAGACTATCAATCCTTTCTTTGGTGCTCACGCTGCTGCTGGCAAGCTGTGCCCCGAAGACCAACACGCCGGGCTCAGGCAAGGACAACTTTGTGATGTATGCCAGCGACATCATTACTGGCTTCAACAAAGCACGCCCGTTGATTGCCCAGTTCCTACCGAGTGCTCTACCCAAGATCGATCAAGGGCTGGCTATAGCCACGAAGCTCAGGGACACGGTAGCAACCAGCACGGCTACTGAAATCAGGGGCTATCTCTCTGACTCTATCAAGCTGCTGGACGACATCATTGCTCATGACATTCCGCAGCTTAAAGATGAAAGCATAAGAGCTGGAATCATGACTGGCTTGGGCCTTGTAGACATTGCTCTGTCGTTGTTTGCCAACCATGCTCCTGCCACCACTACCTTGGCTACTGCACGCCCCGGCCACGACTCAATAGCTGATTTCGCCAAGCGCCCGGTCTGGGGTAAAGCCTACGTTCATTGATCATGAAAAAGCGGCTTGGATTACTTCTATTCTGGCTCTGTTGCCTGCCTCTATGGGCAGTGGCTCAAAGCCCCGTAACTGGCTTCTGCGAAAAGGGCGGGCAGGCAGTTGTTACTAATGGAGTAAGCTCTACCACTAAGGTCCAGCGGACGTACACCGGCTGCACCGTCAGCGTGTTCGACGCCGGATCGACAAACCTATCGACCATTTTCAGCGATGCTCTCGGTACTCCCAAGGCTAATCCTTTCACCGCCGATGCCACCACAGGTTATTGGAATTTCTTCTGTAACAACGGGAGCTATGACGTAAGTATCACTGCATCCGGGCTCTCAGCTACGACGATCCGAACCGTCAAGATAGCCGATGCTTCTTCGTCGCCCCTCAGTGGTTCAGGCACCAGCGGCCGGGTTCCAAAGTGGTCTGGTACTTCATCTATAACCAACAGCCAGATAACCGACAACGCAACGTCCGTTGGTATCAACAACACTAGTCCTGCTGCTTCTGCCCTGCTTGACTTAACATCCACAGCAAGGGGCTTACTGCCCCCTCGGATGACCCAAGCTCAGCGTGATGCTATCTCAAGCCCTGCTGCGGGCTTGATGATCTACAACCTCGACACAAGCCAGCTCAACCTGTTCACCACAAGCTGGGGAACCATCAGCGGCGGGGGCAGTGGCATAACCTCGCTCAACGGTCTCACTGGAGCCAGCCAGCTCTTTGCTACTGTCAACGATACCAATATCACGTTGGCTGAAAGCAGTGCTGCTGTAACCCACACATTCACGGTTGGCTGGTCTGGAACCCTCGCCAAAACCCGAACCCTCGGCACGACCGTCTACACTGACCAAGGCAACACGTTTAGCGCCGGCGCTCAGGATTTCTCGGCTGCCGCTACCTTCACGATCCCAGTTACGGGGGGCTCTAACCCAACAGTCAGTGGCCGCTTGGCCTATGACTCTACCAGCAACACCTTTGAATATGGAGCCAACGGAGTCAACCGAACCGTTGTCAATCTAAGTGAGAGCCAGACGCTTTCTAATAAGACCCTGAGTGCTCCCAACATCGGAGACTTCACCGGGGCTCAGCATAGCCATCAGAACGCAGCAGGTGGTGGGCTGCTCGATGTGGCCGCAATCGGCAGTGGCGTCTTCAGCCTTGCTCGTGGCGGAACCAACACAACCTCGGCCAGCTATTCAACCAACGGAGCCTTCTACTACGATGGCTCGAAGTTCATTACGACAGCAGCAGGCGGCGCTGGAACGCTCTGCCTTCAAGCAACCGATGGTGGGGTTCCAACCTTTGGTGCCTGCTCTGGAACTGCTGCTACATCTCTCTCAGCTCTAACCGCAGCTACTACTTCCAACACCCTGAACAGCGGCGACAACGCCCAAATCTGGAAGTGGACTCTTACAACCAGCGGCAAGACAGGCTGGAGAATAAGTGAGAACACTGCGTCAGCCGCAGCGGGTACTCCGTTGCTCGTCGCCATCGACACGCTCTCCACGTCAACGGTTAATCCGTTTCAGGTAACAGCCGGTGGCACTGCTAACGGCGTTCGAGTAGATACCACGGGTAAGCTCGCCAAGATCGGCACAGGCTCGGTCACGGCTGATGCGCTCAACGGCTTGTCCACCAACGGCTGGCTTGTTCAAACCAGCACTGGAGTATTCACAGCCAGAACCTTTGCAGCCGGAACCGGAATTGCGATAACCAACCTCGACGGAACCGGAGGCAATCCTTCGTTCTCGGTCGATCAAACTACAAACTTCACCCTAACCGGCACTGATACCTTCACCCAGAAGCTCCAGCTTGGTTCTAATGCAACCGAGAACGAAACAGCCTGGAGCAGCCTCGGAGCAAGCCCTACTTCTATAGGTGTGACCGACTCGTCCAGTAGCTCATCTACAACTTCGGCCAATCCTCAATCCGTTATGCAAACATGGCGTAGCGGCAACAACAATGCCTTTGGACACTTGAACGCTGTTTACAAAACAGCCGGAACCGGCGACACCTACGGAAGCATCGCGCTGGTAGAAGACCTGCGAAACTATTCTGGATTTGCTGCGGGTGACTACAACAATCACGGCGTCCGGGGCTATGTGTTTCTCAGCCCAACCAACGTAGGAGCCGGGGTCAATGTCTTTGGCTATAACCTGCTTCAGACCCATAGGATAATCAGTGGCATAAGGGCAGTAGGAGCCCAGATAGAGGCGGGGAACTTCGGCTCCAACGCTGATACCGATGCTACTACTCAAGATTCAACTCTAGGGATAGTAGTTGCAGGTATAGGAACAGCTCATAACTCGGTGGGTGTCCTATTCGAGAGTGCCGTTGCTTCTGCATGGGCTACAGGAATTAGGACGGTCGCCGACTCGATATACAAATACGGATTCGACTTCAAGGGGCTCTACTTTCATCCACAGGGAACCGCTGCTGCTACCCAGACTTCAACAGCTATAGTGGGCACCAGTTCTATCTGGCTCACCGAGCTGACCATCGGTGATCAGATCAGCTATGACGGGGCGACGTGGTACACTGTAACAGCCATCACCAATAACACTAATGCTACGATCAGTCCTGCTTATGCAGGAACCACGACATCAGGAGTAACCCTGGTCAAAACTGTCGCTCCTTTCAGGATGTCTCCTGAGTCCTACTTCCTTGCACGAAACTTAGCCGACACTGCTGACTACCGGGTTCTAGGGGTTAAAAGCGATACCGTTAGGCTGGATTCAGACGGCAAGACAATCTTCGCCGGATCATCCGCTCTGCAACTGACTACCGCTGCTGGAAACGTGCTGGTCAACTATGCACGAATTACTCTCGCACTCTCAAATGGACTGAACAGCAACATCAGCATAGGCACTGCCAACTTTGCCCGCGCTGGGGGACCGACCGGAGCCTACTCCGTAGGTGGCTTTACCAACGGTATCGATGGCAAGGTTTTGGTGTTCATCAATATTGTCGGCCAAACCTTGACCATAGTAAATGAAGACGGAAGCTCGACAGCGGCGAACAGGATTGCTACTCTAACCGGGGGCAACGTTACTCTCCGAGCCGGGGCACAAAGCTCTGCTACTTTCATCTATAGCGGCTCGGACAGCCGTTGGCTCTTGACTGCGACTAATTAAGGAGAAACCATGAAGTTTAAACTGATCGTTATCCTGATCCTGCTTACAGGCTATGCTTCACTACCGGCGTCGAGAGCCGACGAGAAACCCCCTGCGGCAGTAGCCGCTCCCGTCGCCATTCCACAAGCCGAGCGTCAAGCCCTGATAGACGCTTACAAGGTGGTGGTAGACGCTAATAAGGACTTCCAGATTGCCATGCTCAAGGCCCGAGTAAAGTGCAAGGTTGATGAGACATGGCAGATCGATCTACAGACGATGGCTTTCCTGCCCCCAGCCCCGGCGAAAGCAGAACCGACAAAGCCCTGAACCCATGCCATATGCCTACTTGAATTTCAGCCAGATGCAAAGCCAGCTTGCAGCACGGCTGGCTGATAGCGGCATGGTCTTCTTCCCTCAAGGCCACCTTCGATCAGTTCTCAAGGAAGCTCTTAGAACATGGCAGTCGATGAGTACGGTTCAGCGAGGGAGGTTCACGTTCAACCATACCGCTACTGTTCCTTTCTATGACCTTGCCACCGTAACCGGCTCGCTGATCCCAAGAACCCTAACCGACCGTGATCTGGTAAATGACCTACAGTACGCCCTGATGGAGCCGGTCAACGACTTTAGCTTGCCAGCAACGTGGAGCGGCACAGAGCAGTTCTCTATGGATGATCTGGTCAAGGCTATCCAAAGACGCCGGGATCAGTTCCTTCTTGAAACTGGATGCGTTATAACGGCCTCTGAGATAGCGGTTGGCTCTCCGTTTGATGGTAGAGTCCTCCTCAGCGACTCCATCATCGATGTCCGAAGGGCAGCTTGGAAGAACCTCGATAACGTTTACTCAACCCTCTGGCGCTCTGATGAGAGGCAGTTGAACTCGTTACTGGTAGGCTGGGCAACCACAGGTGGAACCCCACAGGTTTACTCTACGATCGTGGTTCCCCCAATAACCTTACAGCTCGGCCCAATCCCGGATGCCAGCGGCTCTGTTCACTTGTTGACTATCAATGCTGGACAAGCTCTCGACGTAGCAACTGGGGTTGACCTTGGGATTCCAGACGACCTTGCTTGGGCTATAAAGTTCGGGGCTCTTGCTGACCTTCTAAGCAGAGACGGCGAGGCCAGAGATCCCGCTCGTGCCGCTCATGCTGAGCAACGCTATGCTGAAGGCGTAATGCTGGCTAAGATAACCGGCTCTGTTCTGAACCTAGAAGTCAATGGAGCGCAGACGCCGATTGTCGATCTTCAATCCCTCGATGCAATGAGCCCCGGTTGGCAGACGGTAGCGATTAACAGCGGAACCCCAACGGTCGGTGCAATGGCCGGCCTGAACCTGATCGGCTTCTTCCCTGTTCCCTCTGCTGCTTCCAGCGTAACCATCGACTGTGTTCGCAATGCTCCCATTCCAGCCAACGATGCAGCACAGGTTCAGCTTGCCCGAGAACACCTTGATGTCGTGCTGGACTACGCTGAATACCTTGCTCGCTTCAAGGAAGGTGGCGCTGAGTGGGAAGCGACAATGCCGCTGGCTCAGAACATGCTGAAACTCGCAGCCGACCATAACCAGCGCCTCGCAGCACAGTCTCAGCTTGAAGACGAGCTTCGCTCTCAGAGCCAGAGGGAAGCTGATAGAAGACCTATGAGGATTGCAGTGGCGTAACAAAAAGGGCTGCCTGTTCAGCAGCAGCCCTTTCTTCGTCCCATTCACCTTCAGAGGAGGTCGCATTGACCTTACTGCAAGGCAATGTATCATAGCTTCTAGCAGAGGACAACAGAAAAGTGAGTGCTTCTCGCCACAGTAGGGCAACCCAGAGATTCGCGGTTCGTGGACTGCAACTCGCCAAGAACCTTGATGAGCTGGATAGCTCTGAACTGGCTATCTATCAGAACCTTCGCCAGTTCGTTATTGGCAAGCTGGACACCAGACCAGGCTTAACCGCTATCAATGCAGCAGCAATGGCCGACCTTATAGTTCATTCGGTGCGCAGGCTGAACAATGATCTTCCATCTGCAACCCAGAGCTTTGCTCGAATCGTTGGAGCGGGAACCAGTCTCTATAGCGACAACGGAGCCCACAATGCCTACACCTTGAAAGCCTCTGGCTTCAGCGGCAGGCCGCTCTCGCTCGTTCCATTTAGGCCAGAGCAATCCCCCGAGCCTTGGATGTATATCGGCGATGCAAGCAAGAGCGGGAAAATAAATGTAGCTGGGATTTTCCAGAACCAGGGGATCGTCCCTCCATCAGCCCCACCCCAGTTTACTCTGGCAAGCACCACTAGAACTATCATTGATACTTTTCAGTCAGCGGCTTCATGGTCTTCAACTGGGGTGGCCGGGACAGGAGCCCTGAAGTTTGCAACCACCATCTCATTCGGGACCATCAGTGCCATCCTCTACGACGTTGGCGCAACCGGCTGGTGCTCCATTGCTCCTACGGTTGTCTACAGCGGCGTAACCGAAGGCAACCGATTCATCATCAACTCAGGCGGGGGCAATGCTGAAACCGTCATCATGGAGCAGGTGCTCCCGGCTATAACCAATACTACCATTCGATCCATAACCTATGACGGAGGCACCACCGGACCCTGTACGGTTGTCCTTGCTCATAACTCAAGACACCGGGTTCAAACCAATGCCCTGATCCAGATCAACGCTGAAGCTGTTCGTATTATTTCAACCTCTATAGGCGATGACGATCAGCAATCGTTCCGATGTTCGACTGTCGTTAATCATGTAGCCGGAGAACCTGTAAATGGGCTCAACTCAATCCGGGCTTTCTGCGCTAATACTCATCTGCCCGCTGAAACCGTTGCTGTTCCTGTACTCCAGGTAGCCTGCACCGGAGCAACCGGGATAGCAACGATAACCAGAACTGGCTTGACCCTCGATCTCTCCCAGATCAACGGTCGTGCGCTGCAAGACTCGGATGAGATATTCTTTGCTGTCCGTGTTACTCCGGCTACAGAGGTAAGCGAGGTCCAGATACTACTGGACTGCGGCGATGGTTCTTTCACTCAGGACTTCTATATCAAGGCTATCAAGCCTTCTGGGTTCACCGAAGCGACTACTCAGCAGTCAACCACTACTGTTGCCCGTGATGCTGCCATAGCAGACAAGATCGCTGATGACGCCAACATACCGCCGCCTGAGACGCCGGAACAGGTCAGAACCAGGTTGCAACGAAAGCTAGACTTGGCAAGGCAGAACAACAGGCCCGGTAAGGTTGGGAGGCTACAAGCTAGGCTGGATGAAATAGGAACCGGGGATGACACTGGATCGGGTGGTTCAGGTGGTTCTGGCTCGGGAGTAGACACTGGTGGAGGCAGTGGCCCCAGTGCAGACGTTGGCCAATCCGGTTCAGACCAATACTGGGTTCTACGCTTCAGGGTTTCTGATCTCACCAGAGTAGGCAGCAACAACAGTGTTGGCTTGAAGAATATCAACGCTCTCAGGATCAACGCTTTTGTCACGGCTTCAACCGGAATCGGTGATCCTATATTCCAGTTCTCCTCTTGGTGGGCCGGAGGAACCTTTGGCCCCGATGTAGGCACGATTGGAACCCCCTATACTTACAGGTACACCTATAGAAGCAGCACCACTGGAGCCCGGTCAAATCCGTCGCCTTATCTCAGGGAATCCATTCAGGCCAAGCGCCAAAGAGTTCAACTGACGGCAACTGTTTCAGCCGATTCTCAAGTCGATAAAGTAGACTGGTATCGCTTCGGGGGTTCTCTCAACGACTGGACCTACATTGGCACCGGAGCCAACAACGGAGCCATCTTCAACGACGACTTTCCCGATGACTCGATTGCATCGAACCCGAGGCTGGACTTCGGGAAGTTCCAGCCTTTCCCACTGGCCGACATCCCCCGCAGGGGAACCTGCAACGTCAGCGGTACATCCGTCAGCAACACAGGCGGCGATGCTTTCAACGTGAACTGGGCTCCGGGCACACAGGTTATCATCAACGGGGTTCCAGTTACGCTCTATCGAGTAATCTCGGTTGTCCTGCTTGAAGTAGTAGAGAACCTTGGATTCCTTAGTGGAGTCAGCTTCTTCATCCCAGATGCCCTGATTCAAGGCCAACCCTTGCCTGCTATGTGGGGGCCATTCGGTGAAGGCATCGGCGGTGTATTTATGTTCGCCTGTGGTGCCCCCAATCAGCCCGGCACATTGTTCTGGACCAACGGGAACGACCCTGATAGCGCCGATGAGAAGAACCAGGTTGAAATAACCAGCCCCAGCGAACCACTGATGAACGGCTGTGTCTACGACGGTCGAGCCTACGTCTGGTCAACCCAAAGAATGTGGGCTGTCTCGATGGAGCCTGATCCGTTGACCAACAGGCTCACCGCAAGGCCGAATGAGATACCAAACGGTAAAGGGTTATTCGCCCGCTTTGCTCTCGCAGTCGGCCCCAAGATGTGGTTCATAGCCCAAGACGGCATCTATGAAACAGTAGGTGCCGAGCCTCAGCTCATTACTTCTGACCTCTATCCGTTGTTCCCGCATGACGGCCAACCCGGTGTAGCTGTCAACGGTATTTCACCCCCGGATTTCAGTCAACCCAACTCAATGGACCTGAACTACGCTGATGGAATGCTCTACTATGATTTCGTTGACCTTGCCGGAATGCGCCACACGCTGGTCTACAATACCTTGCTGAACGGCTGGAGCTATGATGCTTACACACCGATGGCTTGCACTCACTATCAGGAAGAAGGCCGAGGAGTGCGATCGGTTCTACTCGGGGGAAGCGACGGGAGGCTGTATCAGTTCTTACAGACGGCATTGACTGATGCTGGAACGCCTATAAGCTGTGCCCTGCAAACCGGAGCCTTCGATGCAGGAGACTTCAGAGCCCAGAAGGTGTGGGCTGACCTGATTGTAGACTACCTGAGCAGCGTTGCTATAACAGCCAGTGCTGGGTTTGACAATGTTCCGGCGACTACGCCGTTGACTAATCTGGCTATCTCAGCAAGCCGAACTCAGCAGATAGAAGACCTCGCAAGCGGCAACGGGATTCAGGCCAGAAACATAATTCTCAGCCTGAGCTGGAACGGCCAAGCCTCCCTGTTCGGCTGGGAACCTTCGTGGCTACCCAGACCAGAAGACTCAGCTCTCCGCGCTACAGACATGGACGACCTCGGCTATGATGGGGCGAAGTTCGTTCAGGGCATCGTTATCGAAGCCGACACCGGTAATGTTCCAAAGTCGATCTTGATTCAAGCCGACACTGGGACTAATGGAGTGATGGCTACTCAGCTTGGAACCTTAGCCACCATTCAGCACAACGGCAGAAGCGAGCAAGCCTACAGCTTTGCTACTCCATTCATAGCTCACCTAGTCCGAATCCTCGGCAACGACTCCGACCCCTGGAAGCTGTTCAAGTGGCGCTGGGTCTTCGAGCCCTCGCCAGAGTTGGTTACTGACTGGATAACCCAACCGACCACCCTTGATGGTGAAGGCTTCATGCACATCAGGGAAGTCCAGATAGCCCATATCAGCACGGCTAATCTGACGTTCTCGATCATCACTGACGATGGAACGAATGCGCCGATAACGGATACCTATACCATCAACCACGGCACCGGGGTCTATAAGAAAACCTACGTCGTGACTCAGGCTAGAAAGTTCAAGTCGGTTACTTTTAAGCTGGTTTCGGCAGCAGGGTTCAGGGTTTTCCAGAAAGATATTGAGGTCAGATTCCGGTCCTGGGGGGCAGGCGGTGGCTACGTCACTGTGAAACCCTTCGGCGACATTAGCCGAGTCAAAGGTGCTGCAATATGATAGACTGTCTGACGACGGAGTGGGATCGAACTAGCGCCTACACGAGTGATACTCACGGAAAAGCCCCCGCTCCGTCGCTTTCTATGCTACAATCCGGCTCGTGGGCTGGAGGCTGAGATGACAGTTTTCCGAATTCAGCATCGACACCTCTATGAGACTGCTCCGGCCCACGCTTAACCCCAAAGGAGCTTCCTGATGGCCAGACCTTACAAGGGAACAATTTCATTACCTGCTGATACCACAGCCCATAGGCTGAGCGACTGCATAAAAGCCGCCGCCGGCGCAGGAACCGGGGGCGATGCCGGGGCCTCTGCTCGCTACTGTGGCTGGACGCTCACGGCTGATCCGGCCAACGCAGGTGATCTCTACATTGGGGGAGCAAACGTCAGCTCTACCATCTACGGAGTAACCCTCGGCCCTGCTGACGACTGGACGGTTGGCAGCGGAAACCTCCTGAACAACAAGGAAACCCATGACTACTGGATCAGGGGCTCAGCCAACAGCTTGAAGTTCCACTTCGAGGGCGAAATAGCATGAAACGTCTACTCTGGATTGTCGTAATCCTGCTGCTTTCCGTAAGTGCCTCAGCACAGGTCAGTGGGCCTGCTCGAAAGATTGCATTTGGAACCAGCGATCCTGCCACCTGCCGCTCGAATGGCCAGAACATCTTCTTCAATACAACCAGCGGCTTGCTCAAGATTTGTACCGCTACCAACACGTGGACATCCGTTGGCCCCGGTGCTGGCGGGGGCAGCGTTACCAACACCGGAGCCTTGACAGCCAATCGGCTTATCAAGGGCAACGGTGGGGTCGATATTACAGTAGGTGATCTCACTGGAGACGTGACTACCAGTGGGACGATGGCTACTACTCTGGCCAACACTGCTGTTACCCCGGGCAGCTACACGAGTGCCAATATAACAGTAGACTCGAAGGGCAGGTTGACGGCGGCAGCAAATGGATCAGGCTCAGGCGATGTAGTCGGCCCTGCTTCATCAACAGATGGAGCCCCAGTGCTGTTCGACGGGGCAACCGGCAAGCTGATAAAGAACAGCACGCCGACCGGAACGGGGAACCCGGTTCTACAAACCAGCCCCACATTGACTACTCCAGTTCTTGGTGTTGCGGCAGCTACCTCGATCAACGGCAATACCTTCACGACCGGCACGTACACGCTGACGGGCGCGGCGGGGAAGACGTTCACATTCAATAAAACCATCTCGTTCACGGCTGCTGATGACACAGGCGTGTATACGCTACCGACTGGCACGAAGACGCTGTTAGCGACGGATGGTTCAGCAGCGAGCTTGACGGGGCTTCCGATTTCTACAGGCGTGTCTGGACTTGGCACGGGCGTAGCGACATTCCTCGGCACCCCATCAAGCGCGAACCTGCGAGCTGCGTTGACTGACGAGAATGGAACGGGCACAGCGTTGTTCGACGGGGCGACAACTCCGAGTTTCACGACGGGTATTCAAATTGGCGGTGCTGCGGCTTCGCGCAAGATCCTCGTCGGCAACGGAACTAACTTCATCACTTCGACTGAAACTTGGGCAGTACCGGGAACCTCTGGCAACGTCTTGACCAGTGATGGAACAAACTGGACAAGCGCGGCTCCCTCGGGTGGGGGCGGGGCTAATCCCGCTGGTTCTGGTTCTGAACTACAAGCGCGATTAAATGGTACTACCTTCCAAGCAGTCACGGGTTCGGCAATCAGTGGCGGGACAGTAGCGATAGGTACAACGACGAGTCCTTTCGCCCAGTTAGTGGTTGCTAAAGACCCTAGCCCAAGCTCTGGTAGCGGGTACGCTTTAGCCGTGGCGAATGCAACCGATACCAACTACCGGCTTCAGTTTGCCGCCGACACGAGCGGCGGATATATCCAGGGACTCCATGAAGGCGTGTCGTTTAGCCATCCCCTATTTCTACAAAAGCAGGGCGGCATGGTCAATATAGGAGCAGGATCAAATCGAGCACTCTTGGATATAGGCAGCTCTATAACCGCTGACGGCAACGTTCACTCTCTCATCACGCTCGCCGGGGAAGCTACATCGGGAACATCTACCGGATGGGGAGGCTCCCTAGATTTTTTCCTTACCTCAAGCACAACTGGGGGGCGTGCCGCTGGCCAGATGGCTCTTAAATGGACGGATGCGACTGATGCAACCCGCACATCAGCGTTTACGTTCAGCACGGTCAATAGTGCTGCTGCTCAAGCGGAAGTCATGCGTATTACCGGACCCGGAACCATCAAGATCGCAGGCACAGCCTTGCGGGGTACGACCGAGGGCACGAATCACCTGGACATCTTTGACGGCACTGCTCCCGTTGGAACCCTAGCAAATGGAATATCGCTTTATTCTACCTCTGGCGAACTTCGTGTGATGGATGCTGCGGGAAATGCGACGTTGCTCTCACCGCATGATCTTCAGACAAATGAATGGATTTATTTCTCTAAGAACACCGTCACGGGTAAAGTTCTCCGTATCGACATGGAGCGGCTAATGAAGGCGATTGACGCGCAGCTTGGCGGCGGGTTCATCAAGGAATACATCGAGAAGGTGAATTAACATGGCAGACATGGGTGGCGCAAAACTTCTCAGCCCAACGCCGGGCGCGACTATCACGCTGACGATTGACACTACCGTTCGTCATCTTGTCGCCAGTTGGACATCTGGGGAAGTCGAGACGGTGAACATCAGCGGCACTCCGCTTGATGGCCAGCAGATTACCTTGCTGATAACCAATGACGGAACGCTTGGCCGGGTCATCACCCTGGGCACAGGGTTCAGCGGCAACGGAACTATCGTCGGGGTGATCAGCAAACGTTCTATCTGGTTTGGAATTGCGGTTGGTGGGGTGTTCTACGAAGTCGCAAGAACCGTGGGGGTGCTTACGTAAGATCAATGACAGAACCGAATTGCGTATTGCTATAGGAGGTTTTATGTTCAACCGAAGACGCATTCTCGCCGGATTCGCTGTACTGCTTCTCTCAGCATCCTGTCTTGCTCAATCAGTCTTCACCGAGGGCCAGCGTGTCAAAGTCCGTTGGCACGGCCGATGGCGAGTGGCGATTATGCAGGACAATCCCAGAATGACAGATGTGTGGACAGAAGTACGATTCAACGGGCGCAAGTTCAAATGTGAAGCTGTGGCGTTGGAAGACGTGAGGGCGAGACGATGAGCACCGAAGACGCCCTGCGACAGCTTCTTGATGAGTCGCAGGCTCAGATCGACTTAGCGGTCGAGCGTAAGCAAGAGAAGGCTACCGCGATGTTGTTCGCCGCACGAGTCGAGCAGATTTGCTTGAAAGGACTGGGTGAGAAATGATCAAGATCAATGACGAATGTGACGGTGGCTATGAACATGAAGAGAACGGTGTCCGTGCGCGGCGCACCACAATAACGCAGCCCGAGCACGGTTTGTATGCCTACGAGCCAGACCATGAGCAGATCGTCAATACGCCGTTCCTCTTCGAACAGTTCCCGCCCATCGCCGTCGCAAGCAAAGACGATCTGCCGCCTGAGTACGAACCGCTCAAGAGGTACATCGACTGATGCTTGATTCTAGCCCAAGCAGGCGATGGAACAACATAACGATTAGCCTGATAATCGCCGGGGTTGGCTGGGTCATCCTCCTTCTTGCGGCTGTCTGGCTCTTTAGCTGCTGATGCCTAATGAACCAACCATTCTCACCCCAGACGGCAAGGGCCTCAATCCTCGGCTCGTTGACCAGACCATTAGAGAACTATGGAGAAGGGTACGGATCGCTGAATCTGCTGCTGGACCTACAACCAACAAGCCTACCGATATAGCAAGCATCCGAGACGAACTACAGGCCAGTGGCTCAGCCCCCTTGAACGTGACCAACCTGCCCGGCTTGCCTGTTCCCAACCCCGGCACCGTTACCAGCTTCAGTGCAGGCGGCCTTTCTCCATTGTTCACCACAACCGTAGCAACGGCTACCTCTACACCGGCTCTGAGCTTCACTCAGATAAACCAACCAGCTAATGTGGTATTCGCGGGTCCGGCCAGCGGCGCCGCTGCTGCGCCTACGTTCCGTAACCTCGTAGGGGCCGACTTCCCCCTGCTCAACTCAGCGGATCATCCTTATATCCTACTCCCGATTCCAGCAACCCTGAACGGCCTGAACTTCAACCAGACTATGGGAGCAGCCAATGAAGTACAGGTCTTCAAGTTCCTGATGCCCCTGCCACTAATTATCACCAGGATAACCGCCTACATCGGGATAGCCTCTGCTGGTGGCCTCTTTGGAGTTGGGGTCTACAGTTCAGCCGGCGCAAAGCTGATAGCCAGTGGAGCCCAGAGCACTACTTCTACTGGAGCAATCGAAGCAACTGTAAGTGCAACCATAATCGGCCCCGGCTGGTACTGGCTTGCGGTGACGATGGACAACACAACCAGTGCTTTCAGATCAGCTAATAATGATGCAACCGCTGACGCCGTGTTGAATCAGAGCTTCGCCCAGAAAGGGACCGCCGCCAACGTAAGCGTGGCTGGGGTTCTGCCCGCTACCCTCGGTGCAATAACCAGCTCTACAGCCATAGCTACAGCTTATGTTAAGCTACAAACGGGGAACATCTAATGAGCAGCCAACCAGAGAGAAAAGAGTGGATTGCTAACGAGGTAAAGATCAGGATTCTGCCTCCCGATGAATACTACCGGCTGGACTTTCTATTCACGGCCAACGGGAGCCAGCTTCCAGCACCACCGATGAGCCAGATAGCCGTTGCTGAAGACTCCAACGGAGACATCGTCGGTTGCTTCGTTCTACAACTGGTTGCCCACGGCGAGCCTATCTGGGTCAGCGACGACTACCGCAACCGGGGGGTGGCGCTGTTGCTGATAGAGAAGATCAATGAGATTGCTGATAGGGTTCCTTGTGTTTACTACAGCTTTGCAGAGGACGAGAGGGTTGCTCACATTTGTGAAGAAAACAGTATGCAAAAGCTGCCTTATAAGGTATATTTGCGGAAGCCCGAGATAGAGGAGGACTAATGTAATGTGTTGCACATGTGGTACAAATATCCCTCGGCGTTCTGGTCCAATTCCAGATGGCTTAGCAGCCATAAGGGATTTGAAGGAACAAAAAGCTGCTAGTGTTGACCCTCTAGTGCAAGAGGCTTTACAAGACCAGATTGACCTACATGAACGATTACTCTATAGATATTTAGATGGTCAATATGGAGATGGCCAATGGACGCCCCAAAGGAGATAACTCATTATGGGCTTTATTCTTCCATTCCTACCAGCAATCATCAGTGCCGCAGGCTCCATCGGCGGTGCTCTATTGAACAAGGGTGGTGGCTCGTCCAGCAGCAAGACCGACACCCAGTTGCAGGATACCTTGACGACCTTCGGCGATCGCTCGAACCAGCAGTTCCAACATGGCAACAAGGACTGGCGGCAGTTCCACAAAGCCCTCGACCCGGTTCGCAACTGGTTCACCGATATTCTTGGCGGCGATCGCACCAAGCTGATGGAAGTCCTTGGCCCCGAGGTCAACGCTACAGGCCGCCAATACGATGCAGTCAGCAAGGCTATCTCGGAGTTCTCGCCCAGAGGCGGCGGGCGCACTTCGGCGCTGGCCGGCGCAGAGTTCTTGAAGGCCCACGACATAGGAGAGTTGTTCAGCAAGGCTCGGCCTATGGCTGCTCAGGGGCTTGAAGGGGTTGCTGGTCTACTGGGGGCTCAATCATCAGGAGAGAGCAGTACTGGGATGAGCGGGCTATCAGCTATGCTCAGTGGAATCCTTGGAATGCGCGGACAGGACATCTCAAAGATGCTCGCCAACCGGCAGTTCGCCGGGGGTATCGGGCAGAGCCTCGGTAGGCTACTCGGACAGGTGCTCAACAAAGGTGGTTCTGAAAGCAGCGGTGGAGGCTTCGGGATCATTCCAGAAGCCGGTAGCGCCGGTGGAATGCTTGATGCTCTAGGGGTCTAATAGATGGCGATGGAAGGTTTTCTTTCAGGACTACTCGGTGGCCTCGCTGGAGGCACCGCTGATGCCATGTGGGAGCAGCATCAGCAGCAGGTTCAGCAGGACTTGGCTGACAGGCAGATTCAACTCGACTTCATCAAGGAAGCAATGGCTTCACCTAATTTCAGGCCAGAGTTCCTGCCCGTCGCCTTCCAACAGATGCAGCAGATATTGAGCGCCAAGCCAGGCTCTAAGGGGAACAAAGGCAAGCGAGAAGGAGCGATGGGTGGGTTCATCGGAAAGATGGCTCCGCAGCCCTCGGCTGCACAGGTCAAAGCCGTCGATCCTACAGGCAGAAGGGATCGCTACCAGCAAGAGGTTCAGCAAACGGGTACTTCTCCAAGAGGATTCTCGGCTATCCCCGGCATTGATCCAATGTTCAACACTCCGCAAGAAGCAGCCAGTGAGAAGTTCCAGCAGCAGAAACCAGGGTTCGAGTTCCAGCTTGAGAAGCAACGGCTGAACCAGGAAGCAATGCTCCAGCGTCAGCTAGAAGTCCAGAACCAGATTGCCAACCGGCAGAAGATGCATGACGAAAGAATCGCGGAAGCAAAGGCCAGCCAGAACATCAACGCTACCGCCGCTGCTTTGAAAGCAGCCAACCCAGAACTAACCGATGTAGATGCCCAGAAGCAAGCTGGTGAGATGGTTATCCAAGTCCAGAAAGACAAGCATCAGAACATGGAGATGCGCTGGAGAAATGTCGAGTCGCAGGTTGCAACGAGGAAAGCTAATGTAGCCAATGCAACCCGCTTGGCTGATTCGATGATCTCTCATAGAAAGTTCATTGAGCAGGTTACTCCATTGAAGCTGGCTATTGCTACGGCTGATAGAGATGTAAGCGCAGCTGAGAGCCGGGTTCGTTCTCTCATGCTCCGCAGGGCTACCTTGCTTCAAGCCGCCACTGCTGCTACCGACGAGAAGATAAAAGCCAACGTAGCCGAGCAAGTAAAGCAGCTTGACGCTGAAATAGAATCAGCCTACCAAGCCCATCAGAACGCCGTTGACTCGATACAGAACAACGCCAACCAGATCGACCAGCTTTCAGGCAGACAGATGACTCCAGTTCCATCCAGCGTTGATTCTGCAATGAAGAAGTATGCAGATAAATACTTCAATGGAGACATCGAGAAGGCCAAAGCCTATGCCGCAAGCCACCCCTGAAATTCCATCTTTTCGATCCTTCCTAGATCAAGAAGTAGAACGCACGAGAGCAGACGCTTTCGGGAAGATGGCTAAGCTGAAAAAGATTACTGAGAAGATAACGGGTATTCCTTCATTCAGTGAGTTCACTCAGGCTACTAATGTTACCAAGGCTCCGGCTGCGCCAGTGGCCAAAGCTGCTGCTCAGCCCAAGCCCTTGTCCCCACCACCCTCTATCAACGATAAGATCAAAACGCTTCAGGGCTATGTCAGTGGGCCAGTTGAATTTGCTACTCAGATAGAAGCACGAGAGCGCGGCAAGAAGCCCGTTGCTCAGGTCAGCTCCCTAACCGGCAAACCTACTGCAAAGCCTTTCGTCCGGCCAGACCAGCCCTCGGCTATAGAGAGGTTCACCACCGCAGCTAGCGATACTTTAACCGGCTTCGCTCAGTTCCCAGTCGAGCTAGGCAAGGTTGCCCTCGACTCCCTAACAGGCAAACCTGTTGCTGCCGGAAAGAAGCTCTGGTCCCTGTTGGCAGAGCCCCAGCTTGCGGAATATAGAAAGGCCCAGGAGCTTACCAAGAATCGAGGCTACAAGGATGGAAGGACTGCCCTCGCTGATCCAGAGATCCTTGGTCATTGGGTAGCTGCTGGCTTGCCGATGGTTGGGCCTATGGCGGCCCACACCGGGGAGCGAATCGGCAGCGGCGACATCGCAGGAGGGCTAGGAGAAGCTACGGCTATCTTGGCTCCAATGGGCATCTCAGCCCTCAAGGGAAAGGCTACTGAAGGCGTTAAAACGGTTGCTGCTGAGCTACCCAAAGAGCTACCGAAGCTCCCGGCCCTCGACCTGAAGTTGGATGTCCCGATTGAAGAAACCATCGCAGCCAAGGCTCCCGCCGCTAAAGGCGTGGTAGCCAAGAGCAGCAAGAAGTCCGGTATAACCACCCTCGATCGAGACACCCTGAAGGTAGAGGTCAACCCGGATCGTATTAAGCAGCTAGAGAAGAAAGGTGAAACGCCTGAGCAGATTCAAGCCAGGCTGGACCAAGCTGCTCAGCATGAGAACTTTCATGCCTTGATCGAGCAACGAGATGAGCCAACCCTAAAAGCTGTGGCGAAGTGGGCAAGGGCAACGTTGCCGAAGACAGTAGGTGAGCGAATAGCCAAAGCTGCTGAGATGGGAGAACAACCCTTTCCAAGTGATGCTATGGAGCATCGGTTTATAGAAGAAGCATTCGGGAGTCCAAAGGTGGAACCGAAGCTGCCCCCTGTGTCTACCAGCCAAACTATCACGGGATTCCAAGGTCGGGGGGCTACTCCTGCTCAGATTTATGGGGAACAGGCAGTCAAAGAAGGTAGGGCCGTCCCAGTTTTGGGGCGGGGGGACTATGTAGCCACCACGTTATCCGATGCCAAGGTTTATGGAGAGGCTTCCCCCAAGAGCATCACGCTTAGTAATCCGCTTACAATCAATTCAGATGCTACTTGGTTTAAGCTCCTAAAGGACGCAGACACTCCACATTTATCTAGTGTATCCCGAGAATTCTATGCTGAGCCAGAAAGAATTCCTGAGATGACTCAACGTCTTCAGGACTACATCAAATCTCAGGGGTATGACGGGGTAATAATAAGAGGTACCGAAGCATCCAAAAGACTAAGGGAAACCTTCGGCCATGACCAAGCTGTAAAGTTTACTAACAGGGGTAGTATCCCTCCTGTGCCCAGCTTCGAGATGACCGATGCCGAACGCTCTGTAACCCAAGCCGCTGCTGAGAACTTCCGCTCTACCCTCGCCTTCTCTGATAAATCCGACCTTGCTGCTTCCATTAAGAAGATCAAGCAAAACCTCGGCATTGAGAAGGGAGGGCCAGAGCGGGGTTCTGGTGGGCCTTCTACTGAAACCCTCAAAGAGATGGCAAAGGTAGGTGCCCACTATATTGAGTTGGGGTTAAGGGACTTCGCCTCATGGTCCAAGCAGGTTCTAGCTGACCTCGGCGACTCAGCCAAGCCCTACCTTGCAGACCTCTGGGCCAAGTCCAACGCTGAGCTTCAATCGCTTCGAGAGACACCATTGAAGATGGAGAAGCGTAGCCTACCAGAAACGTTGGAAGAACATGGACTACTTGGTGGTGAAGACCGCTTTTACAACCCTGCCCCCAACGTCAGAAGCCTCGACAGAGCTACCCAGATGGCAGATGGGTTGATAGTTGAAAAGGGAATCGACGGGGCTGTAGAGTGGCTAAAGCAATCTCCTATAGTCGGTCCCGAGCAGACCGCTCTCGGCATCAAGCTACAAGACATGCTTCAGGACAAAGCAGTCAGCCTCGTAGAGAGCGATCCAGAAGCAGCCAATGCTCTAATGAACAAAGCTCAGGACATCGCTGAATCTATGTCAACCAGGCTGACCCGCTACGGCCAAGCTGTTCAAGCCGTTCAGGTAGTAGAAAAACTGCATCCAACCAGAGTGCTTAGAACAGCCCAGAAGGTCTATGCTGAATCCCACAAGGGGGCGAAGCTGCCTAATGAAAAGGCTACTGCACTGACTACCGCAGCAAAGGAAATCCAGAAGGCCAAACGGCAACTTGCTGAGTATGAAAAGATGCGCCGCTCAAGCGAAGACCCCAAGTGGCAGGCTCTCATCGATAGAGCAGAAGACGACATTCTCAGGGGCCGAAAGAAGCTGGCTAATGAGATGCAATCGCTCGATCCGTTCTCAGCCACCAAACACAAGATAGGCTCGGCAGTCAGCATGCTTCGCTCAATCAAAACAGCCTATGACCTGAGTGCTCCCGGCAGGCAAGGTTGGATTGGCTCTGTCCTGCATCCCTACCGAGGCTTCGTCGTACCGTTCTGGGAGCAGCTTCGAGCGATCGGTAAGGTTCCTGATCCCGAAACCCGCTGGGGCAAATACCAGCTTGAGAACCTGAACCTTGAGAGTTATAGAGACTTCGAGGCAGACATTCTGCTTGATCCGATAGCCCAAGAAATGCGTGACCTTGGCTATGATGCATTCACCAGAGCGGGCCAACACGTTCATCCCGAGCTTCGAGAGGAAACCTTCAGGAGCGATCCAGCCAACAAGATACCGGGCGTAGCCCGTAGCGAGCAGGCTTTCTCTACCTATCGTAATGTCCAAGGTAAGGGGCTCTACAGAATCTATAGAGGTTGGATCAACTGGATGGAGCAAAAGAAGCTGCTCTCCGCTGATGAAGCAGTCAACGCCAAAAAGGGTACCCTGAAGTTCATTGCTGATGCCGTTGGCCGTGGAGGTCTAGCCAAAGAGGGCTCAATGCTCGGTTCAGTAGAACGTTCTGCCTTGGCTACTCATGGCCTCTTTGCCTACCGTTGGCTCAAGAGTCGGTTCAACCTGATGAACCCAGTTTACTATGCAAAGCTACCCAAGGGCGCCCGCCTGATTGCAGCAACCGAGATGACCCGCTTTGTTGCCACAACTGGGGCTACGATGTATCTGCTACAGCAGCTTGGAGCCCAAGTCGAAACCGACCCCGAATCAGGTGACTTCCTGAAAGTCCGCTTTGGCAATACCCACTACGACATCAGCGCAGGCTTTCAGAATGAGCTTCGATTCATGTTCCGCTTCTCTAAAGCCGTCTGGGACCAGTCCAGTGGCGAGATGATAAAGAAACAAGGCTCTCCTACAGGCTGGGTAGACAAAGAAGGAAAGGTTCGGCAGAACGCTGCTGAAATCTGGAATCGCTTCTGGCGCTCCAAGCTGGCTCCTGTTCCTGGGGCCGCCGCTGACGTAGCCTACGGAGATACCTTTGAGTATGACCAACAAACAGGTAAGCCCCTACCCCCATCGATCAGTAGGGAAGCCTCTCAGCTTATAGAGCCGATGGTGGAGAAGGATCTCCGAGAAGCATGGGGACTAGAAGGATCAAAAGGAGTGCTGAAGGCGCTACCCACGGTCATCGGAATTGGAGTTCAGACTTACAAGACCAAGGCGAAAAAGTCTGGCTTTTCTCCGATGCCGAGCATGTCTAGCGTGAAGTAGGATAACGAATCCAGTAAAGCAGTTAAACAGGATTGCCCATATTAGGGTTCCAAGCAGAGCTTGAATCATGATTCCTTCCCCTCATCGTGAGCCGGTTCGTCTGTGATGCTTCCTATTCTATGCAAAACTGCTAGCTGCGTATTATTCAGGCCGACCCGTTGGGCATGTTCAAGAACGTTGATTACGGTTTGAATGCCGTGGTGGTACGCCTCAAGATGCCCGTCTGAGCGATGCCCACCGCCGTAGTCCAGTGAGCCTCGCGCTAGTCTCACTGCATCATCAAAGCTGAGCGTTCCTTCTACCGTAGCCTCGCGGTCTGTTCTGGAGTCCGCTGTGCCTTATCTATCGTTGCCAGCTTACGCCACTCTAAAATCTCTGGGCCTTCAGGCTCCCCTTCGCCTGAATAGAAAAGAACTAATTGCTCAAGATCAGCAAGCGCAGGTTCAACTACTCCCTTGATAACCGCTAACGATTGCTCACGCGATTCCTCAATAGTGTGAGTCGGATCATCAGCCCACGATTGAATCAGCGCGTCGAGGATTGAAGCAGATAAGGTATCGATATTCACTGCTACCCCTTTTGGGCCGGGCCTCGTTGTCCTCTCACGCTCCGGTACTGAGTTGGAGCGGCGTAGGCAAAAGCGAGGCCCGACACTGTTTACGCTTCGCGGTAAAGCTCCCGCGCTGCGTTGACCCCGCCTATATCGAGTACCGCTCTATGCTGCGCCGTCTCGATCTGCTCGCCGCTGACAATCTCAGTTCTCGATCGCATAAGCAACCCGAACTCGTAGCCGATCTCCTCGATTTGTGTCCGGTTCAAGATCGTTCCTTCCGGGGCACGCTTCTTGAGCTTGAACACAAGCGCAACGCCGCCCGGAGCCTGTGCGTAATCAATGCGATTCACGGCGACAGGCACAACAAGCATCTCAGTTAATACCGCGGCAGTGGCATCGTGGCCGATTGCCGACTTATAGCCACGGCTTCCCACCAGTGCCTTCGCCTGATCAAGCGAGCAAGGGACATAACTGTATGCGCCGTGGCCTGTCACGATGGAGGTATTGAGCAGCATTACCGGCTCGCTCTCATCATGCCAGCCAACGCTCAGATCGACTGTGGCTCTGAATTGATTCAACTCTTCATCTGAATCAAAGTGATACCACTTGCGGGTCACGGTGGAATAGAACTGCGTGACGTTATCGAGTCCTAAGCCGCTTTCAGGCGACCCGGCTTCAAGAATCTCTTGCTTCGTTTCGTAGGTTCTCATTTATTTTCTCCGCGCGGTGTTTCAGCGCATCGAGGATTGATTCACATCAGCGATGCCCTGTGCGATTGCGATTGCGATTGCTTTGGTCAGAGATATTGCTCGCGGCATTGCCGATCTAACCACTACAGGCTCCCCGTAGCTGCCCTGAATATTCCAGTACCCACAGGCTTGGAACTTCGCTTCATTCAAAATCTCACAAGCTCTCTCTATGGTTAGCTCAGGCATTGTCTCGCTCCTTGATTCGGCGTTCATCGTCGGCTGACTCGTTTAAAGCAGGACGTGTGACAATCCGTTTCCCACACTGATTGCAATAGCCCATTCTGCGTAGTTCTATTGCCGCTTCTTTATTGATCTCTGTTTGTGCTTGTGCCCCGGCTAGAAATGCCTGTTGGCGATCAACCGCATCAGCACCACGATCTACGTTTGCTCTAAACCACGCCTCGAACTTCTCATTCAGTGTCAGTGTTGGCATCTTGTTTCTCCCGCTTGAAATATGTAGTCGTCTTAGCTGAGGAATTGAGGCCGGGGACTAGCGCGACTAATTCCCATCCGTCATCACCGAAGGCGTTTAACTTGTCTGCGGGCGGCAACTCGCCCCTGTCGTACAGTACTCGTAGATATTCCCACTTCATAATTTCTCTCCAAGCAGCCTCACTGCTGCCAGCGCGAGGGCGAGAGCGAAGTCGGTAACCTGAGTAAATCTTACGACCCGTAATGGCTTGTCAGTAGGATGGCCAGGGTAGCCTACGGAGACTTCCGACACACCGCCAGCAAAGTAGTCAGTGCTAACCTGAATGCAGTGTTGCTGTAGCCACTCGATCAGCTCATCCCGCACCTGTGCGAGAGGCTTGGGGATGCGGGGATGTGGTTCATCAGGCGGCGGGTTATCTTCATCACCACATGCAGTGCAATAACTAGCCCATTCACCGCTCGTGTCAAGAAACGTGGTAACCGGCCCCTCGCACGTCTCGCTCAAACCCATCAGCTTCATCACATCACGATCCAGCTTCGCTTCGTCTAGGCCGCGAGACTTCTCCTGTTCAAGATCGATAATCATAAAGGCTTATCCTCCAGCGCCCTCTGTAGCAGCGCCTCGATATCGGCCGCAACCTCGGCGTCTTGCGGGCCTATGAATTCGGTCAGCTTGAGCCTGAGCGCGCGGGCATCGTAAAAACGGGAGCGCGACGAACCGCCGGCAACTTCAAATCGCTCATCCATCCCCGCCGTTCAGTTTGGGGTCCGGGATTGTCGGTATACGAAGGAACCAAAAACGCCGGGTCGGTTCGGCGATAGACTTCAGTAAAGCGAAACTGGGGTTCGACGTACTCTCCCGGATGATAATCTGATACCACCTGCATGTCGGGCATGTTCAGGTCAGTCAATCGCCGTATTAGATCCTTAACCTTCATCTCAAATCCTCCAATCATCCCAGCTTTATTTCAGACATCTCCCCCAGGTTCAATCCCACCTTAGTTTCAACCTTACAGGCTAGACCAGTAGGCGCTACCTTCGGATCAACCAACGCCTTACTTGGCCTCTCCATCAACTCAGTAACCGTTGCAACGCATTCATCCACGATAGCCTCTGGACACTCAAAGATCAGTGCATCATGCATATTCAAGATCAACCCAAACCTTTCATCCAACCCCTTCTCTCCAAGCTCCAGCATAACATCGTACATCATCCCGAAGGCATCGTTTTGGACGAAATGGGAAATTGCAGATTCGCTGTCCGGCCCAGGCTCCCAGCGTTGCCAATTACTATTCCATTGTAGAACGTTCCAGAACCAACGGATGTAGCCATATCTGCTGAGCAGGTAGTGTTGCCTGTGGGCAAGCTCTCTTACATCTCTACGATAACGAACCTCAAGCGGGAACAGTCCCTCAAGAGTATCAATGAGCTTCTGGGCCTCAACCTTGCTGCTAATGAACTCATCGTTTTCTTCCCAAAGCCTGTTGGCCTGCATGCCCAACCCGTATCCGAGAATCGTCGGCTTCGCCTGCTGGTTTCTAACATCCTTGAAGCTCAGTAGCCTACCCTTTGGCCCCGGATACTTCAGCGTTTCATCTTTCTTATAGTGACCAAGACAATCTAGCAGCTCATCATCGTCCATGACTACCAGCCGATCTGGTTGCTCCAGCTTCAGCAACGTAGCCGCAAAGAACGAGTGCATGTCTAGCTGAGATAGCCTCATATAAAGAGGGTCTTTCGACTCGAAGCCCAGGGTCAGAATATGAAAGCTGGTCCAGTCGGCTTCGATCAACCTGCAACCCGGCTTAGCAACGATCGCCCTTCTCAGTTGAGCCGCCAACGGTCCGTGCTTTGGGATCGTCATTATCGGCGGGCCGTTCCTCGTAGCAAGCTGGCCGTTCGCCGGCCTGTAGGTAAGATCAGCCCTGATCCTGCCATCCGGCCCCGGCATGAATCCCCCAGTCCTACTCTCCGCATCTCCAACATAAGTCCCTTTCATCTTGACCGGCTCCCGGTAGTCCAGAACCAGCTTGTAGAAAGGGTCTTTCGTCCTACGGCTGAGCTGGAGCAGAGCTTTCTCATTAACCGACTCACGCTTGACCTTCATCCCGTTCTGCTTCCCGCTGACAACCGGAACCTTGTGCTTTCGATGCTTGGCATAGGCCATGACCTGTTGCCAGGAGCCGGGGTTGAACTCCAGCGATTTGGTCCACTGCCCCTCAAATACACCTGTTGTAGTAGAATGAGCACTCCCCATTAAGTCGTGATAGGCTCCTCCCATTTCAGAAGTAGCCCCTACCATGATCTCCCGCTTCTGATAACCAAGCTCCTCAAACCCAAGCTGCTGTAATGCTTCTTTCTGGGGCTTCAGCTCTTTCGCCAACGCAGCCTTCGTCATCTTCTGGCCAACCGGCCACTGAGCCTTGATGCTCAACTCGATTACAGGCAACCGCTCGTTTACGAACTCTCTAATGTCCTTCGGGATACCCTTGAAAGGCTTGAACTGGTTTAGCTCCGCTGGAACCAGTGGCAATATCTCCTGCCTCACTCTCTCTATCTCAACCGAGAGCTGCTGCCCAAACACAACAAGCTGCTCTGCATCGGTGCCGACGCCTCGGGCCTTCATCCGTTCAAGGATCGGCCTGAGCTGCTGTCGTTGACGAACCCAGCTATCCCAGACCTTCAGCTTTTTCATTGCGGCTGGGATTTGCTGGAATATCCTGAGCGTTGCATCTGCGTCGGCTACACCGTAGAACCGCAGGTTTGGGCCAGCATAGTGCTTCCAGGGGAAGGGCATCGAGAACCACGAAGCGACGAACTGAAGATCAGCAGGTAGATCAGGCTGCATGTGATGCCACATCCAGAGGGTGTCGCTTATTTCTCCTGCGATGGGGCATCCATGGCTAGATAATATAGGATTGTCAAACAACCAAACATTATGACCGACCTTGGAGTTGGCCAACTGAAAGGTTTGTCGAACGACCTCAACATAAGCACCAACAAAAGGTAGAGCGATACCGCTACCTGCCGCCGTGCTGAACTGAACAAGAGTGATCTGCTGCCCCATTTCTTCATTATCAACCTCCCCTTCGGCCTTCCCCGCGCTGCGATCCGTCTCGATGTCATAACTGATAACCAGTTCAGGGTTTGTCTTACAGTGCTGGTAGAACTTCTCAGCTTCCTCAACGGTAGGATCAGTCTGATAGCTCAGCCTCGGATCATCCATAGGGTTCAGGATGTAGCTGGTTTGGACCGGCTGCTCGACTACAGTTCTGGTAGGCTTGCCCGTCAACGGATCGTTGATCCACTGAACTGATTGCTTCGTTACCCTCCCCTCTCTAGCGACGGCGACTGCCCTGCGGATGTCCTCAACAAGGACTCTAAAGAGCTGTCCAGCTCCTCTTCGTATATAACTTGGGTGGTAGCTTGGGACAACGACGACTCCGCTGTAATCGATAGCTTGTAAGACATATCCCCGGAGCGAAGTGACAGTTCTGTGATCGCCGGTAAGCCCTGTGAGTGTTCTGAGGGCAATGTTCCCAAGCGCCAGAATAACCTTTGGCTGAAATCGTCGCACAGCGTCTTGAAGGTATTGACTGCATCGCTCGATAGCTTCTCGTTCATATTCGGCCCCCTCTAGAAAGTTTCCTGGTGGTTGACACCGGACTATATTTGTGATGACAAGCTGTTCTCTTGCAACCCCGGCCAGCTTCAATGCCCTCTGAAACACCGACCCAGCATCAGCGTGGGGCCGCAGCGGTAGACCATCGGCTCTTTCTCTGGCACCCAAAGCCTCGGCTGCAACTAGAACTCCCAAACTCCCGGTCCCCTCTAAAGCAGAGAACCCCATTCCATCGCCATATAAAGGGCAGCCCAAACATGAGTCGGGTTTAGGTAACATTTATCTCCGGTCCTATCTTTAGCAAAAGTGATTCTAGCCGTTCCAATACATCATCGTTTTCTAAGGCTAGGGCCAAAGCCATGTAGATCATGGATTTTGCGGCCCTCAGTCTTCCTTCTGGTTCGGGTAGTTGAATCTTGTAGTGGTGTATGAACTGGCGGACGCGCTGGGCATGAAAGCTACATAGCCCATGTGCCCCTTTAGAACCAAACTGTTTGCATATTAAACAAACCATCTGATGGGCTCGATGATGAGAGGTATGAGCATCCCGGTACATGATCTCCAAATTTTCTATCCGGTTGTCGGTCTTATCCCCATTCTTGTGATGGACAACTTCGTCAGTTTGGAGATGGCGCCCTAGATGCTTCTCCATAACGTATCTATGCTCCATGATCTCTCCCCGATCCGGGGTAGAAATCCATTTGTACCCTCCCATGATCCAACCTTTCTTGAACACCGATGTGTACTTGATTGGTAAGGTAAGATCACGGCCATCTCGCCAACGCTGCCAATGCAAAGAGCAAAAACCCCGAGCGCGAGTGGCTCTATTGCAAGAGACTACAGAACAGGTGGAGTTTCCCATAGCTGGATATTACACCGTGGGAAACTCCTAGTCAAGCCAAAAGGGCCTTCACAGGTTTTGGGATCACTTGGTCAACCTTGTGCTGCCGCTGCTTCATCTCCCACAGACTGAGTTGTGTTCAGAGTAGTGTTCAACAAGTTCAGGGTTGGCATGCTCAATCGATTCAGGTCATGCAACAGGGTAGTATCCCCTCGATCCCCCACCAACGCCCACGCGATGTTGCTAACGAGTTGCTGCTTAGTCATAGTTTCCCCTTTCCTGCTCAGGATGTTCTTTCTTCCACTTCTTTCGGTACCACTCTGCATAAGCCAAGCTACAGGTATCGCTACAGAACCTTTCCGGCAATAGCGGCGGCTCCTCGGTAGCTGGATCGAACGGTTCTGGAACCAGCAACCGCTGACAGACCCAGCACCGTTTATATTCATGATCCGGCTTGGGCTCTGCTGGAATGCAATACTGTGTACACCCAAAGAACCTATGCGATTCCATGTAGCTAATCGGCAGAGGCTTGATCTCGTCAGTAACAGCGTCCTTGTAGCAGTGCATCCCCGGCTTGTAGTCGTCACTCCGTTGGCTGTTCATCTGGTATCTCCGACTTCAGCAGCTCTATCCTCTGCTTCACGAGCGCATTCCGCTCAGCCTGCTTCTCCCCCAGTTCCTTCTGGAGCTTCTGGATGTGAACCCGCTGCGCTTCGATCTTTCGGTCCAACGCACTGATCTCTGATCGTAGCTTCTGTTCCTCAGTAGGTTCCTTCTTCTCTCTTGGTTTCCTTGCTGTAGCTGTCATTGTGTAGCCTCCTGTTGTAATCTCAGCTTCCTCTCTCGCCATCGCTCGCTGTCGCCAACGAGCAGTTCCATAGTGCAATTACAATTACATCGACCGTTGAATGAAATGGTGCAATCGTTGTCGTGGGCTACTACTAAGAGGGTTGGATAGTCTCGGCTGAACATAAGGCTCCTCGATGAAAGGGAGCAGCAGCTTCAGTCCTCGATGGCGTTTTTGCCTAGCTTTGGAGGGCAGCCACCGCCTGTCGCTGCTGCATAAGTTTGTGAAAGAGCGCCCCGGCCTGATGGCCCTCGGGGGGCTACCACCGGGCCGAGGCATCGCAAGCAAGCCAACTTCTTGCTGCTATCTGCAAGAGGTGAGGCTGCCTACACTCTACAGGGGGAGAAAGTGTTTTACAGTAGCTTGGGCTACGACTTCTTCCCCGCCTGCATCGATCTTTGGGCTGTGCTCGCCGCTGCCATTCGCCGGGAAGTTTCTCATTCCCCGCTTGACGGTCTTGTACTTGTCTCCTTGCTTCTGCTGGGCAACCCACTCAGTCTCGATCTGAAGCTCTCTCCCCTGCTCGACGGCCCGCTCGAAAAGCTGCGCCAGTTCCTTGTGAGAGCGACACTGGCCTACCTCATCCTGCAAGCCCATCTTGCTCAGGATCGTGCTGATCGAGCTGCTGCCGTTTCTCATGATCATGGTCGAGGCCATTCCAAAAACGACCTGCTTGTCGAAGGGCGTTCCTTCGGCTTGGATGACGAACTGAACGTTCTGCTTGGTCCATAGGCTTTGGAGCTTGCCGTCAGCAACCTTGGCCTGCCAGTTAGGGGTGTCACCCGCGAAGCGGGGCTTCACCCGGTAAATACCGTCCGGCACTGGCGGTGGCTGCTCTGTAGAGTCCGCCGCAGCGTCGAATTGAACCTCATCTTCTTCGAGGTCCAGTGAGTTGATATCAACAGATTTCACTTCGTCGCTCAAAGTATTTCCTCCGTTGCCGCATTGACCGCAGCTTCTACTTCAGCATACTCACCGAAGTATCGATTGAACATTGACAGGAATCGTTCCTTTGCGATCCGCGCTTCTTGCAGAGCGGTTTCCGTCGCCGTGATCTTACGATCCATCAGCTTCAGCACAGTGTCGCGCTCGAAGGGAACATCCTGCCCGGACGCCAAGCATATCTCGGTGTCCTCGGTATCTTGGTTGATGTATACGGACTTCAATGTGGCTTCGGAGTAACCCACATCTAGGTAGGCCACAATGATTGTAGGACGAGCTTTGAATGCGTCAAAGCCTGCGATCACCCCAGCATAGTCCTTGTAGCCGGTGTAATCCTTTATCAAGACTTTGACTGAATCCCCCACACGGAAAGTATCTACGGACTGGACTGTTGCTTGGCGCATGTCCAGAGCCATTTTTACTCCCCCTATCTCAACGATCTTTATTGCTTCATCGGTCATACGTTTCTCACTCTCCTTTGCAAAGGTTTTACTACTTGGTGTTACCACCCTTCCTCAATCGTTCCTCAATCTCCAAAAGCCAGTCCAGCCCCCCCGTCAAGCTCGGCTCGAAGTAACCGTTCTCAAACTTCTTGTCACTTCTAAGCTCAGCCAACCTTGCCGCTGGAACCCTGATCTTCGCCGGGTAAACAATCTGCGTAGCAGGATCAGGATGATTCGTGAAGTAAGCTCTGATCTCGGTCTTCAAGACCTTCGCTTTTGTCTTCACGTCGATAACAGGCTTTCCATCCTTGCCCGTTTCCTCAACCGTTATGATGTCATGATGCAGACAATCCCCGAACCACTGGGGAGCCTTGCTGACCGCCTTCTTGCCTGCGATCGCCGGCCCATAGATCGGTACTCTCTGGTCATCCTCACCTTTGGCTTCCATAGCAGTCCAGGCTACATATTGAACCGGGAGCTGGCTAAAGCTCGTTACGAATTCATAGAGAACATCCTGAATGAAACCATAGTAGCTCTGGTTGCTGCCATAGAAGGTTTCGCTGCCCTCAGCATAGCTGTAGTTTGGACTTTCACCCAGCTTCGATCCCCTGCTTCGCAGCGATCTCATAACAGCATCACCAACGCTGGTCAGTCCTTCTATAGCATAAGCCCCGATCTTCTCTCGCTGCTCGGCCGAGGTCGGTTTCATAACCAGCTTCCCGTTCTCGACAACTGGCCACTCAAACCTGCTGAGCTTTCTCATCGTCGCCGTTGGATCGTTCAGGCTACCTACATGCCATGCTTCAATGATTCCGTCGTCAATGCAGTCCTGAATCGGATCCCAGCCGCCACCATCGGCGCTTACTAAGCGGGTTATCTTGCCGGTTGTTCGATGAACGTGTCGAGCAAGCCAACCAAGGCTTGTGGTTTTGGCTGAGCCTGATCCACCATAGATGACAAGGGTTGAAGCTCTGTTAGACATCTTCTTCCTTTTCGGGGTTCTGTAATGCTTCTATCAAGGCTTCTCGAACATCAGCAGTCAGAAAGACTGTGATCTCGCCACCCTGTTCTTCTGTAAGCCTCAAGGTAGTAGGCCAGTCGTCATCGTTCTCAGCCATCGCCCGAACGCGCTCTGGAAAAATGTTACCTGTCATCCGTAGTAACCTCCATCTCAACCTTCTTTGCTTCCCGAACCGCAATTATCGCGGCATGTTTCAGGGTCTGCCGAAACTCCTTGGTAGCTTGATCCATAAAGTCGGTGAGGGCTTCGCTAGAGCAGTCTGTAGCCTCCATAAGCAATGGACTAGGGAACGGTTTATCTACCACAAACAATTTTGGGCTACCCGTCTCGGGGATGACAGCAATAGTAACAGGATGACACAGCTTTTCTCGGAGGGCAGGTAGAAGTTCATCCTCAAAAACAGCTAATTCACCGCCAGCCCCACGACCCCCAATTTTGCCGGCAACTATAGGATGTACCTTACCTTCCCCTTCCCAGGAAGGGAGTTCAATGCTGTCCATAAACTTATCATTGCCCAACAAAACTGACTTAACCACAGCCAAGCATGCAGGACAATAAATATAGCTTGTGACAAAAGAACCGCGCTCGCCCATCTTGTTACGCCTCCTCAACAGGGTCCATCTCAACCTCGTCTCTCAGACGATACAGTCCAGAACCAACCGGATCATCTGCTATAGCCGATGGCCCCCAGCAGATGTCTTGCATCGAGCACTTGTAGGGGTACAAACAGCTTCTTCGATGCTGAGGAAAGTAGCGATTCAAGAACTGACGACGAACATCATCAGTCTGCTCACCTTCCAGCCAAAGTACCCCTTCCACTGCTCGCTTTTCCTGCTCTATGGTTTGCTCCAACCAATCCTGAACCTCAACATCATTCCTGAAATAAGGAACCGGATTGATAACCACGGTCGGCAACGGCAAGCTCGGCTGGACCTCTCCTGTGAGCAGCTTTGCAACCCACTCTTTGACCGTCATCTGCTCCCAGATGTTCACCTGCTGCCAGCTATCACTCAGCCGATGATTAGCGTTGCCTTCACACATGATCGGCTTGCCACCCTTGGTCGTTCCCTTCTGGTGCCGAAGCTCACATTTGTACCAGTAGCTATGAGCGTATTCTTTCTCACCCAGCAGCCCAGCGTCGATAGCCCACGGATGCAGCAAGCCATTCTTGATCTGGTAGACGTTCAGCTTTTCGTTTAGCTCTCGCCGGCCTTTTATGAGATAGGTCATCTGGGTTCCATAGATCCGTACTCGTGGTAGTGGCTGAGCCTCCTCTGGATCACAGTCTGGATAGCTGGGTTGGTTATTCAGCCGGTACTCAACACAAACCATCTCACTGATCCCCTGAACATCATGCCTATTAGCGTTCTCCTGTCTCTTGTCCCAGCCGTTGGCTGTTTTCAAGCTCCAGACGTAGAGAGAGCCATCGCTTCTCTTGCGAAGCAGAGCATCAGCGCGGGAGCGGAGGTCTATACCACCGACTTTGCCTGATCCCCCGCAGACTCCACATTCAGTAGCGATTTGCATTCCTGATTCTACAACTCGACCATTGCCGTTACAGTTGTTGCAGGTTTCCGAAGCCCCAACCAGAGGCATAACATCCCACTGCTCCACCTCAAGCACTTCATATTCTTTCAGCAACCAGGGCAGTCCGTCAGGATGCTCGGCCCACATTCTCAAGGTCAGTTCGATCAACGAGCAGTGCTCGTCTTGAATCCACTGCATTGACTCGTTGATCGTTACATCTACCTCATGTGTTTCATAGGCTTGTTTGAATTCTGCGAGAGCGGCTTCGACAGCTATATCAACGGTGGTTAAATCATCGGTATCTATTTGCATCGCGCCGAGCCCCAGAGCCTTGATCTTCAACAGAACCTCAACCCCTTTATGCACCGCTGAACCTGTTGCAAGAGGCAAGCTGAGCTTCGATGTCTCCAAGCCCCTGCCCTCGAAATCTTTTTCGAGATAGCGAAGCCTCGGACATTTCTGCTGGCTCTCGATCCGGCTTCTGGATGTAAGATAAGCTGCTGTCATTTCTTTTCCTTGATTGCGTACTTTATAAACAGTAATCCGATGTAGCACATCAACCCCACAGCGACAACAGCAATCACCAAATCGCGGAGGGCTGCGATTATGTCCAGAGCGTCTTCATGTGTCATGCCACCACTACCTTTTATCCTTGATTGCTTCTACTACTTCTCTGATTGCAGTTGTAACTCGCCAGTCCGAGAACAAGGAATTGACTGTAAGCATTACCCCTACTACGATCACCGACATAAAGGCCAACCAGCCCAGTTGGTTCAGTATTGCAATCAGAGCTTGTGCATCTTCATGTGTCATTTCACTTGTTCCTTCAACCTCGGCTTCCTTGGTTTATTGGTGTTCTTCCTGATAGCCCTCAACGAGTCTGGAATACCTGTGAAGTTTGAGCAGCTTAACAACCTATTTAGCTTTTGCAACTCATCCCTGATGTCCATCAGGACGGCGAGCCGGGCTTGGTCTCCGGTGACGGTACCTTCTCCTATTCTCCAGTTCAGATTCCGCCTTCTCGTATCACTCATTTCACCGGCTCCTCATGCCCACACTTCCTGCACCAGCGCAGTGGCTTACCGTTGTTCTTTTTGACAAGGGTGTTAGACGAATTACACTTGACACAGCGTAGTTGATCTGATGATTGTTTCTTTCCCATAACGAGCCAAGACTACACGCACGCATACACACTTGTCAACTACAAAATCTTGTATGGGGACTTCAAAGAAAACTACCGTTCTGCTGCTCTCAATTCAGGAACCCTGGTTGCCCTTGGCCAGATGATGACCTTTATGCCGATATGCACATCTAACATCTATCACGTGCTCCTCCAAAACCTTCTTAACCAGCTCTGCCTCTTTTCTGGCTAGATGCCGCTCTATCCTAGCCCTCGCTCCATGCGCCGGCTCACAGTAGAGCTGGCTCGGTAGACGAGGCTGGAAGCTCTTGGAGCAGCTTTTGAGGAGACAGACCCTCTGGGCCGGTTCAGCCCCGGCTTGGGGGCTGGAAGGGCTAGAAGAACCGTTATAACGGTTATTTAATGACTGCATGAGCGCAATTCTCCTTGGCACAACCGGGCTTTCTTTCAAACCGGAAGCTCCATTCGACCCGGATTTTGCTTCCATCCGTAGCCTTTTTCAATAAGTTACAGCGATGATGTACTGCTTGAAAATTCTGTTCGCAGTCAGCCCCTCCCCTTGCTCTGGGGATTATGTGATCCATTGCAGCCCCGTTCAGAGAAGGCAAGCTACAACCACAGAGGGCACATTGGGCTTTCTGTTCTTTCTCCAGCCGGTGGTATAGCAGCTCTCGGTTCCTTGGTTTCATCAGGTCCAGGCTTCCAGTCTCAAATCTCGGTCTACTCCCATACACCCACTCTATAGAGTGGGGTGTTGGGTGGGAGTGGCATAGACGAACTACCAAAAAACACGTTGGTAGTATTTGGTAGTAATGGTAGTCAATCCTTGTAGTCCTTTATATCCACAACTTTAGCTCCTGGCTTGCTTCTTGGTAATCGCTCGTTAAGCATGGTTTTGCCAAAGTCAGTTATGTGGTACGGATCGCCTTTTTGGGCTTGGTACAAGTGGGAGTCGCTCTTTAGCTTGCTCAAAATTCTGAAAAGGCTAGTGCTTGGAATGTTTAGCGCCTCGCTTATCTGTTTTGCCGTTGCTCCGTAGGGATCAAAGACTGGAAGGCTCAAAAACTCCAAAATTCGTAGCCCGCTCTTGGTCAGCTCCGAGGACTCAGGCACGACCTCAGCAGGCAGCATCACCCCTGATTCCAGAACCGGCAAGAACCTGTATAGCTCCGTCTCCCAAGGCTGGCCATCCTTCGCCTTCGAGCACATTACGCGAATGATTCCATCTGCCTCCGTCATCTCGATCATTGCATCAGCAGCCCCCCGCATCGCGCTACTACCTCTTTCGCCCCTCTCAGCCTTGTTGCTGTGGTGAACCAGCGTTACCCCACAATCCAAACCTCTCTGCATCTTGGCACAGTTTTGAATAGCCATTCCGGTGTCTTTAGCCGCGTTCTCATCCCCACCAACAAGGCATCGGGCATAGGTATCGAAAACAACCAGAGCAACCCCCGGCAGGTCTGCCTTTATCTGCTTTATGAAGTCATCGGGAGTTTCTCTAAGGTTGATTTCGTGCAGGATGAAGTGAAGGTTATCCGCGGATCTTCGCCAATAGTCACACCAGGCTTGAATCCTGATGTTCAGCCCACTAACACCCTCAGCAGCAACGTAGAGAACCGGCTCCGTTTGTGCGATCGACAAGGCTTGATGAAGCATGTAGAAGCTCTTGAAGCAACCGCTGGGACCGAACAGGACATTTAAGCCTTTGGCTACTAAGTGAGTATCTGCTAGATGTTTGACCGATGGATAATTGGCGAGTTCAGGTGCGGAGACAAGGCGCAGTCGTTGAGCCACGATAGTACCTCAGCAAGAACGTGATTCCATTCTCATTGAGGCCGGTTGAAGGTGGGCCAGGAACTCAAAGTTCCGTCGAACCTGCCCCTGGCCCTACGTTCTCAATGAGGCTGGTCTTGTTGATAATACTACCAACCACGTCAAGGCTCAACAACTATTGGCTGAAAGGGAGCAAGAAAAACGAAAGAATAAGCTGAAAGCTGGATAGTTACTTTCCAGCTACTCAGCATCCAGCCCAATCAGAGCACTCACGTCAGCTACGTACAACCTGATAAACTCCTCGAAGGTCTTCAGGGTTTGAGCTGATGGGGTGATTTTTATACTCTCATTGTAACCACCTGAATGCTGGCGGGCGACGACCTTATCAGCAGAGCTCATCAAAACATAGCTTGCCTGAAGTTCGTACCCGCCATTTTCCTTGTCACGACTGGCGGTCACGCTCTCGACTCTAACTCCGCTAATCGTGATAGCCATTACTCGTCACCTCCTAGCACTGTGTTCTCGTCCACGGTTTCAACAGAAAGCTCCCGTAGCTGCTTTCGCAGTTCTGCTATCCGATCCGTGGCCTTCTGGATTTTCTGTTGCTGTTGCTCGATCTCTCCAATGAGATCACGAGCAGTTCGTTTTGCATCATGCTCTCGTTCCTCATTGGCTTCAGCGATGATCCTACTAAGTTTATCCCGTTCCATAAGTTTAGCTCCTCGGTTTTGGGCGCAGTGTTTCAGCGCATCATGACCAACTCCTTCTAATCTGCTCAGGCAAACTCAACCTTTTACGGATGAACCCCCACCTGTTTCTCTCCCAGATAACCCCGTCACAGTTCGGGCGAAATAGTTTCTGTAGTAGTCGTTTCAGCATCTCTCGAATCCTCCTGTTTTTGACTGGGTGCCTTGAACGCTTTGATACCATCCACTGCACCCTGCATGTATGCCGAGGCAAAAGCCACCTCAAGAGTTATGACATAATCAGGATGAACAAAAGGTTTGAAATCAGCCATCAACTCAGCCAATAATTCTTTCTTCTTTGGCTCTATAGCCTCTAAGATATTCATGGACTTTTCCCCTCTTTAGGCTGGCGTCTTCCCGCCCGCCATCTGAATAACCTTCCGGCCCGCCCACGATCCCACAAACCGGCCCGCAACCGTTACAACGACCCCATCATTGTAAACCGTCAACGTCGCATTTGCCTTCAACGCCAGGTCGAAAACCTTATCTAATAGCGGCTTGATCTCTTGCTCTGGATTCATAAATCAACCGCCTCTTGGCCAGCTTCCAGCCCATGCTCCTCACCGCATTCCGCATGAGCAGCGCATCGCTCATTTGTCTCTGGATCGATGAACCAGTACAAGGTTCTATCGTCTGGAATGTTGCAACACGAACAGATCATTGCACCGTCAGCCTTTCAATCCTTCCGCTCCACCTAACCCTAACCACCTTGCAACCATGCTTCCCCAGCTCGACCTTGAATTGTTCCAAGGTCAACCACTCAGGAAAGCAAAGCTCCTGGTTGCAGGATAGACAGTAGAGCCAGATCATTGATTGCCTTCTGCCTTGCTTATAGCTGCATCAATCCGTTCTACAACAGGGTCTACCGGATAGCCTGTGAGTTTTTGCAGGGCGAGTAGAAACCTTCGTTCTTCCTTGAGGGCTTCCAGCATCTCAGGAGCGGCGGCTATCAGGTTTGCGTTTGCCTGTATGGTCGCCTTGCTATGTAATACTCTACCTCCACCACTCATTGTAGCGATTAGAGCTTCTTCGTTTGTGTGTATATAAAGCATGAAGCCGGTTAATGTCTGTTTCCACGGTCCCGGCGTGTACTTCACCTTGTTCTCTTGCTCACTTGCTTTGCTCATTGTTTCTCTCCTCTCCTACTAATCCACCATCTCCCCTCTCGATCCTGCTTCACGTTCAACCGCTTTTCTGCTTGGAGCCGCCGAACAGTAGGGCTCTCAGCCGTTCGTTGATGAACCCTTATCCTCGGCAACCTCGAAAGGCATTGCATAACGGTTGCCTCTGCTACATCGACGCTCTGCTGTTGCTGTTCCATGTCTCCTCCAATCCTCAATCGTGTACTCACGAGGGGACCGCCAGCCCATCCAGGACTCTCCCACGAATGGGCCGGCGGTTTTGCCGCGCCGAGAGGGTTAGTTATCGGCGGCGGTCAACTCAAGTTCAACCGCTTTGATCTCATAATCAAAAGGAAACTCCACCAACACATCCAGCAATCTCGACTTCAGCTCTAGCGAAACCGGCGAGCGCCAGCCGAACGAGAACACACCCTTATGGTTGTAGTAAATCACGTTGTCGATCTTGATTCCATGATCCAACAACCAAAGCAACCCATCCCGTTCAGCTATCGCATTGCGCGTCTCATTCTCACACTTCCGTACAATATCCCGCCTCTGCTTTATCAACCTTGCCTTGCCCCGCTCAGTCGATCCATGCAACTGGGCCTCTATGTACAAAGGCATCAGATACTCAATCTCTGCATCAGTCAGCGGTTGAAACTCGTTGCTGCTCTCATCAATGGGCCTCAGCCGCGTCAATCGTAAGTCACCCTCTTTCAGATACTCACTATCCAGGCAGTGAGGACAAAACACGTAACCTTTTGCAGCCGGCTCTTGCTTTCCACAATAGCCACACTTCACTGTATTGCGCCGGATCTCCCGCATCGCATCGGTCTGCTCAAGATAGTGACCTTGCTTGAGCCGTTTGGCATACATCTGATAATCCTGCGCCCAGTCAAACACTCTTAATCCTGATTCGCTAATCCCCTCAACTGGGCCAGTATTCCACTGGTTCTCAAACAGAAAAGCGGCTTCAAGCTCTATCTCTTTTCCGTCCAGCTCGGGCCGATAGAATGAAGATCCTCCATGAGCCTCAAAGCATTTCAGCCCTTGGGCCTGTAGCTTCTCGCACAGCTCTTTGTACTTCAACTTGTCGTCTTCAACACGTAGATTGAAGCTATAAGCGTGATACGCCGTTCTCAAATTGTCTGACATTTTCTAACCCTCCATTCTCAAGATTCGATCATTCAATTAACCTGATGAAATAACCCGCGTTGTTATCGCTGACGCGGCCCAGCGAGGAGGGTTAGATCCCTCCAATCCCTTCACAGCGCCATGCACTGCTCAATCTTCTGCACCTGTTCAGTCTCATAAACCCGACTCGACTTTGCCGCGTCCTCAGCCTCTTTCCTGCAATAGGCGAAGCCGAAGAATCCCCAGCACGAGTCAACGTGTTCGCCGTCCTCATCCTCAACCATATATCCGTACACGTCGCCTCTTAGATATTGATCGTATTCCTCAACTTCACCCCCAAGCTGACGCTCCACAGACTCAATCGGCGCTCCCAGCTCCTCAGCTCTTGCCTTTGTGATGTAAGCAAAGCCAACCGTCCCGCTATCCCAGCCGGCGCTATCGCTCCAATGACTGCCGCCTCCAGTCCACATATGCAGCCCGCTATGATCCAGCAAGCTCAGCGGCACCAGGCAAACAGCTCCCTCAGTCATTCTCAGATACCGCTCCAACAACTTGAATCCTCCACGTCTCACTGCTTCAAGCTCCGTCTCCGTTGCCTTGCGATCGCCCAGCTCATAGTTTCTGTGTTCACACACCATGACACACAGATTGTCGTGCTCTCTTGGATTCATAGGATCTTCATCCTGATAAATCTTGACGGTGTAACCGCTCTGCTCGAATGTTTCTATTGCATGTTCCATTGTTCTAACCCTCCAACTCAGAAATTGTTGCCGCTACCCTACCACATTCTCATCGCCCCGCAGCGTGAAGGCGCGAGAAAGGAAACTACTGTTCCGCTCCTAGTATCTCGCGAATCAAATCACTAGCCCGTTGACCGTACTTCTCAATCAGAATATCCGACAGACTCTTTCCGTTTGCCTCCTCTGTCAGATTCTCCGGCGCAAAGTGCTTCTCGAATCTCAGTAAGTCAAACCCTAAGAACGGGTGTTGATAGTTCCGTAGGTTTGCCTTGAATATCTCCCTAAACTCTGTTGCGGTATCCATGATTAAACCCTCCAACCTTCCAAGATTTACAAGCAAGCCAAGCGGCAACCTTTGAGGCTGCAACCCACGTTTTCAGCTTGGCGAAAACCATGTCAACGACAGCTACTTGTCTCTGTCCATATACCTCTGCTATCATCCTCGGCGTTATGTCTGCAACCTCACCCACTCGCAAGCCTGTTGGCCGTATGCGATTATCAGCCGAACAGTACAGCGTCATCCGAACGCAAAGCCTAATGGACTTGCTGACTTCAATGGACGCACTTATATCAGTCACGACAGCCGCCCGCTTGCTGGGCGTCCAGCGGGGCACCGTCTGCAAGTGGATTGAACGCAAGACTTTAGCGGCTTTCAACATTGATGACCGTCTCTATGTACTTCGATCCGATGTGATTGAACGTGCTACTCGTTCTCGTTGACTCAGTAACCCAACCAACAAAGCACTTCCCAGCCATTGTAGCTACTGCTACAGCCGTTTTCAGCCTGAAACTCAGTCCAGCTACAACCGTGGCGCTCGACCTCACGTCGGGCCTGTTGAGCGGTGATGGTTGGCTCCTCGTCCATTACTTCGTCTAGCGTCATTGTCCCAACCCTCCATTGGTGTAATTGAAACGGCGGCATCGTAGCACACACACAAATGGGTGTCAAGCGAAATCGTGCTATAGGCGTGAAAGTGGCTCTGGGAGCCTGTTTCAGCCCTTTGGCGATGTAGGCTACCATTGCTAGAAGTAGTCGCCGCGATGTTGTCGCCGTTATCAATGTCCAGGTTGTCGCTGTTGTCGCCCGCTGGATCGAGCCTGCCCCAGCCGCCAACGCCGCAAGCAGCGATGCGCCACAGCGTATGCAACGTTACATCGCGCCAGGCCAGCTCCAGCCCAGGTCGGCCCAGGCTGTCCGCCGCTAGGTTGACCCGCCGCCGCTGGCCGAGGTTGTCCTGCGGACCCCGGGGGGTAGGCCAGCGTGCGAGCCCGTTCTCAAACTTGTATTTTTTTTTCTACCAATTCCGGCTATGGTAGTTACAGTAGTATAGCTTACACAAGCTGCATAGCGAGAAAAGGCGAAACTGGAGTTGCTTTTCTGCTAGGGATGTCTGGGTCTTGTTTGAGGCTTTGCCTATAATAGATGGTATGAAACAGAAATTCCAAAACATAAACTTCAGAGCGGACAGCTTAGCTACTATCCAGCACGCCAATCGGATTATAGGAGACTACGAAGCACAGGGCTTTACGTTGACCCTACGTCAACTCTATTACCAGTTTGTTGCCCGAGGGTTGAGAGAGAATACGGAGCGGAGCTACAAACAGTTGGGAAACATTATCTCAGACGGTAGGCTTGCGGGGTTGATTGATTGGGATGCTGTTGAGGATAGGACCAGAAACCTTAGAGGTTTGTCTCACTGGGAAAGCCCTGAGAGCGTTATCAACTCGGCATATCATTCATTCAGGTTGGACAAGTGGGATAACCAACTAAACTATGTTGAGGTTTGGGTTGAGAAAGATGCTTTAGTCGGCGTCATTGAAGGTGTGTGCCAACGAAACGATGTGAGCTACTTCGCTTGTCGCGGCTACACTTCCCAAAGTGAGATGTATAGCGCAGCACAGCGATTGGCCTACCAGTTGAATGTGGGTAAGGAAGTGCATATCTTGCATTTGGGCGACCATGATCCTTCTGGAATAGACATGACAAGAGACGTGAGGGATCGGCTTACCATGTTTCTTGAAGGAATGGATTGCAGCGTTAGTAGATTGGCTTTGAACTGGGATCAAGTACAGGCGTACAAGCCTCCTCCTAATCCGGCTAAGTCTACTGATTCCCGGTATCGAGGCTATAGGCAGGAATTCGGCTTGGAGTCATGGGAGTTGGATGCGCTGGAGCCGAGGGTCATTAGCGATTTGATCGAGGATAACATTTTAGACTTAAGAGATGAAGATCTCTGGAATGAGATGGTGGATGAGGAAGCCAATCATAAGAGACTGCTGAAGGATGCCTCGGCAAGATGGGTTGAGGTTGTCAAGTTTCTGGATAAGAAAAAGAAGCGGTAGCAAGGAAAACTCCAGTTGCTTTTCCGGCCCCCTGCCCTTGAACCGCTGAAGTGGGCATGAGACTATCTGGGCTATGAACCTGAAAAAATTCAGCAGGGTGAATCTCGAACGTTGCACGGCGCCTGATGGCTTTGGTCACTCACTCACGAGTTGGTCTGAGGCCGAGTGGACTAACGCGATGGCGGGTGAGTTTGGTGAGGTCTTGGAGCAGATCTGCAACCTCGGAGCTGCGATCGGTAAGGCGAGTAATCTAGCAAAGAAGATAATCCGGCATCGGGATGATGTTGCCGGAAACGTCAAGATAGATGACCGGGATTTGCCTAATTTGCGCCAGCGGATAGCACTCGAAGTTGCGGACGTAGTCATCTATGCCGATTTAACCATGCAGCGGCTTGGGTATGACACGTCCACAGTCGTAGCAGAGGTATTCAATCGAAAGTCAGATGAATTGCAGTGCTCTATTCGGTATGATGGGGGTCAGGATCGAGGTTTTGTTTACCTTGCTGGTCCCTATGCACACAATGATCCCGCTGTTCGAGAAACCCGTTATCGGCTACTCACCGCAACCGCTGCAAAGATGATGCGCGAGGGTACGCCAGTCTACTCTCCAATCACACATAATCATCTGCTTGCCACGATGAACGAGATGCCTACCGGCTGGGACTTCTGGCGCTCTATGGATGAGCAAATGATTGAACAGTGTATCGAGCTTCATGTGCTTATGCTCGATGGCTGGAAGGAGTCAGTTGGAGTTACAGCAGAGATCGGGATAGCGGAGAGTCTGGGGAAGCCCGTCAAGTTTATAGAGCCTGAGTAAACAGTTGTGAGAAGGTGCTGCTCATGGCAAAACTGTCCAAGCTGAATGCCATCGTGGATGAGGCCGCACGGCTCAGGGATGACTGGGATGACATACAAGTCTGGGTTCATCCGAACTGGATTGAGCGATCTCAGTTAGGGCTGAGCGCCTATGACCAGGTTGGGGACTTGAGGGTGTTCTACTTTGATGTGCCGAAGGGTGGGTTTTGGGTGTTGAACGATCGAGAGAAGCTGCTGGCTAATGTGAAGCAGTTTGTGACGGAGTGCGTGAAGAAGCTGCCGGTGAACAGGGCTCCGCAGGCTTGAAGCCGGTTGAAAAGGATGACCCGGTTTAACTATGAAGGTTCTTGTTGCCTGTGAGTTCAGCGGTGTGGTACGAGACGCATTCCGTGCTCTTGGTCATGATGCATGGTCGTGTGACTTGCTGCCCTCGGATCGACTTGGGCCTCATATCCAAGACGATGTTCTACTGCATCTCGATGAGAGCTGGGATCTGATGATTGCTCATCCACCCTGTACTTACTTAGCCAGTAGTGGGCTTCATTGGAACAAGAGAATTCTCGGCAGAGAGCAGCAAACTCATGAGGCAATGCTATTTGTGCTGAACCTGATGGGTGAGGGGTTTGTTGATAATCCTGTGCCCCACATAGCTCTGGAGAATCCTATTGGTAGAATCTCAACTGCCTTTCGCAAGCCGGATCAGATCATTCAGCCGTGGCAGTTTGGCCACCCCGAAAGTAAGGCGACCTGTTTGTGGCTAAAAGGATTGCCACTACTTCGGGCAACGAAGGTGCTAGAGCCCCGGAATGGGGATTACAAAAGAGGATGGGACAACCAAACTCCTAGTGGGCAAAATCGGTTGGGACCGTCCGATGATAGATGGAAGCTGAGGTCTATCACCTATGAAGGGATCGCAAAAGCGATGGCCGAACAGTGGGGAGCCTTGTCATAATGACGATCGACAACGAACCAATCTGCGTCTGTGGCCGAAAGCAGAGCGAGCATCCGGCTGAGGACTGTAGAGAGTTCGTGGACGGGGGGATATGAAGGCAAAGCCTCGATTACTGGACCTGTTTTGTGGGGCCGGTGGTGCCTCAATGGGCTACCATCGTGCAGGCTTTGATGTGGTGGGTGTGGACATAAAGCCGCAACCGAGGTATCCATTCGATTTTATCCGATCAGATTGGCTTGATGTACTTACAGTCTCATTTCTGGGTGAGATTGATCTAATTCATGCATCACCTCCATGTCAGGCATATTCTGATCTTGCTCGGCGCAACGGCAACGCAGATCAGCATCCGCGCTGGATCGACGTACTACGTGAGATGCTTGATGCTGCTAACCGTCCTTGGATTATTGAAAACGTCGAAGGTGCTCCGTTGTTTGAACCGCTCATTCTATGCGGCACGATGTTTCCATCTCTGCGCGTCATCCGGCATCGCCTTTTTGAGTTTTCCTATTCGATTATTGAGCGGGGTAAGCTGGTTGCACCCGAGCATCCTAAACACCCACTCGTCTATACAAGAGACAAACGCAAGGCTCATTATGGAGAGCTTAGCGAGTGGAATTCTCCGGTCAGTGTAAACGGGGGCGGAAACTGTTCCGTGGCGGCTGCTCAGGCTGCGATGGGTATTGATTGGATGACGAAAGCGGAACTCAACGAGGCCATTCCACCGGCCTACACCGAGTTCATAGGTAAGCAGTTGATGGCTTACCCAGAAGGGGTAGGTCGGTGAAGATCGTCATTCTAGTCCTGCTCATCATTGCACTCGTGGTCATCGTCGTAGGCGGCTGGTTCCTCTGGCTGCTGAGTCAAGCGCCTGAGGGCCGGATGGGGGATAGATATTGGAGGTAGTTATGACAACTGACTACATCAAAACAATTCCCTGCGAGTTGCAATCAGGCCACAAGTGGAACCCTCCGCTTGCTGGTGAAGACGCGCTGGGGAACCCTATTCTGCTGGTCACTTGCCGGAACTGTGGAAAGGTCCGGTCGATGAGCGAGGAGAAACCTGTTGACCTTCCGTAGCAAGGGGCGTAGGATAGCACTCGTCAGAAAGTTGTAGAACTTTAACTTGTTGGAGGATAACCAGATGCCAAAGCTACCCGATGATTTCCCTCATCTCTCAACCCTCAATGCAGCCGGAATTAACACTGAGTTGCAGCTCTCAAAGTACGCCGAAGACTACACCCAGATACCCGGTATCGGGAAGGCTGGGGCCAAGGACATTGCTGATGCCGTCGCAGCGCCGCCAGCCGACGAAGACGCTACGAAGACCCAGCCGCTCGCTAAAGCTGCTGTTGCTCCGGCAGCAGAAGGTGTAGCCGTGAAGTTCAGGCTCGACCGAGATACCGTAGTCAACGGCAGAGCCTTCGCTATCAATCCTGAGACTCAGGTTGCGGCCAAGGTTGTCGTGAGCGGTGGCGTCTTCTACGGCGTTGGCTGCAAGGACGAAGCCGGGGGCTACCAGCTTGTCGAAGCTGCAAAAGGCTAAGCTCGTCCCGCTCAACACAATGATATACCAGTCGCAGCAGGACTGGCTTTCGGCGCAGGCCGTTGGTGCAGTGAAGCAGGCGGCGGTCGTTCGTGCTGCGTTGCAGCTCTATAGAGAGCACGTGGAAAGGATTGAAAACAGTTGTGAGGATTAGATATCCTATGACTCCTCTTATTAAGGCACTTCTAGGACCACAACCATTCAGCCCTGAAACATCCCGAAGTAGGAGTTGGTTTGTTAAGTGGTTGGTCTACCCATTGGCCCTGTGGTGGAATATCCGATACCCACTATTCCTGCATGAGTGTCCATTAGCCTTTCTAGGCTGTTGTGAACACTACCGAGATTACCACCTGCTCTGGACCAACTGGAAGTTTGCACAAGGCTCTCTTTTAGTTACTGCCCAATGGTTGGCTTGGCCTGTCGTTCCTGAGTCCAAACCTTATGTGTATCAATGTGGAGAACTGGTGGACTTTTACCAGCCGGGGGATAAATTTGATACATCTAAAGGGTTGGAGCCCTTGGATAACTTTAAGTCCTCAGACCATCCTATAGTTGACCTGTCTTTTGGTGCTGCTCCTATCGAGGGTACTGCTTATGCTCTCATCAGAAGACGGCAAGGGTTGAGTAGAATAAAGAGATTCTTGTGGGAGCACATACTGTAAGCAAGATAGAAGGAGAGAGAAATGGCAGCAGTCAATAAAGCATCGGTAGCAGAGGAAGCTCAGGTTCCACCATCGGTTCTCATTGGTAATGAGGCGGCCTTGAAAGTCGGCGACCTCATCGGCTTCGTGCTCACGGTTCGAGAAGTCGTTCCTGCGATCATCAAGCGATTGCTGAACGACGGTCGGGTTGATCTCGAAGCGACGGTCATCCAGGACGAGCGCCGCAGGAACCCCGATCGAGAGAGCATGAACATGTTTGTCAATATGAGAGTCAAACAGTTCAGGCTCTACCAGCGGTCGAGGCCAATGGACCCTCCGGTCGTCAGCAAGGAAGGCCAGATCGTTGACCAGTTCACGACCAGCAGCGCGGCTGAGCCGGGTGGTGCGCTGGTGCCTGGAACATGGTTTGACCTTCGACCTTGGCGGGTAACGCTGACTGGCACTACCTACGAGCAGAAGGACAACCACAACGTCGTCATCGTGCCTTTTGAGCAGAGGCAGCTTGGGGTCTTCGACGGAGTGCAGTATAAGGACTGCTTTGCTTTGCTTCAGGACGAGCTAAAGAACTGGGATCGCGTCGATGCGATGTGGCAGTTGAAGGAGAACCTCTAAACTTGGTATAGGAGAATGATCATGGAAAGTACACAAAACCACGAGCATGATTATCGGGTTGCATGTACAGAAGACGGATCAACATGCATAAGGATTATCATGACCTGCCGTTGTGGAGAGGTAATCCAGAAGGTGCTGAAAAAAGAGTTTCCAGAGGAGTCCTAATGAAAAGCAGAACCGTCCTGATCCACGTCGAGGTAGTTAGCAATCTGCCAATTGCCGAGTTGAAGAAGAAGGTTGACGCCGGGTTGCAGCGGAAGTTCGAGGACAAGTTCACGCTGGACGTTAAGCAGATCACGGCACAGGTGGCGCAGGCACCGAGGGAGGATGGAGGATGAGAAAGCTATTATTGGTTACGTTACTGCTGATATTGCCAGTCTCAGTGTTGGCCCAACGCAAGAAGCCTGCTAAGGTGGCCAGCAATTCAGCGGAGATGCAGAACCGAATCGCAAAAGCTGTCAAGGGGCTGAGTTGGGAAAGCGAAGGCTCTGACAACCTACGGTTGTTCTTCTTACAGGCCGCCCCGATACATCCTGCTCACCCCGATGGAACGTTCGACGCCGAACTCGTCAGAGACATTGAGGATCAGCTAAGAGACTGGGCAAAGAAGCTGCCAGGAACCTACAAGCCGGTTGGTTACAAAACTATCGAGACTGAGCCGGTAGAAGACTTGCTTGATAGCCTGCTGAATCCTGAGCCTGGCTCGAACGGCGAGGTAGACAAAGATGAAGCCTTCGCGTCGGCAAAATGGGCAGTGCTGAAAGACGTAGTGAATGAGTTGGTAGACACGCAAGTCTACTGGCTTGGGAGCGAGGAGAATTATCAGCTTATCGTTGTCGCCGGACTGGATAAGCAAGGGAACCTTGTTGGGTTCTGGATGAGGCACTGGAGTTCATAAAGGGCAGGGCAGGCCAATGGTTATCCTTTCAGTCATAGCGTTGGCTGTTTCTCTGTTTGTGCTCTATCTACGATGGCTCGACAGATTGGGATTTTAAGCATGAACAGCCAACCAAACTTCACCCTGATACTTCGCGCCTACGATGGTCGTATTACCGGCGCTGCTCCCGGCGAGCCCGAACGTGATCTGGTAGATAGCGAGATCGAACCCGCGCAGCAGCTTTTGTCTGTCTTTGCGGGCGAACAGACAATGAGACAAAACCGTGCCGAGAGTGAGGTTCATGAGTGAATCCCTTCTCTCTACTCAACCGAATAGCCGATGCCCTCGAACGGCTCTCCTCGCTATTCGAGAGCTACATGCAGCAGCAATCTCTCCGGCCGCCTCCAAGAAAGCCCAGTGATGAAGAACCAGAACCGGGGGCCGTTAGCTTCTACGATCCACAGCGACAGGCCCAGCTAGAGGAGCGAGCAACTGAGTTGCTGCTGGAAGGTCGCTATTTCAGCTTTGACGATGCCTATACCCACGCAATCCAGGAAGAAAAGGAAGCCGAGAGCGTCTAGGGCTAAACCCAAGCCGGTTCCAGTCAGCGATCCCCTGAAGCTGACAACGCCAGCCGGCATCAGGGAAGTCCTTGAAATGTCGCTTGGTGCCGGGGTCGATCATGCTTTCATCATGCTTGGCTACCTACCGAGGGCCAAGCGGGATGAGAGGCTGGATAGGCTTTGCGATGCCTATAGGCTGATGACCGTTGAGCAGCGGGCCGACCTCGATCTGGAACGGTTCTGCGACGATCACCAAGTCGAGCGATGGGAGTTCCTGATGTGGGTTGTTGGCTCGGTTACATCGCTTGGCGGTAATGCAACAGGGCTCATCATCAACGCCGCGAAGTTTCCTATCATCAAGGCCAGCCTTGAGAGAGCGTTAGCCGATCCCGAGGAGGCCCGGCAGTGGTTACAAACCTGGGGCCACGCGCCGCTACCATCGAAGGGAACTATCGTTAATGTCCATGCTCAAGCGAACGCCCAGAGTGCAGCAGCAGCCAGTGCTATAGAAAGAGGCTTGCCTTCATTCGTTGAGACGATGGAGGAAACGGATGAAGCGTTCCGCCAGCTACCAGCGACGACGGCTGAGCCTATTGATGTTCCGTTCGTTGTGAGAGAGAAAGAGGTTGTCAATGTCAGCAGCGATAGATAAGGGAGCAGAGGAGTATAGAGGTAGCTATTTGTGGATAGGTCCACCTAGCCATCAGGCACTCACCGGCTGCATTCAAAAACCGGGAGAATACTACCTTGAACTGACCATAGCTTTCATTCCCGAAAGCAATGTAGTGTCTCAGATGGAAACTCTGCTTGCTCATTTACGGTTGGTTGCAGATGCTTTGGTTGATGTTCCATTCAAGATAACCGAGAAGGAGCCAGCGAATGTCAGTTCCAATTCTAACGCCTGTTGACCTCCATTAAAGGGCTGGGCAGATCCTTCTCATGGGAAACCTTTGCGGGGGTGGAATCCGTGAGTATTCCTTGTATGCGCTTTGATGGTGAGGACTGATGTATTCTCCTATTGTCACAAAGCAAACCTTAGATAGACTCCAATCCAAGCTGGACTTCCCCTTAGTCCGGCGCTCCGTTGCTGAGTCAGAATTCTACGTCAACTACTTCGACTCTTTCCTCGACCGGGACACAGGTGAACTCCCGGCTGACTTCCGTTTCAGCCAACCCGAAATGGACTACATTCGCAGCGAGCGGGTTCTCTGCAAGTATGACTTTCGTTACTGGCTGGAACGCTATGTCAAGATCAAGTCTACCTTGCTCAGTGATACCGAGTTTATCGTTCGCCCCCGGATGACGGTTGCATGGAAAATGGTTCTCGATGTATGGGCTGAACTGGAAGAACGTGGTTCTGCAATAATGATGCAGCAGCTCAAGGCTCGGCAGCTTGGGGTTTCGACTCTGACTGAGCTTGCTATAGCGCATCGGGTTCAGTTCTATAGCAACATCAACGCTCTTATCTGTTCATCGACGCCCCAGAAAACCGAGAAGATGAGTGGCTGGATAACGCTCTGCTATGAGCTTGAACCTTACTGGTTGATGCCTATCATGAAAGGCCCATATGAATCAGGGGAAATACTGCTTGAGTTTCCTGAACTGAACAGTGCCATAACGATGCAGCATGGTGCAAAAATGACGGGCATTGCTCGGGGGGAAACTCCTGATCTTGTGCATGCCAGTGAGCTTCCTGAGTGGGTTGGAGATCCTAAAGAACTGATCGATGCTTCGTTGATGCCCTCAATCCACCCCAACCCGAGAACCTTCGTTATCCTCGAATCAACCGCTGCTGGAATGCATGACTGGTGGCACCAGACTTGGGATATTTCGAGCGAGGGCTATGAGAAAGGAACATCGACATTCAGACCAATATTCCTGCCTTGGTTTATTGGCACCGATGTCTGGCCAACGCAAACTTGGAAGAACGACCATCCTATCCCTGCTGACTGGACTCCGACTGCAAAGGGCTCTCAGCACGCAGAGCGGGCAAAGAAGTATGTAGCTACCAATGCTCTCATTAAGAAGTTCCTCGGTGACGATTGGGAAATGCCGCTGGATCAAACATGGTTCTGGGAATGCTACCGCTCCGAGATGGTTCGCAAGAAAGCGTTGAACCTTTTTCTACAAGAGATGCCCGCTGATCCGCTTGAAGCCTTCCAGACGACTAACCTAACCGTGTTCGACGTTGAAACTATAGAGATGCTGAACGATCAGCGATCAGCACCGTGGGGCTGCTTCGGGATAGAGTCCAATCTATTACCTAGAAGATTATGGCCCGAGCGCCGGGACTTCGACCTTAGCCGAAAGCCAATCGAGCTAACCTGGTTCACCGGCGAAGCAACGCTTCATTTCACCCTGCGCCCACTGACTTACGATGGTTATCCAAGCTGCCCCTGGGAGAACAGGGTGTTCATCTGGGAGCCCCCCTTGAAGGGGGCGAAGTACGGCGTCGGCGTCGATACCAGCTACGGCCTCGGCCAAGACCGCTCGACCATCGAGGTAGTAAAGGAAGGCTCTATTATCAACCCTGCTGTTCAAGTCGCTGAGTTCGCCAATGCCTACGTCAACTCCATTGATCTAACCCCAATCTGCATGTGCATCAGTGCTTTCTACTCATCCTGCTACACGGATCAGATGGAGCAGCCGCTCGTTGCTATAGAGTGCGCCGGCAACGGCGAGACAACCCAGCTCGAAATGCGTAAGCAGGGCTGGTCTAACTTCCATCGCTGGGAACGCTACGATAACATGAAGCGTACGAGGGTTCATAAGCTGGGTTGGTTCACAAATAGCTGGTCCCGGCCAATGCTGATAGATAGAACGAATCAGGCTATCAGGGATTGCAACTTCAAGATCAACTCACCGTGGTTGATTCAAGAGCTTAGAACCTTATCGAAGGATGAGTTCCAGCAGTCCATAAGGGCCGACACTGGGGGCCATGATGACCGCTACATGGGTGCAGGCATTGCTTTCTTCTGCCTCCACGTCTGGAAGTCCGTCGTCCAAGGCGACGAGGATGTCTTCTCGTCACAGGCCAGAGAGCAAGCAAAGAAGCAACTTGAAGACTGGGAATCTAGGTGGAAAGGCGGCGAGCATATGTTTGACTTCAGCCTGCCCACGATGCAGCCGGTGGTAGAGCAGCAGCCGAATGATGAGGTCTACAGTGGGTTGGTGAAGACCCTCGATGATGATCCGCTGTGGGGGATGAGTCATGAATAACAGTTGCTACTGGGCAACATCGGTGCGAGAATAGCCAGCGATGCAAATGAAAGAACGCTTATTCATCTGCAAGAAGGGCCACCAGACGAAGAAGCTGGCTTGGCAGGATGTCTATGTTATCGACTGTAGTCAATGTAAGCTGAAAGCCCATAGGGCTCTGGTTGGCAGGGGCCGTAACGCCCAAAACAGCCAGCCCTTCGTCTACTACGAGCGGCCCTCTGATGGTGAAATCTTTGTAGCCGCAACCGCCGAAGACACCCGGCACCCTCGTGGCTTCGTTCGTAAAGAGATCAGGACGATGAACGAGTACAGCCAGTTCCGCCGTCAATACTCTGAGCGAATGAAAGCTGATGCCGAGATCAACCGGGAGCAGGAGAAAGCCTTCAGGTCTATGGAGAACAAAGCTGGCCGAGAGAGGCTTGAATCAATGCTCTCTAGCCTGTCGCCGGAAGCAAGAGCCTTTGCTGAAGCTGCTATAGAGAGCAGCTACAACGTTGATGTTCCGGCTGTTAGTCCTGAGTGCATGATTCAGGGCTTCGAGCTAGACCGCTCTGAAAGACAGCCCTATCAGGATGAACATCATGGTTATAGGAGAATGGACTGATGGCAAAGTATAGATCAGTCCAAGATGGAGAGTGGGTGCAGCCTGTACGCCGGGGATACCGGATGGCCTGTTGTGATTGTGGGCTGGTTCATAAGATAAACTTCAGGATTAAGGATGGTCACATTCAACTCCAACCAAAGCGGGATAATCGAGCTACAGGGCAGGTTAGGCGAGGCATGAAGAATGTCAAGTAACCCAGACCGAGAACCCCAGCACACCAGCTACGTCTGCCCCCCGGACGATACATCGGAAGCCTATCGGCTTGGCTGGGTAGCGGAGGCTACATCCGAAGGACTTGCCTATCTCAACACCCAGCCGGGATTCAACCAACTCGACCGTGCTATCGACATCATTTCAGGCCAGCTTAACGAGCAGCTACCCGGCAACACTGCTGCTGGCGGCGCAATGTCCAAGATAAGGGCCAACATCGTTAAGCGTGCCCTCAATGAGCAGATCAGCGTTCTCACCGATCTTCGGGACTTCTGGATGTTTGAAACCAGCGACAAGACCCGCTGGGA
>Ga0070704_100000014_pt1 | contig 60215 bp, 100 predicted proteins | sample KBSK5252metaG_FD_65467 | JGI IMG/M metagenome (GOLD analysis project Ga0070704, IMG submission 65467) | Corn, switchgrass and miscanthus rhizosphere microbial communities from Kellogg Biological Station, Michigan, USA - KBS K5-25-2 metaG | ecosystem: Host-associated > Plants > Roots >...
GCACGTCGTCCACCGCCACGAGCCAGGGCGTACAGGTTCTCGAAATAGACGGCCTTGCCTCCACGGCTTTCAGCGTGAAAGTCCGTCATCACAACCGCTGCCTGCGGAACACCACCAACGACGAGGATCCTCTCTCCCTCATCATCCTCGTTGTTCGAAAAACCATGAAGCAACTGATCCGTGAGGGCGTTGTCTGGCTGGTTTTTCCTCTTCCAGAAAGGGCCTACGTCGATTACGGGAGCGACCTTCATTCCAAGCTGGTGAGCGGCCCAGGCACGATGCCTTCCGTCGAAAATCTCGTCCCCATCCCGCACAAGCGGAGGAACATCCTCCCCAGCTTTGATACGGTCAGCCACGGAAGTGACAAACTCCTGCTCTTCCTCCTCGTCCCCATCTAGCGGCTGAAGGAACTTCTTAAGCGGCTCGTAGCGCACGGTGACGTACCGTGGCACCTTCAGGTCGGCATACTGCTCGAGAGCCTCATGAAAGAACTCATAGCCGCGGAATCTCTCGAGATCCAGCTTAGCGGGCGTCTGTTTTCGACCGATCCAAAGACTCATGGTTTATCGTATGCGAGAAGATTGCCTACCGCCTCGTTCCGAAATGCTTCTCGATACGGCGAACCAGTCCGTCGATTTCGTTTTCCTCCACCTCGCTAGGCACACCTTCTGCGCCCTTGGGATCTTCGTCTGGGCTCGACGTCGCCTGAAAACGGTCAGCGAGGTATTCTTGCGCCTCGCTGTCGAGATTCGACTTTAGGGACGCGAGCGCAAAAAGAATGATCTCCCTCTCGCGGTTGTTTACGGTGAACGTCTTGGCCATAACGCGTTCCCTTCCTTATCTTTTCAAACAATCTTCTTTCGCTACGATTCCTCGGTGCATTGCCGATCCGAGAAGACTCCGATGGCACTAGTCATCTGATTCTCTCTCAGGATGAAGAATGGTGCCGACCCGCTCTTCGTAATCCTCGATCATGCCTCGAGCGACCTCGAAGTCTGCGTGCGTGATCCCTCCACTCTCAAGGAGGAAGTTTCCCACGTAGTCAAGGAATCCCCAGAGGTGCTCGGGCGTCACGATGTTTACGAACGGCTTCTGCTTGACATGCTCAAGCAGACTGCGCCGCTCACGAAGGTAGTCGAAGAAAGCTTTCCTTGCGTTCATCAATCGTGATGATACTCCTCGTAGGCGTCCCGGCGATTGGCGATCTTGTCGATCAAGACTTCATGCTCGGCCTCGTCTACGTGGAAGATCACCCTCCAGTCCTGAGTCTTCAGGCGAAAATGTCCTTTGGCTGGCCCCCACAAAGGGATCGCACCGCTCACTTCAGGCCAGTTGTGCAGGCGTTCCAGGAGCTCATCGATCTTACGCTGGATGCCTTTGTTCAGCTTGACGTATTGCTTCTCGGCGTCCTGAGTCATCGTAATTTTATAAGAACGCGGAAGCAAGCTCGCGACAAGTTTCGCATCGATCGAAGCGACGTCCACCGCCTCGATCGCCTTGATGCCCGCTTCGAAGGCCGAGAAGGATCGATGGCCTCCCTCGCAAAGGACTTCCTCGCTCTCGGAGTCGATCACCACCGGAGGAAAGCGGGCTTCTCCGGTTTCCCAGACCTCGAAGTATTCGATGACCTTGTCCTCGTGCAGTTCACGCTTCGCCTGAACCAGGAGCGACGTGTCCACGAGAAGAAGCGGAAGCTTCGGATTGAGCGTTGAGAGAAGATCCTGGATGTCACCGGCCCAGATCGCCTCTCCGTCGGTGATGTTGTGGATCCGCTCGAGGCGAGACTTCAGGCAGACCGCGACGTCCCCCTGGATCTCTGCTGGGAGACTTAGAAACGGAATCGCCGAAATCTGGCGGATCTGCCCTGGATATCGTGGTCGCGAAGCCATACTGCCCTACAAAATGAACCTGAGAAGGTTGTCACCTTTAGGCGGCAGATGAATTGTGTTTCTTTCCTCTTGATTGGAAACTAATCCAGCCTCATAATAATCGAAGCCGACGACCGCGCTAACGGTCCTCGGCTTCTGACCAGAACGGCCCTGAATAAGGCAGAGCGCATCATGGCTGACACGGTTGTACGAACTTTCAGACGCGCCTTCAAGTATCGAATTTACCCCACCAAAACTCAGGAGCGTATTTTCATCGAATGGCTTGACCGATGCCGAGAGCTCCACAATGCCGCCATCGAGGAGCGCCGAGAGGCATGGAAGCATGGTGTCTCGATCCATTTCAAAGATCAGTCGGCTCAGCTTCCGCTCGTCAAGAAAGATCGCCCCGAATACGCCCAGATCAATGCTCAGGTTCTTCAGCAGGCGCTTCATCGAGTCGATCTTGCGTTCAAAAACTTCTTCCGGCGCGTAAAACTCGGTCAGACGCCCGGCCATCCGCGCTTCAAAGGATGTGATCGGTATAACAGCCTGACGTGGCCGCAGGACGAAGGATTCCATATTGTCGGAACGAAACGTCTCTGGCTCTCCAAGGTCGGAGAGATCAGGATCAAACTTCACCGCCCTGCCGAAGGAAAGATCAAGACGGTTACGATCAAGCGAGAGGCGACAGACTGGTACGCCATCTTCTCGTGCGATGAAGTCCCTGCCCGCAGTTTCCCGCTCGCCACAGAAGAAATCGGCATCGACATGGGACTCACGAGTTTCGCCACTCTCTCGACGGGAGAGAAGATCGACAATCCCCGCTGGTACCGGATGGCTGAAGCTCGGCTTAAGAGCGCTCAGCGTGAGCTGAGCCAGAAGAAACGCGGCTCCAAGCGTCGCCAGAAGGCAAAGCGCCATGTAGCCCGCCTTCACGCGAAAACCGCAAACCAGCGCAAGGATTTTCAGCACAAACTGGCGCATCGGATTGTTTCCGAGAATAGCCTGATCTCGGTTGAAGACTTGAATTCGAAAGAGATGGCCGAGAAGTCCTCGGCAGGCATGTCCAAGTCGATTCATGACGCTTCCTGGGCACGGTTCCTTTCGATCCTCGGCGCCAAAGCGGAAGAAGCTGGGCGTCGATTCGTGAAGGTTCCTCCCCAGGGCACGTCGAGCACTTGTTTCAGATGTGGAGCCTATAGGAAGAAGGAACTGTCCGAACGAATGCATTCCTGTTCTTGTGGACTCGTGCTCGATCGTGACGTACATGCATCCCATAATATTCTAAGGCTCGGACGGAGCCTTCAGGGAAGTACGTCCTGAGAAGCCATCGCCTTCAGGCGATGGAGTCGTCACCGTTGCTGGACGAGGCTTATCCCTTGAGGGCTGCGACCAGCACGAGGATGCCCACGCCGATCCCGCCGTAGATCAGGACGTCTTTCGTCTTGATGCCCGTCGACGGAGGGGTCGTGGTCACGGCCGATCCGGGCGCGATGCCCGAAGGAGTCGTGACGACGGGCGGCTTCGGCGCGGGAGTCGCGACGGGAGCCGGCGCCGTGGTGCCCGCGATGGGCTGGCCGTTCTCGGCGGTGAGAGGCGTCTTTCCGAACTCCTGCATGGCGTCGTACATGATGTTGACCACGAGAACCCACTCGTCGACATACGACAGAGTCTCGGAGTCGACGTCCCAGGAGTTGGCGTTCGCGCGGAGAGCCTCGACCGCCTTGTCGACGTAGTACTGGTCCTTGACGACCAGGTCGTCGTAGCCCCAGAAGTTGTCGGAGATGTACTCCTGCCCGAAGGTCTTGAGGAGCATCGGATCCTGAACGATGCGCGAAGCGATCCACTTCCGCACGGCGACCATCTTGTCGGAGGCGACCTGGATCTTCTGAAGGATGGCGTCCCGCTCCGTCTGGAGCACGGTGTCGCCCAGGAACACCTGCCGCGGCTGCTGCACGCGGGGCGCTGGGCGGTAGCTGCCCAAGCCGATCGGCCGCGCGGGCATCCGGCGCGATCCGGCGCCGCGAAGGTCCTTGGCCGGCTGGAAGGTGCTCGTGAAGAAGGATCGCATAGCCATCTCCGTTCAATCTTCTAGATAGGGGATTTTAACACTAAATCGTCCCGCATTTGAACAAGAATCGTCATGAATTCCGGATCCGGAGCCTCCTCCCGGAAGAGGTCCAGGATCGCCTCTACGTAGCCCGTCGCATAGGCCAGGTCGTCCGTCTTCCCGTGACGCTCGAAAGCGAGCAGGGCGTGCTGGTAGATCTTCCGGGCCATCGCATAGGCCTTCTTGCGCTCTTCCTGCGTGTGGAGGCCCAGGACGTGTTTCGCGGCCATCTACTCGAACCTGACCTTTCCATCTCCGTCTGCGTAGGCGTTGATCGGGCCGAAGGCGCGCGCGGCGTTGGCCAGCCGTTCTCCGATCGCACCGTAGCCGCGGTCTCGAAATCCGGCGCCGTGGAGATTCCTGGTGAGAAAGAAATCGTGCCCGTGCTGGGCCTTGTTGGAGCTGGCCTGCCTGAGGATCATCCGATTATCTCGGATGAAATCGTTCGCATCCTGGACCGCCTGGTCGACCGCCTCCTGAGCAAAATCCTCGAGCGTGTATTTCGCGTCGAGCTGCTCTTCGTCTTTAGGCGCGCTCGCCCAGAGAGCCGCGGCGAGGTAGGCGTCGACGAACTCGGGCCACACTGGAATGGGATGTTGGGACTTGGTTTTGAGATCGCCCATGACGGCCCTCCCAAGCTTCCGGCCGGAATCCCTCTTGTACGAATAGGCTACTTTTCCGTTCTCAACGAGGACGATATCGTAGCCCTCGTATTTCACGGCATGATCGACGCTGTAGGAGTGGCGCTTGTGGAGCCAGCTGACCGCTTCGGAGTCGTTCTTGAACCCGGCCTTCAGAGTCTCGCCGTCATGGGTCACCACCCAGCCTTCGACGGCTCCCATGCGTGGGCCGGAGAGGGATGCACGCGCTGGAAGACGGTACATGGCGTCGCTCAACGTGAAGTCCTTGTAGCGGCCCTTATTGCTCACGAAACCGAATCTCCTGTAGAATTTCTTCAGGCGTTCGGCCGACGACCCTCCAAAGTCCACGGCCGGCGAGAGCGTCATGAGCAATCCATGTCGGTCGGCCAGCGCCACAAGCTCGTTCATGGCCCGAGTTCCAATCCCCTGCTCACGCAGAGGCCTGGCAACGATGATCCGAGACAGGTGAAGATTGTGCCGACCCCAGGAGTCCTTGGAGATGTGGGCGTCGATCTCCACCCCACGCTCGGCCCAGACGCGCTCGAGACGCTCGAGTTCAGACTGGGCCGCGTCGAGCACGTTCTAGCCCCGACAGACCGGGCAAGGCGGCGCGCCCGGATCCCCCTTCTTGTAGACGGGGATCCGCCCGGCCACCATCTGCCGCTGCTGCTGTTGCTGCGGCGGAGGAGGCGGAGCGACCTGGAGGGGCGCTGGTGCCGGCGCCGGGGCCGGTGCGGGCGCTTCGGCCATGCCGCGGATCTTGAGCGGCCTTCCGAATGCTTCGAAACCGCGACCGAAATGACTGGGCATGCGGAAACTCCTTTCAGCGCGTGACGAGATAGAAAAGCCCCGCGAGCGCGAGGCCGGAAACGACGAGCACCGACGTGTCGGGAAGGGACGACTGGCCGAGCTTTCGGATGCCATCCATCTCGTCCTGCTGATTCATCATGGCGCGCTGCCGGACGCGTTTGCACTTGGGGCAGCCCATTCCGGCCTTGCGCTCGCACTCCTCGCACATCTCATCTCCGCAGCCCATTCGGACGCGAGGACCGGAGAGGCCTGGCTTCAGGGTCTCGATGGGGCCCTCTTCCTCATTCTGCCGCATGAAAGAAGGTGTGTACCCGCCGCTTCCGCCGCCGCCGCAGGAAAGCTCGGCCTCGTCGGGCTCGACGAGCTCCACTCCCTGACTTGGAAATCCGCCGCTGCCGCAGCCCATCGTCTTGCGCGGGCGCCTGGTCGCCGCATGACCCAGAACCAGGTCTTCTGGTCTACTGAGCGCGGTCGCTTCAGGGGCTCGGGCGAGATCCCATCCGCCGCAGCCCATGTAGGCTCGAGGCGAAAACCGGACAGCGGGAAGATGGGCGCGGGAGATTGGATTCAGCATTGAAAGTTCCTCGTCAGGATGCCTTTTCAACCGAGACGACCCACCAGGTTTCGCCTCTGAGCTCGCGGGATTCGGACGCCCACTCGTTCGCTTCGTTGGCATCTCCGAACGGTCCGTGGACTCTCATGCCATCGAAGGGGTTCCCGCTGATGACCACGACCATGGGCGTATCCTCCTGGACCTCCTACAGCATATCCTGAGCAGGGAAAAGATTCCAGTTCCGAACGATTAGGTGCAAGAATAAGGGGACTTTGGGAATGACCTGGTAGAGGGCCAACTATGACCGGAGCCTACGAGTTCAAACGCTGGAGAGGCGAGTGGGGCGAGACCCCGAAGGGTCACTGGGCCACGACCGCCTCAGAGCAGCCTGTAGACTGGAAGCTGCGCTCAGTGTTCCTCGCCTGCCCGCTCTGCGGAGAAGTCGGAGGGCTTCCACATGCTGTAGATGCGGAAGGGCGCGTCACGCCGAGCGTGGTCTGCCCAAACGGGCCAGCGTGTCCGATGCACCTGGATCCGGTCAGATTATTGGAATGGGATCTTAAGGTAAAGCCGCCGGAACGCTAGGGCTCATAGACTTCGATCGCCATCTCGACATTCCAGAGATACTTCTCGATCATGGGCTTGACGATCTTCCAGTCCAGGCTGCCAAGGCCGCAGCCGAGCGCCGGCATCGCAAGCGAGAGCACCGCCCATTCGTCGAGTTTGGCAAGGAGGCCGACGAGCCCCTTCTCGATGTAGTCGTACTGAGAAGGCTTTCGCCAATCGTCCTTTGTTGGAAAATTCACGATCCATTTATCTGGCCCCTTCCAGATTGTGGGGGAGCCGATCGCAATCTTTCCATCCACGATGTCGATCGTGTAGGCTTGAAATAGACCTGAGAATGTATCCTTGAACCGGAGAGCGAGACCTTTTCCCATCGTGCCCCTTAGGTTGACGGGATTGATGAGCGTCTGAGCGCGGGAGGTTAGGATGTCTCCTCTCACGTACTTGATCATGCCTTCTTCATATAGCAGTCTCTCCCGCTGTCATGCCTTGTTTCAGCGGCATTCCCTAACGGCCACTTTCAGCGGGCCGTAAGCATCAGCACTACACTTCCTCCGGGCCAATAACGGGGGCCAAACGCCGGAGTCGCGATCCCCCGTGCTGAGTGGGCCTAAACTTTCAGGCGCGAGCCCTCTTTCGTTCCGCGCAGCTCGCGCAGCGTTTCATGTTGAAACCGGGCCAGCTGCGCTCCGCGTCAAAGGAGATCTTTCGGCCGCAAAGCGCTTTCGGACCCTCCCAGACGATGTGCCATACGCCCGTGCGCTTTTCCCGGACATACTCATTCTTGAAGTCGACGCTCATAGAGCTTTTGTTCTACGCGCTAAACCACCAATCCTTATAGAACTCCCGCGGCTCAGACTCCTTCCGGCAGCGGTTCCACAGATGGAAAAGAGCGAATAGCCAATACTCCCGATTTTTCGAATTGAACCACTTCGGATCGTATTTCGTTGATGTCATGATTCGTCGCCAGTCAGTTCTTCAGGCTTCCGCTCCTGCCACTTCTGGCCCTCGTCGAGTACCTCCGTCTTCAGGTTGTACTCGGCCATCTGCTCCCTGACGATCTCCTCGGTGGTTCTTGCTCCCTTGCGCCGGGCGGCTTCCATCCGGCACCAGACCACGAACTTCTTGGACTCGCACATCCGCGTCCAGGCATCCCGCTTGTTCATTTCCTGGGACCGATGGGTGCGGCTCTCGCCGACAGCCCCGGAGGGCGGATGGGTAAACCGGACGCCCGTGTGCTTCTTGTTCTGCGCCTGTCCGCCGGGGCCGCCTGTGCAGAACGTGTCCTTGATGCAGTCCGCGCCCGTGACGCTGAACAACAGCTTTCGTTCTCTGTTCATGGTAAAGCTCACTCGACAATCGGCTTCCAGCGGTGAGGGACGTGTACCGATCGCGTCTCCTTTTTGCAGCACTCCTCGCAGTGCGGCTCGTCCATATAGACGCAGTCCCCGACGGGCTTCTCTTTGGTAGCTTCCTTCTTGCAGACTTCGCAGTTCATCCCTGCTCCCCTCCGTTCGCGAGATCTCTCCGTACTTTCGGATCGCGAACGTCCCGCCTGGTCGTTTCTGCGTGCCGCGCGTTGTGGCCTTTGACGCACGTCCCGCAAAGAGGTCCGTGGCCGGCGGAACAAACGCCCAAAGTACCCCCACGCTCGTCGCAGCCGACGCATATCCGGCACGAAGGGCACCAGCGATGCTGTTCATTCGCCTGCTCTTCGCTCCCGGCTTCGTAGGCGCACCCACAGCGGGTGCAAGTCGTCTGGTTCGGCATGGCTATTCCTGCTTGAGGAGAACGAGTGTGAACCTGTCCGCCGAAAGATAGTGGTCCAGGATGGGCCGGACCTCGGACATCTCGAGGCCTCCATTTCCGCATCCTACCATGCTGACGGCCACGGGTCGATTGACCTTGAGATCGGCAAGTTGCTGGGCGCTCCGCTCGATCAGCTTTAGATCGGCCTTGCTCTTCCAGGAGAGCCACGGCGCCGCGGCGTTGAGAGGTTTGACCGGAAAAGCGATCAGATGGGCTTCGGGATAGCCGAGGGTCGGGGTCTCCTCTTTCCAAACCTCGCATTCACGCCCGAACCAGAATGGAAAGTCGGGATACTTCCTAGCGGCCTGGAGAGCAAGACCTCTCCCCATGACGTTCGAGTGATCGCTCATCCGCCACCCGATATTCACAGGAATGACGAGATCGTGGGTCTTCTCGTAGGCCCAGATGCTCCCTATTTCGGTCTTGATCACGAGACAAGCACCCCTTTCCGCTTGACCCATTTGTCCTTTTTCAAGAACCAGACCGCCCTGAACTCCAGGATCTCCGGCCTGAAGATCGCGATTTCCTTCTCGTCCTGGAGAACACCATGCTCAACGGCGGGAGCCCACTTCCTGCCTTTTCCGAGAAACGAATAGAATTCGTACTCGATGACGACGCCCATCTCCCGCTCGTCCCCAGAGAGCACCGAAGGGGGGCTTTTCCGAAGCGCAAAGAGCGCGGCGATCTTGAAGTCCGTCGTCGTCGAGAACGCCCTGCGACCGCCCAGGTACAGCCGGGGCGTGACGTGAGGCCTCGAGGAGAGCAGGCTCTCCAAGTTGTAGCGTCCGGTCCCGTGATAGACAATCACGACCGCCTCCGCACGGCTCCCTCGCGCCGGCCGACCTGGCGGCGTTCGCTCGAGAGAAGACTGCCCAGGATGAACTCCGGGCCACCGGAGACCCTACGCTCGCCCTTTCGCCGGACAGGGGTTCTCCGATCCACGTATCTGCAGAACTCCCCCATCGCACGATCGAATTGATTGACGGCCTCGGTCCTTGCGGGATGAAACTTCTTGGGATTCGCAGAGCGCACCTGGAAATAGTGGATCGCGGCCGAGAACGCTTTCACCAGAAGCTGGCTGTTCTTCCGGATCTTCCGCTTCCCGATCAGATTGAACTTTCCCAGGATGCAGTCACTGAGGAGATAGGGATGGGAGACGTACTTGTTGAACTGCTCCACGAACGACGCCACGGCCTCGATCCCGAACCGATACCACCTGGAATCGAACGCACGAAGGTTCCAGGCTTCAATCGCCAGTTTCTCGAAACGCCTCTCGTCGAAACCGACCATCTCCTTCTTAAGCGCGGGTGGCCCCATGGAAGAGCAGCGTTCGCACATAAGCGCGGGCCCGTGATCCGTCGAAGCGAATGACTTTCCGCTGGGAATCTTCCCGCAGAAGGGGCACGGCTCAATCTTGACCTTCTTCATTCAAAGCTCCGCGCAGCACATCGAGAGGCTTCCCGCCGGATCACCGTTTCCCCGGGACTTCTCCGACTCACCCACGCGCTTCCTTTCTGTCTCGAGCTATACTCGGATGCCGTCTGAGGGGAACGGACTAGGACCCTTTTACGGGCACACGGGGACTCTCTCGGCGCGCTGCATTCTTCCTTTTCGGTTTCGTCTCACTATTCCCAGACATCCAGGACCAGTATTCCTTGAAGATCTCATCCATAGCCTTGGAGTTCTTCTCATAACCGCCCGCATCTTGGACAGCCTTCCAGAAACATTGAAGGGTCTTCAAGATCGCCGGGCTCCTGGCCGAAAGAGGCCGCTGGGGATCCGCGATCGCCGTCATCCCGACGACGAGCGCATCATAGCCTGGAAACGCGGCCTTCCACTGGCGAACCGCCTCGTCCTCAACGTCCTTGCGACTCTGGAAGCGGTTCGTCTCGTCGCCGACCTTCCACCCGTAGTCATCCTTGCCGACTAGGTGGTCGACTTCTTTCTGGTCGGTAAGCTTCCGCTTGAGCTCGTGGGTCTTCCTGCCGCTCTCGTCGCTGCAGCTGAGCTTTCCATACCAGTGCTCAGCATTGAAGCTTCCGAGATCCGTATACGAATAGACGCTCAGGACAACGAACTTGAGCTTCATTCGCCCCGCCCATCTCTCGCGCGAAGTTCGGCCTCCAGGACATCCTTGACCACGACAAGATGCATGGTGAAAACGTCAAAGGGACCCTTGACAATGCGCTGCTTAACGGCTTGAAGGGCCGCCTCGACGTCCGCGCGAGGACGAGGAGTTCCGCTCTTGTCGACGACGTCGACGTCATTGCTGCCGGGTGGAATTGCCATGTAGGTGAATATACGCCGTATACACGAAGAGTCAAGCAGATTCGAAATGATCCGGATTTCTGGCGACCTCAATCATGCCGCTGTCGACGCCGGCCTTGAGCGTGACCGCCTCAGTAGGACTCCCTGTGCCACTTGTTCCAGCGGGCCTTTGACTTGATGATGCCGCGCTCGACGTGATCTTTCGCGCCGGACGCAGAAGAAAAGCAGACGCCCCTGGCGTCGGCGGCCTTCAAGAATCGTTTCTGAGCGCGCACAGCGGACTTCCCTGGGGTATCCGGCTTGAGCTTTACTCGAAAGCAGCCGCTACGTTCAGGAACGACCTCAAGACCGAGGCCCTGGCCGCTGACCACGATGTCGGTATGCCAGACGGTTTTCTTAGCCATCGTGAGATTCTAGCATCCAAGCCCCAAGAAGGGTACGCTAAGACGCTGCGACGATCACCGCCTCGAAAGAGGCTGCCAGAACCCAAACGTCCCATTGAGCGCCTTGACGAGATCCCTTACTGCGTCGACCGGACATTCGATCATGACTTCCGCTAGATCTTTAGCCTTGGCTGGCCTAAGTTCTGGATAACGAAGCCCCTCCTTCGTTTCCCATCGCTCGAGCAATTCCTTCTCGTTCGATGCCCCATCTCCATCCAGAAAGCAGTTCCCAACCTTGACGACGAGGTGCTGCGGGATGATGTTAGGATCCAATATGTCAGACCCAATCTCGGAATAGATCGCCCAGATTTTCGAATCCTTCCCGATCCACCTATGGAGCGCACGGGCGAGAATCCAGCAGCCTCCGGAGACCCAGGTCGGCCAGCCTTCCGGTAGGATAGTCCAGGCGCCGTTTGGATCGTAAAGCCAGCGCTTAAGATCTTGACCGAAAAGGCGAATCTCGCGAGGGCACCCCTTTGGCATCAGCGTATTCTACCAGCGACGCGGCCGGTCTGGTATACTTCGATCCATGAGATTGGGAGAGCGAACTTCCACCGAGACTTACCGATTCGAAGGAAAGGTCTACACCGTCGGGAGAAGTTACACGTTCAGCGAGCTTCCAAAAGGCGTCCAGAAAGACGTCCTCTCCCAGAGCGATGACATCGAAGCTCACTACGGCCACAGCGCGAGAGCCGCCGCCTACCGCCTGGTCATGGTGCCCCACGAGAGCGTCGTCCAGATGCTCCAGGATCACTTCGGAGAGGAGACCTACTCGAAGACGATCCGAAACCCCAAGTTGATCTCCTTCGCCCACCAAATCGAACGCGAAGGCCTTCAGCAGCCTCCAGCGCTCGATGAGGGATGGCGCCGAGCCTTCGCGCTCGCCTACCTCGGCTGGGACATGCCCTACTTCACGATCGAAGAGGGCCTGGAAATGCCGAATCCCACTTTCATCCCGACGCTCGAGGGACGACGCCTGGGCGAAACGCTCTATCGCTACACGCTCAAGTACCGCCCGCCCGGATTCGCCACGCTCCCGAAAGGCTGGGCCCTGGTGGAACGTCCCCAGATACCCGGATTCGATCGGCGTGAAGATCTTCCAGTCTCACGGCATCGCTTCGGCGTGGTAGCCTATGAGCGCCCGCTTACGGACAAGGAAATCCAGGACTACGAGCTCGATCCTGTTTAACGAGCTGCGGCGGGAGCCGCAGGCGCCGGAGCTGGAGGCGGAGAAGTCAGCATCACCTGGACGACCTGAAGGATCATAGACGCCCCGAACCCGCCCCCCAACCCATAGAAGAAATTGGCCAGCGGTTTCGAGATCATCTTCTGCTGAGAAAGAACCAGCGGGACCCCAGCCGAGATCAGGCCAAGGACGGCCGTCGCGGTGAATTCGGAGACGCCCATAAGCGTCGAAAGCGGCTTGCGGATGATCAAGCCGCCCACGAGACCACCGGCAGCGCCCACCGCAGCTTCGAAGGGGATTTTCATGTTCTTGAAATCGAAGCCGCCCATCCCCGGAGACCACCTCGCGGGACGCCAGCTGCGGGAACGAGAAAGTGCCTTGGTCATGGGCTTCGTCTCCTAGATGGCGTACTCTTCGAGGAACTTCAAGAACTCCGCTTTCTTGGGCATGCCCGGAGTTATTTCCTGACGCTCTATGTACTTGTCGTACTCCGCACGCTTGAGGTGCGACGGACACCAGAGGCCGCCATGGAACGAGCAGAACTCCCGGATGTGCGTCGACAGGCTGGCCTTCAGCATATCTTCCCTGACCAGATCGTAGCGGCCTTCGTAGGTTTCCCCATCCTTCCAGGTCACCTTGAAGTCGACCTTGTTGTAGCCGCCTCCCTTTGGGGCGGTCTCAGCCCACTTCCGAAGTACCTGGTCGGCCGCTTCGAATGAGGCGACGGTGCGCTCGCCGAGATCCCAGTTCGGGCCTTCCGCACGGTCGAGCCAGATCGACTTGACGGGAATTTTTGCCATCAGAAAGCTCCACGCCTCAAGCGCACCTGGCCAAGCGAGACGGGATGCTTTCGAAGCCACGTTCCCGCATCACACGGAGACGGAGTCGGAGACGGAGGCGGAATGTAGACGATGATCGGCGGCCCGATCGGAATCGGGCCTCCTTGCGGGGGCGCAGCTGGCGGCGGAGGCGCCGGCGCGGGAGCAGGTGCCGGTGCTGGTGCAGGCGCAGGCGCAGACGCCTCGTGGCCCGGACAGTATTTGTACCAAAGGTTGTCAGGGGTCGACACCGCGCAAAGAGCCGCGAAGCTCTCCTCGCAGCTTTTCGGAGGAGCGTCCGAAGAGAAGATCGCCCCACTGGAGCCCGCGCCAGCTCCGCCCGGAAGGAGGCATTGCTGGCGTCCCTCCCAAGTTCCGTTGGGCAAGGTCACCACCGCGCAGAGACTGTGGATCGTCGACTGCCCAGAAGCTTGCCACTCCGCCTGCATCTGAGCAAATGCCGCATCCCATTCGGCGACAGTCATGATCGGACAGCCAGGGATATTCGGAGGAGCTTCCTGAGGGGTCTGAGCTGGATTCTGCAGCGGGGTAGTATCCAGAATGCATGCCGGACCCTGACCAGTCTGCTGCCACACAGGAGAGGGCTTGAAGCCCGGCCTGCAGTCGACGATGGCCTGATTCCCTGGAGAAGGAGCGCCCCCAGCGAGAGGTTCGCAAACCCACTTCTCCTGCATGTTTTCCAATTTGATGGCCAGCCGCTCATTGGCGCCGCACGTCGGAGGAAGATCCTGAGGAACTCCCATGAAGGCCTGTCGGATCGGAATCCGCCTTCCGGAAAGATCCACAGAGAACGGTCTGCCGAACATGTGCCTCTGACGCATAATCTCTCCCGCTAAGCTACGAGGAGAACCGCTGCAACGGCCGCAAGTAGGCCGCCGGCAACCGCTACATCCGCAACGTCACCCGAAGGGGGAGCGGATTCTTTCGAAGACGCCGTCGGGGGTGGCGAAACCACGACAGAAGTCTTTCCGCCTGGTTCCTGATACCCTGGAGGCGTGTGCCCTGGTTGGCAGGCCCAGAGCTCGTACATCTGGAAAGAGCCGCCCTTGCTCGGCGTTTCGGTTTCGGTTGCCGGCATGTCGTAAGCTGTTCCGATCGGCACCCTCAGGATATTGAAGCCCCTGGTGATGTATCGCTCGGTGATCGTGCTGGTGATCATGCCCGGATTCTTGACCGTGGTCAGATGAACGCAGGAGTTGTCCTGACTCTCGACTCCTGGGGTGGGTTCTGGATTCGCAACCAGATCCTGCCCCATGAATGTCCGACGAATCGGAATCCGGCGAACGCCTCCGAGCGATGGCCCGAAATAAGCCCCAAACGGACTGGAATGTCTCATGATACCGCCGCGATGATCGTGACCAGGCCGCCCACCACGCCTACGACCGCGCCCACGGTCGAGATCGTCGACTTTGTCTTCGCCTCCGCGTCGGCGCTCAGCCTCTCGACGCAAGCGATCACGTCATCCATGAGCGCCCACTCGGCCGCCGTCACCTTAATGGACTTCTCCGATGTGTTGAGAAAGCTCGAAAGCTTGTTCTGGAGGAAGGCCACCTGGGATGCCCGCCTCGAACGGAGGTCTCTCCAGCAGGCTTCCTGGGTGTAGATTTCCTGCTTTCCTGGATTCTGGATCAGGGTGATGATCGCGACTTTGACCGCATCAGCCAGCTGTCGGTCTACATCAATGAGCTCTTCTGGTGGAGGAAGCACCGTCTGACCCAGCCAGCGAGGCCCTAGGGTAGACCTGGGCTCGAACCTCTGGGCCGCAAAGATTGATCCTTTCATGACTCCCGGAATTATACACCCATCCGGGGGCCGCTTCTATCCTTTCATCAATAGCCGGTGGCACCGCCCTTGGAATCCTCAACGAGGTCAAGTTCCTCCACGAGCAGATCCTGGTCGGGCTCGGCGTCGTCGGCGTACTCCCGCCAATGATCGTAGGCCTCCTCATACTTGCCGGCGGAAGCGGCTTTCACGACTTCTTTGAGCGCATCGACATGCTCTTCCTGGCGATCTCCGTATTTCTCCTGCTCGGAGAGCTCTTCTGATGCCCAGCCCACGATCGACTCTGAGACGGACTTGTACGCGTCCTCTTTCTTCGCGTACACCGCCCGATCCGCCTGCCACGGATCGATGTCCTTGTATTCGACGAGCCATACTTTCTTCATGGGGAAACCCTCATTTTGACCACTTCTCGAGAACACGAAGAACGTTAGGATGAACTTCTGAAATCCCACGGAGATCCGGCAGGGTAATCCAGAGCCACGCGTCGTTTTCCCAGTTGAGCTCCGGCTTCCAGGACTTGGCTACCTTCCCGTCCATGTGCGCGAGGAAGGTCGTATAGGAGAACTCTCCGGACACGTACTCGTCTCGATCGACAAACGTCATGGGCGGGAGGGGTCCGAGCTCCTCCTCCGCTTCGCTTAGGGCGGCTTCTTCCAGTTTCTCTCCTGGTTCGACCCTGCCGCCGGGGATCCCGAGCACCTTCGGATCCATGACGTCCTCAGAGCGAAGAACGAGAAGGAAGTGATCGGTGTCAGTCCTTAGAATGAGGATGCCCGCCGCTCTTCGGCCCCAGCGAATACGTCCTTCAGCGTCGCTCGAAATCTCATCTCCTTCAGAACGTCCGTTGCCTCCCATCTTGAAGCGCCCGGACTTTACCGCCGGAAGTACCAGCAGCCGGAAGGTCTCATCCCTGGACCAGCCCGAAACCTCCCGCTTGTGCGCGTACATGAACTCCATCGGCATGTCCCAGCCACCGCGGTGCTTTCTTTCTTCCGGAGGAACGCCGAGAATCTCCATGAGCCGGCTCGCATAGCTTGCCCAGCCGGAGGACCTCATCAGCTCGGGATGCCTCCGGACCAAGTCAAGAGCAGCCTTCACTTCAGGACGACGCTCGTATTCCGCGGCAGTGATCATTGTGTGGCAGCCATCGCGGACCCACCCTTAGAGGTAACATCCCAATCGCTCCAGTCCCTGATTCTCATGAACTTCGGGATCCGAACGCGCTTGGGCTCTCCTTCACCGTCCCGGAGAACCGTGATGTACCGTTCCTGGCTGAAAAAGTTGCTGTACTCCGGATCAGCCATGATGCTCCGGGCCACATGCTCCTTGAGCTCTTCTTCGAGCGGCCAGCAACCGGAATGAGCTTCACCCGGATTTTCGTCGAACCATTTGTTTCCCTGAGTCCAAACTTCGTGTTTGTAGGCCTTCGCATCGAACGGCGCGGCCCACTCGAATTCGACCGAAACACCATACCACTCGCCGTTCTTCTTCGGTTGAATCCTGATGATTTTGAGAGGCGGGAATTGATGTGCCATCAGGCTCGCCCTCCCCAAATCGGAGGTCTTTGAGCCCCTGGTACGAACCCCCAGCGCGCGAGGCTTCCAGCCTTTGCTTCGATCGCGAAAGCAGTGCCCCTTGGAGCCCGGATCCTATCCTCCGTTGGCGTCATCCGAATCACGGACAGGACGAAATACCAGTCTGTCAGAAACGCTATGTCGAATGGCTCCGCCACGTTCATCGAATGGAATTCAGTCCCTTCTGGGATGGAAGGAAAGACGTAGAGTACGTTCGAATCGATTCGTTCCAGGTGCTGAAGGCCTTCAGCTTGTTCGTCCAGAGTCTCCAGGATGAGCACGTTCATGATTGCACATATTCTAGCAGAGCGTGGCCATGAAGCCAGAGGATCAGGGAGACTCTACCCGTTTCCCAACCGGGCAGTCAATTCGATCGACGTTCGTCAGCACGCCGAGCAAGACAACGCCGACGTCAAAGATCATCGGATTCCCCTTGGCGTCTACGGCGCTGTTCTTCGGATTGAAATCGATCCCGTAGATCCCCAGGAAACTCAGGGCGCTGATTCCTTCGATCAACCCATCAAGAATCTTGACCTCATCCTCTCCGCTCTCGAACCGAAGGTTTCCAAGAAGAATGAGGAGATCTTCCATGGCCCCCTTAAGAGCCTCAGTCCTGGAGATCTCCTCATGAACTCTCTCCCCGAAAATTTCATCCGCTTCGTCAACCGCGTTACGGATATCGCTGCTGAGAGAATCGAATTCCTCAATCTCCTCGAGCGTCCGTCCAACCCACTCCCGGACCACTACACCCACGCCCTTGTGGCCCTGGCAAACGACAAAGGAGTCGTAAGCGCGGATGAGGTTCGGATGGTCGGTACCCTTCAGGATGCTCATTGCCTCAACTTCGCTGGCATCGGAAGTGAGCTTGAGAACCCTGCCGTCCCCTAGATCGTAGACGACGCCTTTCATGCCATGGCCGAGCTCGCGTCCTGGCTCCCTCCCGATGCGGCGAACGATCTTCTGGTAGACCTTCTCTCCATCCCGATCTCCAAGCATCTTCTTGAGAGCTTCCAAGGCCGAACGATCGGTCGGGATGTTGATCAGTTTTATCGGCTTCAGCATGGCCCTACCCAGCCGGCTCCTATCCGTCGCGGCGGATTCCCAGGCACGCCAGCATCATCTCGCCGACATCCTCATAGGCACCCATGGCCTCTGGACGTTCGACTTCCTGATCTGCCCACAGATGGCCCGTGATGAAATCGAGCGCATCCTGCGGGGTGCCCAGGTTCTCCCTGCAGATCAGAACGATGTTCTTGCCGCCCTCGTCGAAGTTCCTCCGAGACTCTTCCAGGATCTCATCGAAACTGTGAGGTCCGAATCCGCAGAACTTCTTTCTGATCCTCTTGACCGTCTTCCGTTCGATCTCGATATCGACGATGGTGGTGATTCCGGTCATATTCGCGTAGATCAGCACGTAGGTGGATAGATAGGCGGGAGATCTCTTGTTGACGTTGACGACCTTGCAGACCGAGAAGGTCTCCTGGATGCGTCCCTTGGAAATCCCAAGCCGACTCATCCGGTCACCCGAACCGCACGTCCCGACAGGACCGCATGCGGGCCGGCTGCGCGGCGAAGATATTCCTCGTAGGCGCGCTCAAGCCCCCGCCCGTCCGTGGCCTCGTGATCGAAAGGCTTCACCTGGATCCAGTCCGAAGGCCTTGCGCCAACGGCCGCGCGCTTGATCAGGTAGAGCTCGGAGCCCACTGGCTGATCGTCGAAAACGTAGCCCCTCGGAGAAAGAGCCTCGATCTCGTAATAGAGCATCGTCCGTTCTTCCATCGTCAGCTTCGAATCATTCGCCAGATATTCGATCAGCTCGATGATGGGCTGCATGTCCTCGCGAGAGATCACGCCGGCAAAGAACTTGGACGACGCGCCGATCGCCTTGAAGGCGGCCTTGACGTGAGAACGCATCGCATGGGTAAGAAGGATGAGATCGCCATGCCTGGAAAGCTTCTGGAGGAATGCCGCCACCCCGGGTCTGGCAATAATCTTGACGACGTCTCCGCGACGGTTCGCGACGGAGTCGATTAGTGTAGAGTCAAGATCCACATAGACTGGTCGAGCCATGGGTCTACTTTTTCTTCTGAAATGAGCACTGCCTTCCAACCGCTTCCGCCTTCCCCTTGGGTCGGATCGACGCCTGGAAAGGGTCGAGGGTCCTCTTGCAGGTCCCAGGCGCCGAAGAGAATCCCACTGGGCGCCCCGTCAAGCGAGAGAAGAACGACGTGACATAGCCCTTCTGACTGTTACGCTGAACGCGCTCGACTCGGTAGCAGATCCCGTGCTTCCTCGAACTTGGCTTCAGGTCTGCTGGACAACGCGGACCCAGAACAGCCTTCCGGGACGCGCCCTTCTTTTTGGCCATGGTCACTCGCCTCCCATCGCCTTGATCAGTTCGTTGCACATGTCTCGCAGCTCGACAACCGCCGGCTTCGGCATCAGGATCAGCTTTCCGCCCATTTTCGGGTCGTTGACGTCGGCCAGCTTTCGGTTCCGAGAAACGTATCCCTCGAATCTCTCTCCCTTGATCATCGAGACGTCTTCTTCGGCCATGCTGTAGTCTACTCGAAACTATCTCGCCGCTTCCACGATCTTCTCCCGAAGACGAAGCGCGGGATTCACCGCCTCTGGATTCAGGTCGGGATCCTCCTCCGACGTCACCAGATAGATTTCCAGAAGCTCGAGAAGAACGCCCTCAAAGCCATCGTCAAAAGAAAACTCCTGGGACGAAACAAGCCTCGTTCCTCCGCTGGCCCAGTAGGCTCCAGGAGGAGGCTGATTGGCCCTGGTGTTTAGCCAGTCCGCGATTGGAAGCTCGTCCGGGTGAAGCATCACGCTCTTAGTCATTCCGCCACGTACTCCTTTGGCGTCAAGTAGCCGGTGCCAACCTTCTTGGATGCTCTCGGAGAACGACCGCACACCGTGCATGGGATGAGACGGGCCTTGTAGTCCTCCACGATCCAGTCCTCGAGAGGCTTGTCCTCGTCTCCGGAGAACCTCAGCTTGATCCCCCGCTTCTCGGTGAGTTTTGAATTCTCCTCGAGCGCGACTGCACGAGCAAACGTGACGGGCTGCTCCGCCGCGGCCGTCTTCCAGTCTCCCTTGGAGTTGAACGGGCAATACATGCAGGCCGATTTTCTTGGGACGGGATAGCCAGCCTTTCGGGTGAGAACCTCGCAACGACACCTGCACAAATTGGCCTGCATGAGCGGAAACCGATTGGTGCGGCGAGGTCCGGAGCCGCAGGTTTTCGAATTGTGAGGATCGTTGGCCGCTCGGTTTTCTTCACCTGCTTCAAATCCGATCCAGACCTCTGTGCTCTCTCGAACAGGTATCGTGTCCGCCATCCACTTCTCGATCCGCTCGATCTTGGCAGCTGAGGTGCAAACGCGACCCATCCGGGTAAGCATCATCTTGTTGGCTTCGAAGAAAGCGATCAGCGACTCGTAGCCGCGCACGGGATACATGTCCTTGGTGATCCAAACGAACTCGATCCCATACTTGTGGCAGAGCGGGATCGCATAGTCCTTCATGTGAAGGTAGGTCCCGGGCCACTCGCCATCGCGGCCGTTAGGAGACCCTGTATCGGCAAAGACGGCGTAGTTTGGAAGTTCTCCGCGCTGGATCGCATCCAGCAGCATGCCGAAACTGTCCAGGCCGCCGCCGTAGGATAGAAGTTTGATCATGCTAGGCCCCGGACACCAACGAGTTGGCTCGCCGACGTTTCCTCAGCTGGTCCACTGCTGCGTGCCCTGGAAGGCGTCGGGCCGCGTCGGAATCGTCGTGGAGGGAAAGAGGGGCTTCTTGTATGGCGTCGTCTTGCAGGCGGGGCGCTGGGACGGCCCCAACTGCCCCTGGGGAGCGATCTTCCGGGGCTGAGAAATCGGAATCGGAGCCGCTGGAGGAGGGGCAGAGAAAGGCCGCGGAACGATCGGCACCGACGCGCCTGGACTGACCGGAGTTGGAGCGGGAACGGCTACGCAAGTCTGCGTCTGAGCGTTCCAAACTTGTCCCGCCTGGCATTGCCCCGTCGTCGGATAGTAGCCTGGAGGGACCTCCGCCGGAGGAGGCGGAGCCGGTGCGGGAGGAGGCGGAGGTGGAGCCGAGACCGGAGGCGGGGTCGGAGTCGGCGCCGGCGATGGCGCTGGAGCTTCGGCAGGCATGCACGCCGGCGGAATCCATCCGTTCAGGCCGCCGTGGGAATAGCCTTCGGGCGCCTTCACGCACTGCGGATACGACTGGCTCGACGTACTCATCCAGAGAACGCCGCAATACTTCGTTTCGGGATCGTACTGGAAGATCGGCTTCTCTCCGGTGTCCGGTATGACACAACCTTGATTCTCTGTTTTCCCAAGCCCCGCACGAGAAGCTCCGGCCAGACGCACCGTCGGGAGGCTGCGTGCCCTATCCCAAGGGCCTGCGCCGAAGAACTTTCTCTGGAACATGAGCACCTCTGTCAGACGTGGATGCGTGGGCCTGCGCTCCGCCCGAGCGGCACGAACTGAGCCGTGCCATCCGCGTAGACCAGAAACTCGCCGTCCAAGGTCTTCACCACGCGCGGAGAGGTTCCCACGTATCCGTCCGGGATCACCCGCTTCAGCCACGCGCCCAGAGCGCCTTCCGGAATGTCGTAGCTGTTGACGGCGATCGTCGGCGGCTTGACCGCAAAAGGACGTACCGTCGACGGGGCTCCCATGAACGCCTGCCGGAACATGCTGCGCTTGCCCATCAGATCACTCCGGCGGATGCGTTCCAGTGGCCCGCTTGACCAGACTCACGATGTCGAGGATGCCGGCGACGCCTTCGCCGACCCCGATGATCCAGCCAAGAATGGAGATCCACCCTTTCTTCTCGAGACCGACGTAGATCCCAAGAACGGCCGCGCCCGAATGGAACGCAAGCCTGCAGATGTCTCCGGTGCAGGGCGCCCACCCGAGAATCTGATCGAACGTCTGTCCCATGACTTTCGGAGAGAAGTGAGGATTGTAGACGTTCACTACCCGAGGGGCCTGGTACATCGGAACTCTGTAAGGTCCCATGAAAGCGCCTCGAAAGCTTCAGGGGTAGGGTAACCTACGCGATGAGCACGGCGAGCGCGATCACGCCTGCGCCCACCGCAATGGGAACCGTGTAGTCCGTCTTCGCCACGGGCGCAGGCGTCTGGATCCCGCCCGAAGGCGGCGTCTGCGTGGCCGGCGCCGGAGGCATGACCGACGTGTGCTTCTTCACGAGATCGAAGATGCCGCCCATGAACGTCGACCAGGTGTTCGCGTCATTCAGATCCTGAGTAGAGACGATCCACGAAGACGGGTCCGTGTTCTGCAGGATCTGCCGGACCCTGGCCGCGGTGTTCACGAACATGCTCGCGTTGTTGGACTCTTGGATGTAGGCATCGGCATCGGATCCGAGATCTCCCTGCCAGTTGGGATGGGAGCTCCTCCAGGTGTCGATGGACGCCGCTTTCGTCCAGGCGGCGTTCAGGTCGTTCAGGATCGAATCCCGTTCGGCCTTGGAGAGTACCGGCTCGGACTGTCCGAGCTGGGCCATCCTGATCGCCCCCAGGTTCGGCTGGAAGGCTGCTGGGCGAAAGGTGACCGCGTTGCTCTTGAATCCCGAGGACCACGGGGACATTGCGCTTCTCGAGATCATTTCCATGGCGGTCTCCTCAGGCCAGAATAGTCGGCAACGGGATTATTATAGGTCCCCGGAACCACAGACGCAAGTGTCCGCTAACTCGCGAGATCCTTACCCTATGGGGACGCCGCCGGATGAAGATTGACCGTGGCTCGGCGGTACCGCCCTGGGTTTGATGCGAGAATGCTTTCTGGACGGATCGAAGAGCGATCGTCATCGGCCGTCCGATCGTCGGCCATGAAAATGTAGACAACCTTCTGGATCATGAAAGGCGTCCCATTCCCAGGCGTCTCAATCTTTCGAAGCGATGCCAAGTTCAGGACGTCCGCGCGCGCAGCTTTGGCCTTAGCTGCAAATTCCGAGACGCTCAAAACGATGTCCTTCATGGGCAGCAAAAAACCGTCTCAGGACCTACGACCCCGGCGGTGACAAAAATATCCGTAACGTGCGACACGCTCGGAGCTATATCTCCCGCGCCGTCGCCGTAGGCAATGCTTTCTGCCGGGTAAAGCGTCCAGGGGGACAGAACATTCGCTATGAAAACGAGCGGGATCTCTACACCATCGAGCCAGAGCCTCGGGACGCCGGCTCCGTCGATCGTGAAATGAGCGGTGTGGGTCGCTCCAGCCACTGGCGTCCAAGCGCCCAGGTAAAACGGAATGCTATTGGGATCCCCGGCCTGAACGGCAGCGCTTCCATCCCCGAAGAACGAGACGGACAACGCCTCCGTCAAACCGGTGTTGTTCAGGGACAGCTGATAGGTCGTCAGCGCATTCGGAACGGTGGTATGTTCGGTGAAGGACCATTGCCCCGAAATTCCGAAGACAGATGCAAGCGGGGCCGGGAGAGGCTTTGCCGCAATCGGAAAATCATCGGCGTCAAAAGAATCCCCCGACATGATCCCGGGCGTAAAGTTGAATTCACCGCCGAAGGCGCCGAAAGGTTCGATGAAAGTCCACCCGCAAATGGGCCCTGGTGAGACGCCGTCGATCATACCGCTGCAAAACCTGAAGCAGTCGGCGAAGATCGACGCATCTATACAGGGAGGCGCTGGAGCCGGCGCTGGCGCTGGTCGAGGACCCAAAGACCAAGGTGACGTTGCTGGACCACCGAAAGACGCCGTCCTCGGCAAGACGCAACGACCGGATGGGGAATGAATCCGAGGGGGAGGACATCTGGGTACGGAAGCAGGCTTTACCCTCTTGGGCCTGTCCTTCTGGGCCATTCCAAGAGTGTACCTCTCTTGGGCTCGGAATCCTACTTAATCTAGCCGGCCCTACCTTTCTGCGCTTCATAGTCGGCCTTGGCCTGGTCGATCATGGCCTGGCAGTCGAGCATCGTCGTCTCCGCCAATCCCTCTTGGAGCTTTTTCGAATAGAGGGAGAACTCAGGCATGTGGTCCGGCGAGATCTTGATGCACTTCTCGAGCCACACGATTGCATCCCAGGGATGTCCGGCCCTGATGAATTCCATCGCCGCCCAGTAGAGCGGCTCCCGACGGAAGGGAGCCTCGCTTGCGGCCGTTTCGAACTCCTGGACGGCCCTCCCGAAGTCTCCAATCCTGGCGAAGCACTTTGCAAGCTGCATCCGAGATGCCACACGCTCGAAAGGAGCATCCGCCGGATCGACCGGCTGCCGGACATGCACCTCAAGGTGCGGGATCGCATCCTCCCACCTCTCGAGCAGGACATACTCGAGGCCAAGCTGGCGGGAAGCGTCGAAATATTCGGGGTTCTCCTCCACGCAGAGCTTGAGCAGCTCGAGGTTCTGGGCCCTTCTGGCCGACTTGTCAGGATCGGGATGGTGCTCGATCACGCACTCGAGAAGCCGCCCGACCTTCGCCGGAGGCAAAAGCGGCGCCAGACGCTCGTGGATCCGGTACCTCCACGCCCATCGGCCCTTCTGAAAGAGAAGAAGACGTGGAATCATCCTGGCGGTCCCGCCCTCTTCGGCGCGGTTCTCGTAACCGACCTGATAGGCGGCGAGAGAGAAGTTCCTGGCGGTGCCCAGGAGAGGACCGAGTGAGCCTTCCCGCAGCACTTCGTCGGCGTCCATCGAAAGAATCCATCTGTTCCTTGCCCGCATCATGGCCTCGTTGCGGGCCTTGGCAAAGTGAAACGGTTCGATCCTGGTCTCAGAAACGTCAGCACCAAGAGCTTTGGCGATTCTGACCGTGTCGTCCGTGGACCCCGTGTCGTGAACCACGACCTGGTCGAGCCCCTGTAGGGACTTGATGCACCGCGCGATGACCTTCGCCTCGTTCTTCGTAATCAGGACCGCCGAAACGCCGTTCATGCCGAATCCTCTCTCAAAGGGGGTAAGCTTCATTCCACATCTCGTCCCAGCTGCTTGGATGGTTCCCTGGTCGCGCCACCGAAACGACTACCGGCATCGTCTTCATCTTGAGAGTGTGATGCGCGGCCGTCCTATGGTATCCGTCGGCAATGATGCCGGTCGCCGTCACGAAGGCCGGCCACTCCGGAGCGCCCTTCTTCCAGAGCTCGATGATGCGGTCGTGCTGGAATTTCTCCTGCCCCGGGTACCCAGAGTCCTCCATCATTCGTTCCAGCGTAACATCGAGCGCCTTCACGGGAAAGTTCTCGATCAGAAACCAGCGGTACTTCTCGGGCTCTTCGAATGGAGTCCACCCAGGCTCGGCCCTGGCGAACATGTGTTCGAGCTTTGCCGGATCGACCTCGATCGCCGGAAGAGAGTGGTTCCAGAGGTCTTGGGCAATCTTCTCGGTGTCCTGATACATTATCTTGGAGCCCAACCAAACATCCCACCTTGCGCCTGCTTGAATGCGGAAGCGATCCCGGCCGATGGGAAGTCGGCATCTAAATATACAGCCGATGCGTCTTCGATGTCCATGAACCCGGCCTTAAACAGAGCCGTCCGCATCGTGTCGAACTCCTCAGCTCTCGAGGCCAAAGAGTCTGAAAACCGGAGCCTCAGCAATCCGCCGACCTTCATGATACGCCAGATACGCCTCAGAATCGTGGAGACTTCTGTCGACTTGAGGCCGGACAGGCTGGATTGAACGACAACCTCATCATACGTTTCCGACCCAATCGGCCAGTCTGGAGACAGTAGAGGAAAGCTGTAAGTCGGACTTATCGATTCGGCCCAATCAAGCGTATCCCACCCTGGCATCGAGAATCTCTGGGCACCCACCAGCAAGTGACGATGGATTGGCGGCGGTGTGCCGCCAAAGCGAAACGGCACCCTCACCAGCTGCTCCGAGGCCTGATTCTCCAAGAAGCGAGATCGATAATCCTCGTTTGTTTTCCTCAAATATTGCCCGGACGTTCCCATCAACACGTTCACCTTTGCGAATCGAGATGTTCTCTCTTCTCCGCGGCGAACAAATTCGTCCAGGTCAAAGCCGATGTAATGGAGCAGGTGAAACCCGGCCGACTGCATGTTGGCCGGCTTCTCCCCCAGAAGGCCGACAAAGTTATGTCTTCCATGCTCATAACGAAGAAGACTCCCCGGTTGAATGATGCAGGGCTTCGAGTACATCAGGCTTGAGATACCGGTGTCCCTCTGATCCAGCAACGACCTCGACGGATCGTATGGCGCTGAATCTCGGGAGGCCCACATGTTCCATCCTTCGGTCCACAGGAATTCGACGCCTAGATGATCCTGCGGAGGAGGCTGGGCAGAGATGATCGCCTCCCGAATCGTAGGCGCGTATTTTGGAACAACGAACTCATCGCAATCCACGATGATCACGTAATCGTACCGTCCGGCGCATTCCCTACGCTTCCGATTGTACGCGTCGGAGAGGGCTAGATCGCTGAACTGTCCCTCAGAAGTGTACCTGGAAACGATCACGTTCGGGCAACATCGCGCGATCAAGGGCGTCCGGTCGGTCGATTCGTTGTCGAGCAGAAAGATCGCATCTACTTGGGGAGCATAGTAGTCGAGAAATTGAGGAAGCAAAACTTCTTCGTTGTACACCGCGCAGATCACGGCCAGCTTCATTTGGCTTTCACCGGCCAGAAAATGAAGAGCCCAAAATCGTTTGGGATCAGCTGTAGCCGAAACCGCCCCTTGTTCCGCTCGGAGAACTCGTTAACCGCTGTATGAACGCCGCTGACTTTCTCCCAGGACGGATGCTGGTAGAGATAGTAGTCATGTCCACAGATGACCCCGTCAGGGTGGATCTTCGGAAGCCACGTCTCGAGCTCCTGACACGTCTTCTCGTAGGTGTGCGTGGTGTCGACGAAAAGAAGGCTCACGGATCGGTCTTCAAATCTCTGGGCTGCAGCCACGCTGTCGCAGACCTTGAAGTCCCAGTAGTTGGAAAGATCTTGAGCGCCTAACCCGCTGGCCTGGACGACTGCCGAATGGCGCACTGGGTCGATGTCGAACGATCTGAGTTTCTTTCCACCGATACCGGAGATTGCCGAAAGGAAAGAGACCGTCGACCACCCTCGACCGACGCCTAGCTCCACGACCTCTCCGAAGCCCCAGTTTTGGGCAAGCAGGTATAGGGTGGGCATGTGGGCCGCCATGCTTGAACCGTACTCGCGCGCGTCACCCTCCATGCCTCGGAACAAGGCACTGATCAGGCGTTTCTTGTCCAAGGTCCCTCCAGGGTGCATTACGGCTTTGGAGCCGGCTGAAGCTCGATGGCACTTAAGTCGCAGGGCTGGAACCCTTCCGGCTTCCGAGCCTTCACAAAGATCCCCGGAACCTGAGGATCCTTTTTCAGCACCAAGATCTCCATGTCGGAAAAGATGCGCTTCCCGTCTTCCAGCGTGTAGCGCCACATGTCGATCGGATACGGATGGTACGGGAAGCCCGGAGACCTGGTCGTGACAACCAGAAGGCCTCCTGGCTTGACGAGCCCCTTCATTTGCTGGACGATGAGCCTCCAATCGACGACATGCTCCAGCATTTCGGTCGAGAGCACGACGTCGAACGTCTCTGGCCCCAGGACCTCGCAAAGAACATCGGCATTCACGATGCGGTCTACGCCACGGCCTTCGGAGGCATCTATGCCCAGATACTCCAGGGGCTTGAGAGCCATGACGATCGGCCTAGGAGATCCGTTCACATCCTGAGATCCGATCTCAGCGACGCGCTTCCCCAGAATCTCCAGCTCGGTGAGGTTCTCCCTCAGGAACGCGAGGACGGAATCATGCATGGCGAAGTCTCACTGTACGCGCATGAGCGCGAATCCCCTGGCCGTGATGAAGTTGATGTATTCCCATGCCGGAAACCGCTTTCGGATTTCCGTGATGGCCTTGGCCTCCCTTGGATCGGTGATGACATCGTGGAACGCCACCAACGTGCCATTCCGGAGCATGGGAAGGGCCGCATTCAGTTCCTTGATCACGGCTTCCGTGGAATGATCCGCGTCCAGCCAGAGGAAGTCGATGTTCTTCACGCGCGGAGACAACTTTGAAATAGCCGCCGCCGAATCATCCTTGGCAAAGGTTACGAAAGAAGCGACGCCGAACTGCTCGCACTCCTTCACCACGCCGTGATCCTTGAGGTCGACGGTGTAGAGATGACCCTTGCCGTTCGCCTTGAGCGCCTGGGCGATCATCAGGGTCGAGAAGCCCTTGTGGGTTCCCGTCTCGACAACGACGGCAGGCTTCGTCATCCGAACGAGAGCATTCAGGAATTCGCCGACCTCAAGCTCGATCGCCATGCCGCCGCCGAATCTCTCGACCTGCTTCCACTCCTTGTTCCAGCAGTCCGGCGCGGCGCTGCCGTAGATCTCACGCGCCAGCTTTTCGTCCAGGATCATAATGCTCCCCAGTAATTCCAGCCTCTATTGCCGGGCTGTGAAGATGTATCTCGAGACCATCACCGTCGTGTTTCGGATCCCAAAAAACAGATTCTGCTCCTTGGTTCGCCCCGGATGGGACAGCTGCTTCATATCACCCTTCCAGTCGATGACCGCCTTCCCGTCGACCATGATCACCACGCGGCCTTCGCGGACAGCGCATTTCACGATGACGGGCTTTCGAGCGGTCAGCTGCTTTCCAGGCACCTTCGTTTCGTTTTCGTAGACCCGACCCCCAGCGATGCAGGTCAGACCGCTGGCCTCCCCCTTTCCCCAGTCGAAAGTAACCGAGAAAGGCTTCCCTCCAGAAACGAGACCGATCACGATCTCATCGTCCCCGTCCTTCCGCTCGAACGCAATCTCAACATCGTAGGAAGGGGTCGCCGGAATGTATGGGATTTCGAGAAGTCCGATCCCGCTGCCGACCAGGGTTCCGGAGGAATTCCGCCACTCTCCGGTGAGCCCGTTCTTCTTGGGGTCAACCACCGCAAGCAAGTTGATCGGCCGATCAACGGCCTTCGTCTCGTCACCAGAGAACGACGCGCCGGTAAGGGGCGCTTTTGGGGTGAAAAGTCTGACGTCCCTGACGTCGTCCTTCTTGATCTTGAGATTCTGGTTGTCGACGGTCTGGACTTCGATGGAGTCGCCGACATCCTTGATCACGCGGAACTGGATCTGCTTCCCGTCCTTCATCGTGATCTCGTCGGCGGCGACCGACAAGCACATGGCCAACAAGGCCAGGGCCGAGTTGAAAAGCTTCATAGACAACCTCCATAGCGTATACGCCATATACTTAGTATACACGACCTTAGGAGCCTTTCAACTTATGAAAAAACTTTACATTCATGCCGATATCTACCTTTTCCGTGCATCCCACCAGATGCTTGGAGCTAAGACATGCGCCTTCTCGACAATCCGCCCTCGGTATGGGAGGAGATCCTCGAGCATCCCGCGAAGCTCTGAGGCCATATCCCTGGTAGGACGGTAGCCCCAATCCAGAAGCTGCTGGCGGGCGGGATTGTAGTAATGCGACTCGGATTCGATGCGTGGATTCTTGACGGGAGAAATCTCCGCATCGATATTCAATATTTTAGCGGCATCCCGAACCCTTTCCGCAAGTTCCTGGATCCCGTAGGTTTCTTCAAATTGATTGATGACCCGATACTCTCCAGGCGCCGGCGGATGCTCGAGGGCAAGCTCGAGGCAGCTCATGGAATCCTTGAGCGGAAGGAATCCACGCCTCTGGCCTCCGGACCCGAACGGCGTGAGCGGAATCCCCGCAATGGCCTGAGCGCAGAACCGATTGATCGCAGTCCCAAAGCACTGGTCGAAGTCAAACCGCGTTCTGAAACGCTCATCGGCGGCCGGAGCTCCATCCCGAGTCCCGTAGACGACGCCCTGCATGATGTCGGTCGACCGGATGCCCCAGATCTTGCAAGCCATCATGATGTTGTTCGAGTCGTGGACTTTGGACTGGTGGTACCAGCTTCCGGCCTGCTTGGGAAATGGAAGGCGATCTTTCCTACCGTGATACTCGATCTCGAAAAATCCCTCAGGGATGTCGATGTTCGGCGTCCCGTACTCCCCCATCGTCCCCAGCTTGACCAGGTGTGCCGAAGGGCATTCGTCTCGAATGGCGTGGATCAGATTCAAGGTGCCGATAACGTTATTCCTCTGGGTGAACACGCAATGATCCACGTCGATCATGCTGTACGCCGCGGACGGCATCTCAGCCAGGTGAACGATCGCGTCGGGCTCGAACGACTGAAGAGCCAGGCGAACAAGCGCGTAGTCGCACAGATCGCCCTGCCAGAAAGGAAGCGGGCACCCCCTCAGCTCCTGAAAAGCCTGAAGACGTGCATCGAGATCAGAGATCGGGATTGCCGAGTGGGATCCCACCTCCTTGACCCAGGAACGCCTGAGTCCCATGTCGATGCCCGCCACGGTATGGCCGTGCGCGGTCAAGCGAAGGCAGAGAGGCCATCCCAAATATCCGTCGATTCCAGAGATCAGGATCTTCATGAATCACCAGACCACCCCTGGGAATGCAGCGTCCCTTAGCACGGGGCGGCACACGCGAGCGTCCTCTCTTTCGGCGAGGAGAGCGTCAAAGACGAAGCCCACGTCAATTGCCGTTCTCCCCATCCTAGAGATCCTGTAGGCCAACGGCTTCGCCATCGCTCCAGAAGCGATCAATGCAACATCATAGTCATTGCGGTCCGCACGTTGAAGCGTCAAGTCGAAATCCTTCCACGCCCCTCCGTCCTCTCGGGAACTGGTCGGAATGGCATCGACCGTCTCCACCTTGCTGGATGGACCGAAATGCTCGTAGGCCTTGTGAAATGCAGGCTTCTTCCAAGCGTCAAAAAGCCGTGGAGCCAGATTCCCAATCAGGAGCACTCGACGCCCCGAAAGCCACGAAAACAGCGTTCCGTCCACGAGCATTGCGTAGGGAAGATGGATTTCAACGGCACGCGGACACGGAATCTGACAGTCGAGCATCGCCATAAGCGCGGCCGTCTCTACGCGCTGGGTATCCCAGTTTTCAAGAACCCCAACCAGAGGGCTCATCCTGACCGCCTCAATGAGATGCTGACGAAGCGAGATAGCCTCCCGTGCGCCATACCCGGCCCTGGTCATCATGGTCGAGAGGCAGTTAGATGCGTTCCCGAACGGAAAGTAGAGAGCCCCCAGTAAACCCAGCTCGAAATCTCCGATTCGGATAAAGGAGAAAGGCTCATAACTAGACAGAAACTCTCTCTTTCCAGCCTCGAGTTGCTCCTGCATGGTGTTTCCATGACTCGGCAAAAGGATTCGCTCCGGAGCGACGGGAACCTTCTCGGCCTTGAGCTGATGGATCTCTTCCTGCTCAGAAGGAGTGAGGTCAGTGTACCAGCGATCCAATTGATCGAATTGGATCACAGCACGCTCTCAAGAACAGTCTTCGCCCGATGAATTGAAAGATGACGGTCCATGCAGGCATTTCTGGAGGCAGCTCCAATTACGGCGGCCCTCGCCGGATCCGCCAGAAGCCCCTCGAGTTTCTTCTTGAAGTCGCTGATACCATCAAAGAAGACCGCCTCGGTTCCATCGACGAAATTTCCCGGAATGGAGATCGCCATGCGCTGAGAGAGGAGGGCGCATCCGAAGTAGGCGGTCTCCCAGTAGCGATAGGTATCCCAGCCGGCGCCGCGCGCGGAAATTCCGATCAGCGACCTGGAGAGAGCCAAATTGTACTCCCTCTTGACTCTCATGATCGTATCGGCCTTCACTCCCATAGTCTCAAGAGTCTTCAGGATCTCGATTCTGATCGGAGAGGTGATCCCAACCGCGAACGTAACGGGGATATCGCGCACGGACGCCTCTGGCCTGTCTTCCGGGATCGCCGCAAATGGAAGCGGTCGAACGAGCTGAGGATATCCGGCACCCGGAAGGAATTCCCTCTTGAAGTAGACAGAAGCGACCCCATAGTGCGGAACCCGAATGACCGGGTCGTCCTCGCCGTCGACGACAGCGACCTTGCCCCCGTGAGTCTCCTTCTTCCACGCTGTGATATCTTCCGGTCTCGTTCGGACGGAAGCGACCAAGACGTTAGCCTCCAGGAAGTCGATCTTGTTCGGGCCCCCGAAGCCGCTCATCAGCTGACTTCTGTAGGGATCTGCGGTTGAGGTCTGGTTGTAGCGGAGATGGACTTTGTCACGCCCGAGCAACCGAATCAACCCGTCGGTGACGATGTCGACCAGGTAGTCTGGACTCCCGTTGGAAATGACCGCGGCTTTCATCTCAGGTTTTTACGTAGGCTCCGAAGCCAGCTCCGCAAAGACGATGCAGGAAGTTGAGCTCGATCTTCGGGCTTGGGACCTCAGCCCAGAATTTCCTCATCTCGACATTGAGCGTAATGTCATCGAAGACCATGACGCCGCCTGGCGCCAGCATCTCCCCGTAGATTTTGAACTCCGGAGAAACGACATCGTAGACGTGATTAGAATCCAGGTAGATCAGCTCGAAGCGACTGCATTCCTTCGGAAAGAGCTCTTTCGCCTGCCTCGAGTCCGAAGTGATGGGAATGACGTTCGAGAGAGTTCTCAGATTCGGCTCATCCACGAACCTGTTCTTGGAATGCGGATCGATATCGACCGTGATGACCTTGGCCGACGGACATCCCATCGCCAGCTGCGCCGCCGAGAGGCCAAGACGCGTCCCGGTCTCGAGGATCCACGCAGGCTTCATCTCCCGAGCAAGCTCGTAGAGGAACCGGTAGTAGAGCGCGAGACCCGGATCCGTATCCCGCATCTTCTCGAGCCACGAAGGCCTTCCGTCAGGCGTGGCTCTCGAAATCTCAGCGATCCGAGCGACCCCTTGGACGTCCATCAGACCCTCCGGATCGCCTCGATAAGATTCTCGAAACGGACCGCGTTCACGTCCCAGTCGCATGCCTTCATGACCGTCGCGCGTCCGGCGGCACCGATCTGGAGGTTGTAAGCCGGATCCTTGAGCTTCCACACCGCCCCCAGCACGTCGTCCCGCTTCGTCTCGACCACGAGACAGTTCTCCTTGTCCTTGAAGAACGAAGTCTCCGTGCAACGCAGCCAGTCTGGCGGGAAGATGATTGGAACACCCTGGAGCGCGGCCTCCATGACCGCGAGGCCTGGGGTATCGAAAGGCTTGAGGTGATACATCGCGAGCGACGCTCGGAGCCGCGCGAAGAATTCCTTTTGTGGAAGCTTCTTCGACCAGTTCGGAGGCCCGCCGCCATAGAGCTCCAGCTTCGAATCCGGATGATCCCGAAGCTCGGTGAGAACGGGGACGTTGCTCCATCCCGCGGCGTTCTCAACGGACGTGATCAGGTAGTTCCCGATCTCCGTGCGCTGGCTCCGGTCGAACGTCCCGTAGTACGGCGGCCAGAAGAAGTCGGACGGACAGACGTTCATCTCCTTGATGCCGCGGCCGACCGCCTCCGCCCAGGCGAGAGAGCCGACTTTCCCGATCGGCTTGAAGTTCTCCCGAATCCAGTCGGGGCCGACCGGCATCTGCCAGACGAGCAGGACCGGGCCGTTCCAGCCCTTCGCGCGCAGACGCGGGATCGTCTTCGGATGCGTGTCCAGGAACAGGGCGTCCTGGGGCATGTTCTTGAGTTCCATCGTTCCGGAGATCTCCGGGATACGCTGGTTGCTGTTGTGATAGAGCTCGGCGACCCCGACGAAAGATCCGCCGGCGACAAACACGTCGTAGCCGAGACTCTTCAGCATCCACGCCAGGATCCTGATGGCGACGCTGTGAACCTCGTTGATGACGGCAACTTTAGGCACGAGCTCCTCCGATCAATGATGAACCGGCATCCGATTATACTTCGGATCGGCATGCACCCTCGCCCGATCCTCGTCGCTCAAGAGATCCCATTCCACGATGGTGCCGGCCTTCAGGCCGTCGGTCATGGCACCACAGTGCTTCATCTCCCCGCTGAAGTCGACCTCTCCCCTCTCCGCCGCTTTCCGGACGGACCCGCCGCAGCGGTGCCACACCGGAGCAGAAGAGACTACGATCGAGTACTTCCCGAACCTGGACAGGAGCCGCCTCTGAAAGTCGTGATCCTGTCCATAGAACCGGAAGCGCGAGTCGAATCCCTTGAGAGCTTCGAAGACTACGCGTCTGATCATGACCGCGTAGAAGGCCGCGTTGCAGTTGCCGCCGAAGCTGTAATCGCCTTGAGAATCCTTGAGCATCTCTGCGATCTTCGTCATGGCCTCGTGCGTCGGAGGATCGGCGACGGCTGAATCCTTCGGGATCGGCTTGGAAGGATCGATCATGTGCTGCCAGTCATGACCGATCGGCTTGGGCAGAATTGCGCCGGCATCCGCATGGCGCCCCATCCCGTCGACCAGGCGAAGGTCCCACTGCGGGGAGAGGCGGATGTCCGTGTTGAGAAACACGATGTAATCGCCCTTTCCCTTGAAGGCGAGCTCGTTCCAGATCATCGTGAGCGTTTTCTTGTTCCCGAGGTTGTCGAAGAGATGAAGCTCGTAGGGCAGCGCGTTCATGGTCTTGAGCCCCTCGAGCACGGATGGAAGGTCCGCCTCCGAGCGATAGGCGATCATCACAATGTCCAGCGAGGGGTTCGTCATAAATCTACCTTTTTGATAGAGCTTCAATCCACCGATCACGAAGAACGGCCCAAGAGAATTTCTCTTCCGCGAACTTTCTCGAATTCCTGGAGAGCTCCGAGATGTCCTTTCCCCTCAGAGATGTCACGATGTCCACGAGACCCTTCACGGTCGGGACGTTCGAGGTGACAGGCTTCCCCATGATCGAGATCTTCACGGTCCTTTCCACGGGAATGAGCGGTCCGCAAACGATATCCCTCATGGGTTCAGCATTGATCGCGATCACAGGCATCCCACAGGCTTGAGCTTCGACCAGGGATACGCCGACACCTTCATAGCGAGACGGCTGGAGAGCAACATCTCCACTCTTGTAGAGGTCGGCGGGCTCCGGTGCATTCCCGAGTTGGATCGAGACTCCGTTCGGAGGCGGCGTCTTCCATTCGTCCAGCGGCTTCTGGGTACGAATCGTGAGCTTGGGAGCCGTGGGCCCCATCCTTTTCCAGGCCTCCATGATCTCCGGAATGGAACGACGATCCTTGGGGCCGCCATAGCCGTACACCGAGGTAAAGACCTCCGCTTTCGTTCGCTGACGAAAAATGAGCCGTTTGGTGTCGGCGGGAACCGAGAGAAGCGTCGACTCAAGACCGAGCGCTTTAAGTTCCCTCTGGCACAACGCATTCGGAGAAATCAGATGCGCCGACTTCCAGATAGCCATGTGTTCCGTAGTGACCGAGAACCAATCCCAGTGGGCCATATGGACCCATTTCACGTCCTTCCGGGTCCAGATCGCCGGAAAGGTCCATGAGCCCGGAACTTCCCAGGTGAGAATCGTATCGGGCCGGTGGCACTCGAGAAAGAGCTCCATCTGACGGTCCAGGTGCGCGGGCGTGGCGAAGTAGGACGGCGTCCCCAGAAGCAGATCCTTCCTGGTGGGTTTCGAAGGATTGGAGAGGATGAACGCGCAGGAGACCGGGAGATTCCGAACCGCGTCGATCAATTCACGACCGACACCTGAATCGGCAGCCCATCCAACGACGGCAAGACGCATCTATCTCTCCTCGCCCTAGATCAGACGGCGACGCCACTTTTCCGCGAAGGCGGCGCGCGCGGTCGCTTCCATCTCACCCAGATTCTTGGGAAATGCCGAAACGAACGCAGACCTGATTTTGATGCTGTGCTCGATCAGAACGCGACCGGACACGCCGCAGGAAAATCCGGCTCGCCTGACCCTTAGGCAATAGTCGGTATCCTCGTATCCGTACCCAGGGAACCCCTCATCGAGGAGGCCGACCGAATCGACCACCATGCGCGGCAGGTACAGGCAGGTGAAAGAGATGAAGGGAACCTCGACATGGTTCTGTCCCTCCCTCTGCCACCACGGCCCGATCCGGCCGCGGACGGAAGCTGCCAGGAGCCGGAGCGGAGCCTCTTCCGCCAGGAGGTCGAATCCGGAGGGCGTCATGACTTCAACATCGTCCCCCATGATGACCACGTCCGCCGGCTCCGATGCCTTGAGGGCCAGATTGACCCGGCGAGCGTAGCAGAAGTTGCTCGGGTCGTTGATGAAAGTGACGTTCTTCAGGACTTCACTCGTCACGCCGGAAGCCTTGAGCACTTTCGTCGGGACGAAGATTCTCTTCGCATCGAGGCCCGGATGCATCTTGATGAGGGTTTCGACGCTCTGCGAGAGGCTGGCCTCGCAGTCCGACGGAATGATGACGATCCATTGATTATTCGACATCCGCACCAGCCTTTCTTAGTTCCAGCAACTTCGCAGCATACCCGGACAGAGGGAGAGTTGAGAATTGAGGGTTCGCGCGGACCTTAGCCTTCGCCTCTTTCGAAAGCTTGTGCCAGGGGCCTTCTCTTGCAACGAGCTCACGCGCCGCCGTGAGGTGGGCGTACTCCTCCCCAAGGTCCGCGTATATCCGCATCATGGACTCCATCGATGCCGTCCCGCTCTTCGAGTAGGCGGGACACGAGCGGGCTGAAGCTGCCATCTGACCGGTATCGTGATTCATCCGGGCCTGGAAATCATGATCATGCCCGAACACCCGGAAACGCTCATCGAAACCGTCGAGCGCCTGCCAGGTGGACCGCTGCATCATGGCGACGGAAAATGGCGCGTTGAGCTCTTCGTAAAGATAGATCACGCCCGTAAACATCTCAGCCCAATTCGCAATGGCGGTCATGTCAGCTATTCCAGGCTCCCCCTCCTTGAGCGTTGTCGAAGGGCCTTCGGCGACCAGCTTGATCGGCCTTTCGTTTCCGAAGAAGGCCGGAATCGCTACGCCCACCTGAGGGAAAGCCTCCAGCGTCTCTGAAAGACGAAGGTCCCATCCGGGACAGAGAAGAACGTCCGTCTTCATGAACGCAAGAAGATCTCCATTCCCTTTCCCTGCCAGCTCGTTCCAGGCCGCGGACAGGGTCTTGGGGGGCGCCGCACCGCTCGCCACGTCGAGGGAGTAGACGTTGCACGGAAGCTTCGTCGTCCGTTTTATATCGGCAAGAAACGGGCCCAGAGCCTCCTTCGGCCAGAGCGCCGCAACGATGAGATCAAGATGTGGCATTGATCTTCCCCGCCAAGTGCATGAGAAACGACTTGGCTCGGCTATCCCAGCAATGCTCCCTTCGAGCACGCTCGTATCCGGCGCGCCGAACACGCTCGCGTTCGGCATTGTTCCTGATCCAGTAATCGAGCTTCGCGTCCAGATCTCCAAGAGATCCGTAGACGGCGATCTCCTTGTCGATCTTGAACTGGAGTTCCAGACCCGGAACCCTGGGCGTGAGAAGGAAGCCGCCGGCGCCAGGGACGATGTAGTTTCGGGTCGACCAGTAGCCTTGCACGTCGTTCCGATAGCTGTCGCCGACCAGTACCTTCACGGTCTGGAGCCACTGCGACAGTTCGACGCCGTACTTCCAGCTTCCCGCCTGGTCGAGAACGACCCCTCCGTGCCTCTTTACGAGCTCGGCGATCTGCTTCCGGCGAGGGCTATAAAGCGACCCGATGAATGCACAGGGAATTTCAGGCTTTGGAGAAAATGGCGCCGCCGTCGCCTCGCACGCGCCCGGAAGGTATCCATGGCTCTTGATTCCATAACCCCTCCAGTCGTACTGGTCGGACGAGAGAAAGAGGGTCGCGCGTCGACCGGCTTCGATCATGGGCCTTCGATCAGGGAAATCGGGAAGCCAATCGAGCGTCCAGACGATCGTCGAGTTCGGATGGGTCTTGCGCCAGGCATCCAGGTGCCTCCACGATCCGGGGTGCCCGGTGAAAAGAACCCATTCCGCCTGCTGCGCGGTGTGCCGATGAAGATCTTGGTTCACCCGATAGACCCTGATCCCTAGACGCTCGAGAGCATCCGCAAGATACGCCTCATCCGGATGCTGCCCCCACGGCCAGGACACGAAACGTCCGACAATCGCAATGCCGAATCTCGCGTCTGGGATGATTTCATGAAATGGCGTCGAAGAAACCACCTGAGACTTGATAGCTGCAGGACGAACGCTTTTCGCTCCAGGTCGAACTCGGACGCCAAGCCTGCGAAGCGCGTCAGGATTCTGACTCGGATCTTTGATCGAGGGCTCGACCCGGACGCCCAATGACGGGGCGGTACCCGGAACGATCTTCGCATTCGGATGCTTGATGGCCGGCTCGACGCGCTCACCGAGGGGATTCTTCTTTTTTGAAGAAGCGCGGCCGACTCCACGCGGGACACGACGGCCGAAGGATGACGGGATCACGGATTCCCCCCACAAGCCCGGATAGACTACAAGTCCAGACCCTGCTCGAGCTTCTTCGCCACCAGGAACAGCATCCAGGACACGGCGCACGCCATCAGGCCGTCAAGCACCATGGCCTGCCACCAGATCGAACACACCGCGCGAGTCGGAGACAAGATCTTCCAGGAGACGCCCATGCCGATCCAGAACGCAAGGCATGCGCTGCAATAGAACAGATCCCCGAGCTTGGGCACCTTTCCTAGGAACTTCCGGTGCTCATACGGATGGCCCGCGGCTGAACATCCCAAGGTGCAGCTGCAACTCTTTCCGTCGCAGTACCCGATCCCGAAAATCCAGCGTCCCACCTTGAGGACCGAAATGGCCGTGGCAAGCCCATGAACCGATAGAAGGAAGATGAGTGTTGCCACGGCTATATACTGCTTCCCTTGCAGCAGTGGGCTACTGGGCGCAACATCCATCGCTTCATGATGAGATTGTTCATGGGCTCTTCTTCACTCCTCCCTGCGCTCTGAGCTGCTTGCCGAGTTCTTCGAACCCGGCCTGCGCGGTGATCACCGGTACGGCAGGCGTGGCAACCTTCTTGCCCGTGAGTTCCGCGAGCTCCTGCGTGCAGAAAGGAAGAATGTTTGCCATCGCCACGAAACAGATGCACTCTCCGATGTCTTCGGGACCATCGCCCGTCTTCTCCCAGACCCCGAACGTGTGGATCTCAGGGAAGTGCTTGAACGCGATGAAGTACGCCGCGATGCTCGCGCTCATGGAATTGGGCGCGGCCATGACGAGGCGCTTCGAGCCGGCGCCCGAGAAGAATTCGACCATGAACTTCAGAGCCTTCGGATCTTCGAAGGCGTTCTTCGGTTCTCTGGACGTTCCCGAACCCGCCTGCTCGACGACCGGGCCCTTGGAGAGATCCGCGGGGACGAGAGACACCGGCGGCTTGACCGCGCTCTCGGGCGTCGGCTGAAAACGAGCGGCGGGATCTGTTGCTGCCATCTTTCCTCCGATGATCTATAGGACTCTGTTTGCGCGAAGGAACTGCGCCAGCATGTGCGCGGGCTGACCGTTCAGGACGATCGGCTTCCGACCCGCCACGCGTACCGCCAGCGAAGGGTTCTCCTCTCCATTCAGGAGTTCCACGGAGAGAATGTCAAGCCCCGCAATGTTGACGCCGGAATATCGGCGCCCCGCGGTGTTGCTGGTCTGCGCGCGTTCGATGACTTCGAAAAGACGCGTAGAATGAGCCTGACAGACGTGCTTCTGGTGCTTCTCCGGATCCTTCATCCAGCCGCAGCAGGGATCCAGCGTGATCACCTGGCCGTACTTCTCGTCATCATCGACGCCGAGCACGAGAAAGTCGTTCGGCCATCCCATCTTGAAGAGCTTGATCGGGGTCGCGATCTGCGCTTCCGGGTCGATGAGAGCTTCCGGCGTGATCCTGACCCGGTCTCCGGCCGAGACTTCAAGGTGAGGAGTCTTCTCCCCGTCTTCCGGCTTCTCGGGCTTTTTCTCGGGCTCTTTGGGATCCGTCATCGACCGTTTGCGCCCGCCTGGACGCCCTCCGGAATGTGAAGGAGACGCCGAAGCGTGCGATCGATGGATTCCCCCCAGTTGGCCTTGGCGATGATGAACTGGTGGGTCGTGGGACTCACGCGAACGGGAACCGTCGCGTGCTCTTCCTTCTCCTTCACGGGGGAAGGAGGGAGCTTCGGCTTTCGCGAAGCCTTCTGGCTTGATGGCATGTCTCGCTTCCCCTTTCAAAGATGACTGTTCGTATACGGGTTATACCCCGTATACGCCTGCCAGTCAAGAGGCAGATGCACGACGCTTCGTCTTGCAGGTCAAGCCTTTCCGGCTCCCTAGGCTTCCTTCCTCACGATGACGCACCAATCCTGATGGATCAATTTTATGCGTCCCCTGTATAGGCGTAAGAACTGATCGACCGCATCCTTCGGGGATGCGGCAGGATTCTTCTCGTACCCCCACCGATAGTCATCGAAAACGATGTAGCCGCCTTTTTTGACCAGGCGGAAACTCTCGGCACCGTCGACAACGACCGCTGCTCTACTGTGGTCTCCATCGACGAACGACAGGTCGAATGTCTCAGCCGGAAGGGTGGGAAGCACGTCCTGACTCAGGCCCTGGCGAAGATCGATCCGATCCAGGAAGGGGGCCACGTTGGACTTGAATCGCTCCAGGAGAGAAGCGTTGATGACATGATCGAACCCCTCGATTTTTGCAATCGTGGATTTCGAGTAGGCGATGAATGGGTCGATGCAGACCATGGTGCCGGTCTTTCCGAGGAACCGCTCGAAAAAGAACCTGGTGCCCTGGCCTTCAAGCGCTCCGATCTCGAGGAACTTCAAGCCCTCTCGACCGCTGAGGTCCGGCAGCAGCTTGCTGAGAGTCGACGTCGGAGACCAATTGACCGTGAAGTCTGGCATCTCAGGTCACCGACGAAGTCGAGCTTCTGGATCCGCCATTATACGGGCGGCTGCGCGTTCGGAACGACTACCGCCTGCTTCTCGATCGAGGGGATCGTCTTGGGAGGCTCCGAATTCGTCGCTGCAACCCCGATCCCGAAGAGAAGAAGCGCCGTCGCCTCCGCGAAGATGACGGGCATCCAATTCTTGAAGACGAGGTAGAGGGAGAACGACGTGACCGTCGAGACGCCGAGCGAAATCCAAAGCCCCTCCATCGAACGCTCCTTCGCTTCCGGCTGACTGGCGAAGGTCTTCATGGTAAAGTAGCTTGGGCAGATCGCGGAGTGGATTCCCGCAATCGAGATCGCGGAGAGGACCGCCACGCCAAGCATCTGGGTCTCAGCGGCGCTCGGCTGGCCCATGCTGACGGCCTTCGTGGGGTTCCAGGCACCCATGCCGCGGGGACCCGGAGACCACCTGGAGGGAGGGAGCTTTGCTGCCAGAAGAGCGGTCGATCCCATCTCTTTCTCGATCCTCCGTTAATTGACGACGAAAAGAACGCCGGCCAGGTTCTCCCTGTCTCCGCCATCGATCCGGCGCTTGGAAACCGTGACGTCGACGTCGACATGGGTAGCGGTGAATCCCCAGGTGCTGACGCCGACGGAGACGTCCACGTCCCGCGTCTGTCCGGCCGGGAGCGTGACCCGAAGCGTCTGGCTGTTCGAAACCTGGGTTCCGAAGGGAGAGGCGTCCTCATCCGAGGAAACCACCAGATCGAAGGTCGCATCGACGTTCGACTTGTTGGTGAGCCGGACGCGCATCGGCACGCTCGCCTGTCCGAACCTGGAGACGCTGACTGTGTCTCCGTAAGACGGGGAAAGGATCCGTCCGTCGACAGCCCGGAACGCGTCCTCCGAAGTGGGCGCTATCGGGCCGCTGGTCTGCCCGGGCGCGACTGGCCCGGTCGCCGGAGGCGCGGGAACCGCTTCGCTCTTCGGCATGAGCAAGTTGAGCGCGCCGACCACAGCGAGGCCGACCGATGCGATCGTGGTGTAGGTCCGAATCGACTTCACCTGAGAGCCGATGAGAAGCGCCATGCCGCTCCCGGCAAAGAGGCCGAGCGAAAGCGGAAGCGACCCAAGCCCGATACTGATCGGCGCCTGGATGCTCGGATTGATGTTGATCTGTCCCATCCGCCTCGGCCTCGGCTGATGGGTCTGCTGGTACGGAATCGGCTGGAATCCTCCGCGCATGCGCTTCAGATGGAAGCCGCCTGGATTGACCGGCGTAAATGCACGCATGGCGTCTCCCTTAGTAGACCACGAAGGACCTGGTGTCGGCGTCGAAAACCTGCCCAGCCGACGAGACCTTCTGGATCTTCAACGTGACGCCTACCGCAAGACCGCTGACGAGCGCCCGGTACTGCAGGTCGATCTGAAGAGGGACCTGGACCGACTGCCCGGCGGCGAGATTGATGATGCCCGTGTAGGCGACGCCCTTGAACTTCTCGGTCATGAGCCCGTAGTGAGGATCCTCTTCCACGTAGACCCGGTACGGGACGCTGACGGGCTTGTCCGAGTTGTTCGTCCAGAGCACCTCGACGGGATAGTCGCTGCTGAAGAGTCCGCGATTCACTTCCTCGTTCCACGAAGGCTTGATAATCTTCGCGGACACCAGATTGAACTGGTCCTGAGACGCGGTCGTGAACGGCGTCGCGCCGGTGCTCGTGACGCTTGAAGAAGCTGACGCCGGCCCGGAAAACAGATTGAGCAGACCGAAGCCGATCAGGCCAAGGCCGGCTACGATCGTGACTTCCTTGACCGGCGACGGCACGACTCCCGAAAGAATCATGGCAGCCGCACCGGCGATGCCGAGCGTCAAGGAAAGGGGAACGTCCGATAGGCTGAACATTCCCTCCATGCGCGGCGAAAGCGCCGGAGCAGAGATCCGGTTGGACAGCATGGGAGGGCGGTAAGGCGCTGGTTTGAAAGCCTGGCGCGCCGGAGCCTGGCCTACGAGCGCGAGAGGCTTTGCCGAAAACGGCACGAAGCCGGGCCTCTGGTTGCTGATCGCGATCGGGGCCATGCCTACCTCCAGTACCTGAGTATTCTATCGCGCGCGCGCCGTCATTCCAGCATTACACGCTTACTGCCACAAATTGAGCTGCTCCGGCGGGTCCACGTATCGGACCGGCGGGGACGGCTCCTCGTCTTCGTCGAGCTCCATAAGCCCGAGCGACCTGAGCGCGGTCTCGATCTGTTCCTTAGACGGATAGCCACCGTTGTCGTCCCGATTTTCAAGAGCGCGCTGATCGTGCTCCGAAAGCCAGTCGTAGACTTTCTGGGCCTCTCCCTCGGTCAGGCTGCCTTCCTGTTTGATGTTGTCGAGGGTCGCCTCAAGTTCGCGACGACTGTAGTCCTCTTCGTCGAGAACTGGATAGCCCTTCTCGCGATCCTTCCACTCAAGAACGGCCTTTCCAGCCTTCGTAACTTTCCCTTTCGAGTCGAGCATCCGGACGAGAAGGTGGTCGATCCAGCCCACTGCCCAGTGGTTGAATCGCTCGTCGCTCACGTCCTTTGGAAACTTCTTCTTGAGGTCTCCCTTGACGGTGTCGTAGTTCGATTGCTCAAGAAGCCCGCTGTCTCGATGCTTGGAAAACGTGATCGCCCAGGTACGACCGAGATCGACCTCGCCGCGGTAGGAGAAGTCCTTGAGCCCGGCCGTCTCTTGAACGACCTGCTCAGCCTCAGCTTGATAGTCCGTCGTCTTCATCACGCTCCCATGATAGCGATCGTGAAGAGAATCCCGACAAACCCGGCAGCACCGGCCACCTGAACGTCCTTGCTCAAGTTCGGCTTGACGCTCTGGTAGATGCTGTACATCTCATCGATGCCGTTCCGCCATGCCGAAAGGGCAGCGGATTCTTCGGTCGAAAGCTTAGGCCACGGACCGGCGGGATCGGCGAGGCGCGTTCCGATGTCGCGAACGGCATCGCTCGCCTTGTAGGCGATGTCCAGAACCTCGTTGAACCGAGGCTGGCTCTTCCCGAAAGGGTCGACCTTCGCCCATTCGGGGACGCCCGCGGTGTATTGATTGATCTCGACCATCATCTCCCGGCCGAGCTTGATCTTCGCGAGGATCTCATCTCGCTCGTCCGGAGACAAGGTGGTCTGACCCATGAACGACTTCAGGCGAATCGTGCGAATCGGGCGCATCACCGACCTCCGGGCTACAGAACTCCAAGCAGAAAGAGCAGGCCGACGCCGGCTGCGCCCGCGATGACGACGGTGGCGATGTTGGAGTCTCCGGCATGAGCCTCGTCACCGACGCCATACTCGGCCGATCCGGATCCGCCGGCCGTGGGCTTCGAACAGCTCTGGCCGAGCTCCGCGCCCTGCCCGAACTTGCACCTGCAGATGGGACGCGTGACCTCGACGCCGTCGAGCATCTCACCGAGTCCACGCACGCTCGGAGCGTAGTCCTCGCGGGAATCCGCAGGGATCAGAGATCTCCCGCCCATGGGAACGCCCACCGGTCGGGCGGGGATGAACGGGACCTTGGAGAAGAATTCGCTCGGATCCCCCAACCTCTGTGGCGCGGGGCTCGCGAACGAAAGAGATCTGGCGAGAGGCGTGGTCGCCGCTCTCCAGGGAGATGCCTGATACGCGGTCCGCATGGTCTATCCTCCGAGAAGAATCCCGAGCAAAACGGCAGCCCCTACTCCGGCGACAACGGGCACAACCGGAAATCCGCTGTCCTGAACCTGAGGAGAAGCCGTAATCGTTGACGTCGACGTGGTGGGTGCTGGTTGGATCTCCGGAGGCATCACGGACTCCTGGGAGGGCGCTGGCGGCGGAGTCGTCGCTGGCGGGTTCGTGACGCGACAGACGCCGCCATCGCACTCGACAGGCGACCCCTGAGCCAGCCGCACTCGTGCGAGCGGCCTCATGGGCTGCCTTCCCCACGCATTCGCCACAAAAAAGCTTCCACGCATTCTGACTCCCTATACCACAGGCATCTGGTGATAGTTGATGACGTCTTTGATCAGCTGCTCGATCCGGGAAGCCATATCCTGGGCACTCCCTGGAGACGCCTTCCCAATCTTTTGTAGATCCAGAATCGCAGACGTCAGATTCTTGAGCTCTCCGATCGTCTCCTCCGGACCCATGTAGCCCATGCTCCAGAGATCTCGAATCTGTCCGAACCTGACAGCCACCGCGTTCATGTCCTGGAACGTCGGAGTCTCAAGAACTCCGACGGGGGCGCTGCTCTCCGGCGGCGACTTTTTGAGGACGTTGTAGAGCACGATGGTGGCGACGGTGCCTCCGATGACCCACCAGAGGGGATCTGCTGGCATGTAAAAATCCATGTTCCCGTTGCCGTTTCCCATCACAGGAATCATATCCGCTCTTCGCTTACGATGCCACAGACAGGCCGCGCCAGAGACCCGCCAGGAGTACGGCCGTAGAGCTCATGTAGCCGCCGAACTTCCACGAGCTCCTGCCGTCCGGAACCAAGAAGGCCGTGGCGAGAAATCCCAAAGCCGACGCGCCGACGAAGGGAAGCATGCTGAGACCGGCCTCGGCCAGCTTCGCCTTCTCGTCATCGATGATCGCCCGGACCTTCGGCTCCGCCTCGACAACGATTGTCTGAGCCATCTGCCTGGCTGTTTCACCGAACAAATTGTTGAGAAACCCGCCGCTGCTGCCATCCGGCGACGTCGCGGGAGTGGAATCGGGACCAGAGACCGTCTGGAACACCTTCCAGGCGCCGACCGTGAAAAGTCCTGCTGACGCCACGTAGCCCAGGCCCTTCACGAACCTGTTCTTCTGAGGAAGAAGGTACTGGGTCGCCAGGAACGCCGTAAGCGCCCCTCCCATGAAAGGGAGGCCTTGGATCGCCGCGTTGGCAAGCCTGGAGCGCTCCTCCGCGACGATTGCACGAACACGCGGCTCCGCCTGGGCAACAACCGCCAATGCCGCGTCGTTGACGACGGAACTGGATTGCCCTAGACGAGGCCCCCGGAGCGCGGGGCGCCCGACATACCCAAGACGAAGCGCTGCAGGACGCCACATTCAGAATTTCAGGATCCTTCTGATCGCTGCCAGGATTCCGCCATTCTTCTCAAGAGGGGGCGCCGGAATGACACCTTCTTCCGTGCGCTGAGCGACAAAGCGAAGAGAAAGCTTGGCCAGCTTCATGCTTCCGCTCTTGTCCCTGACCTCGATCGTGAAATCTCCGATGGAGCTCGTCGGGCCGACCTGGATCATCGCCATGCCGCCACTCAGTTGAGGAGCGGTATTCGACACCGGAAGCTTGTGCGAAGTCGCAACCGACAGTTCCTCTTCGCCGTCCATGACGTTCCCATCTACGTCAACCTTCTGGATGAGAACCGTGTGGGAATCGATCCCGTTCGAAAGCGCCTCAGCCACCCCAAAGGCGTCCATCTGGCCCGTAGAAGAGACCTTGAGCTCGGGGCGACCCGTCTCCCTGCGCTCCGCCTCCTCCTTCGCGCGCGCAGCCGCCCTTTCGGCTCGGCTCTTCTTCGCGGCTTCGAGGAGTTCCATGATCTCCCTACGACGGTTCTCGACTCCGAATCGGGAAACGCTGGACAGAGGCTTTCCGACCCAATTCTCTACGATCGGTTTTGGGTTCTTCTCTTCATCGTCCGCCATGTAGACGAACGTACCGCTGGCGTTTGCTCCAACGGATTCGACATCGTAACCCTTCCTGAGAAGATCGTACCAGAGTGAACCGACATCCTCGATCTTCACTCCAGGAAGTTCCACGACTTTCATTGTGATCTCCTAAGGCCCCTGCACCACGATCATGGCAGGCATCTCCGGAGTCGCCACGAACTCCATCTCCGCCCCCGGGAAACCGCCACTGTAGATTCCGCGAACCGTGTAATCGCCGGGTTCCACATCCTCGAGGAAAAGCTCGATCATCATGTGGTGGTCGAAGACCTGGTCGCTGCCAGAGGCCTGCTGCTCATGGAAAAGGCCCAGCGTATGGTCCGTGGTCCCGACCCTCAAGCCGAACGTAACCTGAGGAAGCGTGCTTCCGGGATCGCGATGAAAGTTCGCGCTCGCCCTGATGGTGACATTCCCCTTCTTCGTCACGGTGAAGTTGACGAGATAGCCAGGAATCTCCTGCACGGCGCCGGTAATGGTGAAGCTTCCGCTTGTCTTGCGCTGGCCACCCAAGATGCTTCCTGATCCGGGAGGTCCCTGGATCCCCTGGGGCCCCTGAATTCCTTGGGGACCGGGAGCGCCGCGGCCGCCTCCGCCACCGCTCCAACCGCCTCCCCCTCCTGCACCGCCCCCGGGACGCCCCGGCTGCCCAAAGCCTGAGGCCGGCGTGATCGAGCCGGGTTTCGATCCGAATCCAGGAGAAACCGGGGAATTGAATCCGGGAGTTCCGCCGCGAACCGGAACTGGCGTGCCGGGGGAGATGCGGCCCGCTGGTGCATTGGGAGATCCTGGGGCACCGTCGGCAGAAGCCTGCATGGTCTCCAGGATGAGCGGCACAATCTCACAAAGATCCTTCAGACGAATCGTCTCATCCGGCTGGATGACCGTGCCGTCGCTCAGCTCGACCGGCGCGTCCTTGGGACATCCGTTCATGGGCATCCTCGATCTAGAACCACTCTGCCGCAAGCGCGGCGAGTGCCACGGAATTATCGTCCATGGCCCTCGCGCACTTCGCGGCAGCCGGAGCATTCCGTTCGAAACGGCTGCGAACGGCCTCGACGAAAAGTTCAACGTGCCCCTGGATCAGATAGCTGAAGCTGACCGAAGGAAAGCCCGCAATGGAATGAGCATAACGGGTTCCCTGGATCTTCGCATTGTCCATCATCCGATCTGCAGCTCGCCCGATGGCCTGGGCGTTGTTGGCGAGAACAGCATGGATCAGATCCGTCTCGAGCACCGAATGCTCGACCATGAGACCCACGTCCGCTCCTGCCCTGCGGGAACGGGCGGAAGGAACCGCCTGCTCCCATTCCTTCGAAGCCGAGACCATCAGCCTCTCGAGCTCATGGACTCCATCTCTTCCTTCGGCGCAGGCGGCCAGCAGCTCGAGAGAGATGTGGCAATGCGCCGGCCACCACGAGGCCATCTTCGAGGCCACCGCGGTGCCCGATGCAAGTTTCGCCGCGAAGTATTCCTTCGACGACATCTCAGTCCGCCTTCTCGAGGACATTCCCGTCCTGGTCATACAGGATATAAAACCCGTCCAAACCGAAATGCGTGAAGCCGCCGTTCTTCACGGCGTGCGACATCGCAGACTTCCGGCATTCGAAGGGACCCGCCAGCTTTGCGGCTCCTCCGGTCGATGGTCCAGTATACTCGACCCAAACCGTATTTTCATTCCTTCTTTCGATGGATCCCATGGAGGAATCCACGCGAAAAGGCTCGGCCGGAACCTCCTTGACGCGCTCGACGAGGGGGCGCCCGAGTACGATCGCCAGGGAGATGATGTATGCTGGCAGCCCGAGCCAGGACAGCCCGAAAAACGTTTCTCCGATCGCCGCTCCTGCCGAAATGAACATCGCGGTCTTGGCCGACGAAAGGCGCGCGTCTTTCGATCCGGAAACGCACTCCTCGAGATCCGAGATCGCGAAGAGGACGTCCGCGGACACTGAAATCTGATCAGTGTCGGTGGCAAGCTGCTGCTCGATTTGCGAAACGCCTGCGCCGACCTTTTCGATGACTGGTTTCCACCGATCCGGAGGACAGTAGGCGTAAAACTCCAGCGGGAAGCCCTTGGCGAAATTCAGGATCGATGAGACAATCCGAACCATCATCTGCGCTTCCGTTCGGGAGATGATGGTCATCCGGGCCGTCGGAGCGGATGGCACAGAAACGGCCGGCGCGGGCCGGAGGGCTTGTCCAAGAATCATCGGCATCGTGCCCATAGCGCCGTCGAGTATAGCTGGAGTCGAGGTGCCGCGGGAACTACAGCTTGCAGGCGCCCTGCTTCTTGAGCCAGCGACGATCCGCGCGCATCTTCCGCTTCGTCTCCTGATCGCGCGTGACGTTGGCGATCGCGTTCATGTCGGAAAGGACGCGCTTGCACGGCGTCGTCTTCACGAGCTTCTTGAGCGCGGAATGGCGCTGACCGGAGGTCTTTCTCTTCGACCAGCCCGGCACCGAAACGCCCTTCGGGAACCACTTCTTGTTGGCACGTCCGAGCTCGATCAGTTCTTCGGCCACGGGATCCTCCTACTTCAGCTTCTGATCCACGATGCTTCTGGGACGGCCACCCATCTCGATCATGAGCTCCGGGTGCCTTCTCAGGCCGGCGCCCAGGAGAGGGATGCTGCAGTTCGCAGGGGAGACAAGCGGATCTCCCTTCTGGGTGACGGTCCGGACCTTCCCTTTCGGGGACACGCTCACCACCTGCCCGTCCGAAAGTTTCTTCTTCAGGGTCTTCCCCTGCTTGAAGCAGGTTCCGGGAGCGATCTCGCTCACGCGGGCTTTCACGCAGGCACCTGAGCGGGAGGCGTGGTCGCCACGGCGGGCGGCGTCACGACCGTCGCAGGAGCGGGTCCGGGCATCGTAAAGAGACGAACCAGGTCGTTCACCGCCTTGATGCCGGTGGCGACGAGCGTGACCCAGGCGACCGTCTGCCAGGTCTTGCTCTTGAACTGCTTCGTCCCCAGGAGCGCGATCGAGATCGCGCCCGCATCGATCGCCAGCGCGATCGCGGGATGATCGAAGAGGCTCTTCGATCCGAAGATCTGCCCCATCCTCTGCCGGGGCTGTGCGATGAAGGGCGACGGCCCTGGGCGATACGGCGCCGGCGTCCAAGCCGCCGGACGGATCCCCGCGGGCGCCATCGGCATGCCCGGCATCGGAATGGTCGTGAGCTGCATGATCGCCTCCGTTTAGACGCCGAGCTTGCCGATGTTGTTCAGGATACGCATCGCGCCGATCGCGCCCGTCAGGCCGCCGATCCACCTCCAGGTGGGCGCGTCCTTGGGGCCGAAGAGGGCGAAACTGAAGCCGACGAGCATCGCCCCGGCCGCCGTCAGGAAGTCGGTGGTGACGTCCACGACGGACAACGGGCTGATCTGCCCCAGCCTGGACGGAGGAAGGGGCGAAGAGATCTGGATGGGCGCCGGACGCCAGGCCTGCGGAACGGGCGCATGGCTCACAGGGCGCCAGCGCGCGGCCATCGCGGCCCGGGGAATGGAAACGTACTCCATGAGAAACCCTCCTGCTGCTCTCTATGAACCGATCCGCGCTACCGCGCCGAGGTCTGCTGGTTCGCCGGGATCACTTCCGAGACCTTGGAGATCTTCGAGACGTTGGAGAGGATCGTGAGCAGGCCCAGGCCCGCCGTGATGCCTCCGAGCCAGCGCCAGGTCAGGCTGGGAGGCCTGCCTTGACCGGGCACCGCCGCTTTCTCGCCGCCGATTCCGATGGTCATGGCGGCGATTCCGACCGTCATGGCGCCGATGGCGGTGAGCATCGAGAAGAGCACGTCCGCGCCCTTCGCGAGAGATGCCGCCGGGGGAGTGGCCTGTCCCAGGTGGACGCTCGGACGCCAGTGAGGCTGTCCTGGGCGCGGCATCAGATGCACCGGGACAGAGTGCGCTGCCGGCCGCCAGCTTCCATTGCCCGGCTGCACGGGATTTGCATAGGCGGGAATGGCCGCCGGAAACGCGTTCGGGATCATGACCGTATTCATGCGCCGAGACCTCCCTTGTCGATCGTTGAAATCTTACCCTTTTTCTCGGTCGGATTCTCGATTTTCATTGCAAGATCGATTCTTCCGCGACGACGCGGTCGTACTCCTGCTGCGCGCGAGAGACGCTTTCTCGACCTTCGTCAAGCGCCTGGAGCGCGGCTTCCGGGCCCATGGTGTAGTTGAGCATCGAAAGGTTGTCCTCCGCGCTCTTCAGGTGTCCGACGGCGAGATCCAGCATCGCGCGAGCGTCTTTCACGCGCTGAGACAAAGGTCTCGCCGGAGCCTGCGAAATCCTCGGCGAAACCGCCTGCCGACGATTGGCGCCCGCAAGCTGGACGGTGCCTGCGCCCCCGAAGAATCCGCCGTTCTCAATGCGAATCATGGCCTCACCTAACCCGAGACCCAGTCTACCAGAAGTCCGATGCCGATTGCAGCGCCGACTGCGATCAGCCAGGACGATGTGCCGCTGCTATTCTGGGCGTCCCTTGCCTCCGCGTCCTCGAGCGTGAGGAGCTCGGCATCCATCTGCTTGACTTCGGACTCCGTGATCTCGACTTCGGCATCGGGAAGCCCGTTGACGGCGAAGTTCGCCAGACGCGCCTGGATCTGGACGATTATCCCCGGCGGGATGTTCTTGGCCTGCATGCGTGCGATGACGTCCGCCAGGGTATCCGCAAGTTGCTGGGCATCCATCTTCTTGAGGCGACCCCATGCGATCCGGATCGCCGGATGACGGGGAACTTCCTGGGGAACGGTCGGCTGAGCGGGAGCCGGAGCTGGCACTGGAGCGGGAGCCGGAGCAGGCGCAGCCGCAAGCGAAGAGGGCCTCTGGAAACGAGCCGGAGCTGCTGCCCGCTGAGGAGGCATCTGTCCCACGAACTTCGGACGATCGTGCATGCCGCCCTGGAGAGCATGCAGCTTGACCGGCCCAAGGTTCGATCCCGCAGAGGGCTGGAACGTCTGGCCCTGACGGAACATGGATTCCTGGCGATCAAATCGCGCCAGTTGCTTCATCGCTTCCATCGTTTTTCTTCTCCCCGCCATGGCATACCCGGGCGGTATCTCCAGCTTCTCCTCCGGCACGGGAGGAGTTCCGCCGCCGCCTCAACCCATTGCCTTCGGTTTCGACGTGACCTCGTCCTTCCGACGATCATCTCCTTCCGAACGGAAGGAAACCTTCATGCCTCAACCGAGCGAGTGACCAGCCATCGTCATCCTCTTTCCCGACTTCTAGAAAATCGTGTTCACGATTCCAAGCACCGTTGCCGCGAGGCTGACGAAGCCTCCGATTCTGTGTATCGGCGCGTCGGATTCCTCTCCATCCAGGGCCGCTTCAAGTCCCGAAAGCCGCGCGGACGAAATCGCCATGATCGTATCCAGCCGAAAGACTGCGTCGAGATCTTCTGATCTCAGAGTCGGCCTGCCGGACTGCGCGGAAGCGATAACTCGCTCGACCGCCCCTCCCGACAGGATCGACTTCGCCTCGAGCGCGAGTACTTCCACGGCCGCCTTGCCCGCGAGTTCGGGATTCTCCGACCAGAACGAAACCAGCTCCTTGGCGGCCTTCGCATCTCCGTGCGCTTTGGCCGCAAGATAGGCCGCATCCTCCGGAAGAAAATGCAACGGGTTCATGCATTTCTTCTAGGAGAGCGGCGTGTACTCCAGATTCATCGGCTGCGCCCCCTGAGGCATCACCGCGTCGTAGACCGACACGTATTCGGATCCGTCTCCCATGCGGCATCGGAGGGAGACCCGGAAGACCGACTCTCCGCCGGGAGCGGGAGATCTCTGGAGGAACGGCCGCGAGCCCTGCGCCATCGAAGGCGCGGACGCGGGAGCCGGAGCAGGCGCTTCGCCTTCCAAGGCCGTTGCGACCGGCTGGAAGGACGCTCCCCGGTTCACCGCGCCTCCGTCGAGCGGAGGCGGAGCGCCGCCGGCCAGGCGAACTTCCTGAGCGCCGCGCGGAACGGGCTTGGCTCCGCCGATCGACGCGCCGCGCCCCACGGGCTCCATCGTCATCGCGCCGGGGCCCTGGGGGCGTGCGGGCACTGCCGGTCCCACCGAGGGCATCATTCGAGTGGGCATCCCGCCCGCCGACGTCGCCAGCGGATTGTGCATGCCCATCACGCTGATCTCTCTGCCCTGGGGTTTGAACGCATCCTTCTGCATGATCGATCCTCCAGATCCTTCTAAAGCTCTTCTATCCTACTATGAAAGCGCACCAGTCGCCAGTAGAAGCGCGAGAGTCGCACCGCTGACTCCGGCAGCGGCCCCAGCGGTCGTCAAGCCGACTGCGCCCTCCATGCCCGGAGTGTTCGTCGTCGTCGGAGGCGGAGGCATGGGAGGATTTGGAATCCCCGGAATATTTCCTCCCCCAGACGGAGGAGTAAGGGGGGCCATTCCACCCGGAAGCGGAACGCCGTTCACGTCCGTCGGAACTCCATCAGCGTTGGTCGGAACTATGGCAGGGCCGCCCCCGCCCTCTTCCGCGACCACTGCGACGCCGCCGCCCTGCTCCTGCCCGACCTGCATAGCCTGCTGAAATTGGTTGAGGAAAGTATCGATCGCCTGGTTAACCAGGTCGACGAGACCCATAGCTTCGACCACCCAGATGAGGAACGGCTTGAAGGTCGGGGAGACTTCCTCGCCAGCGACGAACGCGATTACATCTTTCGCAGCGGATTCCGCGCCGGCAAGAGCGTTCTTCAGGTCCTCAAGCGCCCTGGCCGCGAACATCTTCGGCAGGGAAGCGATCGCCTTGATAGCCATGACGGCAATCGCACCGCCGATCCCGGACAAGTCCAGGAAACTTGAGGCGCCGTTCGCGATCAGATTAGATCCGGCCGCAACCGAGTTCGACGCGAGCGACGAGACCGTGGTCGCCGTGAGGCTGATGAACTGAGGAAGGATCATGTTGATCGCCTGGGCGGCAATCGGATCCATGTCCCCCAGAAGACCCCTCAAGATCGGCCCGAGCGCGGCCGTCACAAGATCGACACTTCCGGCAGCAAGCGAAGCCGCCGCGAGGGCCGCGGTCACTCCAACCCCAAGGGGCTCGCCTCCGCCCAGGACGTGAACCAGGTCGTAGGTTTCCGTCGCGATCATGGCGATTCCCGGAACGCCGAGTGCCATTAGCAACGGAAAGTTGATCAGGACAACGAAGAAAGAAAGGATTGCAAAGATCCCCATCGCGCGCTTGGTCTGTTCGATCTTCTCCTCGATTTTCCTCTTGATGCACGCCATGATGTCCTTGAGGCCGACGCTGTACGCGGCCGCCATGTCTTTGTTGATCTGCTTGTCGGTCCTCGGGAAATAATCGCTGAACCTTTTCACGTAGAGGCGCGGCGATAGGAAGCCGTAACGTTCGGCGTTTTTCCCAAGGCCGATCGGGATAACGCTCGCGCAGCTCTCGAAATAACCCTCGATCCCGGTCCATCTCGGAAATGGGATCGCCGAGAAGACCTCGAGAGCCTGCTCGTAGTTTTTGATGAGGTCCGGCCAGTCTTTTGGAAGGATTTCAACGTCGCCCAGCCAGTACCTGAAAACGTCTACATGGGCTGCGAGATCCGGATGCTTGAGCTGCACGAAGAAAGCAGCCATCCAGGAGGCATGCCTGGCGGCATTCCCGGCGACGTTCGGCTCCTGCCACGCCGCAAGCTGATCGTTGTAGATCGCCTGCCAGTCGAGCTTCGCCTCAGCCACGGCGCAGATGAGCGGGTCGATGTTCGGCAGGCAGACCGAGACGACGATCTCGCTCTTTGAAACCATTCCGTTCCCAGCCGATGACGCGAATGCGGTGCGAGCGGGGACTTCAACTACCTTCGGCGTTCCGCCCGAAAGAGAGATCGATACCCTGAAACGATAGGCGGGCGTGGGAACGGGCGCGATCCCGTTCCAGACGTAGTTCCCGAGCTGATCGGTCTTTCCTCTTGTGACCTCCGCCCAGATCAATTGGCCGGTCTGGGGGTCGGTGACGTTGATGTTCGCTTCTTCGACCAGGATGTCAGCCCCGTCGGCGTAGGGCTTGAGTTCGGTCGGCTCCTTGACGCGCACGGTGATTTCGGTGGGACCGTCCATCCAGCTGGGATAGAGGACCGAACTGTTCCCCCCTGGGGACGTCGTAGGTGCTACGCCGCATTCCGACTGATCGACCTCGACGCATCCGCCGGGGACCATCGCGGCCATGCCCGGTTGCATGAGCCTCGCGCCCTGATTTCCGCAGCGATAGCACTTCTGGGTCCCGAGAAGCGGAGACCCCACCTGGCCGAGCCTTCCGTTTCGGAGGAAGGGTTGCCGCGGAGCGACGGCGATGGGGGTGAGAAAACGTACCCCTGGACTCTTCAGTCCAGAAGCGAACGGGATCTCACCGAGACGTACCCCAGAAAGCAAAGCCGTACTTTTCCTATGCGATGAAAAGCGAGAGCGCGTATGAGTAAACATACCGCCCGGAACCAGGTCATGGTCCGGGCGGTCTGTCTAACCTGCACGACAAGACAGCTGCCTCAGGAGCGCCCTAGCGCTTGGCTGGGATCGCGCAGACGGTGCGGCGCGTCTTGCCGCGCTTCAGCGCGATGGCGCCCTTGGGCGCCTTGCCGTTGGACTTGCACGCGACGCGACGGTACTTCCGGCCCTTCACCTTGAACATGATGCCCTCCTATAAATGCATTCTTCCGGCGTCGTGCCGGAAGCTCGTGTCCTACTTGCCTCTGCCGAACGCGATGTAGAGAATTCCGATCGCCGCGACCGCTCCGATGGCGACGGGAACGATCGGAAAGGAACTCGTTGCCGGCGGCGCAGGAGGAGGCGGGGGAGGTGCTGGTGGCGTCCCCCTCTTCATCTCCTGGAAGAGAGCCCAGAGACATTCGTATTGAAAGATCGTCGGCTTCGCCATGCACTCGTCACGGCGCTTGGCGTAAGGTCCGGCCACTTCGACGGGAAGGTTCTGGAAAAACGAGTCCATCTCGTTGTTCAGAGCCGTCAGATCCCCGGCGATATCGTCGAGGATACCCCCCATGGCCGGACGCGGCGACTGCTGCAGGATCGGCTGCAGACCGTAGGCCGGACGGAACGGAGACGACTGGAAGATGGACCTGTTCATGACCGACCTCCTTGAGACGCAGCGGGTACGGCCGCGCCGTTACCTTTCTTGTCGAGCGACGAGAGGATCCCGGTGAAGTCGCGCCCCGGCGCGGGCTTGACGGGTCTTCCGGGAACGGGCGGACCACCCGCCGGCGGCATGGGCGGCGCGGCATGCTGTATCCCCAACATCTTGACCGCTTCCGCCGCTTCCCGGATTTCTCGAATGAGTCCGGTGTTGAGCTCCCCCTCGATCTGCTGCTGGACCCTCTTCACGCCCTCGACGGCGGAGGAGACTTTCGCGTCCAGCTTCTTCTCGGTGTCGCCGCACTGGGCGATCATCTTCTCGAAGTTCGGAATCGTCACCTTCTCGAGACGATCACCGATCCTGGCCCAGGTGTTGACCACAGGCTCAACCTTTTCCTTGACCAGGCGCTCGAGCCGCTCTTCGACCTGCTTGACCAGCGGATGGTTGGCGGGATCGCTTTCGAGACGGTTGACCGCTTGAGCAACCGACTCGAACATGGGGACCGAGTCTCGGTTCGCTTCGATCCCCACCCGGAAGGCGCCTTGGATGGCTGGGAACATCTCCTTCGTGCCGAAGTAGATCACCATCAACTGAAAGAAGAACATCACTGAGACCGTGGCGAGCGCCTTGTCTTTGATGAAGGTGAGCATGACGATCGACCCGCCGCCATAGACCGCGTACCCGAGAAGCATGAGGGTCAGCCCGCGGCGGCGAACGGACTTCAAGATCGTCTGGACGCGGTCATCCCAGTGTGGCTTCTCGACTTTCGGTTGATTCATGGAATCAGTGTAGCGTTAGAACGCCTCCAACGCCAGACCGTAGAGAAGCGCCACGGCGCCGAGAGCGACGAACGGCGTCATGTTCCGGGACGCTCCCGGAGCGGTCGCACCGGGGAGTCCGACCAGATCGTACTGGACGGCAGCCGGGCCGCCGCTCAGATTGGCCGCCTGAGCGCCGCCCTCGCCGAGATCCTCGACGCCGTCGGGCTGCGTGATCAGGATGAGCGCCTGACCCTTCTGGGCTGCGGTGTACGGAACCGCAAGCTTCCCATCCTTGTCGGTGACGCCGCTCTTGGAGTCGCCGTTCAGGAACGTGATGTCGACGGCGACACCGGGAAGCCCCTTGTGATCCTTGAGCACCGACACCGTCAGGACGTCGGCTGCCGGCGCAACCGTGGGGACCTGGCCCATGAACGGGCGAGGAGCGTGAAGCCTCGGGCTCCAGCGGGCAGCGGGGGAGATCGGGTTCATGGTTTCCTCCTAGAGAAGAGCGAGAAGTTTCGGAGCGGCCTTCAAGAGGAAGGACGCGACGGTCTCGAGAATCCGCCCGAGCGTGTCCTTCGCCTCGTCGGAGATGGCGATCTGGAGGCGACGGGCCTCCCCGCGGACCTGGGCGGTCAGATGCTTGAGGTTGTCCTGGTGCTCGACGCGCTCTTCCTCGGTGTCCGCATGGAGGCTGGCCCACCATTCCTTGGCGAAGAGCTCGGTCTTCTCCTTGGCGAACACGTCGACTTCCTGGCGCTCGATGAATCCCTTGAGGGACTCCTTGACGATCGAGAAGGCCTCTTCGGCCAGCTCTTTCCATGGTTCCGACATCAGCCCTCCTTCCAAAGGTCCTCCGACAGACGGAAGACCGACCAGGCGAAATCCACCCGCTGCTGACTACTTCTTGAGCGACTGCTCCTCCTGGTCGATCAGCTTGCGGAGTCCCGCGGCGGTGTCCTTGCGGATCTTCTTGGTTTCGGGCTTGAGCTTCGGATCGGCCTCAATGTAGGCCTCGTACTCGCTCGTCATGCCCGAAGCGATCGTGTACTGCTTGACCCCGTCGTGGTAGGCCGACTCCCGGGAAAGATTCCCGCCGCAGCCGACCGCGCACAAGGACAGGACGCCAATGATCAGGCTTCGCATTTCAACCCCCTGGATTTAGACCGATTCACGATCTCGATCACCTGATCGAGCTTCACGTTGATCTCCTTGTGATCCGCTTCGCTGGCGCCTCCGGATGTCAAAAAGAGCTGGATGTCCGCCATTTTTCTGCGAATGTCCCATTCCAACTCTGGATCCATCATCAGGGTCAACCCAACGGAGAAGGATTATAAATAATCCATCTCTAAGATTCTAGGTCACCGCCTTCAAAATCGCCTTATGGGTTTTGGTCAGGCGCTTGAGATACGAATCGGCAGACTCGTTGAGCGCCCTCGAGGTCGGAGAAACCTCAACGAGCTTCGCTTCGTGTACATTCCCGACCACAGAATGACTGTAGACCGGAGAAACCTCGGTCCACTTTCCTTCGACAACCTTCCTGACCTTCTCGGGAAGATCTCCGGAGGCGATCACCGCCTGGCACTCTTTGCAGTAGGCGACTTTCATGGCATTTTCCTGCTTACGGGGTCTGCGAGATCTTGTACAGAGTCGCGATCGTTCCGGCCTTGAACGCATTGGCCATATTGGCCTTGAGTACGATACTCGCAAGGTTAGTCACGCTGTCGTTCCAGGTTCCGCTGCCGACATTTCTGAAAGATGCGCCTGCACCGAATTGGTTCCCGTTGATCTCCACGAATCTGAGGCGTCCAGTCCGTGCAGGCATCAATGCGGTGACCATGAACGATGCTCCGTCGGGACTTCCACTGCTCATCAGAATGATATCAGCCGGATAGACGGCAGTCACCATCGGCGGAATTATCAAATCGCAGGACATGCAATTCGCATTCGAGCCGTTCGGCTGGAGCGAGTACATCGTGAGAGGTGCGCCGCCCTTGATACCCTCAAGCACGATGAAATAAATCCCGTCGTTGTCCCCGTCCAGCCCGGGGAACGTGATCGTGTCCGTGGCTACGATGATTTCTTGGCGGTCAATGAGCGTCCAGGGGCCGCTGGCGCCGACACTAGAGGAGGGATTCTCAATTGTGTTCGGAGCGACCATTACAGGACCTCGAAGGAGATGGAAACGGTCGCAGCCGGACCGGCGACGTTCTCGACCTCAAGCGGGGCGATCGATCCTCCATTGCCACCGTACATCGTGCTGCCGAGAAGTATCAAAAGGCGGCCATCGACGCCTCCAACTTCCCGTACCCGGATCTGAGTGGTCGCATCCCCGCCCGTAACCTCGATCGTCATCCGAAGCGTTCCAAGGGGAGGCGGGGTAAGCGCTACCGTAGCGCCGATACCGACCACCGCATCCGGAGCCGTGACGATGGTGGTTCCGATCGTGTTTCCGCCGCTCCCGCCGCTCCCGCCGCCGCTACTCCCGCCACCAGCGACCGGATGCCCGAATCCGATCAGATCCGGAGTGACCGGGCCGGGGCCATTGTTGTCGAGGAAGACCCGCATGAACGCGCCGCAGGGGGAGATGTCCGTGCAGATGAAGGATTGTCCGGAGCCGGAAGGGCTGGCGACCGACGGAAGACGTTCCGTCTCAACCCATGGACCATCAGGAGTCGGCGCTTCCTCGATCCGAAGGACCATGACGTTGGTGGAAACGACCAGGAACCGAATGACGCCGTAGCCCACGACGCGCCGGATGGGAAGTTGCGCGAAGCTTGAAGCGTCGATCCTCAGCGGATTCTCACCTAGAGAGTCCAGCCGAAAGAGCTCGTCATCCTTCTGGCGCGTCTGCATCACAAAGTTGTGGTTCTTTCCCTTGCCCATTATCCAGCCTCGTTAATCGCTTGAGACCAGGGCCACCAGAATTGCACCGATCGAAAGGGCACCGATAGCCCACAACAGTCCCGACGCATCGACGATCGCCTTCTCGGCCGGCTCGAGGACTTGCGGAGCCTTCTCGGTCGAGACGAGCAGCCGTTCTGCAGAATCTCTCAAGGCTTTGAGATCCTCGATATAGGAGAGGAGGTGCTCCTCAGCCAATCCTTCATGGCCGTGGGCAACCGGCTCACCGATGGGCTTCGCCTGATTCTCCAGAGCCTCAAGCAGGGATCTGGATTCGTCGAGCGATTTGTTCACGTCTTCCGACGCGTAGTGCCAAAGCGGGCCGCTCAGAATGCTGTTGATGATGTCGACCATCGAATTGGCGACGAGAGCCACCTGACCGGCGATCTCGGACGGCGAGAAATCGTGGCCGACAAAGGGGATCCCGACGCTGAGGCCCGGAGACTGGGAAATCTCAAGCTCTCCGACGAGCCGGTCCGCGCGGAGCTTGATCTCGACCGCCATCTCTCGAACGATCGAGTCGATCTCGGAGGTCTGCTTGTCGGCTTCCAGCTGGTCGGCAGGCTGCCCGAGGCCTGGGGCAGACTGAAGCCAACGGGCCGGAAACGGGCTCACGCCCATGCGAGGACTCCCCATGGGGCGCGTGGTTCCCTGGACGATCGAGAAAGGTCTCATTTCAGCACGTCGACCACATCACTCCCTTGACGTGGAAAAGGGCGGGGCTGTACGGATCATGATTCCTCGCCGATAGATCGAAGCCTGCCTTCGGAGCCAGGACGATCCGTCGGACGTTCGAGAAGACGCCGAGATCCGTCGGGGATCCCGGGCCCGGCTCCCCGGGAGGGCAGAAAGCCTCGCTGAATCCGGGCACCTGCATCGACTTCGAAAAGACCTCTCCGGATTCCCAGGCGGTCAGGTTCGCCGCGATCCCCTCGAGGAAATCGACCACCAGGGAGCGATGAGCAGGCGCACAGATTTTGATCAGGACCTTCGTGGACGGGATGATGTCACCCGTGCCCGGATCGATCGTGGCGGGCGGAACTTCCACGATGTCGTCGAAGGATGTGACGATGTCGCAGACGCTGGGACGATGAGCCCCCGCGGGCTCGAACTGACCGAGGGCGCACAAGAGCGACACGATGTCCTGGATGCTGACCGGGTCGGTCTTGAGAGACCACGGGACCGTTGGGGACTTCTTGGAATGGCCGTGGCAGTAGGCGCAGTAGGCCGCCAGGGGAATCTTGGCGCAGGTGGCAGCCCACTCGTGGACGCCTTGCTGGACTGCTTCCTTATCGCTCATCGCGAAGATCTCCGTCCTGCCGGCGGGGAAGGAAGAGGCCGGGGAGGGGCGCTACACGCGCCCCTCCCCATCAAGCCTCAGAGGTTGCCTTGGTCAGAGCCCCGGACTAGCCGAGGTTGGCCGGGCCGTAGGCCGGTCCCGCCGCGGGGCCGCTCATGGGAGCGCTGCCGCCGTCGGTCGGAGCCGAGAAGGACGGCTGGCAGGGGTAGTTGACCGGGTAGGCGGCCTGCTGCGCGTCGAGCGCGCCGACCGAGAACAGGCAGCCCTGGCGGACCTTCGTGGTGTAGTTCACGAGGAT
>Ga0070704_100000018_pt1 | contig 54668 bp, 57 predicted proteins | sample KBSK5252metaG_FD_65467 | JGI IMG/M metagenome (GOLD analysis project Ga0070704, IMG submission 65467) | Corn, switchgrass and miscanthus rhizosphere microbial communities from Kellogg Biological Station, Michigan, USA - KBS K5-25-2 metaG | ecosystem: Host-associated > Plants > Roots >...
CGACCTGCCCGGAACCATCGTGTTCGACGCGGACCGCGCGCGCCAGGGCTACCATCTCAACATGTTCTCCGGCTTCATCATCGACATGCAGAACATGTTGAGATGGTAGCCCTGGCGCGCGCGGTCCGCGTCGAACACGATGGTTCCGGGCAGGTCGTCGTATTGCTTGGGTAGTGGCATGGCTGGTTCCATTGACTCCAGCAAGGACTCTGAAGTCCGGAAACGTAAATCTACCTCAATTGGACGAGTTCTTCGGCCGGGGCAACGGTGGTGCCTGACGGATGAGATCCCGCCCCGGGTAATCGCGCCGGCAATACGCGGCCAGTTCGTCCACGAACTGTTCGGCGTACGTCGCCAGGATTCGCCGCGGGTCCCAGGCGACGGTCAACCACCTGCCGATCGATGCACCCCGTTGGACCAGGGGCAGGGCACGCACGCCGCTCGGAACCAGGACATTGGAGGGAACGACTGCGACGCCGTACCCCATCCTGGCCAACGCGACCAGCGTGTGAGGGGCCGCGCTCTCAAGCAACACGCGGGGCCTGATGTTTGCGATGTGGCAGGCGGAGTCGAACCACCCGCGTGAGCCAAACGTGCGGTTGAGCAGGAGCAGCGGCTCGTTGGCCAACTCCGCCACGTCGAGCGCGCGACGACGACTCAGCGGACTCTTGGCGGGCAGCACCGCCAGGCTGTGGGCCGGAAAGAGAGGCCTGTCGCGGAAACGGTCGTCGGGCACCACCAGCGCCAGGTGAACGTCGCCGTTTTCCAGGCGGCTCGACAATCGCAGCCCGCCGTCTTCCACGAAATGCACCTCGACGCCGGGATGACGGCGCTGGTACCTGCTCAGGAATTTCGAGAGCGTGTTCTCGATCGCCATCGGCGTCGCTCCGACGCGCAGGATGCCGGTCTGCCCGCCCTTGAGCGCTCGCGCCCGCGCGCTCAGCGAATCGGCTTCCATGACGAGACGGCGGCTCTGCCGGAGCAGATCCTCGCCCTCCGAAGTCAGCCGAAGACGGCGCCCGATGCGGTCGAAGAGCCGCACGCCGAGCCCGGTCTCGAGCGCGAGGATCTGTCGGGAGGCCGCCGGCTGGCTCACCTCCAGCCGGGCGCCCGCCCGGGCAATACCGCCCGCCTCGGCGATGCAGACGAAGGTGTGGAGATAGCGGAGATTCATCCGTCTAATCTCGTCTCTTGCATGAACGGCAGGATTATAGATGCACATGATGCATCAGGCGTGGGCGACTATCTTGCGGCAGGAGGCACGATATGAATTCCATTCGCCGTCGCTTCTTGGCCTGCGCGGGAATCACCGTGGCGAGCCTCGCGGCGTCGCTGCCGGCCGCGGCTCAGACGTATCCCGCGCACCCCGTGCGCGCGATCGTCCCGTATCCGCCCGGTGGGGCGACCGACATCGTCGCCCGGCCGATCCTGCACGAGCTGTCCAAGCGGCTCGGGCAGCAATTCCACGTCGAGAATGTCCCCGGGGCGAGCGGCGACATCGGCACCGCGAAGGCCGCCAAGGCGGCGCCCGACGGTTACACGCTTCTCTTCGCGTACAGCTCGCACGTGGTGAATCTCTCGTTGTTCGACAGGGTTCCGTACGACCCCATCAGGGATTTCACGCCGATCACGCTCGTGGTCACCTCTCCCGCCGTGCTCTCGGTGCATCCCTCGTTCCCGGCGAAGACGCTCGACGAGCTGATCGCGCTGATTCGAGCCCAGCCTGGCAAATACGCGTACGCCTCGGGAGGAACAGGGACCCAGCCTCAGCTCGCCGGCGAGCAGCTGCGCCTGTCCCTGGGTCTTGACCTGGTGCACGTACCGTACAACGGCGGCGGCCCAGCGCTTGTCTCCATGCTCGCCGGGCACACGCCGATCGGCTTCAGCACGCTCTCCCCCGCGGTCGCGCACATCAAGAGCGGAAAGCTGCGCGCGCTCGCGATCAGCGGCCACAAGCGCTTGCCGTCGGTGCCCGATGTCCCGACCATGGCGGAGGCCGGATACCCGAACATCGAGGGGGATACCTGGGTCGGCGTCCTGGCCCCGGCCGGAACCGACGCGCAGGTCGTCACGCTGCTCAATCGCGAGATCGTGGGAATTCTCGCGCAGCCTGCGATGAGGGAGCGCCTGGTGGAGCTCGGTTACGAGCCGGTCGGCAACAGCCCCGATGAATTCGCCGCGCAGATCAGAAACGAAATTCCGAAATGGGCAAGAATCATCCGCTCGGCGGGAATCAAGGCGCAGTGAACCGCATCATGAACTCGGCGATGAGGCGGTTCACCTCATCCGCTGCCTCGATCTGCGTGAAGTGCCCGGTGTCGGGAACGACGGCGATCGTCGCGCCCGGGACCGAGCTGCGGATGAGGTCGAGGTAAGGCGTGCTCTGTCCGGCTTTGAGCGGCGAGCGTCGCATCTGCGCATCGCGCGTGGTGCTCTGGATGGCAAGGAGCGGCGCGCGCACTGCGGCGAGCGCCGCGTCCATCTCGGCGGCGTCCCAGCGCGCCATCGAAGGCCAGAGGAGCGGGCCGAACTCGGCGCTTTGCCGCAGGGCGCGCGCGACGATCGCGTCGGCCTCGGACGAGGGCTTGAAGAACATCTGGCGGAAGAGGTGCCCGGCGAAGGCCGGGTAACCGGCCTTCTCGATCGTAGCGCGCGCGGACGCTTCGGCCGCATCGGGATCGCCGGTTCCCGAGCGGCTGCCGTCGACCAGCACGATGCCGGCGATGCGCTCAGGCACGAGACGGTTCGCCTCGAGCACCACGCGCGTGCCCATGCTGTGGCCGACCAGGATGCAGCCGTTCAGCTCGAGGTGATTGACGAGCGCGGCGACGTCGCCGCCGTAGTGCGCGATCGTGCACTCGTGCGGCCGGCCCGGCGTCTCGCCGTGGCCGCGCAGATCGCAAGCCACGACGGCATGGTTTTTTTCGAAGTGGTGGAGTTGGGCCCGCCAATCCTCCAGACGGCAGGCGAACCCGTGGACGAAGACGAGCGGCGGGGCGCCCCGCCCCGCGCGCACGAAATGCACGCCGCTACTCCGCTTCGGCCTGCGGCTTGTGCGCCGCCGCCAGCTTTTGCTGGAGCTGCGGCGGCGCGGGCTCGTAGTGGCTGAACTCCATGCTGTAGGAGCCGTGTCCGGCCGTAAGGGACTTCAGGCGCGCCGGGAAATGCTCGAGCTCCGAGAGCGGTGCCTGCGCGGTGATCTGGACCGTACCCGGGCGCGGTGTATCCGAGCCCTTGATCTGGCCGCGGTGCCCGGAGAGCTCGCCCGCCACGTCGCCCATCTTCGTCTCGGGCGCAAAGATCTCGACGTTCACGATCGGCTCGAGCACGATGGGGCGCGCCTTGCCGAGCGCGTCGAGGAACGCCTTGCGCCCGGCCGACACGAAGGCCACCTCTTTCGAGTCCACCGGGTGGCTCTTGCCGTCGTACACGATCACGCGCACGTCCTGCAGCGGGTAGCCCGCGATATAGCCGGCTTCCAGCACCCCGCGCACCCCTTTCTCCACCGCCGGGATGAACTGGTTGGGGATCGCGCCGCCTTTCACGCTGTCCACGAACTCGAAGCCGGTGCCGCGGGGCAGCGGCTCGACCTTCAGGAACACCTCGCCGAACTGGCCGGCGCCGCCGGTCTGCTTCTTGTGGCGGCTGTGGCCCTCGGCGCGTGCGGCGATGGTCTCGCGAAACGGGATCGACGGCGGCCGCGTGTCGAGCTCGAGCTTGTACTGGCTCGACATCTTCTCGAGCACGGCCTTGAGATGCATCTCGCCCAGGCCGCGCATGACGGTCTCGTTCGCCTGCGAGTTGTGCTCGATGCGGAAGCACGGATCCTCGGCGACGATCTTGTGCAGCACGTCGGAGACCTTCTGCTCGTCGCCGCGCTTCTTGGGCTGCACCGCGAGGCCGAAGACCGAAGTCGGGAGCTCGAGCGGCCTGGCATGCACGTGCGCGTCCTCGGCCGAGTCGTGCAGCACGTGATCGAACTGGATCTCGTCGATCTTGGCGATGGCGCAGATGTCCCCGGGCAGGGCTTCGCTCACCTCGGTCTGGGTCTTGCCGCGCAGCATGTAGAGGTGCCCGGGCTTGATCGGTTTTCTTCCCTCGCCGATGAAGAGCTGGCCGCCCGAGGTGAGCCGGCCCTGGTGCACGCGGAACACCGCCACGCGCCCGATATAGGGATCGATCTCGATCTTGAATACGTGCGCGAGCGCGTGCTTCTTGGGATCGGGCTCGGCGCGCAGCTCCTCGCTCTTGTCGCCGGTGGTCTTGACGTAGACCGGCGGATTGCCCTCGGAAGGGTTCGGCAGGAGCCGGGCGATGACGTCGATCAGCTCGCCGATGCCGGCGCCGGTCTTGGCCGAGGTGAACACCACCGGGATGAGATGGCCCTCGCGCAGGGCGCGCTCGAGCGGCCCGTGCAGCTCCTCGGGCGTGACCTCGCCCTTCTCGAGGTAGGTCTCCATCAGCTTTTCGTCGACCTCGACCACCTGGTCGACCAGGCGCCGATGGGCCTCTTCCACCGACGAGAAGTCGGCCTCGCCCGAGGGCGCGAAGAAGCAGTCCGAGACCTTGCCGCAATTGCCCGCCGGCAGGTTGAGCGGCAGGCATTCCTTGCCGAAGGTCTGCTGGATGCGCTCGAGCAGGTCCTCCAGGTCGAGGTTGTCCGCGTCGATCTTGTTCACGATCACGATGCGGTCGAGTCCGCGGCGCGCCGCCCACTGCATGAAGCGGCCGGTCATCATCTCGATGCCGTTCTGCGCGTTGATCACGATGCCTGCGGTCTCCACCGCGGCGAGCGCCGGCAGGGCGTGGCCGAGGAAATCGGGGTAGCCCGGGGTGTCGAGCAGGTGGATGCGGGTGTCTTGGGTCTCGAAGCTCGCGACCGCGAGCTTCAGGGAATGCTGCAGCTGCTTTTCAAGGGGGGTGTAGTCACATGCGGTGGTGCCGCGCTCGACGCTGCCGCCGGCTGGGATCGCTCCCGCCTTTGCGAGCAGCGCCTCGGCCAGGCTGGTCTTTCCAGACCCGGACTGGCCGACAAGCGCGAGAGTCCTTATACGCTCGATCGAATTTGACACGGGTTTTCCTCCTCGCCCGGGGAGTTATAGCAGCAACGCGCCGCGGTGTGAAAGGGTCCGGAAGGGCCGGATGGCAGGAGGGCCCGGACTTGTCCGGGCCGGCCGCTAGCGGGGGACGTGCCGCGGCGTCGACACGGCCAGGAAAATCTCGCGCAAAAACAAGAGGAGGGACGCGATCAGGGCCAGCATGGCGAAGACGAACATCGCTCCGATGGTGTAGGAGAGGCTCACCCCCACGACGGCCCCGATGAAGGCCCCAGCGATGAGCAGGCACACGAACAGGCCGGAGGTCACCGCCGCGGTGATTGCGAAGTAGACGAAGCGGATGCGCCGCGCGATGACCGCCAGCTCCTCGCGCGCGGAGCGCTGCTCCTCCTCCGCCGTCATCCTCGCCAGCCTGGATTCGAGATCGCGGCGCCGGTCGACCGCGCGCCCGAGCCGGATGTTGAGCGCCGCGATCACCGTTCCTATCGCCGTCAGCAGGAACACCGGGGCCACGGCGAGCTGGACCACCGTGAAGACCTCGGGAACGTGGGGATCGATCGCCATGGCCAGCGCTCACCTCCCGGGAGCATCCAACGCTAACACGCCTTGTCGCGCAGCCTTGATGGATTTCACGCTCGCCGCCGCGTCTGCGGCAATTTGCCCTCCACGACGTTCAGGACCAACGGGGTTTTTTGCTCGCCGGCAGGACGAATTGCCAAGACGTCGTATTAGAACGGTTCCAACATCCTGCGTTGGTAACAGAGGGTGGAACTGTGGAAACGGTTATTACGATCAGTGGCGCCGACAAGGCAGGCTCGCTTGCCGGGCTGGTGGTGTTCCTGACGCGCAAAGGGTATGTCGTAAAGGGGCAGAAGGTCACCGACCTGCCTTCAGGTGCCCGACTCCTGAAGATTCGACTCGGTCTCGCACAGGTCGACAAGGAAAAGCTTGCGTCCGAGATCAAGGCGCTCGATCCGAAGCTCACCGTGATCAGCGTTGCGTTTGACGGCGACGGCGCTTCGGGCAAGACAGCGCAGACGCCTGCGCAGTCCGCGGCGGCGCTCATCAAGGAGATGGCAGGGCAGTTTCCCGACATCGTCCCGCTGGTGCGGGCCTACGCCGGGGCGTTCGACTTGCAGGCCCGGGCCGCAGCCCTGCTCGAGGCGGGAAAGAAGATCGGGGGCTTCCACTACCGCAAGGAGTGGTCGTTCGGCAACCCGCTGAGGATGCCGGCCGCGCTGCGCCGCGCGCTGGTCCCTGCGCTCGAAAAGTTCGCCAAGGTCGACACCACCGACACCCGCATCGTGATGCCCGACAGCCCATTCTGCGCCACGGGCGTCGAGATCAATTGCTGTGACTTCATCACCGGTTTCATGCAGGGCTTCCTCGACGCGGGTCCGCTCAGCATGCATACCCAAGTGGAGCAGGCCGCGTGCAAGGCGAGGGGGCAATCTCACTGCGCCTACACGGTGGCCTACGACGTCGATCGATAAAAAAGGGAGATAAAACACATGCACGCGCATAACAGCATCCAGTACGAGCCGATTCTCGTGGCGCTGTCCTATGTCATTTCCGTCCTCGGGTCGTATACGGCGCTGCAGCTCGCCATCGCGATTCCCCAGGCGCGCGGCCGGCTCGCCGCGCTCGGCTGGGTCTTGGGGGCGGCAGTGGCGCTTGGCGGCGGCGCCATCTGGTCGATGCACTTCATCGCCATGAACGCGGCCGACTTGGGAATGCCGGTGTCCTATGACGCGTCGCTTACCTTCGCTTCGCTGGTCATGGGCATCGTGGCCTCCGCGATCGGCCTGTACGTGGTCGGGCGCGGCGAGGGCAGCACCGGGAAGCTGCTCGTGTCGGGCGTGGTGACCGGCCTGGGCGTGGCGCTGATGCACTACACCGGGATGGCAGCGATGATCATGCCGGCGACGATCAGCTACGACAACACGCTCTTCTACGCCTCGCTCGTGATCGCCGTCGTGGCGGCCGCGGTGGCGCTGTGGCTCGCATTCAACCTGCGCGGCAACCTGCAGCGCTTCGGCAGCGCGCTGGTCATGGGCGTCGCCGTGTGCGGCATGCATTACACCGGCATGTACGCGCTGAAGATGACTCCGGCTGCGGAACCCGTGGCGACCGGCATTTCGCTGCCGCCGGCGACCCTCGGTCAGTGGGTGTTCATCGTCTCCGCGGTCGTGCTGGTTCTACTGCTCGCCTTCAGCGCGTGGAAGTCCCAGCGCGCGGTGATGGCCGACCTGTAGTCGTCACTTCTTGCAGGGATCATTGACGGGCCTGGGGCATCCCCCCGGGCCCGTGTCGCCGCCTACTTCTTCTTCGCGTCGTCCTTCTTCTCGAGCATCTCGGGGCGCTTTTTCAGCGTGTCCTCGAGCTTGGACTTCGGGATGAGCAGCACGTAGCCCGAAAGCAGCTTCTCGCGCGGCAGGCGCTCCTCGATTTTCTTGAGCCGGTCGGCATCCTTTTCGTCCTTGCGGAGCGTGCCGGAAGAGCTGAAGCTGACCGGATAGTTGTCGCCCTGCAGCTTGCCCACCCGGATGGCGTAGGAGAGGCCATCGAAGGTAGTCGCCTGGATCGACACCGGCTGCTCGAGCGTCGTGCCCTGCGGCGCCACGTCGGCGAGCTCGAGCAGGCCGAGCGAATAGGAGGCCGCGTTCGCCTTCGTGACCTCGAGCTTCTCGTCGGGCCGCGCGCCGGCGAGGCGCCAGTCGGCGTTGTCGCCGTCGCGCTCGATGCGGTAGCCGCCGCCTTCGGGATAGCGCACCTCGAGCGTCTTCACCTTCTCCACCTTGAACGAGCTCTTGTCGATCCACTCCGAGCTCCTGGTGGTGGCCTGGGGAAGCGGGTCCGAGACGACGTAGACCGTCTTCGGCTCGCCCGGCAGCGCGACGAAACGGCCGTCGGCGCGCGCCTTGTCGGGGTTGTCGACCTCGCGCTTGAAGTACTTCTTGCCCACGACGAGCTTCGACAGCGGCTTGCCCTCGGCGCCGCCGAATTCCACCTGCGTTCCGCTTTCGTCCAGGTTGAGCCGCGCGCGGTCCTTGTCGCCGATCGGCTCGCTCTGGCCCACCTTGAGCGAGAGCGCCTGCACCACGAAGTCGCGCACCTTGGCCACGTCCGCCGGAAAGTCCCCGCGCTCGGCGAGGACCCAGCGCTCTTCCTTCTGCCGCACGGTAAGCGTGGCCTTCGGCCCGACGATGCGGATCGACGCGACCTCGGCGGCCTTCAGGTCCTTGAGGAGCGGGCGGCCGAGCACGTCGCTGTTGGCGGGGCGCTGGGTGCGTTCCTGGTACTGATAAAGCAGCGCGCCGCCGCCGAGGATCACCAGCAGGACCACGAGAATTGCCGCGAGCCGCGCGCTCATACCGCCTTCCTTCTCCTGCCGCCGACGAACGCGACCAGCAGGCCGATGAGCGCGACGAGAAGCGGCATCAGCACGATGTTCGCAACCTTGGTCCAGAACACCAGGCTTTCGGCGTCCTGGCGCAGGTTCTTGCGCACTTCCTTGAGCTGCAGCCGCGCCTCGGCGACCGTCTTGCGGAAGCGCTCGAGCTCGGCCTGCTGCTCGGGGGACAGGAGCTGCGCCGACTTGCCCGCGGGTCCCTGCGACTTCTGCAGCTCCTGCAGCTTGGCGGTGGTCTTCTGGACTTCTTCCTCGAGCGCCTGGATCTTGCCGAAGTATTGCTTCTGCGCCTCGGCCTCGAGCTCGCGCACCACGGTGAGCGGCCGGAACGCGCCGGTGCGGCTGCGCAGCGAGATGAAATCGTCGCCCGCGGCGAACTGCTCCACCATGCCCATGGCGAAGGCCAGGTTGCCGTTGGAGGGCACCACGATCCTGCGGCCGAACACCTCCTGCACGTCGACCGCCGCTCCGTCGGCGAGCAGGTCCACGTCGGCGACCAGGATCACGGAGTTCTCGGCGCTCGACTCCCGCAGCGCCGGCGTGTTCGGCACCGGCTTGTCGCCGTCCTTCAAGCCATCGGGAAACGCGGTCTTGAACTTGCCAGTCAGGCGCAGCGCAAGCGGCATCGACTTGCCCGAGGGCTTGAAAGCCTTGGTCGCCTCGTCGCCGGACTTGGTGGCGTTCACGTTGTCCACCAGCATGGAATTCGGCGAGCTCTTGACGAGCTCGGTGACCTTGATGCCTTCCTGCGGCTTGATGTCGAACGCGCCGCCGAACGGGTAGAGGAGCGTCTCGATCTGACCGGTGACGATGTCGTCGCGGCTGAACGCGGTGCGGTTGAGCGAGAGCACCGTCGGGGTGTAGCGCTGCCCGCCGCCGGAGCCGAACACGACGTCGCTTACCACCTTGCCGGGATCCATGGTCAGGCCCCAGGCCTTGAACAGCGTCGGCAGCGTGGAGCTCGAGGGCTCGGGCGGAACGCCCGGCATGCTCGGATTCTGGTCGAAGTACGCGTAGGGGTCGACGAAGGCGATCAGCTTGCCGCCGCGCAGCACGAACTGATCGAGGGCGTATTCGGTCTGCGGCTGCGCGTCTTTCGGGTGGATGAGCAGGAGAACGTTGATGTCCTTGTCGATCTCCTTCGCGCCGACCGGCACTTCTTTCACGTCGAAGTCGCGCTTGAGCTCGTTCGCGAGCACCCAGGGCTCGGAGCTCTGCCGCGTGAACGGATTGAACTTCTCCCCCAGCACCGGCAGGCCCGCCATGAGGCCGATCTTCGGCCGCTCGGGGTTGCCGACGCGCGCGATGGCGCGGATGAGGTCGTACTCGAGCAGGCGCTCGCGCTGCGGCGACACCGCGGGAATGGCCTGCTTGCGGTCGAGCTGGCTCACCGCGATGCCGAGATAGAACTGCTCGCCGGTGTAGAGCTGCTGCGGCTCGATGCCGTCGAGCTGCGCCGCGTCCTCTTCTTCCGAGTCGGGCTTCGGGTTGTAGCGCTCGACGACGAGGTTCGAGCCCGCCGCCTGCTTGAACTCGCGCACCGTGTCCTCGACGCGCTGCGCGAAGCCGCGCAGCTGCACCGGCACGCTCTCGCTCTGCGAGATGTAGAGCTTCACCTTCACCGGCGACTGCAGCCCGCGCAGGATCTTGCGCGTGCCGGGAGAAAGCGTGTAGAGGTCGCCGTCGGTGAGATCCACCCGCGCCGGGACGCGCGAGACGAGGAAGTTCACCGCCACGAGCACGAGCAGCAGCGCCACGAGACCGACGGCCGAATAGATCAGAGCTTCGTGTTTCTTCAGTTTCATCTCGGACTGCCCTTTACCCTGCTCTGTGTCCGCGGATGATCACGCCGGTGGCGAACAGCGCGAAGCCGATCACGGACAGGAAAAACACCAGGTCGCGCAGGTCGATCACGCCGCGCTGGAAGCCGTCGAAGTGCGTCACCACCGAAAACGCCGCCACCGTATCGACCACCGCCGGGGTCGCCCAGCGCGCGAGCAGGTCGGTGACCGGGTTGAAGCCTGCCAGGATCAGGAACAGGCACAGCACCACGGACAGGATGAAGGCGACGACCTGGTTCCGGGTCATCGCCGAGGTCATGCAGGTGATGGCGAGGTAGGCGCCGGCGAGAAAGAAGCTGCCCAGGTAGCCGGCGACGATCATGCCGTTGTCCGGGCTGCCGAGGACGTTCACCGTGATGACCGCGGGGAAGGTGAGCGCGAGCGCCACGCCGATGAAGATCCACGAGGCGAGGAACTTGGCGACGATCGCCTGCCACGGCGCCACCGGCATCGTGAGCAGGAGCTCGAGCGTCCCCGAGCGGCGCTCCTCGGCCCACAGGCGCATGCCCACCGCGGGCACCAGCACCAGATACAGCCAGGGATGCCAGCCGAAGAACGCGGCCAGGCTCGCCTCGCCGCGCTCGAAGAAGTTGCCGGCCGTGAAGGTGAAGAACCCGGTGAGAAGCAGGAAGATCACGAGGAACACGTAGGCGACCGGCGAGCTGAAGTAGCTCGACAGCTCGCGCTTCACGATGGTCCAGACCACTCTCATGCTCTTACCAAACCAAGAAACAGGGACAGACCACGTTTATTTTCCCGGACCGCCCGCTTGCCCATCGTCGCGGCCCGCGCCGAAAGAAACGTGGTCTGTCCCTGATTTGCCTCTTGCGCTCTCATTTCTTCACCGTGTCGGGCAGGGTGATGCGGCGGAATACCTCGTCGAGCTCGCCGCGCTCGCTGTACATGCCTTCCACCTTCCAGCCGTGGAGGTTCACCATCTCGACCACCTCCTGGGCGAGCTGCGAGGCCCTCGACTTGTCCTTCGGATAGACGCGGAAGGCGCCGTTGAGTTTCTCCACCCGGCCAAGCTCGGACAGGCGCTCGGCGCTCGCGCCGCGCGCCTGCAGCGTCACCGCGCCGGCGAGCTCGGACATCGCGCGCAGCTCCTCGGGGGTGCCGTTGGCGACGATCCTGCCGCGGTCGATGATGATCGCCCGCGTGCACGCGGCGTCGACCTCCTCCAGGATGTGGGTGGAGAACACGATCGCCTTGTTGCGGCCGAGCTCGCGGATGAGGTTGCGCACCTCGTGCTTCTGGTTCGGGTCGAGCCCGTCGGTGGGCTCGTCCATGATCAGCACGTCCGGGTCGTGGATCAGCGCCTGCGCGAGGCAGGTCCGGTGCTTGTAGCCCTTGGACAGGGTATCGATCGACTGGTGGAGCACCGAGTCGAGGAAGCAGCGCTCGATCACGCGGTGCAGGCCCTTCCGGCGGGCGCTCCCGGACAGGCCGCGCAGCTCGGCCGCGAAATTGAGGAAGCCCTCGACCGTCATGTCGGGGTAGGCCGCGGCGTTCTCCGGCAGGTAGCCGATGAGGCGCTTCGCCTCCAGCGGGGATTCGGCGACGTCGAAGCCGCCGACGGCGACGCTTCCCTCGGTCGGCGGCATGAAGCCGGTGATCATCCGCATGGTGGTCGACTTGCCGGCCCCGTTCGGGCCGAGGAAGCCGAGCACCTCGCCGCGCTCGACGGTGAACGAAATTCCGTCGACCGCCCGCTTCGCCCCGAAGGACTTCACGAGGTTGTCGATTCTGATCATCAAACCTGGGTCGTTTTCTAACGGTTCAAGGGGGCGGATTATCGCGCAAAAACGCCGCCGCGCCGGCCGCCGGGGCTTCAGGGCGGGCGATTTTGCGTTACAGTTTTTCCTTCTTACCCATTCCCCCTACGGCCCTCAGGAGAAACGAATGACCGCATTCAGGTACGTGCGAGACGCCGCGCTCGCGACGCTCATCATTGCCGCAAGCGCGTGCTCGATGGCGCAGACCCAAACCCAATCGGGCACGAGCTTCGAGCCCACCGTCGGCCAGGCCGGCAAGGACGTGGTCTGGGTGCCGACGCCGCAGGCGCTCGTCGACAAGATGCTCGACATGGCGAAAGTGCAGCCCAGCGACTACGTGATCGATCTCGGCTCCGGCGACGGCCGCACCGTGATCACCGCGGCGAAGCGCGGCGCGCGCGCGCTCGGCATCGAGTACAACCCCGACATGGTGGAGCTCTCCAAGCGCAACGCCGCGAAGGAGGGCATGACCGGGAAGGCGAACTTCCAGCAGGCCGACCTCTTCAAGAGCGACTTCTCGCAGGCGAGCGTCATCACCATGTTTCTGCTTCCTGACATCAACATTAAGCTTCGTCCGAAGATCCTCGGCCTGAAGCCCGGCACCCGCGTGGTCTCGAACAGCTTCACGATGGGCGACTGGAGCGCCGATGAAACCGCCACGGTCGGCGAGGGCTGCAGCTCCTGGTGCACCGCGTACCTGTGGATCGTGCCGGCCAAAGTGGAGGGGGCGTGGAAGCTTCCGCAGGGCGATCTGGCGCTCAAGCAGGAGTTCCAGAAAGTGTCGGGCACGCTGACTTCCGGGGGCAAGAGCGTGCCGCTGCAGGACGGGAAGCTCCGCGGCAGCGAGATCTCGTTCCGTGCCGGCGGCGTCGACTACAAGGGCACGGTCAACGGCAAGCGCATCGACGGCACCTCGGCGAGCGGCGCCTGGAGCGCGACCCGGGGAGGCTAGTCATGGGACCGGCCAACACCAAGCGCGCTTTGATCGGTTCGGCGGTGGCAGTTCTGTGTTCCCTCGCGCCGGCGGCGCCGCCCGTCTTCGCCCAGTCCTATCCCGCCAAGCCGGTGCGCATCGTCGTGCCGTTTGCGCCGGGCGGCGGCTCGGATTTCATCGCACGCTTCATGGCGCAGCGTCTCACCGACGCGCTGGGCAAGCAGGTGATCGTGGAGAACAAGCCCGGGGCGGGCGGCGTCCTCGGCATCGAGTCGGGGATCAAGTCCGCGCCCGACGGCTACACGCTGACGCTGATCGCCTCGAGCTACACGGTCAATCCGAGCATCTACAAGCTCAACTTCGATCCGGTCGCCGACATCACCCCGATCATCCAGATGTCGCAGGGGCCGCTGCTCATCGTCGCGCGGCCCTCGCTGCCGGTCAAGACGACGAAGGAGCTGATCGCGCTGGCGAAATCCAAGCCGGGGCAGGTCAACTTCGCGTCTTCCGGCCAGGGCAGCGTGATCCATCTTGCGACCGAGCTCTTCGACAGCATGGCCGGGATCAAGATGAATCACATTCCCTACAAAGGCACCGGCCCCGCGCTCACCGACACGATCGGCGGGCAGACCGACGTGTTCTTCAGCAGCACAGCGACCGCAATGCCGCACGTGCAGTCGGGCAAGCTGCGCGCAATTGCCGTGACCACGGCGAAGCGCATCCCCGCGCTGCCCAATGTTCCGACCGTCGCCGAGTCGGGCCTTCCCGGCTACGAGGTCATTCTGTGGCACGGGCTGATCGGTCCCAAGGGCCTGCCGCGCCCGATCGTCGAGCGCATCAACGCAGAAGTGACCAAGGCGCTCAGCCTCAAGCAGACCGCCGACCAGCTCCAGAACGACGGCGTGGCGCCGGCCGGCGGCACGCCGGAGCAGTTCCTCGCCCAGATCAGGAAGGAAATCGAGGTGTGGCGCAAAGTCGCCACCGCCGCCGGCGTCAAAGCCGAGTGAGCCCGCATACAGTCTTTTGACCTGATCGTCATCGGCGCCGGTGCCGCGGGGCTCGCCGCCGCCGCCGCGCTCGTGCGCGAGGGGCGCTCGGTGCTCGTGCTCGAAGCGCGCGAGCGCGTCGGCGGGCGCTGCTGGACGCGCCGCATGCTGGGGCTCGAGATCCCGGTCGAGCTCGGCGCCGAGTTCATCCACGGACAGGCGGCGTCCACGCGCGCTTTCCTCGCCGAAGCCGGCATCGCCGCGGTCGATTCGACGCGCGAGCAGCGCTATCTCGAGCGCGGCCGGCTGCGCCGCATGAACGCCTTCGTGGAGGCGCAACGCGCCGTCGCGCATGCTCCTCCTCTGAAGCGCGACGTCTCATTTGCCGCGCTTCTCGCCCGTACGCGGGTCAACCGCAAGACGAAAACCTTCGCGCGCATGATGGTGCAGGGCTTCGATGCCGCCGATCCGGCGCGCGTCAGCGCCCGCTCGATCCTGGAGGAGTGGGGCGAGGGCGGCTCGCTCGGCGCCTCGCAGCCGCGGCCGCAGGGCGGGTATGGCGCGCTCTTCGATTGGCTTGCGCATTCCGTGGTCGCGCACGGCGCGCGCCTGCGGCTCGACTCGCCCGTGAGAGCGCTGACGTGGAAGCGCGGCGCCGTGACGGTGAAGGGCCCTTCGTTCGAATTCCGGGCGAGGCGCGCCGTCGTGACGCTTCCACTCGGTGTTTTGCAGTCGAATCTCGTGTCGTTCAAGCCCTCTCTCAGTATCAAGTCCGAGGCGCTCGACATGCTCGCCTCCGGACCGGTGATCCGGGTGGCGATGCGCTTTCACACCCCGTTCTGGGAGGCGCGTGCGCCGGAGGTGGCGTTCTTTCACGTCCCGGAAGCGCCGTTCCCGACCTTCTGGACGCCCCTGCCGATGCGCGCGCCGCTCCTGACGGCCTGGGCCGGAGGACCGAAAGCGGCGCGCCTCGCCGGATCGTCGAGGGACGCGCTCGTCGCCGCGGCGCTTCGAACCGTTGGAATGGTTTTCGGACCCGGAAGAAAACTCGCGGGTGAGTTGGGGGCGGCGCTGGTCCAGGACTGGCAGGCCGACCCGTATTCGCGCGGCGGATACAGCTATGTGCGCGTCGGCGGCGAAGGCGCGCGCGAGCGGCTGGCCGAACCGATCGAGGACACGCTTTTCTTCGCGGGCGAGGCGACCGACATCGACGAAGCGGGGACCGTCGCAGGCGCCCTGCGCAGCGGCGAGCGCGCCGCTCGCGAGGTGCTCAAAAAAGGCGTCTAATAGCCGAAGCGGGGAGGAGGCGCTGGTACCGTCTCCCAGGAGGCAGGGCATGAAAAACCTCACCGTCGTGCCAAGTAATGAACGGCACGCGAATTTTCTGGAGTCGCTGGCCACCTTCAGCAAGGGTCATCGCGCCGCGCACTGGTCCGGTCCGTTCGGCGCGTTCCTCGAGTCCGTTTTTCCGAAGAATCCGACCGGGATCGTCCGCTCGAGCCACCAGTACGTCTGGGACATGATCCGCAGCGAGGGCCTGGCCGACGACACGGGGCAGCTGCATTGCCGGGTCTTCGAGGACGAGCTCTACGGCATCGGGGAAACGCTCGAGCGGCTGGTCGACTATTTCAAGGCCGCAGCCGCCGGAAGCGAGGTCGGCAGGCGCCTGCTCCTGCTGCTGGGCCCGCCGTCGGGGGGCAAGTCGAGCCTCGTCATCCTGCTCAAGCGCGGCCTCGAGGAGTACAGCCACACCGAGGCCGGCGCGCTCTACGCGGTGCAGGGCTGCCAGTTGCACGAATCGCCGCTGCACCTGGTGCCCCATACGATGCGTCCGCAGTTCCGCCAGACCTACGGCGTCGAGATCAACGGCGAGCTCTGCCCGCTGTGCGCGACCCGCCTGGCGCGCGAATTCTCGGGCGATTTCATGCAGGTGCCGGTGCAGCGGATCTTCATCTCCGAGGCCGGCCGCGTCGGCGTGGGCACCTACGCGCCGCACGACCCGACCACCGCCGACATCGCCGACCTGGTCGGCTCGGTCGATCTCGCCAAGGTCTCGGAGTTCGGCGACGAGGGCGACCCGCGCGCCTGGTCCTGGAGCGGCGCGGTCTATGCCGCGAGCCGCGGGGTGCTCGAGATGATCGAGATCCTCAAGGTGAAGCGCGAGTTCCTCTATCTCCTGCTCACGCTCACGCAGGAGAAGAACGTCAAGGTGTCGCGCTTCCCGCTCATCTACCTCGACGAGACCATCCTCGCGCACACCAACCTCGCCGAGTTCCGCAAGTTCCTGCAGGAACCGGAGAACGAGGCGCTGCTCGACCGCATGGTGATCATCCAGGTGCCCTATACGCTCTCGTACAAGGAGGAGGCGCGCATCTACAAGAAGCTCACCTCGTCCACCCAGGCGTTCCGCGAGGTGCACCTGGATCCGCACGCGCTGCACGTCGCCGCGGTGTTCGCGATCCTGTCCCGGCTCCAGGACGGCCAGGACAAGGCGCCGGGACTCAGCGCCAGGGCGCGCCTCTACGCCGGCGAGGAAATCGAAGGCGTATCGCGCGGCGAGCTCGAGAAAATGCGCGCCAACGCGCCCGACGAGGGCCTGTCCGGCGTCTCGCCCCGCTTCGTGATCAACGCGCTTTCGAACGCCATCATCCAGTCGAGCACCAAGAGCCTCACCAGCATGCAGGTGCTGATCGCGCTCAAGGACGCGATCGAATCCGATGCGCGCATGGACGCCAAGAGGAAGACGCGCCTGGTCGATTTCCTGGTCACGGTGCGCAAGGAGTTTTACAACCGCTGGGTCAAGGAGGACGTGCACAAGGCCCTGTTCGTGTCCTTCGAGCAGGAGGCGCAGCAGCTGCTCGACAAGTACCTCGACGAAGTCGAGGCGACGCTCGACAACCGCTCCGTCAAGGACCCGATCACCAACGAGGAAAGGAAGCCCGACGAGCGCTTTCTCCGGAACGTCGAGGAGAAGATCAAGGTCTCGGATTCGGGCAAGGGTTCATTCCGCCAGGAAGTGGTGCGGAAGGCGATGGGCGCCTACAAGCGCGGCGAGAAATTCACGCTCGGGAGCCACGCGCTGTTGCACGATGCGCTCGAGCAGTACCTCTTCGAGCAGCGTCGCGACGTGCTGCGCCTGGTGTCCTCGAGCGCACGGCCCGACGAGGAAGCGCGGCAGAAGATCTCGGTGGTCGAGAAGCGACTGGTCGACGAGTACGGCTACGATGCGCCGAGCGCCCGCGAGGCGCTCAACTACGTGACGACTCTCCTAGCGCAGGAATAGCTGCAGCTAAGCCGCCGCGCGCTCGGCGCGCCGGCGCTCATGCTCCTGCAGGTGGCGCTTGCGCAGGCGGATCGACTTGGGCGTGATCTCGACCAGCTCGTCTTCGCCGATGAACTCGACCGCGTACTCGAGCGTGAGCCCGATCGGCGGCGTGAGCAGGATCGCCTCGTCCTTGCCGCTGGCGCGGATGTTGGTGAGCTGCTTGGTGCGGATCGGGTTCACCACGAGATCGTTGTCGCGGCTGTGGATGCCGACGATCATGCCCTCGTACACCGGGTCGCCCGGGTTGACGAACATGCGGCCGCGCTCCTGCAGCTTCCACAGCGCGTAGGCCACTGCCTCGCCGTCGTCCTGTGACACGAGCACGCCGTTGCGGTGCTCCTCGATCTCGGCCTTCACCGGGCCATAGTCGTCGAACACGTGGCTCATGATGCCGGTGCCGCGCGTGAGGGTCATGAACTCGCCCTGGAAGCCGATCAGGCCGCGCGCCGTAATGCGGTAGTCCAGGCGCACGCGCCCCTTGCCGTCGGGCTGCATGTCGACCAGCTCGCCGCGCCGGCGGCCGAGCTCTTCCATCACCGCGCCCTGGTTCGCATCCTCGACGTCGACCGTGAGCACCTCGTACGGCTCCAGGCGCTCTCCGTCGATCTCCTTGTAGATCACGCGCGGGCGCGACACCGCGATCTCGTAGCCTTCGCGGCGCATGTTCTCGAGCAGGATCGTGAGGTGCAGCTCGCCGCGGCCGTGCACGATGAAGGTGTCGGTGTCGCTCGGGTACTCGACGCGCATCGCGACGTTGCTCTTCGTCTCGCGCTCCAGGCGCTCGCGGATCTGGCGGCTGGTGACGTACTTGCCCTCGCGCCCGGCGAGCGGCGAGGCGTTGACCAGAAAGTTCATCGTCAGCGTCGGCTCGTCGACCTTGAGCGCGGGCAGCGGATCCGGGTGGTCGACGTCGCACAGCGTCGCGCCGATGCCGACCTCGTCGATGCCGTTGATCAGCACGATGTCGCCGGCCTCGGCCTCGTCCACGGGCTTGCGCTCCAGGCCCTCGAACATGAGGACCTGATTGACCTTGGCCTTGATGTTGTCCGGCAGAAGCAGCACTTCCTGTGCCGCCTTCAGCCGGCCGCGGCGGATGCGGCCGATGCCGATCTTGCCGACGTAGCTCGAGTAGTCGAGCGAGCAGATCTGCAGCTGCAGAGGCGCGTCGGGATCTTCGTCGCGCACCGGTACATATTTGAGGATGGCGTCGAACAGCGGCGCCATGTCGCCGCTTTCATGGTCGAGCTCTTTCTTGGCGTAGCCGAGCAGGGCGGAGGCATAGACCACCGGGAAGTCGAGCTGGTCCTCGCTCGCGCCAAGCTTGTCGAAGAGGTCGAAGGTCTGGTTCACCACCCACTCCGGCCGCGCGCCCGGGCGGTCCACCTTGTTCACCACCACGATCGGTTTCAGCCCGAGGGCGAGCGCCTTGCGCGTGACGAAGCGGGTCTGCGGCATGGGCCCTTCGACCGCGTCGACCAGCAGCAGCACGCCGTCGACCATCGACAGGACGCGCTCGACCTCGCCCCCGAAGTCGGCGTGCCCCGGGGTGTCGACGATGTTGATGTGCGTGCCGTGGTAGCGGATGGCGCAGTTCTTGGCGAGAATGGTGATGCCGCGCTCGCGCTCGAGGTCGTTCGAGTCCATGACCCGTTCCTGCACGTGCTCGTGCGCGGCGAACGTGCCCGACTGCTGCAGCAGCTTGTCGACCAGCGTGGTCTTGCCGTGGTCGACGTGCGCGATGATGGCGATGTTGCGTCGGGCCGAAGCCATGAATCTGATTCCAGAATGAAAAAGGCCCGGCATTGTACGCGAGTAATTGGTTAAAATCTGGGCGTTTCCCCTCGTTTCCGCCCTCAAACTGCGTAACTTTTTCAACTTATTCCCAATGGACAACGCACTGCTTGCGAAGACCGCGGCCGCCATGGTCGCCAAAGGCAAAGGTATCCTCGCCGCAGACGAGTCGAGCGGCACCTGCGAAAAGCGCTTCAAATCGGTCAACGTCGAGTGCACCGAGGAAAACCGCCGCGCGTACCGCAACCTCCTTTTCAGCACGCCGGGCATCGAGCAGTTCCTCTCCGGCGTGATCCTGTTCGACGAGACCGCGCGCCAGAAGGCGATCGACGGCAGCCCGATTCCTGAATACCTCGCGAGAAAGGGCATCGTGCCCGGCATCAAGGTCGACAAGGGCACGGTCCAGCTTTCGCTCGCGCGTCCGGGCGACCTCGTCACCGAGGGGCTCGACGGCCTGTCCAAGCGCCTCGACGAGTACTTCAAGATGGGCTGCCGCTTCGCGAAGTGGCGCGCCGTGATCACGATCGGGCAGGACATGCCCTCGCCGGCGTGCATCCACGCCAACGCAGAGGTGCTGGCGCGCTACGCCGCGGCCTGCCAGGCGGCCGGCATCGTCCCCATGATCGAGCCGGAGGTGCTCCTCGACGGCAACCACACCGCCGAGCGCTCCGAGGAGGTGCACAAGGCGACATTGCAGGAAACCTATGCGGCCGCCGCACGCTATGGCGTTTCCATTGAACACCTCATTCTGAAAACCAGCATGGTGGTCTCGGGCAAGGACAACGCCCGCCAGGCGGGTGTCGACGAGGTCGCAGAGCGCACCGTGCGCGTGCTGAAGAACGTCGTGCCTGCCAAGCAACCCGGAATCGTGTTCCTCTCCGGCGGCCAGTCCGACGAGGCCGCCACTGCACACCTGAATGCCATGGCCGCGACGCGCGGACTCCCCTGGCCGCTCACTTTCTCCTACTCGCGCGCGCTGCAGAACCCGGCGCTCAAGACCTGGAAAGGGCAGGCCGGCAATGCCGCCGCGGCGCAGAAGGCCTTCCACCACCGCGCGCACATGAACGCGCTCGCGGCGCAGGGCAAGTGGAAGAGCGAGCTCGAAAGACAGGCGGCATGACCCTGTACGAATCGAAGATCAAGAGCCTGCCGCGCCTCGGCAAGGGCAAGGTGCGCGACATCTACGCCGTCGGCAAGGACAAGATGCTGATCGTCACGAGCGACCGGCTTTCCGCGTTCGACGTGGTGCTGTCCGATCCGATCCCCGACAAGGGCCGGGTGCTGAACGAGATGGCCAACTTCTGGTTCGAGCGCCTCGGCCACATCGTGCCGAACCAGCTCACCGGCATCGATCCCGAGTCGGTGGTCGCCGACGACGAGCGCGCGCAGGTGCGCGGCCGCTCGGTTGTGGTGAAGAAGCTGAAACCCCTGCCGATCGAGGCGGTGGTGCGCGGCTACATCATCGGCTCGGGCTGGAAGGACTACCAGCGAAGCGGCAGAATCTGCGGCATCGAGCTGCCGAAAGGGCTGCAGCAGGCGCAGAAGCTTCCCGAGCCGATCTTCACCCCCGCCACCAAGGCCGAGTCCGGCCACGACGAGAACATCAGCTTCGAGCAGGTGGAAAAGCTGATCGGCGGCGAGCTCGCGCGCAAGGTCCGCGAAGTCAGCATCCAGCTCTACAAGGAGGCCTCGGACTACGCCGCCTCCAAGGGCATCATCATCGCCGACACCAAGTTCGAATTCGGCTTGGACGAAAGCAACGAATTGGTCCTGATCGACGAGGTGCTCACCGCGGATTCCTCGCGTTTCTGGCCCAGGGATTCGTACCGCGTCGGGGTCTCGCCGCCCTCCTACGACAAGCAGTTCGTGCGCGACTACCTCGAGACGCTCGACTGGAACAAGGAGCCGCCGGCGCCGAAGCTGCCCGCGGACGTGATCGCGCGCACCTCGGAGAAGTATCGCGAAGCGCTGCAGCGCCTCACCGGAAGGACGCTTTCATGATCGGCATCGTCATGGGGTCGACCTCGGACTGGGAGACCATGAAGGCGGCGGCAAAGATGCTCGAGGAGTTCGGCGTGCCCTACGAGGCCAAGGCGATGTCGGCGCACCGCACCCCGCAAGCCGTGGCCGAGTGGGCGTCCAGTGCGCAGAAGAACGGCATGAAGGCGATCATCGCGGCCGCGGGCGGCGCGGCCCATCTCGCCGGCGTGGTCGCCGCGCACACTACCTTGCCGGTGCTCGGCGTGCCGATGCCCTCGAAGCACCTCCAGGGGCTGGACTCGCTGCTTTCCACGGTGCAGATGCCCAAGGGCATCCCGGTCGCGACCTTCGCCATCGGCGATGCAGGCGCGGCGAACGCCGCGCTCTTCGCAGTTGCACTTCTTTCACTTTCCGACTCCGAGCTGCAAAAGAAGCTTACGGAGTTCCGCCGCAAGCAGACCGCGGCGGTGCTGCAAGCCGCGCCGCTCAGGCTCTAGTCACCCGACCAGGACGTTCGGCGACAGCCCGAGCTGCAGGAGCATGCCGAGCTCGTCGCCGAAGTACCAGCTCTCGGCCCACTTCCCGTCCACAAAGCGCGCCGTGCCGATCTCGGCGACCTCGACCACCTTTCCGGTAGGCGCGATGCCGTACAGGTTGACCGTCTGGGTGCCCGCTACCTTGAAGCGCATCCACACGCCGTTGTTCTCCGCGATGAAGCCGTCGATGCGGTCGCGCCGGTCGGGAAACGCGAGCGTCACCGTGGCGTCGGGCGCCCCGCGCGCGACGCCGTACTCGCGCAGATGGGGAAAGCCGTTGCGCAGCTGCCGATAGCCGGGCGCGCGCAGCTCCTTGGGCGGCGCTGCTCCCTTGGAGCGCGCGACGATGAGACGCTGGCGATCCTCGAGCGTCGCCTGCGGCCCCGCCTCGAGGCGCTTCACGACGGCGTCCGGATCCTCCCCCGTATGGGTGACCGGGGGCACCACCAGCTTGCCGTCGCTGCGCTCCGGAATGCGCGCCCCGAGCTGCTTCAGCAGGGCCGCCTCGTCCGCCATGAACCAGCCCTCGACCATCTTTCCGTCCGCGATGCGCAGGATGGCGATTTCGTGGACGTCGACCGTCTTCCCGGTGGGCGGAATGCCGAAAAGATTGCCGCGGTGCGTCCCCGTGAAGCGCAACAGCATGCCGACCTGGTCGCCTTCCGCGATGACTTCCTCGATCACGTCCACGCGGTCGGGGAACGCGCCGCGCAGGAACGAGCCGGTCCCCGGGAAGCCCTGGCCCTGGGCGTTCGCCGCCAGGTGGTGCAGGCCGCCGCGCAGACGCTTGTAGCCTGGCGCCAGCACTTCCTTCATCGCGGCTTCCTCTTCCGGCGTGCCCTGCGCTTTCTTGAAGCGCAGCGCCACCGCCTTGTTGCGCTCGAGCAGCGCAGCCTGCGCCCGGGCGGGCCGCATCTCATGCCCCGCCAGCGACAATCCCGCTCCCGCGACTGCCGCGCTCTTGAGAAACCTGCGTCGCGTAAACATAGCCTCCCGTCTCAGGCGCGCGAGGCCGGGCCCGCATGACACTGGGTCATTGCGGCTCGACGCCGTCGCGGCCGACGTTGATGCGGCTCGCCTCGAGCGTGCCGTCGGGCTTCTTCGTCGCCGCGAGCACGGTGAACTTCGCCCCGGGCTTCAGATCGGCCTTGCCGCCGATCTCGTAGCGGACGATGGGGACGTTGGGCGGTACGACGATCTTCTTCTCGCCGCCCTTGAACTTGACGGTCATCGTGGAGCCGTCCACGCCAGTCACCGTTGTGCCGGCTGCGGCGCCGTTGGTCATGGTGCCGTTCGGCACGGGCGCGTAAGGCCGGTGGCCTTCGCCGGTACCGCGCATCTGCTCGGGGAAGATGTGCACCTCGAGCGCACGCTGGCTGCCGTCCGGTTGCGGCATCGCGGCGCTACCTAGGAAGGTCCCTTCCTTTACTTCCGCCATCGAGGCCTTCACCACGGCGACGATCATTGCGTTGTCCGTGAGCGTGAGCTGGTGCTGGGCGCCGTCCTTGGATTTCAGGGAAAGCACGTTGCCGTCCGCCTTCTCGATCGTCCCGCGCAGCCGCAGCGGCTGCGGCTGCGCGTCGGCGGCGAGCGGCGCCGCGGCGAGGAAGCCGGCGAGCGCCAGCGCGATTGTCTTGGTCATCGTGTCCTCCGGGAAATGCCGCCACGACGTGACGGCGCTCACAGTATAGGCGGCGCCCGGTCGGTTTCTGGGGCCGTCAGGCCGTCGCTGTCATGAAGCTACCGCCGCGCTCTTGAGAAATCCGCGCCGCGTAAACGTGGCCCCTACTGAGCGCGGAGGCCGAGCCGTAGCGCGAGGCCTTCGTAGAGCTGGTATTGGTCGCGCACGAAAGCTTCAGTTTGCGCCGGCGAGCGGATCGCGGCTATGCCGCCCAGCTTCTCGTTGCGGTCACGCCAGCCCGGATCGCGGGAGAGCTTTGCGAGCACATCGGTCCAGCGCTGCACCACTTCCCTCGGCAGCCGGGTTGGCCCCGCCAGCGCCGACCACGCCGCGAGCTTCTCCATCTCGGGCCAGCCGAGTGCGCGCGCGGTCGGCACTTCGGGCAGCTCCGGCAGGCGCTCCCGCGTCGTCGTCATCAAGGCCCGCAGCGTCCCGGATTTCAAATGCGGCAGGAGCGCGCCGAGATTGCTGCAGGCAAACTGCACCTGGCCGCCCAGCAGCGCGGTGGTGAGCTCACCAGAGCCCTTGTACGCAATGCCGGCGGCGGCGTCCTTGGGGAGCCCGAGGAGCGAGAACAGATACTGCGGCCCGAAGTTCTGTAACGTGCCCGCGCCGACGCTGGCGAAATTGAGCTTGCCGGGGTGCTTCGCGATCTCGTCGGTGAGCTCCTTCATCGACTTCCAGGGCGCGTCGGCCTTGACGGCGCAGACGTAGGGGTTCACCTCGAGCAGCGAGAGCAGGGTGAAATCGCTCCAATGGTACGGAGTCTTCACGTCCGTCGCCGGCAGGATCACCTGCGAGGCGATGCGCGCTAGCAGAAGCGTGTAGCCGTCGGCCGGCGCATTGCGCACCGCCAGCGTGCCGATCGCGCCCGACGCGCCGGGCTGATTCACGACGACGATCGGCTGATTGCCCAGGTATTTCGCCGCGTGGTCGGCGAGATTGCGCGCGGCGAGGTCGGCGTCGCTCGCCGCGGTGAACGGCACGACCAGCGTGATCGGCTTGGCGGGGTATTGCGCATGGAGAGCGCCGGAGGCGCCGAGGAGGGCAAATAAGGCGATGAGTCGAAGGGACATGTGTGATTAGGTCGAAAGGCCGAAGGAAGGACAGTTAAGCAGGAATCTTGCGTTCCGACCATGCCGGCCTAGGTGCTTGACGCCGACCGGCTGGCGGCCCAGCAGATGTTGCAGCGCGGCGGATGTCATTCGTCGGCACGGCCAGGCACCCCGGCGGTACCCGCGCATTGTCGCCGTCCCCGGCGGCCGGGCGGTGCGACCGGGGGGGGGGTGTGTCCCGATGCCGAGGCCGATTACCCCCGAAGCCTCGCGTATTTGGCACACAGCGCTGCCGTGGTAGGCTCATCCTGAGGGGCGAAGCTTTGCCACGCTCCCTCGCCGATGCCGGCATTGCAAACAAGAGCTAATAGCCGTCAAGCGCGGGATCGGCGAGCGTACGCTCAGCTAATTAGGGGAGGAAGCAGCGCCTGGCGCGCAGGTTTGCGGACCAGAGCGCTGCTAGCTAGGTGTCGACCGCAGCGTTTTCTGAGATTGCCGTCAGTTGGTACCCACGCGAAACCGAGGCGTCGATCCTTGCGCAACTGTTGCGCCTGTCTCGCCTGACGGTGCTACACGGCGAAGCCGGTGCTGGCAAGACTGCATTGCTAAAGAACGGCGTCTTGCCGCGGCTGCGCCGGCGCGCTAGCGACCGCGATTTGACGGTGGCGCCCGAATCGCCGAAGGAGCTGCCGTTTCCAGATCGCCGGCAGATCCATGCCGCGGCCGAGCGAGCGCCGGAAGTCGCGATCTTTTTCGATGAGTGGAACGAGGCGCCGCTTGCGGCGCTGGAAGCCCGGATGCGAGGCGCGTTGCGTGCCTGCCGCCCACGAACAGCGGAGCCCGCCGCTTCCATGGCAAAGAGTTTGGAAGCGTGGAACAACGAGTTGGGCGTTCGTTTCCTTATCATTTTCGACGCGTTCGACGAGTATCTTGCAGCATCGCGCGACGCGCCGGGCATTCGGCAATTTGGCGCGCAGTTCGCGGAGGTACTCGAGGACGATCGCCTGCCGGCGAACTTTCTGCTGGCATTGCGGGACGAGCGGCCGCTGGTGGAGCGCTTCGAGGGGCGTATCGCTCGCCTAGGCGACACCTCGGTACGCCTTCCCTCCTGGCATCGATTCGTCGGATCACTTCACGAGAATGAGCACCGCGCCGGACCACCTGCCGCGGCAGCGCCTGACCTCGGCGACGCCACAGCGCCGGCGCTGCGGCCGATACCGGATTCCGGACTGCACACCATTACAGGAGTGTCCCGACTCCTCGAGGGCGTATCGCTAGTTCTCGAGGCGGCACCGAAATCCGAATTGCAGACCGTCCGGGCAACGTCTGAAGTTGGGGAGCCCCCATCGCCCGTTCTCGAGGTGATTGCCTTTGACCTTGCCCAGTCTCCGGCGGAGCCGGAATCGAACTCGCGGACTGCCCCAAGAGTTTCTGAGGTCGCCGACCGGGCAACGTCTGAAGTTGGGGAGTCCCCAATACCCGTTCTCGAGGTGATTGCGGAGTCCAACTCGCACAGCGGTTTGCCCGCGCCCCACGGGCTCGGCGCTCAACATTCGCGGGCAAGCAGTGTGCGGCGCCATTGGGGAGTCAAACTGGCATGGCTCGCGCTGCCGCTTATCGGCATTCCGCTATTGCTGATCGTACTGACGCCCAAGCTACCGAGCCAAGTGGTGAACGTACTGACGAACCCCAAGCCACCGAGCCAAGTGGTGACGGTACTGACGAACCCCAAGCCACCGAGCGACGTAACGCGAACACCGGCCGCGACCGAACGATCCACCGCCGCGGCGACCGCGGGCGGCATGTCGGAGATTGCCCGCCTCATGGCACGCGCCAATGCATTGCTGGCCCAGCGCGACATCGCCTCGGCTCGGATCGTCCTGGAGCGGGCGGTCGATCTGGGCAGCGCCAAAGCCGCCTTCGCGCTGGCCGAGACATATGACCCGATCGTTCTCGCTGCCTGGCGCACGTTCGGGACGCTCGGCGATGTAGCGAGAGCCAAACAACTCTACGCCAAGGCACGGGCCGGCGGCGTGCTAGAGGCCCAGGACCGCTTGAATGCGTTGCGTGAGTAGGTTGTTGAGGCTTTCAGCATCATTTTTCGCCGCAATTGATGGGTCCGCTCGACCGGTGCGTGGGGCTGCGGCCGAATTGGCTACTTTGACCCCATAGCGAGGCGCCGGGCGCTTGGGCACTATCGGGTCGGGCGCGTCGCTGCCGACGATGACGGGCTTGCGGCTTATTACGCCGCCGAAGCGACTGTTGATGAGGTCGCGCATGCGCCGAACCGGGAGGGATCGGCGGATCGGATGCGCACTATAGGGATGCATACGGGGGGAGCAACTTAATGAGCACATCATTTATCGCGCGCCCGTTCGGCGCGTTCGCAGTGGCCGCAGCAACGGTGCTGGCCGGGTTGGCAAACGACGTTGCCGCCCAAGGGCAGACCCCGCCGCCGCGCCGCGATGTGCAGCAGCGAGCGCAAATTAACGCCTGGACGGTCGGTCTCGCCGGCGGCCTGCTCGAGGGAGCGCCGCTGCGGCTGGCGACCGAGATGGCGCGCGTCGCCGACGACGGGCCGAACATGCACGTGCTGCCCATCGTCACCCGCGGGCCGGTCGAGAACCTGAACGACCTGCTCTATCTCAAGGGCGTCGACCTGGCGATCATCAATTCCGACGCGATGGACGAGTACAAGATCCGGTCTCCCGAGCTCGTGAAGCGCGTCACCTACCTGCTGAACCTGTTCCCCTCCGAGTTGCACATCCTCGTGCGGCCGGAGATCCAGAGCCTGCAGGACCTGGCGGGCAAGAAGGTCAACTTCAACACGCTCGGCACGGCGGCGGCCTTCTCGGGACCCCTGATCTTCAGCCGGTTGGGCGTCAACATCGAAAAGACCTTCATCCCGCACCCGGTGGCAATGCAGCAGCTGCGCAAGGGCGAGGGCGGGATGGCCGCTGTGGTGTTCATCACCTCCAAGCCGGTGGATGCTTTCCAGCGCGGCCAGTGGGAGCCGGGCTTCAAATTCCTGCCGCTGCCCTATGACGCCAAATTCGAGGACTACTACCTGCCCGCGACGCTCGAGGCCTCCGAGTATCCCAACCTGATCAAGGCCGGCGAGCGCATCTCGACGATCGCCGTGCCGTCCGTGCTGGTCGCCTATAACTGGCCGGCGGATTCCAACCGCTACCAGCGCGTCGCGCGCTTCACCGACCTGCTGTTCTCGCGCATCGAGAAATTGCAGGAGCCCGGCTTCGACCCGAAATGGAAATCGATCAATCTCGGCGCCACGGTTCCGGGCCTGACCCGGTTCCCGGCGGCGCAGGCATGGCTCGACCGCAAGGGGAGCGAAGCGCGCGCGAAACGATGAACCCCACGGTTCTTCCGCTGGCCGCCGCCTTGGCGGCGCTCAGCGCCTCAGCCTTGGCGCAGAGCGACAGCGAGCTCATGCAGAAGCTGAACGCTTGCTCGCAGCTCGAAGGCGGCGCGCGGCGTGACTGCCTCGACAAGTTGGCGCGTGAAATCCCGGCACCCCCCAAATCGTCGCCAGCCGCAAAGCCGCCGGCCGCAAAGCGACCGCAGCCGCCGGCCACACTGCCAGCGCCGGCCAAGGCAACGGTGGCCGACACCTGGTTCGTCACCGAAACCGTTTCACCCCTCGACTACTCGCCGATCGCCATCGCGACCGCCACGGCGGCGGCAGGGGCGGACGGCGCGACCATGTCGTTATCGGTCCAATGCCGCGGCGGCCGCACGGATGTGGTGGTCGCGGGCGCTGCGATCCAGCGCGGGCCGGAAGACGCCGCCGTCACCTACATGGTCAACGCCGGACCGCCGGTGCCGGTCGCGGTTGGCGTGGCGCCCTCGGGCAAGGGTTTGGCATTCCGGCTCGACACCGTAAGCCTGATCGCGGCGCTGCCCAGTGACGGGGACATGACGGTGCGGGTCGCCGGCCGACAGGGCGGCAGCGTCGAAGGGAAGTTCTCATTGGCCGGCTTGGCAAAGGCTCGGGCGAAGATCGGGGCGACCTGCAAGTGGCCGCAGGCGGCCCGCGCCGCGCAATCGAGGTCGAGCGACCGCTAGTCCACAGTGGCGCCGGAGGCGCGGATGATACGCGCCCATTTCTCGCCCTCGGCGCGGATGTGCGCGGCGAACTCGCCGCGCGTGCCGCCGATCGCGACGAGTCCGTCCGCCACCATGCGCGCCTTCATCTGCGGGGTGCGCATGATGGCGGCGACGCGGGCGTTCAGGAAGTCGAGCACGTCGGGCGGCGTCCCGGCGGGCGCGAGGAGCCCATACCACTGCGCCGACTCGTAGCCCGGCAGCCCCGACTCCGCCACCGTCGGAAGGTCGGGAAAGGCCGCGAGCCGCTCGCGGCTCGTCACGGCGAGCGCGCGCAGTTTCCCCGCCGCGATGTGCGGTCCCGCGCTGATCGCCGGGATGAACATCACCGGCGCGTCGCCCGCGAGGAGGCCGATCATCGCCGGCCCGGAGCCGCGATAGGGCACGTGCACCATCTGCACGCCCGCCATGCTGTTGAAGAGCTCGCCCGCGAGGTGCGGCGTGCTGCCGCTGCCGGCGCCCGCGAAGCCGATCTCGCCAGGCCTCGCCTTCGCCGCTGCGATGAGCTCGCGCACCGAGTGCACCGGCAGCGAAGGGTGCACCGCGAGGATGTTCGGCCCGAGCGCCATGAGGCTGACCGGCTCGAAATCCTTGACCGGGTCGTAGGGCACCTTCTTGTAGAGGCTCGGGTTCGTGACAAGGCCCGCGCCGGTGAAGAGGAGCGTGTGGCCGTCCGGCGCCGCGTGCGCCGCGGCCTCGGTGCCGATATTGCCGTTCGCGCCGCCGCGGTTCTCGATGACGAAAGGCTTGCCGGTGCTCTCGGAGAGCGCCTGCGCGAGGATGCGCCCGGCCGCGTCGACGCCTCCTCCGGCGGGGAAGGGGACGATCATGCGCACCGGGCCCCCGGGATAGGCCGGTTGCGCGGCGGCGCTACCTGCCAACAACAAGACGGCGACAAGGGCGGCGAGTCTGGTCATGGGCTTTCTCGGTGGATCGACTGCCAGATCGCTTGCGGCGTCGCGGGGATCGGCACGTCGCGCACGCCCAATTCTGCCAGCGCGTCGCCGATCGCGTTCGCCACGGCGGCCGGCGCCGGCGTGGTACCGCCTTCGCCGCCGGCCTTGATGCCGAACGGGTTGGTGGGCGAGAGCACCTCGACGATCTCGCAGCGGAACGACGGCAGGTCGGCCGCGCGCGGCAGCGCATAGTCCATGAGCGTGCCCGCGAGGGGCTGGCCGGAATCGTCCATCGCGCAGAGCTCGCCGAGCGCCTGCCCAGCGCCCTGCGCGATTCCGCCGTGCGTCTGGCCGTGCACGATGAGCGGATTGACGCAGCGGCCGACGTCGTCGACCGCCGCGTAGCGCGTGAGCGCGACCGCACCCGTCTGCGGGTCTACCTCGCACTCGCAGACCGCGCAGCCGTTCGGGAACACCGGGTCGTGCATCTCGTGGTCGGCGGTCGCGGCGAGCCCGCCCTGCAGCTCCTTCGGCAGGAGCGCGCGCTCGGCCGCTGAGGCGAGCGCGAGGAAGTCGAGGCTCCGGTCGCCCGCACGAAAACAGCCGTCGCGGAACGTGGCGGGCGCTTCGAGGAGGTACGAGGCGATGCGCTCACCCTTCGCGACGAGCTCTCGCGCGGCGATCGAGAACACGGTCGCGGCGTGACGCATCGAGCGCCCGGAGTGCGAGCCGCCGCCGCCGCTGGCGATGTCGGTATCTCCATAGACGATATCGACGCGGTCGGCGGGGACGGAGAGAAGTTCGCAGACCACCTGGGCGAAGCTCGTCTCGTGTCCCTGCCCGCTGGCCTGCGTGCCGATCACCGCGCGCACGCGCCCTTCCGGCAGCACCGTGACCTGGGCGCGCTCGGTGGGCGAGCCGATCGACGATTCGACGTATGCCGCGACGCCCATGCCGAGGCGTCGTCCTCGCGCAAGCGCCGCCTCGCGCCGCGCGGGAAAGCCGTCCCTGTCGGCAAGGCGCAGCGCGAGGTCGAGATTCGCGGCGTAGGTGCCGCTGTCGTAGACCATGCCGACGGCGTTGCGATAAGGCATGGCCTCGGGCGGCACGAGGTTGCGCCGTCGCAGCTCCACGCGATCGATACCGAGCTCGCGCGCCGCAGTATCGACGAGGCGCTCGAGCGCGAAAGTGATCTCCGGACGGCCCGAGCTGCGGTACGGATTGGTTGGCGCGGTGTTCGTGAACACCGCGCGGCTGCGCAGCGTCGCGGCGGGAATGCGGTACGGGCCGGTGATGAGACCGGAGCCCTTCGAGAGCGGAGAGAGCGACACGCAGCGCGCGCCGACATTGCTGACGTTAGAGGCGCGCAGCGCGAGAAAACGTCCCGCGGCGTCGAGCGCCAGCTCGACCTCGATCAGGAGATCGCGCCCCTGGTAGTCGGAGACGAGCGACTCGGCGCGCGAGGCCCTGAACTTCACCGGGCGAGCGAGCTTGCGCGCCGCCCAGAGCACCAGGCCGTATTCGACATAGGCGCGGTTTCGAGTGCCGAAGTTGCCGCCCACGTCGCCGGTGACCACGCGCAGGCACTCGGGGGGGACGCCGAGCGCGCCGGCGAGGTCGCGCCGATGTCGCAGCGCGCCGCCGCTCGGCACCCAGAGCGTATAACGGTCGTCTTTGTATAGGCCGAGCGCTGCGCGCGGCTCGAGAGGGCAGGCGGTGACGCGCGGGACGTGGAAGTCCATCCCTACGACGTGTGCGGCGGCCGCGAACGCGCGCTCGGTCGCCGCCACGTCGCCGAAGGTCGTGTCGATGAGCATGTTGTCCGGCGCTTCGTCCCAGAGCTTCGGCGCGCCCGGCTCGAGCGCTGCGGCGGCGTGAGTCACGGCGGGCAGCGGCTCGTAGTGCACGTCCACGAGCTCTGCGGCATCGACCGCTTCATCCTGCGTGCGCGCGACCACCATCGCCACCGCCTCGCCGGCATGGCGCGCCTTGTCGACGGGCAGGAGCAAATGCGGACCGTAGAAGAGCGAGCGGCCCGCGGGCGGCCCGAGCTTCATGTCGAACTTCGTCGACGGCATCGGCGAGTGGTCGAGCGGACGCAAGCCGTCTGCGGCGCAGTCGGCGCCGGTGAAGACGCCGAGCACGCCCGGCATCCTCTGCGCCTGCTGGATCGAAATTCGCTCGATGCGCGCGTGCGCGTGGGGCGAGCGCACCATCGCCGCGTACGCCTGGCCCTCGAGCTGCAGATCGTCGGTGAAGCGCCCGGCGCCCGTCAGGAAGCGCGCGTCCTCCGTGCGCGTGAGCGGCTGGCCGATCATTCCGCGCGCGCGCCGGAATCCGTCGCGACCTTTGCTTGCCACGGCACCTTCTGAATTGACGCTGAAAGACCAAAGGCATAATACCGTCGATTCCGCGAATGGGATTCCGCAAGGGGAGGCGTTAGCACCATGAGGACAATCGACATCCATGCGCACATGGTCCCGCGCGGCGTATGGCGGGCCGCCGAGACGAAGCGCGCCTGGTACGGCTATCGCCACGAGCCGGGCGAGGGCCTGGGCACGATGGTCTGCGACGGCAGGCGCACGGCGTTCAACTCACCGAAGATCCGCTTCACCCCCGAAGAGCGGATCAAAGACATGGATGCGCAGCGCGTCGACGTGCAGGTGGTCTCGATCCACACGCCGTTCTTCGGCTATCAGCTCGACGCCGCGCAGGGACGCGCCCTTGCGCGCGAGGTCAACGACGAGATAGCGGAGATGCCGCAGCAGTGGCCCAAACGGTTCGCCGGTCTTGCGACGCTGCCCGTGCACTACGTGAAAGAAGCGATCGACGAGCTCGAGCGCGCGGTCGGCGTGCTTGGCCTCAAGGGCGCGGAGCTCGACACTGCCGTGATGTGGGACGATCCCAAATACCTGCCGCTCTTCAAGGCGGCTGAGGCGATGGGCGCGGTGCTCTTCTTCCACCCGCAGCCGCAGCACAACTTCCTCGTCCAGCGCACGGACAAGTATCGGTTGTTCAATAGCCTCGGCGTCATCATGGACGACGCGATCGCCGTCGCGCTGCTGATCCACGGCGGGGTGCTCGATGCCTGCCCGGAGCTCAAGCTGTGCATCGCCCACGGCGGCGGCCCGGCGTGCTACGCCATGGGCCGCATGGATCGCGCGTGGGAGGAGATGCCAGCCGGGCGCCGTACGATCCCGCAGCCGCCGAGCAAATACCAGCGCCGGCTGTACTACGACACCGTAGTCGGCAGCGAGAAGGCGCTGCGCTTCCTGCTCGACGAGGTCGGAGCCGACCGCGTGGTGCTCGGCAGCGACTGGCCATTCGTGCCCTGGCACCCCTCGCCGGTCAGCTGGGTCCAGGGCTTGAAGAGCCTGACCCAGGAAGAGAAGGACCAGATCCTCTGGCGCAATCTCGAGTCGCTGCTGAAGCTGTAGACGCGAAAGGCTGGTGAGCCCGGCAGATCGACGCGGTGTTGCAAGCCGCGCCGCTCGGGCTCTAGCAGGGAGAGGCTTCCCGCAGGCGTTTGAGCATCTGCGGGAACGGCACACCGGTGGCCGCCGCGGCGACGAGGGCGCGCCTACCAACGCTGAGCTCGCCGAGAAACATGAGCTCCATGGCGACCTCCCAGGGCAGCCCCTGCCGGCTGCCGTCGCGCGAATCCATGATGAGTCGACTGATGTAGGCTTCGCACTCGGGCCGGCCCCAGAGTTGGCACAGCTTGCTCAGCACGTGCGGCAGGCGCTCGAGCCCGCAGGCCTCGGACGGGAGCGCCGGAGAAATTTGCGTGTTCGAAGAAGCCAGTGTGTTCGCAGAAGCCATAAGGTAAGGCTCGTGTCGCAGTTCGATGTGCCACCATGCTGCCGTTATTCGCCGCGGTGGTCTGTGAGTATTTGTCCAACAGAGGGAAGACGCCGGGGCTGATGATTCTTTCGGACTACACCCATAACAACGCATCATGAGTAAGGACGTCGAGCGAGCGGCTCGCATCCTGCGAAGCGGCGGCCTGGTGGCATTTCCGACGGAGACTGTGTACGGATTGGGCGCCGACGCGTCGAGCGCGTCCGCCATGGCGAAGCTCTACGCCGTCAAGCGCCGTCCCGCCGACCACCCCGTGATCGTGCACTTCGCTTCGGCCGACGCGGCGTTCGGCTGGGCGCGCGAAGTCCCGGAGAGCGCTCGCAGGCTCGCGCACGAGTTCTGGCCCGGCCCGCTGACGCTGGTGCTCCGGCGTTCAGAGAAGGCGCAGGACTTCGTCACCGGCGGCCAAGACACGGTCGGTTTGCGCGTTCCGTCGCATCCTGTGGCCCACGAGCTCCTGAAGACATTCAAGCAGGGCGTCGCGGCGCCGTCGGCCAACCGCTTCGGCCGGGTCTCGCCGACCACTGCCGCGCATGTTCGCGCCGACCTCGGAGCCGACGTCGACCTCGTGCTCGAAGGCGGACCGACCGAGGTAGGTATCGAGTCCACCATCGTGGACCTTTCCGGCGCCGCGCCCGCGCTGCTTCGCCCTGGCCGCATCACGCGATTCGACATTGAAAAAGTCCTCGGCTCAGGACTTGCCGAGAAGGACGCTGCTTCGCCGCGTCATTCCGGGGGCCTCGAGCGCCACTACGCGCCGCGCACTCCGGCGCGGCTCGTACCCTCGTACGACCTCGACAAGGAGATCGCGCGCCTCAACGAAAAGGTGGCGGTGCTCGCCTTCTCGCGGCCCGACGAGCGCGTCGACTACTGGCTGCGCATGCCGCGCGATCCGCATGCGTACGCCCAGAAGCTCTACGCCGCGCTGCGCGAGCTCGACTCCGCGGGCTGCGACGAAATCCTGGTCGAGGCGCCCCCCGAGGCGCTGGAATGGACTGCGGTGCGCGATCGCCTGAAGCGCGCCTGCGGCTAGAATGCCTCTGATGAGAACGGCTGCGCTCGTTCTGGTTCTACTCGGGCTGAACGCGTGCTCGAACGCGATCGTCGGGACAAGCTTCAACTCGACAGCTGCTGCGCCAGCGAGTGCTGGAACCGTGACCATAGTAAGCACCGGCGGCGGCGCGGCGGCGGTTGTGGGTGCGCTTGCCTTCGCCGCTTTCATGGATGCCGACTACCGCGGCTCCATGGACATGCGCTCATCGCCTTCCTTTAGCGGCCCTCATGGCGCCTTTTGGGCGAGGCCCGTTCCCGAGCTCGATCCCGGCCGAAAGATCAGCGAGCAGGACTGCACTAAACCCGTGGATCTTTCGCAGGGCAACATCCGCTGTAAGTAGCTGAGCCAGTTTCCTAAGCCTTCACCGGGCCGGGCTTGCCGTCCTCGACGACGTAGGTGGCGAGCGTGCTGCAGCCCGCGTCGCGGCGCTGCACGGTTTCCATGATGCGCAGGTCCGAGGTCCAGCGCTCGCGAGCGAGGTCGACGCGCACGTAGCCGCGGTAGCGGCTCTCGCCGAGAACGATGTGCGGGTTGTCGGGGAGGTACTGGTTCATGCGCTCCTGCGACCAGGCCTGCGAGGTGATCGAGGTGCCGACGAACTCGGAGGCGATCACAGGCGAGGCCGGGTCGTCGAAGTCGAGCTTGAGCTGCGACACGTTGAAGCAGTGCACGTCGCCGCCGATCACCACGGGATTCGCGACGTTCTTGGACTTGAAGGTGGTGAGGAGCCGCTCGCGCGCGGCGGGGTAGCCGTCCCAGCCGTCGGTCCAGGCGCGCCGGCCCGGTCCGGGCATCTGGTCGAACTGCGCCATCGCGGTGGTCTGGACGATGACATTCCAGGCTGCGCGCGATTCGCCGAGCCCGTTCTCGAGCCAGCGCTCCTGCCTGCGTCCGAGCATGGTGCGGCCAGGATTACCTAGACGCGGGCATTTCTCGATATCCACGGTATTGGAGCCGCCGCGGCGGCCCGGGCGCGGGCACGCGTGCCACGAGCGGTACTGGCGGCAATCGACAACGTGGAAGCGCGCGAGCGGACCCCAGTCGAGGTGCGTATAGATCTGCATGTGCGGGCCCTGCGGCTGCATGCGCGGCGGCAGAGGCATGTGCTCGTAGTAGGCACGGTAGGCGGCCTCGCGTCGCAGCAGGAACGATTCGCGGTCCATGCCGTCCTCGGGCCGGTCGTCGGCGTAGTCGTTGTCGACCTCGTGATCGTCCCACGTGAGGATCCACGGGCACGCGGCGTGCGCATCCTGCAGATCCGGATCGCTCCGATAGAGCGCGTGGCGCGCCCGGTAGTCTTCGAGGGAGTACGGTTCAGGACGGTCGTGCTTGCGCACGTGGTCGCGGCCCCAGCTCGACTCGTAGATGTAGTCGCCGAGGAACACGACGAGGTCCGGGTCGTCGGCGACGATGTGGCGGTAGGCGCCGAAATAGCCTTGCTCGTATTGCTGGCAGGACGCGAACGCGAACCGCATTCGGCCGCCGACTTTGCCGGCCGGCGGCGCGGTGCGGGTGCGTCCGATGCGGCTTTGCGCGCTGCCGGCGGTGAAGCGGTACCAGTACCAGCGTTCTGGCTCGAGGCCTTCGACCTCGACATGGACCGAATGCAGCCACTCCGGCTGCGCGAGCGCCTCGCCCGAGCGCACCACGGACTTGAAGCCTTCGTCCGCGGCAAGCTCCCATTTCAGCGCCACCGGCACCGGATCCACGCCGGTGAGGCGTGTCCACAGCACGATCTCCGACGGAGACGGGTAGCCCGAGGCGACCCCGAGCGAGAACGGGTAGGACTGCGCGCGCAGATTCCTGCAGACGGAGAAAGCGCCGAGGGTCTGCAGGAAGCGGCGGCGGGTGAACATGCGACTAGAATACCGGCTTCAGGTCTGGAGCCCGCAATGATCCATTTCGTCGTTCACGAGGAAGGCGATGGCGTCGGCGTCGTCGTGGTCGAAGGCGTGAAGGCCGGCCAGGAGCTCTCCGGCTGGATCATGGAGGACGACAAGGACCTCAAGGTCACGGCGCGGAACGACATCCCGATCGGTCACAAGCTCGCGCTGCGCGACTACCGCGAGGGCGACACCGTGATCAAGTACGGCGTCGACATCGGAAAAGTGGTGCAGCCGATCCGCAAGGGCGAGCATCTGCACGTACATAACGTAAAGACCAAGCGCTGGTAGACATGAACCTCTCTAATTCGACGTTTTTCGGATACAAGCGGGAAAACGGCCGGGTCGGCGTGCGCAACCACGTCATCATCCTTCCTGTCGACGACCTTTCGAACGCCGCGGCGCAGGCGGTCGAATCGAGCATCAAGGGAACGATGGCGCTGCCGCACCCCTATGGCCGGCTGCAGTTCGGCGCCGACCTCGACCTCCACTTCCGCACCCTGATCGGCACGGGATCCAACCCCAACGTCGCGGCGGTGGTGGTCATCGGCATCGAGGACGGCTGGACTTCTCGCGTCGTGGAAGGAATTCAGAAAACCGGAAAACCGGTCGCCGGCTTCGGCATCGAGGGGCACGGCGACCACGAGACCATCCGCCGCGCCTCGCAGAAGGCGAGGGAATTCGTGCAGTGGGCGAGCGAGCTGCGGCGCGAGGAGCGGCCGCTCAAGGAGCTGTGGGTGTCCACGAAGTGCGGCGAGTCGGACACGACTTCGGGCTGCGGCGCCAACCCCACGGTCGGCAACGCCTTCGACAAGCTCTATCCGCACGGGGTCACGCTGGTGTTCGGCGAGACCACCGAGCTCACCGGCGGCGAGCACCTCGTCGCCGCCCGCTGCCGCAACGACGCGGTGCGGAAGCAATTCCAGTTCGTGTTCGATCGCTACCAGGACGTCATCAACCGGCACAAGACGAGCGATCTTTCCGAGTCGCAGCCCACCAAGGGGAACATCGCCGGCGGGCTCACCACGATCGAGGAGAAGGCGCTCGGCAACATCCAGAAGATCGGCCGCAAGTGCATGGTCGACGGCGTGCTCGACAAGGCCGAGACGCCGACGGGGCCGGGCCTGTGGTTCATGGACTCGTCCTCCGCCGCGGCCGAGATGGTGACGCTGTGCGCCGCCTCCGGGTACGCGGTGCACTTCTTCCCGACCGGCCAGGGCAACGTCATCGGCAACCCGATCCTGCCGGTGATCAAGCTGTGCGCCAACCCGCGCACCGTGCGCACGATGTCGGAGCACATCGACGTCGACGTCTCTGGGCTGCTGCGAAAGGAAATGACTCCCGACCAGGCGGGTGACAAGCTGCTCGAGTGTATGTTCCGCACCGCTAACGGCCGGCTTACAGCTGCCGAAGCGCTCGGTCACCGCGAGTTCGTGCTCACCAGATTGTACGAATCGGCTTGAAGGTCTCCGTCTGGAAAGGAGGCGCTGAAGGCGCCTTCCAGGAATTCGAAGTCCCGCGCCTTCCCAGCCAGACCGTCCTCGACGTCGTTACTTACATCCAGCGCGCGCTCGACCCCACGCTCGCGTACCGCTACGCCTGCCGGGTCGGCATGTGCGGTTCCTGCGCGATGACCGTGAACGGCGCGCCGCGCTGGACCTGCCGCACTCACGTGGACAAGGTGGTGCGCGACGAGCGCCTCCAGATCGGCCCGCTGAAGAACCTGCCGGTGATCCGCGACCTCGTCACAGACATGCGCGAGTTCTTCGACAAGTGGGCCCGGGCGAAGGGGCAGTTCGAGGGAGGCAGGAGCAAAAGCGATGACTTTCACGCGGTAAGACCGGATTCGGCGAACCGCCTCCAGGTGGACGCGGCAATCGAATGCATTGGCTGCGGCGTCTGCTACAGCGCCTGCGACGTCGTCGCCTGGAATCCAGACTACTTGGGGCCGGCGGCGCTCAACCGCGCCTGGACCCTGGTGAAGGACGAGCGCGACGGCGCGAAGCTCGAGCGCCTGCGTGCAGTGGCCGGAGACGCCGGCTGCCACAGCTGCCACACGCACATGAGCTGCACCGAGCGCTGCCCGAAGCAACTTTCCCCCACCGCCAGTATCGCCGGTCTGAAGCGCGAGATTCTGAAATCGGTCGTGCGGGGCGAGCTTTGACTACCCGCGCGGAAACACTGTTGTGGATTGCACAGCGCGCGAGCGCGGCGGTGCTCGCGGTCTGCGTCGCGGTGCACCTGGCGACGATCATCTACGCGGTGCAGGGCGGCCTCACCGCCGCCGAGATCCTCGGGCGCACGCGCGGAAACCACGCCTGGCTCGCCTTCTACAGCGTCTTCGTCGTCGCAGTGAGCGTGCACGCGCCGATCGGGCTGCGCGCGATTTTCCTCGAATGGCTGCGCTGGCGCGGCGCCTCGCGCGACATCGTGCTGGCGCTTTTTTCGGCGGCGCTCGCGTGGATGGGAATGCGCGCGGTCTTCTCGGTGTTCATATGAAGAAGGGAGCGTCGTACTGGGTTGCGATCGTCCACCGGGTCTCGGGAATCGCGCTCGCGCTTTTCCTGCCGCTGCACTTCTGGGCGCTGTCAACCGCGCTCGAGCTGGACGCGTTCCTCGCCTGGACGCGCCAGCCTGCGGTGCGGATCGCGGAGTGGGGAATCGTCGTCGCGCTGGCGGCGCATTTCGCTGGAGGGTTGAGGGTACTGGCGCTCGAGTTTCTGCCCTGGCACGAGCGCCAGAAGACGCTGGCCGCGGCCGCCGCCGCCGTCACCGTGGCCGTCGGGCTCGCTCTGGCGCTGGCACTGTAGAATGAATTTCAAAGGAGGATCGCAATGGGGTGGATGAAGCTTGTCGGGGCCGCGCTGCTCGCGCTCGCCTCTACCGGGGCCGCGGCACAGGGTTGGCCGCAGAAGCCGGTCCGCTTCATCGTGCCGTTCCCGCCCGGCGGCGCGACCGACATCTCGGCGCGGCTGCTCGGCGAGAAGCTCACTCAGATCTGGGGCCAGCAGGTGGTGATCGAGAATCGCGGCGGCGCCGGCGGCGGCGTCGGTGCGGCCGAAGCGGCGCGTGCCGCGCCCGACGGCTATACGCTGTTCTTCCCGTCGGGGTCGGTCGTGACGGCGAACCAGCACATCTACAGCAAGCTGAACTACGACCCCGAGCGAGACTTCGTTCCCATCACCAACGTCGTGTCGGGGCCGCAGGTCGTGGCGGTGCCGGCTGCCTCGCCCTACAAGTCGGTCAAGGATCTCGTCGCAGCCCTGCGCGCGAATCCAGGCAAGCTGACTTACGGCCATGCCGGCATCGGCTCGCAGACGCACCTCGCGGCGGAGAACTTCCTCAATGCCGCGAAGGCCGACGCGGTGGCCGTGCCGTACAAGGGAGAAGGGCCGGCGCTCGCCGGCCTGGTAGGCGGCGACATCGCGTTCACCGTCACCAACGTCGCGGCGACGCTGCCGCACATCAGCTCCGGCCGCGTGCGCGCGCTGGGCGTGACCAGCAAGACCGAAGCGCCGCAGCTCCCGGGCGTGCCGCCGGTCGCGCAGACGCTGCCGGGCTTCGAAAACACGGGATGGTTCGGCATCGTCGCGCCCACCGGTACGCCAAAGGAGATCATCGACAAGGTCTACCGCGACACGAAGAAGGCGCTCGAAGCGAGCGACCTGCGGGCGCGCCTCTACGTGCAGGGCCTTGCGCCGGTGGGCAATACCCCCGCCGAGATGGGCAAGGCGATGAAGGAGGAGACGGCGCTCTGGGCGCGTGTCGTCCGGGAGCGCAACATCAAGGTCCAGTGAAAGTCGATCTGAACCAAGTCGAGGAGGCGGCGAAGGAGCTCTACATCCGCGCGCTCAAGCTGCTGCCCCCCGACGTGAAGCAGGGCTTCGACGCGCTCTCGCGGAGCGAGACCGACGCGGGCGCGAAGCGCATGCTCGGCACCATGATCCGCAACATCTCGGTCGCCGAGAACACCGACAACCTCCTCTGCCAGGACACCGGCATCCCGATCTACAACGTGTGGATCGGACGCGGCGTCGAGGTCGACGGGGTCGGGATCAAGGACGCCATCCGGCGCGGCTGCGCCCGCTCGACGCGCGAGTACTCGTTTCGCTCCTCCATCGTGCATCCGACCACGCGGGTGAACGACCACACCTCGACCGGCCGCGGCATCCCGGTGGTCAACATCGATTTCTCCAGCGACGAGAACCTCGTGATCGAGATGATTCCCAAGGGCTCGGGCTCCGAGAACAATTCGTGGCTGCGCATGGCGGTCCCCGCCGAGGGCGTGGACGCCATCAAGAGCTTCGTGGTCGACTGCGTGCTCGAGGCCGGCGGCAAGACCTGTCCGCCCACGATCGTGGGCGTCGGCGTGGGCGGCACGGCCGATCTGTGCGTGCACCTCGCGAAGCTTGCGGCGACGCGCCCGCTCGGCTCGCAATGCGACGACCCGGAGGGCGCGAAGCTGGAGCGGCAGCTGTCGGAGGCCGTGAACCTGCTAGGGGTCGGTCCCCAGGGGCTCGGCGGCGATTCCACCGCCTTTGCGGTGCACGTTGAAACCGCCGCGACCCACATCACCATGAACCCGGTCGCAGTGAACATGCAGTGCCACTCCGCGCGCCGCGCCCGCGCCACGTTCAGCGGGAACGGAATTGAATATGGCTTCTAGGCCGCTCCTGCTTCTCATTTTTCTCCTCGGCCTCGCCGTTCCCGCGTGGGCCGCCGAAGTGGCCGGGGTGAAGATCGACGACAAGGCGCGCGTCGCCGACACCGAGCTTTCGCTGACCGGCGCGGGGCTGCGCAAGCGGGTGTTCTTCCAGGTCTATGCGATCGGCCTGTACGTGCGCAACCCGAAGGCCGACCCGGTTTCCCAGCCGGGGCCAAAGCGCGTGCAGATCCACATGCTGCGCGACGTCGGGGCAGACCAGTTCATCGACGCGCTTGCAGAAGGCATCAAGGAAAACCACAGCGAGGCACAGGCCAAGGCGCTGGAGCCGCGCGTGAAGGAGCTTGGCGCCACCATGGCCGCGATCAAGGAAGCGAGGAAGGGCATGACCATCGCGCTCGACTGGAACGGCAGCGCGACGCAGCTCGTGATCGACGGCAAGCCCGCCGGCCGGCCGATCGAGGGCGAGGACTTCTACCGCGCGCTGCTTCGCATCTGGCTCGGCGACAAGCCGGTGCAGGAAGACCTCAAAAAAGCGCTGCTCGGCGCCTGAGCGGATGTTCATTGGCCACTTCGCCGTCGCCTTTGCAGCAAAGAGAGTGGCGCCGTCTGTGTCCCTCGGGACACTCTTCTTCGCCTGCGAGTGGGTCGATCTTGTCTGGCCGCTCTTCCTCCTCGCCGGGCTCGAGCGCGTCGAGATCAAGCCCGGGATTACGGCGTTCACCCCGCTCGATTTTGTGTCCTACCCGTGGACGCACAGCCTCGCCATGGGCGTGGTCTGGGCGGCGGCTTTCGGCGCGCTGTACTTCTTGCTGAAAAAAAACAAAAGAGCGGCGCTGCTCATCGCGGCGGTCCTGCTGTCGCACTGGTTTCTCGACCTGGTCGCGCATCGCCCGGACTTGCCTCTCGCGCCCGGGAGCGAAACCCGATGGGGCCTCGGCCTGTGGAACTCGATTTCTGCCACGCTCTTCGTCGAGGCTTCGCTCTTCGCTGCGGCGGTTCTTTTCTACGTGTCGCGCACGAGGGCGCTCGACCGCGTTGGGCGCTGGGGATTGTGGGGTCTCCTCGCCTTTCTCCTGGTGGCCTATGTGGGTGCGGCGTTCGGGCCGCCGCCGCCGAGCGTCGCGGCCATTGCGTGGGCCGGGCTGATCGGCGGCGCGGTGACTGGATTTCTCGGCTATTGGATCGACTGCCACAGGACGATGGCGTAATGGCGCATTACGACTTCCCGACGCCGGTGTCGGAGGACGCAGTCCGGAAGCTTCGGGTGAACGACACCGTCACCCTCGGCGGCACGCTGTTCGGCATCCGCGACGCGACCCAGATCCACATGTTCGATCGAGGCCGCAAGACCCGCTTCGACCTCGCCGGACACGCCGTGATCCACACCGCGCCCAACGTGCGCAAGGTGAAGCCCGGCCCCGCCAATCCCGCCGGCTACGAGCCGCTCTGCGTCGGCACCACCACGAGCGACCGCATGGAGCGCTTTACGCGCCCTCTCATGCAGCAATACGGCGTGCGCATCGTCATCGGCAAGGGCGGCCTGAGAGAAGGCTCGCTCGAGGCGCTCCGCGACCTGGGCGGGGTATACCTCGCCATCATCGGCGGCACCGCGGCGCTCGAGACGACCTGGATCGAGGCGATCGAAGACGTCGACCTCGACGACCTCAACCCCGAGTCGCTGTGGAAATTCCGCGTCAAGGGCTTCGGCCCGCTGCTCGTCGCCATGGACAGCCACGGCGAGAGCCTCTACGCCAAAGTGAAGGATGCTGCGCAGCAGCGCCGGGCGGAGGCTTTGCGCCTGCTTGGCGTGAAGCATTCCGATCGGGGCGTACGGTAATATCCGGTTCAAACCATATAGGAGGATTCGATGAAGGTGCTTGTCCGCGTTGTTGCGTTGCTGGCCGCCGCCTTCGCGGCGACGGCGCAGGCGCAGAACCTGTCCATCGCCACCGGCGGCACCGGCGGCGTGTACTACCCGCTCGGCGGCGGAATGGCCGCGGTGCTCTCCAAGTACGTCGACGGCATGCAGGCCACCGCCGAAGTCACCGGCGGATCTGTCGCCAACCTGCAGCTCATCGGCACCGCGAAGCCCTATATCGCGCTCACCATGTCCGACGCAACGCTCGACGCGTACAAGGGCGAGGACAAGTTCAAGGGCAAGCCGGTCCCGGTGCGCACGCTGATGATCCTCTATCCGAACCGCATGCACGTGGTGACCCTCGACGGCACCTCGATCCGCAGGATCGCCGACCTGAAGGGCAAGCGCGTATCGACCGGTTCGGGCGGCAGCGCCACCGAGGTCATGGCCTTCCGTGTCATCGAGGCCGCGGGTCTCAGTTGGGACAAGGACATGCGGCGCGAGCGGCTCGGCGTCGCCGAGTCCGCATCGGCGCTCAAGGACCACAAGATCGACGCCTTTTTCTGGGTCGGCGGCCTGCCGACCGCGGCAGTGACGGACCTCGCGAGCTCGCCCGGCATCCGGATCAGGCTGATCGACCACGCCGATCTCGTGCCAGCCATGAACCGGAAGTACGGCAACCTGTACGTGAAGGACACCATCGGCAAGGATGTCTACAGGGGCATGGAACGGGACAACGAGCAGGCCACGGTGATGAACCTGCTGGTGGCGCACGAGAAGATGGACGACAAGACCGCCTACAACATCGTGAAGACCATCTTCGACAAGCGCGACGAGCTGATCCGCGTGCACAAGGAGGCGGAGAACATCAAGCTCGAGAACCAGAAGAAGGACGCTTCGCCCGTGCCCTGGCATCCCGGGGCGATGAAGTACTTCGCGGAGAAGGGCCTCAAGCTGCAGTAGGCCCACGTGGCCCGAGGAGCCCCGACCAGCGCGCTGGCGGGGCTTTTTAGTTTCGAGGGGGAGTGATGAGCGAGGAAATCACGCGGCTGCATCAGCCGGCCGCTGAAGTGAGCGAGGAAGCGCTCGCCCGCGCCGAGGAGATGATCGAGCGCGAGGAGGGCGTGCAGAACAAGCTCGCCGGAGCGCTCGCCGCGTTCGTTGCGGTCGTCGCGGTGGCGATGTCGCTGTTTCACCTGTACACGGCATACGCGATCGTGCGCCCGGAGCACCTGCGCGCGATCCACGTCGCGTTCGTGCTGTTCCTCACTTTTCTCATTTTCCCGGTGGCGCGGCGCTTCCGGCACCGCGTGATGTGGTGGGACTGGGCGCTTGCCCTGGCGGGCGTCGCCGTCGCGGTCTATCTCATCGCCGGCGGCGACGACTTCTTCGACCGCTCCATCCTGCCGAACGACTGGGACATCGTCTTCGGCGTGACCCTGGTGCTGCTGATCCTCGAGGCCATGCGCCGCACCACCGGGTGGGTGCTGCCGTTCGTTACCGCATGCTTCCTGCTGTATGCGTTCTTCGGCGAGTGGCTTCCGGCGCCCTGGACCCACAAGGACTACGAGATCCCGCGCCTCGTCGGCCACATGTACATGACGCTCGAGGGAATCTACGGCACCGCGATCGCGGTGTCCTCGTCGCTCATCATTCTGTTCACCATCTACGGCGCCTTCCTGCAGCACTCGGGCGCCGGCAAGTTCTTCATCGATTTCTCCTTCTCCGCCATGGGCGGCAAGCCCACCGGCGCGGGGCGCACCGTCACGCTGGCCTCCTTCCTGCTCGGAGGGCCCTCGGGGTCGGGCGTCGCCACGACCGTGACGCTCGGCGCGGTCGCCGCGCCGATGCTGGCGAAGGTCGGCTACAGCAAGGAGGAGGCGGGCGGCCTGCTCGCGGCCGGAGGCCTCGGCGCGATCATCTCGCCGCCGGTGCTCGGTGCCGCGGCCTTCATCATCGCCGAGTTCCTGAAGATCTCGTACCTCGACGTGCTGCTGATGGCCGTCATCCCGACGCTCCTGTACTACCTGACGCTGTTCCTGATGGTCGAGATCGACGTGCGCAAGTTCGGCGTGAAGCAGGCGGTCTTCGAGCAGGTGGAGTCGGCGTGGGCGCTGTCGAAGAAGTACTGGTTCCACTTCCTCTCGCTGGTCTCGATCATCGCGTTCATGCTGCTCAACTTCTCGCCCGAGCTGTCGGTGTTCTGGGCCACCGTGGTCGCCCTGGCCACGAGCCTCCTGCGCCGGGACACGACACTCATCCCCTACGAGATCTTCGAGCGGCGCGTGCCGCTCGTCCAGGGCCTGCTCGACTCGGGCCTGTTGAAGGCGCTGCAGGGCGGCTCGACCGCGGTACTCAACGTCGCCGCGACCTGCGCAGGCGCCGGGATCATCGTCGGCGTGGTGACGCTCACCGGGCTCGGCCTCAAGTTCAGCTCGATCGTGCTCGCCTACGCCGGCGGCTCGCTCCTGCTTACCGCGATCTACACCGCGCTCATCGTCTGGATCGTTGGCCTTGCGGTGCCGGTTACGGCAAGCTACATCATCTGTGCTGTGATCGCGGCTCCGGCGCTCATCGCGCTCAAGGTGCCCGAGTTCGCTGCGCACATGTTCATCTTCTACTACGCAGTGCTGTCCGAAGTCTCGCCGCCGACGGCGCTGTCGCCCTTTGCCGCGGCCGCGATCACCGGCGGCGATCCGTACAAGACGACGCTGCAATGCTGGAAGTACACCACGCCTGCGTTTCTCGTGCCGTTCTTCTTCGTGCTTGACCCCCAGGGCAGCGGGCTGCTTCTCACCGGATCGTTCAAGGCGCTCGCGGACGCCAACTGGGGCTCGATCGCCGTCATCACCTCCATCGCGGTGGTGAGCATCGCGGCGCTGGTCACCGGCTTTCAGGGCTGGCTGTACAGGAATGCCGGACCCGCCGTGCGCCTGCTCCTGATTTCCGCGGGGTTCCTCCTCGTCTACCCCGAGTGGTGGTCGCGCATCGCCGGCTTCTGCCTGATCGCAGTCTCGATGGGGGTGCAGGTGCTAGGCAGGCGCCGTGCGCTCGCTTGAGACCGACATCCTGATCCTCGGCTCGGGCGGCGCGGGCCTCTTTGCCGCGCTGCACGCGCACAAGGCGGCGCCGAACGCAGCGATCAGCGTCGCGGTGAAGGGCCTGCTCGGTAAATGCGGCTGCACGCGAATGGTTCAGGGCGGCTACAACGTCGCGCTGGCGAAGGAGGACTCGGTCGAGCGGCACTTCATGGACACCATCGAGGGCGGCAAGTGGCTGCCCGACCAGGACCTGGCGTGGATGCTGGTGACGCTGGCCGTGGAAAGGATCCACGAGCTGGAGAACGAGCTCGGCTGCTTCTTCGATCGCAACCCCGACGGCACGGTCCACCAGAAGGCGTTCGCCGGCCAGACCTTCGACCGCACCGTGCACAAGGGCGACCTCACCGGGATCGAGATCATCAACCGGCTCGCGGAGCAGGTGTGGGCGCGACGCATCGCCCGGCTCGAGGAGCATCGCGCCGTCGAATTGATCAAATCGCGGGACGGCAGCGCCATGGCGGGCGTGCTTTTCGTGGACATGAGAAGCGGCGAATATGCCTTCGTCCGGGCAAAGGCCGTGCTGCTCGCCACCGGCGGCGGGCCGACGATGTACAAGTACCACACGCCCTCGGGTGACAAGACCTGCGACGGCCTGGCGATGGCGCTGCGCGCGGGGCTGCCGCTGCGCGACATCGAGATGGTGCAGTTCCATCCCACGGGCCTCCTCGCGGGCACGCACACCCGCATGACCGGCACGGTCCTCGAGGAAGGACTGCGCGGCTCCGGCGGCCATCTCCTGAACGGCGCGAAGCAGCGCTTCATGCCGCAGTACGACCGCCTCGCCGAGCGGGCGACGCGGGATGTCGTCTCGCGCTCGATGTTCGAGGAGATTCGGAAAGGCAACACCAGCCCGCACGGCGGCCTCTACATATCCATGGCCCACCTCGGCCCGGAGCGTGTGGCGCGCGAGTTCAAGGGCATGGTCGAGCGCTGCGCCGACTGCGGCTTCGACCTCGCCGGCGGCCTGGTGGAAGTCGTGCCGACCGCCCACTACATGATGGGCGGCGTCGAGTTCCGCGCCGATTGCAGCACGGTCCTGCCGGGGCTCTTCGTCGCCGGCGAGGATTCGGGTGGCGTACACGGAGCCAACCGGCTCGGCGGCAACGGCGTCGCCAACTCGACCGTGTTCGGCGCGGTGGCCGGCGACGTGATGTCCGGCTGGATCCGCAGCCGCGGCTTCGAGAGTCCAGATTCCGCCGCGATCGACGCCGCGGTGGCCGCATGCGAAGCGCCATTCAGGAAAGCCGCGTCGACCAGCCTGGAGCGGATTCGCGAGAGGCTCTACGACGTGATGTGGGAAAAAGTCGGCATCATCCGCGACGGCCCGGGCCTCGAGGACGCGCGGCGTGAGCTGGCGAGCCTCGAAACGGAGCTCGATGCGAGCGGCCTGGGCGACCATAATCGGGCCTTCAACCTGACCTGGCACGACTGGATGAACCTGAAGAGCCTGGTTTCAGTCAGCCGAGCGATCACCGAGGCAGCGATCGCACGCAAGGACTCGCGCGGCGCGCATTTCCGCTCCGAGCATCCGGACTCGGGCGCGCTCGAAGCATCCGCGTTCACCAGCATTTCGTCCAGGGAAGGTGAATTGCAGGTCATCATGAAACCGGTCGCGTTCACGCGCGTGCGCCCAGGCCAGACGCTGCTCAAGCATGTGGCCTGAGGCGATCCACCGCGAGCTCGCCGCGGCGAAGATCCGCGTCGTCGGCTACGTGCCCGATGCCGGGCACAAGCGCCTGATCGAGCTCTGCCAGGCGGACCAGTCGATGCGCGCCGTGGTGCTGAGCACGGAGGAGGAAGGCATCGGACTCGCCGCCGGCGCCTGGCTCGGAGGCGAGCGCAGCGTGCTGCTGATGCAATCGAGCGGCGTGGGCAACGTCATCAACGCGCTCGGCACGATCAAGGAGTGCCGCTTCCCGCTGGTCACGATCGTCACCATGCGCGGCGAGGAGGGCGAGTTCAATCCCTGGCAGGTGCCGATGGGACAGGCGACGCGCCCGGTGCTCGAGGCGATGGGCACCGTGGTCCACCGCCCGGGCAGCGCCGAGGAGATCGCGCCGACGGTCAACGCGGCGCTGCGCCTCGCCTACAACAGCTACGCCTGCGTGGCGGTGCTCATCCCGCAGCGCGTGATCGGCATCAAGAGCTTCCAGGATCAGACCAACCAATGATTCCCCATCCCCATCGAAGGGAGGTCGTCGCCGAGCTCCTGAAGGAGCGGAAAGACCTTCTGGTGATCGCCGGTCTTGGCTCGACCTCCTGGGACATCACTGCCGCCGGCGATTCGCCGCTCAGCTTCCCGCTGTGGGGGGCGATGGGGCAGGCCGCGATGATGGGCCTCGGCCTGGCGCTCGCGCAGCCGCGCCGCCGGGTGCTCGTCGTCACCGGCGATGGCGAGATGCTCATGGGACTCGGATCGCTCGCCACCATCGGCGTGCAGCAGCCGCAGAACCTGAGCATCGTGGTGATCGACAACGAGCGCTACGGCGAGACCGGGATGCAGACCACGCACACCGCTCACGGCGTCGACCTCGACGCTGTAGCGCGGGGTTGCGGTTTCAAACCTTGTCCGAAAGAGCTTTCCTCTCTCAGAAAAGCGATTCACGAGCAGCCGGGCCCCAACTTCGCCGCCGTCAAGGTGCAGGCCGAGAAGATCCCGCTCGTGCTGCCGCCGCGCGAAGGCGCGCTGCTCAAGGCGCGCTTTCGGCGCGCCTTGCTGGGACCCGAAGCAGATTCGGTTTAGCCGACGTGCTTGCGGAAGAACTCCAGGGTCCGCTGACGCGCTTGCTTGGCCGCTGCGGCGTTATACGAGCCGCGGTGGTCGCAGTTGAAGCCGTGGTCGGCTGAATAGATGAAGATCTGGTGCTGCGGATACTTCTCCGCCAGCTTCTTCACGCCGTCGACCGCAATGTGCTGGTCCTTGTCGCCGAAGTGGCCCATGAGCGGCACTTTCGGGGCAAGCCCGGTGTTGTCCAGGATCCCGCCGCCGTAGTAGGGCACCGCCGCGGAGAGGCCGGAGATCTTGTTCGCCGCGAGCCAGGTCACGAACCCGCCCCAGCAGTAGCCGACGATCCCGACCTTGCCGGCACCGGAGGCGGCTTTCACCGCCGCCTCGGCGTCTTTGACCGCCATCTCGTTCGTGACCTTGCCGCGGATCTCGCGCCCCTTCGCGATGTCGTCGGGGGTGTAGCCGAGCTCGACGTTCTTCTGCACGCGGTCGAAAAGCGCGGGCGCGATTGCCAGGTAGCCGTCGGCGGCATAGCCGTCGGCGACCTGCTTGATGTGGCTGTTGACCCCGAAGATCTCCTGGATCACGACGATGCCGCCGCGCGGCTTGCCGGAGGGTTCGGCGCGGTAGGCGGTGAGCTTGTGGCCGTCGGACGCGTTGAGTTCGATCATCTTGCCCATGGGATCTCCTTTTGAAATGAACTTAGAATCATCCCTGTGAAGAAGCAAGCGCAAGAACTGTTTCGACTTGGCTGCACCGCGCTGGAGCGCGCGGGCGCGCACACCGCGATGGCGCAGGCCGCGGCGCGGCACCTGGTGCAGGCCGAAGCGCAGGGCCTGCCCACGCACGGCATGTCGCGCGTCCCCTTCTACTGCTCCATGCTGCGAAACGGCCGCGCCGACGGCGCGGCGCACCCGGCGATGGTGAGCGATCGGGCGGCCGCCTGTCTGATCGACAACCGCGACGGGCTGCCGTACGTGTCGGTGGAATGGGCGGTAGGCGAGGTGATCCAGCGCGCGCGTCGCAACGGCATTGCCTTCGCCGGCATCCGCAACAGCTCGCACGTCGGCGTTCTGGGCATCCACCTGCTCGCCGTCGCAGAGGCCGGTCTCGTCAGCTTCGCTTTCACCAACTCGCCGGCGGCGATCCCGCCCTGGGGCGGCAAGAAGGCGCTTTTCGGTACCAACCCCGTGGCGGCGGCGTTTCCCCGGCGCAATGCCGACCCGATCGTCATCGACCTCGCGCTCACCACGGTGGTTCGCGGACGCATCATGATGGCGATGCGAAAGGGCGAGCGCATCCCGGAAGGCTGGGCGCTCGACCGGCACGGCAAGCCGACCACCGACCCGAAGGAGGCCATCGAGCACGGCAGCCTCTTCCCGATCGGCGGTTCCAAGGGTGCGATGCTCGCGCTGATGTTCGAGCTCATCTGCGCTTCGCTCACCGGCGCCGCCATCGGTCCCGAGGCGGACTCGTTCTTCTCCGAGCAGGGCAACAAGCCGCGCATCGGGCAGGCATTCATTGCCATCGATCCCGGCGCGCTCGCCGGCCTCGACAAATTCGCCGAACGCGTCGAAACCGTCGTCTCGACGATGCTCTCCGACCCCGAGGTGCGCCTGCCCGGCGCCCGGCGCTTCGCTTCCGAGCGCGCCGCGAAGGCCGGAATCGAAGTTCCCGACGACCTGCTCGCGCAGATCGAGAAGTTGTGTTCGACGTAGTCGTCGCGTTTCCCTGGATGAAGGTCGCGGTGAAGACCCGCGACGAGCGCGTGTCGGAGATTCGGTACTTGCCTTCCTCGGTTCCCGCCGTGGAACCGAAAAATCCGCTCGCAGCGCGAGCCGCACTGCAGCTCGAACGCTATCTCGCCGACCCCGACTCCAGCTTCGACCTGCCGTTGCTTATCGAAGGCACGCCGTTCCAGCGGCGGCTCTGGGACGCGTTGTGCGAGATCCCGCGCGGCAGGACGCTCACCTACGGCGCGCTCGCGAAGCGCCTGGAGGCGGAGCCGCGCGCGGTGGGGCAGGCCTGCGGCGACAACCGGCTGCCGATCGTCATTCCCTGCCATCGCGTGGTCGCCGCCGACGGCATCGGCGGCTTCGCGCACTCGACCGGCGGCTATCTGGTCGAGGCGAAGCGCTGGCTGCTCGCGCACGAGCGCGCGGCCGACGCCTTCGAGCTCGAGCCTTGAAGGAGGGCGACGCGCGGCTCCTCGACGCGTTCTGCGACGCACTGTGGCTCGAGGACGGGCTGTCGCGGAACACGATCTCCTCCTACCGCGCCGACCTCGAACAGCTCGCGCGGCGAAAGAAGCTGCTGGACGTAGCCGAGGCGGATCTCTTCGGCTTCCTGGCCTCGCGCAAAGGACGCGCCTCGAGCTTGGCGCGGCTCGTGTCGAGCCTGAAGCGTTTCTACCGCTACTGCGTGCGAGAGCGGCGCATCGCCACGGATCCGACCCTGAAGCTCGATCCGCCGAAGCGTGCGCCGCGCTTTCCGGGCACGCTGTCGGAAGTCGACGTCGAGGCGCTGCTCGCGGCACCCGACGTGTCGACCCCGCTCGGCCTGCGCGACCGCGCGATGCTCGAGACGCTCTACGCCACCGGCCTGCGGGTCTCGGAGCTCGTCAAGCTGAAAACCTTCGAGGTGAACCTGGACGCAGGCGTACTGCGCGTCATGGGCAAGGGCTCCAAGGAACGCCTGGTCCCGCTGGGGGAAGAGGCGGTCGAGTGGATCGCGCGCTACGTGAAGGAGCGCAAAGGCGCCGCCGACGCACTTTTCCTCACCTCGCGCCGCGCTGGCATGACGCGCCAGGCGTTCTGGCACCTGATCCGACGCTACGGCGCGCGCGCGATTCCCGGCAAGAAGCTCTCGCCGCACGTGCTGCGCCACGCCTTCGCCACGCACCTCATCAATCACGGTGCGGATCTGCGTGTGGTGCAGCTTCTCCTCGGCCACGCCGACATTTCCACCACGCAGATCTACACGCACGTCGCGCGCGAGCGCCTGAAGGCGCTGCACGCGAGGCATCACCCGCGGGGATGACGCCGGCGACCGCCTTCCTGAAGTCGAAGGGTATCTCCTATACGGAGCATGTCTACGAGTACGTCGAGCACGGCGGCACCACGGTCTCGGCCGGGTCGCTCGGCGTGCCGGAGCACGAAGTGGTGAAGACGCTGGTGATGCAGGACGAGCGGGCGTTGCCGCTGATCGTGCTGATGCACGGCGACCGCAAGGTCTCGACCAAGAACCTCGCGCGCCAGACGGGCCGCAAGTCGATCGAGCCCTGCCGGCCCGAGGTCGCGCAGCGCCACACCGGCTACCAGGTCGGCGGCACCTCGCCTTTCGGCACGCGCAAGCCCTTGCCGGTCTACATGGAGAAGAGCATTGCGGCGCTGCAGGCGATCTACATCAACGGCGGCCGCCGCGGCTTGCTTGTCAGAATCAAAACCCAGGAACTGGTTAGCGTGTTGAAACCCCAGTTCGTCGAGGTCGCGCTCGAAGACTAGGTGCGGCGCCGCTCGACGGTGACGCCGACCAGTCCGACGTCCTTCAGGATGCCCAGCTTGGCGATGGACACCTTCGCCGAAGCCGCGCCGAATTCGTCCAGCAGCAGCCGCGCCACGCGCTCGGCCAGCGTCTCGACCAGGTTCACGTGCTGCGAAGCGATTTCGCGGATGCGCGCGGTGACCTTGTCGTAGTCGATGCAGTCGGCGACCTTGTCGCTCGTGAAGACCGCGGCGTTCGCGATGCCGATCTCGAGATCGAGTCGGATGGTCTGCGGCACGACGCGCTCGCGGCGGTGAAAGCCGATCAGCGTCTGCAGCCGGAAGTCGCGGATGAAGATGTGGTCCACGGGTGCGGGGCATTATAGGCGCGCGGTAGTATGCTTCCGGCATGGCGACGGCGCTCACCGCTCTCGCGGCGTACTGCATCGGCTCGGTCTCGTTCGCCATCGTGGTGAGCCGGCTGATGCGCCTGCCCGATCCGCGCAGCTACGGCTCGAAGAACCCGGGCGCGACCAACGTGCTGCGCACGGGAAAGAAGACGGCCGCGGTGCTTACGCTCGCGGGCGACGCGGGCAAGGGTTGGCTCGCGGTGTGGCTCGCGTGGCAGCTCGGCGGCGACGTTCCAGCCGCGGGCCTGGCGGTATTTCTCGGACACCTCTATCCGGTTTTCCACCGCTTTCAGGGCGGCAAGGGCGTCGCCACCGCGGCGGGCGTGCTCTTCGGCTTCAGCGGCTGGCTGGGTCTTGCAGCGATCGCAACCTGGATCGTGATCGCGCTTGCCTTTCGCTATTCCTCGCTCGCCTCGCTCGCGGCCGCCGCGGGCGCGCCCTTCTATGCCTGGTTTCTCGGCTTGGAAGAGAGCGTCGTGATCGTCGTGGCGGCGCTTGCGCTGCTTCTTGCGTGGCGCCACCGCGAAAACATCGCGCGCCTCGCCGCGGGCACCGAATCGCAGCTCGGCCGCAAGAAGGCTAGCCCTCCAGATCCCAACGCGGCTTCACGGTGAAGCGCGCTTCGTCGCTCGCTTGCCGCGGCAGTCGCAAGGCGGCAGCGAACGCGATCATCGCGCCGTTGTCGGTGCAGAGCTCCGGTTCCGGATAGAACACCTCGAAGCCGCGCCGGCTGGCCGCGGCATCGAGCGCCGCGCGCAGCTGGCGGTTCGCTCCGACGCCTCCGGCGACCACCAATCGCTCCAATCCCGTGGTTTGCAGCGCCTTGAGGCATTTGGCTACCAGCACCTCGACCACGGCGTCGACGAACGCGCGGGCGAGATCCGCGGGACGCGGCTGCTCGTTCCTCATTGCCGTCGCAACCGCGGTCTTCAGCCCCGAGAAGCTGAACTCCAGATCCTCGCTGTGCAGCATCGGGCGCGGCAGGCTCACGCGTCCAGGAACCCCCGTGTCGGCGAGGCGCGACAGCGCCGGCCCGCCCGGATAGCTGAGGCCGAGAAGCTGCGCGGTCTTGTCGAAGGCTTCGCCCGCGGCGTCGTCCTGCGTCTCGCCGAGCAGGGCGTAGCGGCCGACGCCCTCGACCCGCATGAGCTGGGTGTGGCCGCCGGAAACGAGCAACGCGACAAAGGGAAAGGACGGTGGCCGCTCTGAAAGAAGCGGCGAGAGCAGGTGGCCTTCCAGATGGTGGATGCCCAGGGCCGGGATACGCAGAGCGAGGCCGAGGGCATGAGCGAAGGAGGCGCCCACCAGCAGGGCCCCCGCCAGGCCGGGGCCCGCCGTGTAGCCGACCCCTGTCAAATCGTGAATATTCCGCTTCGCCTGGCCGAGCACCTGCCGCGTCAGCGGGACCAGGCGCCGGATGTGGTCGCGCGAGGCGAGCTCGGGCACCACCCCCCCGTAAGCCTCGTGCATCGCAACCTGGGAATGGACCGCGTGCCCTGCGAGCCGCCCGGCTGCGGCGTCGTAAAGGGCGACGCCGGTTTCGTCACACGAAGTCTCGATCCCGAGGATCAACATGCGGATGATTTTGATACAATTCAGCCCCCTTCAAGGCCGCAGGCGAAGACCGCAGGGTAGATAAGGAGCTGGATGCCGACCGTACGAGTCAAGGAAAACGAGCCGTTCGAAGTGGCGATGCGCCGCTTCAAGCGCACCGTCGAGAAGACGGGCCTCCTCACCGAACTGCGTTCCCGGGAGTACTACGAGAAGCCGACCGCCGAGCGCAAGCGCAAGCTCGCGGCGGCAGTGAAGCGCCATCACAAGCGTCTGCGCAGCCAGATGCTTCCCCAGAAGTTGTATTGAATACGATTTAAGCCGCGCTTTACGCGGCTACAAACAATCCTACTTAAGCAGCAAATCACCGAAGACATGAAGTCGGCGATGCGCGCCAAGGACTCGGCGCGCCTGTCGGCCATCCGGCTGATCCTCGCCGCCATCAAGCAGAAGGAGGTCGACGAGCGCGTCGAGCTGTCCGACGCCGACGTCGTGGGCATCCTCGAGAAGATGATCAAGCAGCGGCGCGAATCCATCGCCCAGTTCGAAAAAGCCGCCCGCAACGACCTCGCCGACGCCGAGAAATTCGAGCTCGGTGTGCTTTCCGGCTACCTGCCGCAGCAACTATCTGATTCTCAGGTACAAGAAGAAATCGCAAAGGCCATTTCCGAGACTGGCGCGAG